>LSQX01380092.1_pt1 | contig 51827 bp, 43 predicted proteins | sample 654561 | NCBI WGS metagenome assembly LSQX01 (sample SAMN04489861, study PRJNA283612) | anaerobic digester metagenome | isolation source: 4 biogas reactors fed with cattle manure at either 37C or 55C with and... | place: Denmark: Kongens Lyngby | collected 2014
ATGGACAGCGCCGCAGTCGAGCGACCGGCGCGGAAGGTTGGGAGGCGGCATGAGGCACTTCATCCGATTCATTGCTCTGGCGGCGCTTCTGGCTGGACTCACCGTATCGGCGGGGGCCGCAACCTTCAGTGAGCGCCAGGATCAAATCACCCAGGCGGCGCTTGCCTACGGTGAGGAGTCCTATTTCGGGCCCCTGGGAATCGCCGCCATCTCGGTCCTCCCCGATGTCGCCGTCTTCACCCCCGGATATATCGTCGCCGCGCTGCGCTCGGGGCAGAGCATGGCCGGCGCGCCCGCCAGCGAGAGTGTGGAGCGGGCCAACAGCATGCTCAAGGACCTGCTCCTCTGCCAGGACCGCCAGGCCGGCTCCCAGACTCGCGGTCTCTTCCCTCCGGTGCGCTACAACTCGGCTCCCAGCCTTTCCGCCACCTGCCGCTTGCTCCCGCTCCTGGCCTGGATCGTCCAGCACGGGCAGACGCTGCCGGAGAATACGCTCGCCCAGACCCGTTCGGGTCTGGAGGTGGCCTATACGGCAGTCAAAGCCAAGCCCGCTCCGCCCGATCAGCCCTTTCTACCTTTGCTGCGCGCAGCGGCTCTCGCCACCGCCGGCTCCGCACTGGGTGACCCGGAGGGCCTCAACCTGGCCCAGCGTCAGGTGCGTGACTGGTTGAGCCGGACTCTATCCCTGGGTTGCTTCGCCGGTCACAGCCCAAGTGGCGAGGCCTTGCAGTTGGGAGCACTGGACTGGATTGCCGCCACGGGCGAAACCTTTCCAGAGTTGCAGGCCGCGCAGCGGCTACTCTACACAGATCTCGTCCAGCGCTTGCAGCCCGGGTCCGGAGCTGTGGCTGGTGCGGCTGCAGAGGTGGAGCCGGCAGACTATGCTCAAGGCGGAGAGCTGCATCGCTATCTGCTCCACCTGTGGGATGTGACCCCTGCGCCGGCCATGATCCGGCCCTCGGCCATGTACTTTGCGGCCTGCGATCATGTCCCCGAGGAGCTGGTCTCCACCACGCCTTCGCCGCTGCCCCGGACGCTGGCCACTCTGGGCAAGGAGCCGGATCCCAAACAGACTACTGCCGTGCTACGCACCGACACGTACATGACTGAGCTCTTCTCACTGGGCACCATGAGTGGGGCCCTGGGCCCCTGGGCAGTACCGCTGATGATCACGCTAGCGGAGAGCCCCGCCCGGCCCACGGCCTACTTCTTCGCCGACGGCGGTCCGGCTCGGGTCACCAGTCTGCAGCACGGTAACGTGGCTGCGGTATCAGTCAACTTTCTGGCGGCTGGCAGCGGTAGCACCCCACAGGCCTTCTTGCGGGGCTTGTTGGGGCCGCGACGCGAGATCAAGCAGGTCCTGGTCGGCTCCACCCCGTGGCCGGAACAGCCCGCGGCGGTAGCCCAGGGCTCGGTGGTAGCGGTTGAGCGCGGCGGACTGTTTCTGGGTTTTCGGCTTATGCTGTGTGGTCCCGCGCTATCCACCGTACGTACAGAGGCTGCCAAGCCCGGCGTATTGCAGTGGCAGAGTGAGGACCCGGAGGCGGAGTTGGAGTTGCTGATCTACGCCCGCAAGCAGAATTACGCGCTCCCGCGACCGCAAGCACATCTGTTGGCTGGGGTGCTGGTGAAGGTGGAGCCGGCGACGGCCTATCCCAGTCTGACGGAGTTCTCGCGCGCGATGGCCGCCGCCTCGCTGCGACAGACGGTCTCCCTGAGCAGGGAGCTTGTCAAACCGCAGGAGGACCCAGCTACCGCAGTGCTACGTCAGAACGAGCCGCGGATGCGATCGGAATACACGGTGGTGCCTCATCTCTACCATGACCTTAACTATGAGGCCGGAGAACTGGCCCTGCACCTACACGAGGACCTGGTGTCTGGGAAGCTGTTGGCGTTGGAGGCTCAGGGAACTCCGCTGGCCGTGGCCGGCCCGTGGGAATCACCGCTTCTGAGTCTTCCCTGGGATGCGAGGCGGGCCCGTGCTTCCTTGACAGCCGGAGCACAATAACGTATACTCAAACCCGGCTGTGGGGGAGGATAACGCGGCTTACGGGCCGCGTTAGGTGTTATGAAGTACCGCATCCTTGGACAACTGACGGGGCCCCAGGGGCGGGCGGAATGCCCTGTGGAGGCTCCGGTTCCACCTGGTACCGGTCTGGAATGGTCCGGTCTGGTACGCGGGGAGATACGTCTGGAGAAGGCAGGAGAGGAATATCTGGCCCGCGGCTACTTGCAGGCCACGGTCCTGCTTCCGTGCAGCCGTTGTACCGTCACCCATCCCGTGCCTCTCAGACTGGAGCTCGAGGAGTCTGTGGCCCTGCGGCAGATTGATGAGCCGCAAGCCTATGAGGAGACGGACGAAGCTGCGCCGTTGCCCATCCTGGTGGGCGAGGCCGTTGACTTGAGCGAACTGGTGCGGCAGATACTCGTGCTCAACGTTCCGGCGCGCAGCTTGTGCCGACCGGACTGCCACGGGATCTGTCCCCAGTGTGGCCAGGATCTGAACCAGGGGCAGTGTGACTGTGCGATCAAGGAAGTAGACCCGCGCCTGGCGGCGTTGCGAGAACTGCTCTAGGCCGGGTCCCACCCATTTTTAGGAAGGCAAGGCTGCGTGGGAGCGTGCCCCAGGCAGTCTTTGCGATACGGAGGAGCAAAAACCATGGCTCTGCCCAAACGAAGACACTCCAATACGCGCACCCGGAAGCGTCGAACCCACCAGGGCTTGACTGCCCCGGCGCTGGTGCTCTGCTCCAACTGCAAGGCGTATACCCGGCCGCATAATGCCTGTCCCAAGTGCGGATACTATCAGGGCGAGAAAGTCGACCACACTGTCAAGCAGGAGAAGAAGGCGCACGAGCACTAGTCTGCCGTGGCCCGGGGAGCGACGATGGTAATCGCGGTAGACGCAATGGGTGGAGATGCAGCTCCCGAAGTGGTGGTTGCCGGAGCCCTGGAGGCCGCGTCGCAGGTGCGGGGCGAGATCATCCTGGTCGGGCCCGCCGAGAGACTGGAGCGTCTGCTACCGGCCAAGCGTCCGCCCAACCTCCGGGTGGCTGACGCCCCCCAGGTCATCGGCATGGACGAGGACCCGGGACGGGCCGTCAAGAGCAAGCCCGATTCCTCCCTGGCGGTAACGGTCAACCTGGTGCGTGACGGAGAGGCCGACGCCGCGGTATCCGCCGGGAACTCCGGTGCCTTCATGTTCCTGGCCCAGGTTCGGCTCCGCCCCATGGCCCACGTCTCCCGCCCGGCGATTGCGGTGCCCATGCCGGGTCCCCGGGGGGCACGCATTCTGCTGGATGCGGGGGCTAACGTGGACTGCAGGCCGCGACATATCGTCGAGTTTGCGTTGATGGGGGCCATCTATGCCGAGTACGCCCTGGGCCGGAAGAATCCCCGGGTGGCGCTCTTGAGCATCGGTGAGGAGGCCTGCAAAGGCGATGAGAGCACCCGCAAGGCGCATGAGTTGTTGCAGATGCCCTCGGCGCCGGTCGATTTCGTCGGTAACCTAGAGGGCAACGGCTTGCTTTCTTCGGACGTGGACGTCGTCGTTGCGGACGGCTTTGTGGGTAACGTGGTGCTCAAAGTGACGGAGGGCGTGGCGCAGTTCCTGCTGGAGGGTCTGCGGCGTGAAGCTGCGCGCTCCCTGCGCACACGGCTGGGCGCCCTGCTGATGCGTCCCGCGCTGCGCCGCGTCAAACGCCAACTCGACTACGCGGACTACGGCGGCGCCTTGCTGTTGGGCGTCAACGGCATTTGCGTCGTGAGTCACGGCCGCTCGAATGCTCGCGCCATCTGTAACGCCATTCTGGTTGCTCAACGAGCTGTTGCCGGAGGAGTCCGGGAACGTCTGGCCGAGGGCCTGGAGCGATGGGCTGCCACCGTCACTGATTCGGAAAGCCTAGCAACCCAAACCGCCTAGACAGGAAGAAACCATGGCCGCAGCAGCAACCCTCCGTGGCACCGGCTCCTACGTGCCCGAACAAGTCATCACCAACCGCGACCTGGAGCGGATAGTGGACACCAGCGACGAATGGATCGTCTCGCATACCGGGATGCGAGAGCGGCGCATAGCTGGACCCGAGCAGGCGACCTCCGATCTGGCTACCGTCGCCGCCCAGCGTGCCCTCGCGGATGCCGATCTGACTCCCGCAGACATAGATTTTGTCATCTGTACCACCATCACGCCGGACATGGCCTTCCCCGCGACCGCCTGCATCGTGCAGGCCAATCTCGGCATAAAGGCTCCCGCTTTCGATCTCACCAACGGCTGCACTGGTTTCATCTATGGTCTGACTGTCGCTGACAGCTTCGTGCGTGCCGGTGCCTATCGCAATGTGCTGGTGATCAGCGCCGATTGCCTCACGCGCATCACCAACTGGACCGATCGCTCCACCTGCGTCTTGTTTGGCGATGCGGCCGGGGCCGCAGTGGTCTCGCCCTGCGAGGCCGGGTACGGCGTGTTGGCGCACGAACTGGGTTCGCTGGGGGAGTTGGGGGATCTACTATTGATTCCGGCGGGAGGCTCTCGGGTGAGGCTGACGCCTCGTCTGCTGGAGCAGAACATGGAAACCATGTCCATGAACGGGCCGGAGCTATACAAGGTGGCGGTGCGGATGGTGCCGGAGCTGGCCGAGCGGGTGGTAGTGCAAGCGGGTCTGCAAATGTCCGACGTGGACCTGGTCGTCATGCACCAGGCCAACCAGCGGATTATGGATGCGGCGGCGCGCCGTCTGGACCTGCCGAACGGGCGGGTCTACAGCATCATTGAGAAGTACGGGAACAGCTCGGCCTCCACCGTGCCATTGGCTCTGGACCTGGCCTATCACGAGGGCCGGATAAAGAGCGGAGATCATGTGCTGCTACTGGGGTTTGGCGCGGGCTTCACTCTGGGGGGCGCAGTCATACGCTGGACCAAATAGAGGTCGTCGTGGCGGCGCCGCCCTCTCGCTGGCCATCCGGGGCCCACGACCTGTCACAGATCACTACCGGCCACCAAGGGCTGATCCAAGGGAGGAATACCAGTGGACTTTGCTTTCACTGAGGAGCAACAAGACATCTTTGCCGCGGTAGACGAGTTGTGTGAGGAGTTCTTCGCGCCGCGCGCCGAGGAAGTGGATGAGGCTGGCGCCTGGCCGCAAGAGAATGCGGACATGATGGCTCAGAGCGACCTGATGGGTGTACCCGTGCCCGAGGAATACGGTGGCATGGGGATGGGGTTCCTGGAATGGGCGATCATTGGGGAGAAGCTCTCCTCGGCATGCACAACCTCCGGAGCCATCTTCGGAGCGCATATGCTGTGCGTCTATCCCCTCATGTTCTTCGCCACCGAGGAGCAGAAGCAGAAGTACCTCATCCCCCTGGCCAAAGGTGAGCACGTTGGGGCCTTTGGTCTCACCGAGCCGAACGCCGGTTCCGATGCCGGTAACGTGCAGACTCGCGCCGAACTCAAGGGCGACGAATACATACTCAACGGGAGCAAGGTCTTTATCACTAACGCTGGTGAGGCGCAGACCTACGTGGTCATTGGCAACGTCGCTCCCGAGACGGGCACCCGCGGGTTGACCGCTTTCATCGTCGAGAAGGGCTTCCCCGGTTTCGAGTTCGGCAAGAATGAGAAGAAGATGGCCTACGGCTCGCTGCCCAATCGCGAGCTGATCTTCAACGACTGTCGCGTGCCGGTGGAGAACGTCTTGTACAAGCCGCGTGGAGGCTTTCGCGTCGCCATGCAGACCCTGGACGTGGGCCGCATTGGCATGGCCATCGGCGCTGTGGGCCTGGCTGCCAACGCATTGCAGAAGGCCGTAGCCTATTCTCAGGCCCGGGTGCAGTTCGATCGGCCCATCTGCGAGTTTCAGATGGTGCAGAAGATGCTGGCCGACATGACCGTAGACCTGGAGGCCGGGCGCTGGTTGACCTACAACGCGGCCTGGCGCAAGGATCAGGGACTGAACTTCGAGAAGGAAGCCGCAATGGCCAAGCTTTACACCTCCGAGATGTGTGGACGGGTGACGGACCATGCAGTCCAGATCCACGGTGGCTATGGCTATACCAGGGAATATGGTGTTGAGCGACTGTTTCGGGAAGCGAAGCTGTTCGAGATTGTGGAAGGTACCTCTGAGATCCAGCGCCTGGTCATCGCGAACAAGCTGCTCAAGGAGATACGCAAGAAGTAATCACGCGTCGTCTCCCGTCATCCCTGGTAGCGCAGGGAGGAAAGGCACCTCCGCAATAGGCACCAGCAGTCGCTGTCGCTAGGGCTCACCAACCACCGGCCTCCGGCCTTTGAGGACACCATGAATATCATTGTCTGCATCAAGCAGGTTCCCGACACCACTGAAGTGCGGATTGATCCTTCCACCGGCACGCTGGTGCGCGAAGGCGTCCCGAGCATCATCAACCCCTTTGATGAAAACGCGATCGAGGCGGCCCTGCAACTGGTGGAGGCCCACGGGGGCTGTGTCACCATCCTGACCATGGGTCCGCCGCAAGCCGAGCAGGCCCTGCGCGACGCTCTGGCCATGGGTGCGGACCGGGCCGTGTTGATCTGCGATCGTGCCTTCGCCGGCTCGGATACGCTGGCGACCAGTTACACCCTGGCGCAGGCCATTCGCAGCCTGGGTGATTTTGACCTCATTCTGTGTGGCAAGCAGGCTTTTGACGGAGACACCGCCCAGGTCGGACCGGGCCTGGCGGAGCAACTGGGCCTCCCGCAGGTCACCTACGCGATCAACATCGAGGTGGACGGAAAAAAGGTGCGGGTCAAGCGTCTGCTCGATGATCGCTTTGAGGTGGTGGAGACCCGTCTGCCGGCGCTCCTGACCGTCGTGAAACAGATCAACGACCCACGGCATGCGGGTCTGCGCGGAGTCATGAAAGCGCGCAAGGCGGAGATCCCCGTGGTCACTGCCGGGGATATCGAAGCCGACATAACGCGGTGCGGGTTGAACGGTTCGCCCACGAACGTGGTACGGGTTTTCTCGCCGCAGCGTCATGGCCAGGGCGAGAAGCTGGAGGGCGAGCCGGACGAAGTCGCCCGGCAGCTCTTCGAGAAGCTGCACACCGCTCAGATAGTCTAGTACGATAGGATCGGGCCTGACCGGATGCCGCAGGCCCAGGTCCGCCCCTGCGGTGATACGCACTGGAGGACGGATGAGTATCTCTCTTAACAAGGATGTCTGCACGGGCTGCAAGCTCTGTCTGAGCTCCTGCCCATACGGCGCCATAGTCATTACTGACGGCAAGGCAGAGATCACCGAGGCCTGCACCCTGTGTGGCGCCTGCGTGGCCTCCTGCCCGGTCTCGGCGATCGTGCTGGAGGTAATCCCCAAGGAGCAGGTGGACACCAGTCAGTACAGCGGCGTATGGGTGGTTGCCGAGGTGCACGATGAGCATCTGGCTGGTGTGTCGCTCGAACTGCTGGGCGAGGGGCGCAAGCTCGCCGACACCCTGCAAGTGCCGCTTAGTCTGGTGCTGCTCGGCGAGCAGGTAGAGGGCCTGGCCCTGGTCGCCGGGGAGTTTGGCGCGGATCGGGTGTTTCTGGTCCAGCATCCGGTGCTTGCCCAGTACCGCACCGCTCCTTTCACGGATGTCATCTCCGGTCTGATCAATCGCGAAAAGCCCGAGATTGTGCTCTTTGGCGCCACCCCCATGGGTCGCGATCTGGCCTCGCGCATTGCCGCGCGCATCGGCGCTGGTCTCACCGCCGACTGCACCGGCCTGGAGATTGACCCCGGCGAGCGCCTGCTCCTGCAGACCCGTCCGGCTTTTGGCGGGAACGTCATGGCCACCATCGTCTGCCGTCATGCTCGCCCGCAGATGGCCACCGTCCGGCCCAAGGTCATGAGCAAGGCGGAGCCGCAACCAGGTCACGAGCCGGAGGTCATTCCGGTCAGTGTGGACCTGGACGAGCGGCGGGTGGCAACGAAGATCCTGGAGATACTTCGCGAGGACTCTGGCTCCCAGGTCAATCTGCAGGAGGCGGACATCATCGTCTCCGGCGGTCGCGGTCTGGGCAAGGCCGAGAACTTCAAGTACATCGAGGAACTGGCTGCGGCCCTGGGCGGTGCTGTGGGCGCCTCTCGCGCGACCGTGGATGCTGGCTGGATTCCTGCCTACCATCAAGTGGGGCAGACGGGTAAAACCGTGCATCCCAAGCTGTATGTGGCCTGTGGGATCTCCGGCGCCGTACAACACTTGGCGGGCATGTCTTCCTCGGACTGCATTGTGGCTATCAACAAGGATCCACATGCCCCGATCTTCGATGTCGCGCACTTTGGGATCGTTGGGGATCTGTTCGAGGTCATTCCCGCCCTGGTCAAGGAGATCCAGCGGGCTAACGGTGGCGACTAGCTATGGACTGGGAACTGCGGCCCGCAACCAGTGAAGATCTCTCAGTTATCGAAGCTGTGGCCCTGCGGGAGCAGCTTGATAGTCGCAACGCCCGGCCCGAGGAGTTCATCATCGCCGAGCTGCAAAGCGAGGTGGTCGGTTTCGGGCGCCTGATCCATCATAAGGAGTGCTGGGAGATCGCTTGCCTGTACGTAGCGCGCGACTTGCGACGCCTGGGTCTGGGTACCGATATTGTCAATGCTTTGCTGGAGCGCGGGAGCGAGGATCTGCCCGTGTATGCAGTGACCAGTCTGCCCGAGTTCTTTGCGACGCTGGGCTTTGTGCCCGTCGAGAAAGCGCCACCATGTATGCGCAGCAAGCGGGACTACTGCCGCTCGGCCTTTGAGGACAAGGTCACTATCATGGTCTTGGAGAGATAGTCGTACGCTCGTTGAGTAGGACTCCCATGCACCCGTTCACCTCCACCACCACACTTGCCACGCCACTGGTCCGCAGCCAGTTGGGCTTCCGGATGGGGCTCGCGCGCGTGGCGGTCGGCCGCACGCCCGCGCACGTGCCGGTACGTTTCCCCGGTGGTGAGGAGCAAGTGCTCTGGTTCACGCCGCTATGCTACAACACTTCATGCCTCAGCTACTACGAGACGCCGATTGTCTTCTCTCCTGCCGGCGGTAGGACGGGCGTCTCGCCCCTCCAGGGCGGCGGAGTGTCAGGCGAGACGCCTGACCTACCGAGACGGGTGGGAGCATGAGCGCCGTAGCCTTTCTCTTTCCCGGGCAGGGCTCGCAGTTCGTGGGTATGGCCGCCGACCTCGCGGAGACCTTTCCCCCGGCTGCACAGACCCTGGCCGAGGCGGATGAAGCGCTGGGCTTGGCACTCAGCGGAACCCTGCGCGAGGGGCCGGCGGACGCCCTCACGGCCACGGAGGTCGCTCAGCCGGCGATCCTGGCGCACAGCGTCGCCGTGTGGCGAGTGCTGGCGGAGGCCGGGATTGAGCCAGACTGGGTTGCGGGCCATTCCCTGGGTGAGTATTCGGCCCTGGTGGCGGCCGGGGGCTTGGAGTTCGCCGCGGCCTTGCGCCTCGTTCGCGAGCGGGGGCTGGCCATGGCCGCCGCTGGCCTGGCGGTCCCAGGGACCATGGCCGCAGTGATTGGTCTGGAAGACGAGGGAGTAGAAGCGGCAGTTGAGCAGGCCAAGGAGGTAGGCGTGGTGGTGGTGGCGAACTACAACTCGCCCGGGCAAGTGGTGATATCTGGCGAGCCCGAGGCTGTACAGCATGCCGGAATGCTAGCCAAGGCTGCCGGGGCACGCGGGGTCATGCCGCTGAAGGTGAGCGGCGCCTTTCACTCGCCGCTAATGCAGCCGGCAGCGCAGCGAATGCAGCCGCTGCTGGAGGCAGCGCCGATCGCCGATACGCGCGTCCCGCTGGTCAGCAATGTGGACGCCGAGCCGCGGCGAGACGCTGCCGGGCTGCGGGAGGCGTTACGGCGGCAGATCACGGGCAGTGTTCGTTGGACCGCGAGTGTTCAGCGCCTTATTTCCGCGGGCGCCGACCTTTTTGTCGAGGTCGGACCGGGAGACGTACTCACCAGGTTGATGAAACGTATCGCGCCGGAAGCCGAAGCCTTAGCCACCTCAGACCTTGCCGGGGTGCGGGCGGCGCTGGCGCGCTTTTCCTGAGCACACAGGGAGGGACTGGGCTTGCCTCTGACTGGTCAAGTAGCGCTAGTTACCGGGTCCGGCCGTGGCATTGGCCGCGCGATCGCGCTGGCCCTCGCTGAGGCCGGGGCTGACCTGGTCATCAATGACGTGGATCAGGCCTCGGGTGAGGCTACGGTGGCTGACCTTGAGGCCCTGGGGAGGCAGGCGATCTTCCAGGCCGCGGATGTGGTTGACGAGGCCCAGGTGGAAGCCATGATCGAGGCTGTAGTGGCTCACTTTGGGCGGCTGGATATTCTGGTGAACAATGCCGGGCTGACTCGGGACGGCCTGTTGGTGCGCATGACCGAGGAGCAGTGGGATCTGGTACTCGACGTGAACCTTAAGGGCGCCTTCAACTGCACGAAAGCTGCGGCACGTCCCATGATGAAGGCGCGTGCCGGGCGCATCATCAATATTGCCTCCATAGCCGGTATCACCGGGAATCCGGGACAGGCCAACTACTCGGCATCCAAGGGCGGCTTGATCGCCCTCACCAAGACCTCGGCGCTGGAGCTGGCCCGTCGTGGAATCAACTGCAATGCGGTGGCGCCCGGCTTCATCGAGACCGCCATGACCGAGCAGCTCTCGGAAGAGGTTCGCGCCGGGTGGCTGGAGCGTATACCCCTGGGCCGTGGAGGCACGCCCGAGGAGGTTGCCGCGGCCGTGGTCTTCCTGGCCGGACGGGCTTCCGCGTACATGACCGGGCAAGTGCTGGTTGTGGACGGTGGCATGGTCATGTGAATGGGCAGTCTGCGGTCGGCCGTTAGCAGTTGACCATCCGTTGACCTCTAACTGCTCGCCGCTAGCTGATAGAATAGTCGTGTGAATACATCGGAGGTGAAGTTGTATGGCGCTGTTTGAGCGAGTCCGTGACGTAATTGTGAGAGAACTTTCGGTCCCCGAAAGCAAGGTGACTGAGAGCGCCAGCTTTGACGGTGATCTGAGCGCTGATTCCCTGGACGTGGTGGAGCTGGTTATGGCCCTCGAGGATGAGTTCGACGTCGAGATCCCGGAGGCGGATGCCGAGAAGATCCGCACCGTCGGTGACGCCGTTCACTACCTGGAGGGCAAGGGCATTACCGGGTAATCAGGAGATAAGGGAATGAGACGACGGATCGTCGTGACCGGGGCTGGGGTTATCAGCCCCGTGGGCAATGACCTTGAGAGTCTGTGGGCAGCGTGCGTGGAAGGGCGCAGTGGCATTCGTCGCGTCACCCGTTTTGACGTCAGCCAGTACTCGACACAGATCGCGGCAGAGGTCCCGGACTTTGACCCTACCGCCCATCTGGATCCCAAGCTGGCCAAGCGCTGTGACCGCTTCTGCCAGCTTGGTCTCGCTGCGGCCCTCAACGCGCTGACCGACTCCAGTCTGGAGATCACCGCCGCCAACCGGCATCGGGTTGGGGTCCTGCTCAGCTCCGGTATTGGCGGCATGGCTACCTGGGAGGAGCAGTACCGCCGTCTGCTGGACGGGGGCCCCTCCCGAGTCTCGCCCTTCCTGGTGCCGATGCTGATCGGCAACATGCTTTCCGGTGTCTTCTCCATGCTGACGGACGCCCGTGGCCCCAATTTGGCCGTCGTTACGGCCTGTGCCACCTCCGCACATGCCATTGGCATCGCCACCGACCTGATTCGCCTGGGCCGTGCGGACGCCTTTGTTGCCGGTGGGGCGGAGGCTGCAGTGGTCACGACGGCCTTTGCCGGCTTTTGTTCCTCCAGGGCTATGTCCCGACGTAATGACGATCCTGCTCATGCCTGTCGCCCCTTTGACCGGGATCGGGACGGGTTCGTGATGGGCGAGGGTGGGGCCGCGGTGGTGATTGAGGAGCTGGAGCATGCTCGCGCGCGAGGTGTCCCCCTGTTGGGCGAGGTGCTGGGCTATGGCATGAGTGGAGATGCCTTTCATATGACCGGGCCACGTCCGGATGGCTCGGGTGCAGCTCAGGCCATGCATGCCGCTATGGAGGACGCCAGGGTGGCTCCCGGTGACATCGGCTACCTCAATGCGCACGCGCCAGCAACGGTGGAGGGCGACGCCATGGAAGCTCAGGCCATCCAGGAGGTCTTTGGCGAGAGCGTACCGGTTTCCTCCACCAAACCAATTCATGGACACCTGTTGGGCGCCGCCGGGGCCACTGAGATGCTCATCTGCGTGGAAGCGATTCGACGGGGCCTGGTCCCGCCCAGCCTGAACTGTGAGCAGCCGGAGGAGGGCCTGGGCATCAATGTGGTGCGTGGCGGTCCACTGAAGACGCCCGTAGAAGTGGCGCTCACCAATTCTTTCGGCTTCGGAGGCCACAATGCTTCGCTGGTGGTCGGCCCGCCGCCGGACTGAGAGTCTCCCCGAGGCCTCGCGAGAGGATCAGTGGCGGTGCCTTGGCGAGAAGCTTGGTCTGCCGGCAATTGACGAAGACCTGCTCCGCCAGGCCTTCGCGCATCCCTCTTACGTGCGCGAGCACCGTTTGCCGCCGCATTCCTCGAACCAACGCCTGGAGTTTCTGGGCGATGCGGTCCTCGATCTCATCATCGCCGAGCATCTATACCTCCAATTCCCGGAAGAACCGGAGGGGGAGCTAACCCGGCGGAAAGCCGCCCTGGTTCGCAAGTCCACTCTGGCCGAGATCTCGCGCCAGCTGGGACTGGGGGAGAGGTTGCTCCTGGGCCATGGGGAAGAGGAGACCGGTGGACGGCGAAAGGCCTCGCTGCTTGCGGACGCCGTGGAGGCCCTGATCGGCGCGGTCTACCTGGCGACCGGCTGGGAGACCACGCGCCGCTTCGTCCTGGACCACTTCGCGGACTTGCTCGCCCAGGATGTCTCCGGGCCGGCGCAGGATGCCAAGACTTTGCTCCAGGAGACGATTCAGTCACGCACCAAATGCCTGCCCTCCTATGAGTTGGTCCAGATCAGCGGTCCTCCGCATGAGCGGTGCTTTGAGGTCCGCGTCTGCTTTCAAGACCAGGTACTCGGCGAGGGGAGTGGGACCGGCAAACGCGCAGCCGAGCAAGCCGCGGCCAAACAAGCCCTGGAGCGGCAGCAGGAGTGGTTGGGGTTACTGGAGGCCCGCGAGGATGCGGCCGACTGACAGTTGCGATGCTCGAGCCCGGTTTGTCCCGCGCCGACGGGCCTGCGCTGCTTCGTTTCCGAGGGCTCGCGTCGTCCTGTCCGTCGCCTTCTCAGTCCTTCTCGCAATCGCCTCACCATCAGCCGGTGCGGCACCCGCACAGTTCTCCTGGATGTACGGCCTGCAAGCTCAAGCCGGCCTGGAAATGGCTCAGAGCCTGGGCCTGAATACCCTGTACCTGCCCACCACCAACACCGGCGACTCCTTGCGCGAGAGTCAGCGTCTGGCCGCCTCAGCACACGCCCGTGGTCTGCGCGTGATAATTGCTCTCCCGGCGCTCTCTCAAGGCACGCTGCTGGCCGACCCCGACGACGAGGCTTTCCGCGCAGAGGTCGGGGCGCGGATGCGAGCGGTGGTCAACTGGCTGAAGGATGAGCCGGGAGTCAGTGCCTGGGCGGTCGCGGACTATCCCGAACGAGAGCTGCGTTACTCGCCCCAGGCCTTCATTGTTTTTCTGCAGCGTCGGTACCCCTCCCTCCAGGCCCTCAACGCGAGTTGGGGTTCCACCTTGTCTGGGTGGGGGCAGATTACTCTAGCCACCCCGGGTGCCGCCGACAGTCACTTGCCGTACGCTACCGGACGGGCCTCCATTGATCTCGCTGACTACCACGCCGACACCCTGCGACGGCTCCTCGACTTCTGGGCAGAGCAAGTGCATGGGCTGGACCCCGTGCGCCCGCTCTTCACCGGGCGGCTGGCGCTCTACCGCTCTTTGGCATCCGTGCCCCCGGCATATGACTACGTTGTCCCGGAGGCTCCCGTGGACGTGTTGGAGCCGGACCTGCTGGCGGGGAACGTGCAGGCAGTGGACCTGGCACGGCAGGGCGGCGCCTTTGAGGTGGTCCCCAGCTTGCGAATACCGGTGCCGCCGGAGCCCTACTATAACCTGGGCGCCACACTGGGACGCTGGATACGGGAGGCACAGCTGCACGGCGCTCGTGGGGTGGCGCTTGATGGTCTCCAGCGCCTTCGCAGCTCCGCCGGACCCGAGGAGGTCCTGCGAAGTCTGCGGGAACAACTCCTGCCCTCGGCTGGGAACTTCACTGTGCGGCCGCGGCCCTCCCTGTGCGTTCTAATTGAGCCGTATGCCGGCGGACGCCTGGCGGAACAGATTCCACTGTACGGATACCTTTCCGGTACCGAGCCTGGCGAACCCAATCTTCTGGTTTCAGCCCTGCGGTTGGGGAGCAAGTTCGGCCTGGTAGACTACCTGACCCTGGAGCATCTTCTTGAGGCAGACCTTAACCAGTACAGCGCTCTCCTGGCCCCGGCGGCCTTTCGTCTTCCGCCGGAGGTGCAGGGCCGGCTGAGAGACTATGTCCAGCGGGGAGGGCGGTTGGTCTGCGACTTCGGCGCCGGGATGTATGAAACCGGCAGTTGGCTCGCCTTGCCGGCAGACCTGGCGACTCTATGCGGAATTGCCCAGCTCAGCGACCTGAAGGACCTCAAGGCCGACCTCGGTTTCTTCTCTTCCTCCAGGTTCTTTCCCTCGCTGGTGCCGCCCATGACCAGCCAGGGACTGTCCGAGCCTAAGCCGGCCACCAGTGGCAGCGGAGTGCGTACCGTTACCCCCGCGGACCTGAAGGTCTGGACCTTCCAGGGTCCCATGGCCATGGCCACGCCGGTCGAGGAGGCCCAGCCGGTCGGCATCGCCAACGCCTGGCCGGGTACCCCGCCTCCCACGGCGCGTCCGGATGGTCCGCCTGGCACGCCGACGCCTTCCGCCCCGCCGCGCTTCGCCGGCCTGATCGCTCATCCTTTCGGCCTGGGCTGGGCGGCCTATTGCACCGGCCCTCTCTGGGCACGCTGGGACCCTGGCGACCCTTTGTTCCACCTTGTCCATGGTGACCTCTGGGTTCCCCGCGCGGGCTATGCCCTCAAACAGTCTGGGTTGTGGCCGGCCATGGTGGAGATGTGTGGTGGAGAGAACGCAGTCTGGTTGTTCAACCCCTCAAGACAGGCGCTGGAGGCCACGGTGCAGACGCGGGACAGCAATCACCATCTGTACCAGGGCGCCTTCATGTGGCTGCCGGCTGCCTCGGGTGCGGCGCCTCGGGAGTTGAGGGTGACGCTGCCTCCGGACCGGGTGGTTGAGCTGCCGCGGCGCCCCGTGCAGGTCTTGCCGGTCACGGTGGGCGTTTACGCGCACCTGCGGGAGTATGAGGCCAATCGAGTTCGCCTGGAGGTTGCTGGTCCGGGCGCGAGGGTCATCACTGGGTTGCGCCATGAGCGTCTGCTAAGTTCGGGGGATCCATGCCAGGCGCTGTTAGTGCTCGCCCCCGGTACTTACGCCATCGCTCCTGGCTCGCAGCACTGGGTGAAGATCAACGCGGGGTTCATGCAGCGCAGCGAGACCCTGGTGCAAGCTGATGAACAGGGGAAATTGAGGCTGCAGGTCGCCGGAGCGCATGTGAGTGTGGAGATCGCTCCGCGGCCTAGTATCGCCGCTTCAGTCGCTCGGTGAAAAAGGCCGAGTCCAGGGCCTGCTGTACCTCGGTCAGGAGTTCGGACATCGGGACACCCCTCAGGGAGGCATCCTGGGGATAAAGACGGATGGCCTCCACGCCCCGAGCCTCGATGACTGCCCCCCCGTCCGTCAGGTTCCCGGCGAACTCCCATCCCTCCGCCCCGGCGGCTAGCAGGTCAGTAAGTCTTTGGACCATCGTCTCGCCGCGCTGTGCGAGGTCGCTGCCCGGCGGCGCCCAGTTGAAGGTCAGCAGGTCCTGTCCCCACAGGCTGAGTACCTGCACGGGCTGCTCGCCGAGGTTCCCCTCGGTGATCTGGGGCGGATTCCACTTGGTCACCGCTCGTCGGTTGATGAGCGTGCCCGCTGCCGCGAGTTGGTCGGCGATGGCGGTGACCCGGTCCACGGAGAGCGGGTGAGTCTGGTAGATACCCATGGTTATCTGTGGCCGGCTTCGCTCCTCGGCCGCCAGGCGTTCCATGAAGGTGAGCATCCCCACGGGATTGTACGCGCCACACTTCAACAAGTAGCTGACGCCATTCTTGTCGGCCCGGCTCTCCACCTCGACGGAGTAGGTCGAAAGAATGCCCTGAGCCACCACTATACCGGCCTCAGCGACCGCCGCGGTCCCCGTCCGTCCGCCGGTCACCATGGCGGCAATCATCGCCGCCAGCACCGGCAGGGTCAGCTCCTGTGCCCGCTTGGCCTCATTCAGCGCATCGTAGGTGCAGTTGTGCGCCATTTCGTGGGCCAGGACTCCCGCCAACTCATGGATGGACTCCACCGTCCCGAACAGCCCGCGGGTCACGCAGACATATCCGCCCGGCAGGCTCATGGCGTTGACTTCCTCGGTGTCCAGGAGGACCACCTGGTACTCGACGTCGGGTCGCTGGGTCACCGGCTTGAGATTGTTGATGATCCCAAGAGTCCGCTGCTCTTCCTCGGGATTCTCCCAAACCTTGTACAGCTTCTTGATCTCATCCAGCGTCTGGCGGCCAATCTTGGCCTCGTGCTCCGGACTCCAGTCGCGTGCCAGCGCGACACCGGCGGTCAGCACCATGACTGCGCACACCGCGAGGAAGGGAACAGCGCGAATTCTCGAACGGAAAGCCGATTTCTTCATAACTCTAAGGTTACTGACGCCGCGGAGCGAGCAGGAGTTCCTTTGACGATCCCGGTAGTTGCCGCGTGGTGTAGATGGTGACGGTCCCCTGTTGAAATGCAGGGGTCAAGTGGGGAAGCGCGCGCGCCGGATCCAGCTCGTCGCTGGTGCTGTTCAGGGGTAGCCCCTGCAATAACCGTTCCTCGGGTCCATAGATGACCAGGGTTGCGCCCAGGTACCTCAGCAGGCCCCAGCGCAGCTCAGCGGGCAACGCGGGGTTGTAGAACCTGGTAACCTGGGCGAGCAGACGCCGGAAGTTCACCGTCTCCCCCCAGTGTCCGGCGATCACTCGGCACGGCGCTGCGGCAGGGACGTGGTTGCCCATCAGCGAGGAGCACATGACCACGTCGCTCTCACTTGTGTGCTCCCCCAACCAGGCCAGTGCGGCTCGTTCGTCCTCAGTGACATAGGCCGGGGGGAGTAGGGCCCACACCAGGTCGCGGTTGTTCGCGCGCATGTGGAGCAGGCAGTCGCTAGCGAAGTACACGTTGGACGGAAGGGTCACGACGATCGCGCCCAGGGCCAGGAGCGTGAAGGATGATCGTGTCAGGCGTTGCGCCCACCCGGTCAATGCCACGGCGGCCAGGAGGCAGATCGGTACGTGCAGCCCCTCCACCAGCTTGCGTTGGAAGGCCAGCGGCGCGTAAACCGCCAGCAGTCCCAGGACTAGCCACAGGACCGCCAGGTAGATCGGCGCCAGCGTGCCTGGTGAGGCGTCGTGTGGACGAGCAAGGGGGGAGAGGCGCTCAGGTGTCTCCTTTTCAACTCCAGCAGTGCGGCAGGAGGTGCGACAGAGCAGGAAAATTCCCAGGATTGCCGCCCCCAGCACCAGTCCATATCCCAGCAGATACCCCGTGACCGGTGGGGAGGGAGTCGGCGTCGCCGCTTTGGCGGCCCACGTCGGATCGGACCGCAGCAGGAGATACTGCCACAAGGTCGTGGGCAAGCCAAGGGCGAGGATCAGGGCATACCTGCCCGCCGCGCTGGCCCAGGTCAGTTGCCGCCGAATCGCGAGGAGTAGGAACCACAGGCCCAGAAGCGGACAGACTGTGAGCACGTCGTAGGTGTGCACATTTCCCAGTAGCAGCAGGCACACCCCGCACATCGCCGCCGCGCCCAGTCCTGCCTGCCGGCCAGCCCGCAGACCCCACAGGAAGGTGGCGGTCATCAAGGCTATGCCGGCGGCGAACAGCGGATTGAGCAGCAGCGTGAGCGGCACCAGGGCCTCCGGCATGGCTTGCCAGCCTGCAGCAATATCCACCGGAGAGAGGGCTGCCCCCTGGTCCTGGCTGAGGTGTCCCGACACGACGGCCAGGTACACGATCCAACCCAGCCCGGAGGAGAATGCGGCCAGCAGGAAAGCCAGAACCCTTCCGCGGCGCGCAAGCCCCATCTCCGCCGCCAGAAGATAGATGGCGTACAGCAGCAGTACCCCGCCAACCACCCGCCCCAGGTGATACAGCGTCACCAGAGGCCAGCCGGTCAGCCGGTGGAGCTGGCCCAGCGTCAGCCACAACAGGTTCAGATAGCGCGGGGTCTGCGGGAGGGTGGTGAACTGGTCATAGGCAAACAGCCGCCCCTCGGAGTATTGGCGGATCTGGCTGAGGTACACGTTGCCGTCATCCACGCCCCAGATGAAGCCCGCAAAGTGCAGCCCGGGACCGGCATATCCGGGCTGCGCCGCGACCAGGTAGGGCACGCAGGTCAGCGCCAGGATCCCCACGGCCGCTGCCAGTACAACCATCGCCTCTCGCCGGGTTACGCTTCTCTGCTTGTTCATTCCCTGCTCCGCATGTAGGGTGCAGCCTTAGTTCCGCCCTCCGTCGTCTCCGCCTCGCCTCCGACCGCCTACCGCGATCGCTGCCAGTGTCATCAGACTCAGCAGCGCGAAAAACAGCCCTCCCACAACGCTGGTCGGGTAGAAGGTCATCCACACACGCTGGGTGCCCGCACCTGGCGCGAGCTCTCGGAATACAGCATGCCGATTTACGGGCACCGGTCGGCCGCTGCTAAAGGCTAACCATCCCGGATAGTAGGCATCGGCTATGATAAGGCTCTTCGCGTCCTGGGTCTCGAGCGACAAGGTGTTGAAGCTGGCCCCGATAGGCCTGGCGGCGCCTCCGGGCGGGGCCGTGCGCATCCGTGGTGGGGCCTGCGTTCGTCGGTACAGATATATGCCTTCGCCCGAGTGGCTCTCCCTCTCCAAGCCCGGCTCAGACAGCGGTTCCAGGGAGGCAACCCAGCCCACGGCAGCGGCGTCCAGCAGTGGGGAGCGCAAGGCCTGCAGCAACATCATGTTGCCGTTCTCCTTGGGCGAGACCCATTCCCCCTCGGCCTGGTTGGCGAGGTCCCGGTAGCTGGCCAGCGACAACGAATCGTATCCCTGAGGGCTGTGCCAGCCGTAGACGGTGTCGGCGTTTGGCGGCAGCAGTGCGCGCGGCACCTCGAAGATACTCCAGTTCTTGCGCGGCGTGATTAGCAGAATGCGGCTTTGCGGGTCCGATCCTGCCTTCTGCAGAGTGCGCGTCAATTCCGTATGCGGGTATACCTGTTCGCGTGGGCTGAGCGGCAGAAAGCGCCACCCCCAAGGCACCAGCTCGAACAGCAGGAGGGCCATGACCGCTCCGCCCAGGGCCATGGGGATGGCCACCCGCGCCGGGGGGCCGGCGACCAGGTTGCGTTCCACCCAGCCGAGTAGTCGGTCCAGCCCCATTCCTGCCAACACCGCCAGACACAAGGTATATACGCCCAGAATTCGCGCGAAATTCCCGGCCTGCCCCAGCTTGGGGACCCAGAAGTACATCAGGTAGGCCAGTGGGCCGGCCAAGGCTATACTCAGTGCCGCAACTGTGCCCAGGCCGTAGAACAGCGCCCAGCGATCTCGTCGCCAGGCCAGCCCCAGCAGTGCGAGAGCCAACGCGCTTACTCCCGCAAAGCCGCAGTGCTCCGTGAAGTTGAACCCCACATACTCGCCCTTGACCGGGTCCCCCAGGTATTCCGGCCAGACCAGAGATACCAACTCCACGGGCAGCAGGGCGCGGGTCTTCTGGAAGTCCCAACCCTCCGGGGAGACGGCCTGCTCGCCGCGGGGGGAGACCGCGCCCAGCTCGAGAGTGGGGAGTGCCTGGGGCGCACCCAGTCCCATTCCAAGCATCACAGCCAGCAAGAGTGCGCCTGCCGGTGCCGGCCGGCCTTTCACCCACCTGCCGATGGCGCGGGCCAGGGCATATACCCCCGTGGACAGCCAGACGTAGGCGGTGAACTGAAGATGCCCGGCCAAGACCGCCATGCCCAGACAGACCGCCAGTAGCGGCAGGCCGCCCGGGCGCCGTCGGAAGAGGAGTTCGACGCCCAGCCAGGCTCCCGGCAGCCAGGCCATGGTGTTGACCACAGTTGGCAACTCAGCCCAGGTGATCATGAACCCGCTGCCCTGGTAGATCATCCCCGCCAGCGCCGCCGCCGCTGGCCGCAGACCCAGTCGGCGTGCCAGCAGATAGGTGAGCAGGCCCGCCAGCAGCCAGTGCAACGCCAGTGACAGGCCCAGGAAGTAATCCGCGGGAATTACCGCCAGTAGCCAGTTTGGAGGGTAGAACAGCGCGGACTGTCCGTTCCCGACAAACGGATAACCACAGTACTGGTGTGGGTTCCACAGCGGCAACTCGCTGCGCTCAAACCCTCGCTGCAGGAGCAGCCGCCAGGGGTAGAACTGCGCCATGGAGTCCCACAGCAGCGCGTCCCAGGCCCGGGTGGGGTGGGGGAGAGGCGTACCGAAGGGGGGCATCTGTTGCTGGTAGACCGCGGCCACCGGCACTCGTCCGCCAAACAGACATGGCCCCCAGAACAGGAGTGTTGCTGCGAGCAGCAGGCCGGCCGCCCATCTGCCCGCGCTGGACGGGATAGTCGCTGGCGGACCGCTTGGCGGTATTGAGGACATGTTCTCTATCCGGAGCAGGCTATCCGCCGCTCGGGGGTAGCGGGGTCTTGACCATCAGAGCCTCCCCCGTCTCCGGCTTCGCGCTCTGTGGACGGTAGCTCAGGGCCATCACCACGACACCCGCCATGATGATTGCCAGACCGAGAAGGCGCAGACCAGGGACGTGCTCCCCCAGGTAGCGCCAGGACAGGAAGGTGACTATCACGTAGCTCATCGCGATCAGGGGGTAGGCATAGCTCAGAGGTAATCGGGAGAGAGCGACAATGTAGAATAGGCTGCTGACCGCATAGCAGCAGAAGCCACCAAAGACACGAATGTTGGTGACAATGGAACGTATCACCATCAAGGGGGGAGGATGGCCACCGAGCTGGCTCAGTCCGGACTTGAGCAGGATCTGACCAGTTGCGCCCAGGCAGATCGCCAGGATGAGTATTCCCAGCGCCATTAGCGTCCTCCTCAGATGCTTGCGTCGGCTGGTGGCTTGGTCACAGCTATCCATCGTTAAACACCAAGGGCCGCAGTCCGCCTTGCCGGTGGGCTGCTCGGACTGCGGCCGTAACTGCAGGTATTGCTCAGCCGGTAACCTCGACCTACCCCATCAAGGCGTTGGCCAGGTCCACCGCGGAGGCGGCATCAGGCGCATACCCATCGGCGCCGATCTCGTCTGCATACTCCTGGGTCACGGGAGCGCCGCCGATCATGATCTTGACCCGGTCACGCACTCCGGCTGCCGCCAGGGCGTCAATGGTGTCCTTCATGGACGGCATGGTGGTCGTGAGCAGGGCCGAGAGCGCGACCAGGTTCGGACTCTTCTCATTGACGGCCGTGACGAAGGCCTCTGGGGCCACGTCCACGTCCAAGTCAACAACGTCGTAACCGCCGCCCTCCAGCATCATCGAGACCAGGTTCTTGCCGATGTCATGCAGGTCTCCCTTGACGGTTCCGATGAGGACCGTGCCCTTCGCCTGCACGCCTGTCTCTGCCAGGAGTGGCTTGACGATATCCATACCGGCGTGCATGGCCCGGGCCGCGATTAGCACCTCCGGAACGTAGAACTCGTTGGCCTTGAACTTCACACCAACGACGGACATTCCAGCGATCAGCCCCTGGTTGATGATGTCGGCGGGACTCACCCCCTCATCCACTGCGGCCTGCACTAGCTTGGCCACCTCATCGCGATTGCCGGCGATCACGGCATCCGCTATTGCTTGCAGATCAGCCATTTTACGCCCTCCTGTTAGTAATGTGGAGTCCCTAGCGGTATGCCCCCGCCCGGTGACTTCCCCGGTATTCTACCTCGCTCGAGGAGTTTCCTCCTAGAACATCATGGTTTCCGCGAATCTGTTCTGGAACTCCCGCTCGCGGAATAACTCCAGATGCTGGGCCTGCGCGGCTACCTGGCTAGCGTACTCTCTCTCCCGCTTGGAGATCAGCGCCAGGACCGCGCCGCTCCCCGCGGCGTTACCGACGCCCCGCACCTTGTTTGCGGGCATGGGCGGGAGCAGTCCCATTCGGAGCGCACTCTCGGCCCGGATGTAGTTGCCAAACGCCCCGGCCAGCAAGACCTCATGCAGGTCCTCGACGGCCAACCCGGCGTATTCCAGCATCATCTCCAGGGTAGCTCGTACCGCGCCCTTGGCGAGTTGTATCTCCCGTACGTCTTTCTGTGAGAGGTACACCTCACCGCGGTGATTGTGATTGGCGGCCAGTACGAGCCGGCGGTCATTACCTTCGCCGACTAGCCGGTCGCGTATTCCGTTTGTCAGTTCAGCCGCCTCGGCTGCGTTCGTCATGCGCCCTGTAGGCTGCACCGCCCCTGACTCCAGAGCCACGGCCAAGGCGTCGAACAGACCAGAGCCGCAGATTCCCACCGGCTGCTCCTCGCCGATGGTGCTGATGCGCAGGTCGCCATCGGCAAGCTCCACATGGTCTATGGCGCCGGGCGACGCGCGCATGCCGCGCTCGATATGCGCGCCCTCAAAGGCGGGCCCTGCCGCGCAGGAGGCCACGTATAGCTTCTCCCCGGACCACAACGCGATCTCGCCGTTGGTGCCGATGTCCACCGCCAGCGCCGGATAGGGCTGCCGCGTCATCTCCTCGGCCACGATCACAGCCACCGTGTCCGCGCCCACGAAGCCCGCAACGCAGGGCAGACAGTATACATTGCCGCGCGGGTTCACCTGCAACCCCAGGTCGGCGGGACGGGCGCTGACCGGCTCATCGGTAACGGGCACGTAGGGAGCTTCCGCCAGGTAACGCGGGTCCAGCCCCAGGAAGAGATGGTGCATGCAGGTGTTGCCGACCACCACTACCTCATAGATGAAGCGGGGGTCTATTTCTGCCTGTTCTGCCGCAGCACGGCACAGGTCGTTGATGGTGGCGATGATCTCTTGCCGTAGCTCGATCAGCCCGTTGCGGCTCGTGTTGGCAAACTCTACCCGCGAGATGACATCTGCTCCATGCCGAATCTGTGGGTTGTGATCGGCGGCACTGCTGACCGGCTGGCCGGTCTCCAGATCCACCAGGTAGGCTACTACGGTTGAGGTGCCGATATCCACTGCCAGGCCATAGCAGGGAGCGGCGGCGTAGACCGGAATGACATCCGCTAACCGGCAGCCCACCACGGTAGCGCTCACCTGGTAATTGTCAGCGCGTAGTGCAGCTGGCAGCGCTCGGAGCGCGTCGGCGGCGGCCGTCAGGTCAATACAGCTCGCGCCCACTGCCTCGGCTAACCGCCGGAAATCGCTGCGCTGGTCCTCCAGGCTTGGCGCTCCCAGTCTGACCACATGGCGCTTTACGTTCGCATCCAGAGGGACGCCGCGCAGTTGCAGGTGGCGCAGGCCCTTTTTCCCCACAACCTGGGGCACATGAGTGAGCTGGACAACCGCCGAACCTGTGAGTTCGCACTGGCACGCGAGACGCACGCCGGCGTCCAGTTCCACAGGGGTCAGCAGCCGTATCTCGGCAGCCGTAGGCTCCGGCTTTTCCCCCTCCTGAAGAGTCACGCGGCAGTTCCCGCAGATGCCCTTGCCCCCACAGGGCACCGAGATGTTGATTCCCGCCTGGTGGGCCGCCTCTGCAATAGTAGTGCCCGGCGCAATCTCGATCTCTTCGCCGCCGGGCAGAAAGGTTACGGTCAGAGTTGTCGTCTGTAACATGGACAGCACTCAGAAGTAGCTGAGCTGCTTTTTCGCCTCGCTTATCAGTCGATCGTTGTCTGCCTTTTCCACTACCGCCTCAAAGAAAGGTTTGGCCCGTTCATACTCACCCAGCATGGTGAGGAATTTGGCCAGATCCAAGAGATACAAGGGATTCTCGCCGTCCAGCTCCACCGCTTGCAGGAAGGAAGACTCGCAATTGTCAAAGTCGCCCAGGTTCATCAGGGTATGACCCAGACCCCAGAAGGCTGCTGCGTTGTTCGGCTCACAAGCTAAGATCTGACGGTATGCGGCCTCTGCCTCCTCATACTCGCCGCGCAGCCGATGACCGTGGGCCGTCTCTAAGGTGTCGCTCATAGCCTGGTACCCCAGTTGTCGAGTTCGGCCGGTACGGTTATCCGTTCTGCAAGACATCCCCCACCGATAACCGCGCCCCTCGGGCATAGTCCGCCGCCCCCATCCGGCGGCGTCCCTCCGGCTGTACCTCTCCGATCAGCGCACTTCCTTCTCCGGTTTGTACGGTCAAACCTTGCGAGGATAGGTTAGTTATCTCTCCTGGATTCCCCTTCCGTTGCTCCCCCGGCACCAGCTCCGGCGCAGACAACTTCAACCGGCGCCCTTGATGATGACAATACGCGCCGGGAGACGGACTGAAGGCTCTCACCTGGTTGACAATGGTTTCCGCCGCCTCACCCCAGTGAACTGCCGCTTCCTCTGGCCTGAGCGGAAGAGCATATGTTGCCTGTCTCCCGTCCTGTGGTACGCGCGGCGCCTGCCCCTTCTCCAGGAGACGCAGCGCCCGACTTAGCGCTGGCACTCCAATCTCCTGCAGCTTCTCGAACAGGCGCTCCGCGTCATCCTCCGGCGCGATCGCCACCTCTCGCTGCAGGATTATATCCCCGGCGTCCAACTCCTCTGCAACGTATTGTACCGTAATTCCTGTCTTTTGCCTACCCTCCAGCAGGGCTCTTTGCACCGGCGCGGCCCCTCGCAGGTCTGGCAGGAGAGAGTAGTGGACGTTGAGCGCCGGCCGGTCCGCCGTGGCGCACAGTTCGGCAGGCAGGATCTGCCCGTAGGCAACCACCACACTGGCCTCGGCTGCCCGTAACTCGGTGCACCGGCAGAACTCCGCGCACTTGACCTGCCCCGGCTGCAGCACCGGTAGATTCAGCCGCAAGGCCTCGGCCTTCACTGGCGGGACCGCGAGCCTTCGCCCCCTGCCCCGGGGCCGGTCCGGCTGGGTGACTACGGCGACGACCTCATGTTCTTGTGCCAGTCGGCGCAGGTATGGCACTGCCGTGTCTGGTGTGCCAAAGAACGCTATCTTCACTTCTGGCTCCCGGCAGGACGGGCGTCCCGTCCGTTCTCCGTGCGATCCTGCCTCGCCCGCAGTCGGTCGAAGGCGGCCTGCGCCTCACGCAGCGTAGTGGCCTCATAGCGGTAGCCGTCCTCATCCTCCGCATCAGGGACCATCCACACCAGGCTTTCTTCCGGCGCCAGGTCAGTGAAGAGCACCCCCCGCAGGTGGTCTATCTCGTGGAGCAGTGCTCGGGCCAGCAGACCCTCCGCCTCCAGGGTCGTCTCTTCGCCCTCGGGCGTCACCCCCCGCACGATCACTCGCTCGGGCCGCTTGACTTGCCCGTACAGTGTGGGCAGACTCAGACAGCCCTCGCGCCCCACCTGCTCGCCCTCCGCCGTGACTAACCGTGGATTGAGGAGGCGGTATACCGGAGCCTCCGGCTCCGAGTCTCCGCGCGCCACGATGGCTTGTACCGCTTGGCCGACCTGGGGTGCGGCCAGGCCCAGACCCGAGGCCTCCAGCATGGTTGCCACCATGCCTTGTACCAGGTCCGCCACCTCTTGCCCAATATCTCGAATCGGCCGGGCTTTCTTTCTCAGCACCGGCTCGCCACATATTACAATGTTCTTACACGTCATTTGGTGTGCCTCTTCTTCAGTAGGCTGATGAACCCTTCATCATGGCGGGGGTGTGACGAGTGTTCTCTCGCGGGAGTCCGAAACTCAGGGGCGGATTTCCGCACTGCGCAGGTACTCCCGAGCTGCCTGTATCGGTTGTCGTATGATGGAAGTTCTTGCTCTCCTTGCCCCTGACCTACATCATATCATACGGATCCACGTCCACCACCATGTTAACGCCTGCTGGCAGCTCCAAGCTCCTGTCTAGCTCCCCAATTATCTTGCCCAGTTCCTCATCGCACTCCGCCTTGAGCAGCACCTGGTAGCGATACCTTCCGCGAAGCTTGTGCAGGGGACAGGAAGCCTCCCCGAGGACCTGCAAGTTGCGTCCGGGCTCTGCCGCCATCTTGCTTAGGAGCTGTGCTGCCTGAATCGCGGCTTGCAGGGCCGTTGGCTCCTTCACATGAGAGAATACCAGATTCGCCAGTCGCGCGAAAGGTGGGTACTGGTTCTCGCGACGGTGTGCTATCTCTTTGGCGTAGAAGCGTGCATAATCATGCTCTGCCGCCGCCTGCAGCGCCGGATGGTCGGGGTTATAGGTCTGGACGTAGACCTCCCCGGGCTTGTTCGCGCGCCCGGCGCGGCCGGAGACCTGCGTGAGCAACTGAAAGGTTCGCTCCGCCGCGCGGAAGTCGGGCCGATGCAGACCCACATCTGCGTTAATCACGCCCACGAAGGTGACCTCCGGGAAGTCATGGCCCTTGGCGATCATCTGGGTCCCGATGAGGACCTGGGCTTCTCCTCGCGCGAACTGTCCCAGGATGCGCCCGTAGGACCCGTGGTGCCGTGCCGTGTCTCGATCAAGTCGCAAGACCCTGGTGTCCGGGAACTGCCGTTCCACCTGGTCAGCGATCCGCTCCGTTCCCAGTCCGTGGAAGCCGATGTCATAGCCCTCGCACTTCTCGCACTGGTCCGGTACGGCTCGAGCGAAGTCGCAGTGATGGCAGACCATCCTCTTCCTGCCGTGGTGGTAGGTGAGCGAGACTGCGCAGTTGGGGCAGCGCAGCACGTCCCCACAGTCTCGGCAGATGACGAAGGTGGAGAAGCCGCGACGGTTGAGGAATAGCATCACCTGTTCGCCACGCGCCAGCTTCTCCTCGAGGCCCACCCGCATTTCCTCAGCGAAGGTCGTCCCCTCGCCCAGTGCCGGCTGTCCGCGCAAGTCAATGGTGCGTACCTGAGGGAGTGGTCGGTTCCCGATCCGTTCCGGGAGCTCCAGGAGCTCGAGGCTGGAATCTTCTGGGTTTACCGCGGCGTGATATCGCTCCAGCGCTGGGGTGGCGCTGCCCAGCAGGAGCACTGCACCCGCTGCCTCCGCCCGCCATTGCGCCACGGTCACAGCATGGTAGCGGGGCGTCGAGTCTTGCTTATACGAGGGCTCATGCTCCTCGTCCACGATGATTATCCCCAGGTCCCGCGCCGGGGCGAACAGTGCCGAGCGTGCGCCTACCACCACGCGGGCCTCTCCCCGGCGCACGCGTTCCCATTCATCGTAGCGCTCGCCCAGTGACAGGGAGCTATGTAACAACGCCACCAACTCACCAAATCGGCGGGTAAAGCGTTCCACGACCTGTGGGGTCAGGGAGATCTCTGGCGTCAGGACGATTGCCGAGCGCCCCTGGCGCAGCGCGGCCTCGACGGCGTGCAGGTACACCTCTGTCTTCCCCGAGCCCGTCACTCCATGCAGCAGCCCGCCCCAGTACCGCTGCTCCTCCAGCGCCCGGGTCGTTCGGTCCAAAGCTGCCTGCTGTGCCGGCGTCAGTACGTGCTTCTCTGCAGCCAGATTAAGGTCTGCCGGTTCCGGGCGCCGCTCCAGATGTCGTTCGTAGATTTCCACCAGCCCTTGCTTCGCCAGCGCCGTGGCCGCGCTCCGGGTCAAAACGCTAACCGGCGCCTCCCCGGCCGCTAAGCGACGCAGGGTGTTGGCCTGTTGGGGAGCGCGATGGGCGCGAGCCTCCGCCTCCGCTTCCGCCTGCTCGGCTGAGACAGTCAACCGCGCCCACTGGCGCAGTTGCTGAGAGGCCGCAGGGCGTCGCAGACGTCGGTCAATCTTGACTAGGCCCTGGACCTCGAGGTTCGGCAGACGTCCGCCCAGGCTCTTGAGTCCCACCTGTGCGGCCAGTTGCTCCGCCGTCATCTCGCCGCTCTGTGCCAGGGCCTGGAGCAGCTCGCGGGCGCGGGGCGAGAGCCGCCTGCGGCTGTCCTCCAGTGCCTCCTGCCCGGCCGGGGTGAGGCGCACCATCTGCTCGGGTTTGCGGGCGGCTCCGGCGGGCAGGAACAGACGCAACGCCGCGGCCAGGTCGCAGACGTATGTCTTCGCTATCCGCCGCGCCAACTCGACCTCCCCCGGCCCGAACAGCGGCTCCTCTACCAGCAGTCCCTCAAGGTCGCGCAAGGGAAAAGGGGGCTTATCGTCGGTGAGGGCCACCACGTACCCGGCCAGCCGCCGCTTGCCCAGGGGCACACGTACCTGGGCCCCGACGCTTACGCGACCAGCCAAACGTTCAGGCAGGGAGTAGGTGAAGGTACGGTCCAAGCGCGCGCCTGGCTGATCCACCATCACCTCGGCATACTGTGGCATACAACGGCCCCCTGGAGGGGTGGCTAGACCTGCGCCGCGGCGCGTACCGCGTCTATCATGTCCGTGGCTTCCCAGGTGAAGTCGGGGTCGTTGCGCCCGAAGTGCCCGTACGCCGCCGTCTTCTTGTAGATGGGCCGGCGCAGATTCAAGTGATCAATCATCCCTTGCGGAGTCAGCGGGAACACCTCAGGGATGAGCTTGGCGATGGTCTCCTCCGGCACCTTGTGGGTGCCGAAGGTCCAGGCAGCTACCGAGAAGGGCTCGGCGTCGCCGATGGCGTAGGCGATCTGCACCTCGCACTTGTCCGCCAGCCCGGCGAACACGATGTTCTTGGCGATGTAGCGCGCCATGTACGCGCCGCTGCGGTCCACTTTGGTGGGGTCCTTGCCGCTGAAGGCGCCGCCGCCGTGGCGGGCCAGCCCACCATAGGTATCCACGATGATCTTGCGTCCGGTCAGCCCCGTATCTACTTGCGGCCCCCCCATGGAGAAGGAGCCGGTGCGGTTGAGCAGGATTGGCATTCCCTCAGCACGCAGTTCGTCCAGGATTACCGGATACACGACGTGCTCTCGTATGTCCTCCTCCATCTCGTCACGGGTAGTGGACGGCGCGTGTTGCGCGGCGAGCAGGACCTTGGTCACCTCGATGGGCTTCTCATCTTCGTAGCGTACTGTCACCTGCGTCTTCCCGTCTGGTCGGAGGTAGGGGAGAGTGCCGTTCTTGCGGACCTCGGCCAGTCGGCGTGCCAGCCGGTGTGCCAGCAGGATCGGCAAGGGCATCCCCTCGGGCGTTTCGTTGGTGGCGTAGCCGAACATCATTCCCTGGTCCCCGGCGCCACCGACCACTACCCCCTGCGCGATCTCTGAGCTCTGCTCATGTATCGCCAGCAGTACCCCCATGGTCTCGAAGTCAAACCCGTACTTAGCGCGGGTGTAACCGATATCCGAGACGACCTGGCGCACCACGCTCTCGATGGGCACGTACGTCTCCGTATGCATCTCCCCGGCCACAAAGCAGGTGCCGGTGGTGACCAGCGTCTCGATCGCCACGCGCCCCAGAGGGTCGTCAGCTAGTACCGCGTCTAGAATGGCGTCCGAGACCTGGTCACAAACCTTGTCTGGATGACCTTCTGTCACTGATTCTGAAGTCAGAAAGTAACTCTTAGGCACAAAAAGGACCTCCTACCGGTATCCGGGACGACGACTCCAGCCGCCACCCTTCCAGGAACGGGAGGTAGCGCCACCCGTTGTTAACCCGCTTCCCGCCCCCCGCTGCTCTCTTCCAGGAGCTTCTCCACCTGATCGAGCACCACTTTGGCCACCTCAAGCTTGGGGCGGCAAGAGACTGCCTCTCGCTGTCCCCGGCTCCCCAGGATTAGCGCCTCGTTCGTGTCAGCACAGAACCCCGCGCCGGGTTGTGTCAGGTCATTGGCCACGATCAGGTCTAGCCCCTTACGCTCCAACTTGGCCCGCGCCTCTGCCTCCGGGTCGCCAGTTTCCGCTGCAAACCCCACCACCACCGCCGGGCGGCTATCGCTCTGGGCGACGCTCTGAAGGATGTCCGGGGTGGGCTGCAGGCGCAACTCCAGTGGTGTTGCGGACTTCTTTCGCTTCTGCGCCGCATATTCCTCCGGACGGTAGTCCGCCACTGCTGCGGCGCCTATGAACACATCCGTGCCGGGCAGATGGGCCTCCACCGCCCGCAGCATCTCCTCGGCCGATTCAACCGCGATGGTGTCCACGCTGGCCGCCGGAAGGGCCGCGCCGGGGCCGCTGATCAGAAGCACTTCCGCCCCGCGGCTGGCCGCCACTTGGGCCAGTGCCGCCCCCATTTTTCCGCTGGAGGGATTGCTGATGAAGCGTACCGGGTCCAGCCATTCTCGCGTGGGCCCGGACGTGATGGTCACTCGTTTCCCGGCCAGCGCCCCTCCGCCTCTGGCGCCCAGAATACGCAGGATGGACTCCCGAATCGTGTTCGGCTCGGCCATGCGCCCTACGCCGGATTCCCCGCAGGCCAGCCGGCCTTCCCCCGGCATCACAAACTCGTACCCCAACCCCTGCAGCCGCGCCACGTTCGCCTGCAGGACGGGGTTAGTCCACATGTGGTCATTCATGGCCGGTGCGAGCAACACTGGCCCGCGCGCTGCCGCGACGGTGGTGGTCACCAGGTTGTCGCAGAGTCCGTTGGCGAGCTTGGCCAGCGTATTGCTGGTCGCCGGCGCGATCACCATCAATTCCGCAAACTGCGCCAGGGCAATATGCGCGCCGGTCTCGTGTAAGTCCGTCCACTGATCCACTGCCACCGGCCGGCCGGTCAGCGAGCGGAAGGTCACCGGGCCTACGAATCTCTCGCCGCTGGGCGTCATCATGACGCGCACCTGCGCGCCATCCTGGACGAGTCGGCTGACCAGCGCGCACACCTTGTACGCGGCGATTCCCCCGCTGACTCCCACCACGATGCGTCGTCCTTCCAGCACGCGGTTCTCACCCATGGCTGGCCACCTCGTCGTGTTCCGCCTGGGCCAGCAGGCGTGCCTGCAGGCCTCGCCAGTCCGTCGTCTGCAGGCTGTGGTGCTCGGCTCGAAGCACCTCCTCCAGTGCCTGCACTGCCGGCTCAATCTGGTCATTAACGATCAGGTAATCATAGAGGCCCATATTGCGGATCTCTTTGCGCGCCGTAGCCAGGCGCTCGCGCAGCCCCTCCGGGGTTTCCGTCTGCCGTCCGGTCAGACGTCTGCGGAGTGCGACGAAGTCTGGCGGCGCCACAAAAACCAGCACCGCGCGGCGCCCCAGCTTCTCACGCACCGACTGCGCGCCCTGATCGTCAATCTCCAGAACCAGGTCCACACCGGCTGCGAGCGCTTCTGTCACAGGTCCCTGTGGCGTTCCGTAGAACACGCCCGGATAAACCTCGGCCCACTCCAGCAACTCCCCCGTCCCCTGGCGCCGCTCGAACTCCGCAGCAGAGACAAAGTAGTATTCCCGGCCCTCCTGCTCACCCGGGCGCGGGGCCCGGGTGGTGCAGGACACCGACATCTGCACATGAGGCTGCCGTGCCAGTAGTCCCGCGATAACTGTCCCTTTCCCCACCCCCGAGGGTCCGGAAACAACCAACAATACTCCTTCTCGCCTCTCAGTCATCGCAGTCTCGATCTCCCACCACAAAAGGGCCCTCCGCTACGCTGGACGGTGGCCCGTCCGGGAAGTGTAGCACACGCGTGGGGTGATGTAAACTGCTTCTCCTGCGAAGGATATCCTCCGCAACGCCGAGAAATCGTCGTCTTGGGTCGCCAGGGATTTGACTTTTTTGCATGTACAGTATACTATGTCCGCGATGACGTGTATTTCATGTAAGACATCCACCCCGGCCCCCACTGAGGAGGAGCGGTCATGATGATGCCCAAGCCTGGACTGGCGGAGATCTTCATTGGGTCGGTAACCGTGGGTGAACGCGGACAGGTCGTGATCCCTGCAGAAGCTCGCGAGCGCTGTGGGATTGACCCCGGAGACAAGCTATTGAGTTTTGTACACCCCGCCGGAGGTGGCGTCATCTTTCTCAAGTTGGACGCCCTGGCGGCGGTGTCAGAAGAGCTTCGGCAGATCATGGAAGCGCTCTCCCTGGGTGGTGCCGAAGCTGCGGCGGAAGAGGAAGGGTGAGGGGAGTGTGAACAGCATGAATCTTCGGAGACTGGCTTCCAACACGGCGATGTGCATGGTCCTCACTGCTTTCGCTGTCTGGCCCGTCCTTGCGCAGGAGGCGGCCCCGGTCCCGCCCCCGGAGGCGACAGCAACTTCGCCGGCGGCCCCCGCCCTCCCGTCAGTACTGGTGCTGACTCCAGCGCAGGCGGCGGAGTTGGCTGAACAGCGGGCACTGGAGATCAGGCAGGCGCAGGAAGGGCTAGCCCAGGCTCAGGCTGCTGTGTCTCAGGCCCGTTCCGGAAAGCGCCTGAGTGGGGACATCAGCTTCATCGAGGGCCGCATGGGCCCCAAACAGCAGATGACCTTCGGCGACCAGACCATCACCCTGGGCAGTGATACCATCCGCCAGGCCACGCTCAGCCTGGTCCAGCCTCTGTACACGGGTGGGCGCGTGGAGAGTCAGGTGCAGGCCGCTCAGGCCGGTCTCAGTGTCGCTGGCGCGCAGGCCGAGATCACAATTCGTGCCATCCGCCGGGCGGCCCAGGAAGGTGTCTACGGCATCCTCCGCACCCAGGAGTTAGCTGAGGTCGCCGGTCGGCAGGTGGAGGCCAATCAGGAGCATCTGCGCATTGCGCGGGCCATGTTCTCCGCGGGCACGGTGGCGCAGTTCGAGGTGGTGCAGGCCGAGACCCGGCTGGCCAGCGCTGAGGGCAACCTGGTAGCTGCCACTACCGCCATCGGCCAGGCGACTGCGGGTCTGCGCCGGCTAATGGCTCTACCCCAGACTCAGGAGCTGCAAGCCGTCCCGCCGGTCGAGCAGGTCATGCGTCCGGCAGGTGAGCTGGAGGAACTGATCGCGGTGGCGCAGGCTGCCCGGCCCGAAATCGCCGCCCTCGAGGCCCAGGTGCGGGTGGCGGAGGCGAACCTGCGCCTGGCCCAGGCCACTAACAACCTCACCGCCGGACTCGCCGGCCAGTACCAGCATAACGGTGCGAGCAGCGGCCTGGCGAGTTCCGAGGGTAGCTGGCAAGTGGTGCTCAGCCTCAGCAAGCCCATCCTCGACGGCGGGTTGCGTGCGGCCCGCACCGAGGGCGCCTCTGCGGCTCTGCGCAGTTCTCAGGACGCCCTGGAGATCCAGCGCCAGCAAGTTGCGCTGGAAGTCACGCAACAGTACCTGGCGACTAATCAGGCCCTCAAGCAGCTTCAAGTTGCCACGCAAGGCGTGGTGCAGGCCCGGGAGGCTGCGCGTATCGCCCAAGTACGTTTCTCTGCCGGCGTCGGTACGGGTTTCGAGGTTCTTGATGCTCAGACCGCCCAGGCAGCCGCCGAGGCTGCCCAGGTGAACGCCGGCTATGACCTCCGATTGGCCCTGTTGCGTCTGCGCGACGCCATGGGCCAGCCCCTGGAGGGGGAACCAACTTCATGAATCGTTGTAGACCATTGACTCTCACGTTGACTGTCGCGCTTCTCGCGGTCGGATTGTCTGGTTGTGGCCGTGGCCAAAAGACCACGGCCGCAGTCTCCGAAGTCACTCCGGTCCTGGTTGAGACGGCCCGGTTGGGCGCGATGCAGGAGGTCATTACCCTCACTGGCACCGCTCAGGCGGATCAGGATTCTACACTCAACCCGGAGGTGCCTGGCAACATAGCTGCGGTATACGTCCGGGTGGGTGACCGGGTTCGTGCCGGCCAGGCTTTGGTCCGTCTGGATTCGGCACTGGCTACGGCCCAGGAGCAGCAGTCGGCGGCTCTGGTGCGGTCCGCGCAGGCCCGGCTCACACAGGCGGGCGTTGGTGTTCGTCTCACCGATGAGTCTACACGCAGCGCCGTCCGCCAGGCTGAGGTGGGATTGGAGGCCGCCAAGCAGCAGTTGGCCAAGGCACAGAAAGGTTACGAGCTCACCAGGGCGCAGATCGAGAACGCGATCCAGCAGGCGCAGTTGGCGGTTACGACCGCTCAGACCTCCCTGGACGACATCCGGGCCGGCGCCCGCAGCCAGGAGATCGCTCAGGCGCAGGCCCAGGTGGATGCCGCAGCCGTCGGCGCGCGCCTATCAGGAAGCAACTATCAGCGTTACCTCCAACTTCACCAGGAAGGCGCTGTCTCCGCGCAGGCGCTGGATGCTGCGCGAGCTGACAACGAGGCCGCGGAGGCCCGTCTGGAGCAGGCCAAGCAAGCGCTGAGCCTGGCCCACGCCGGCGCGCGCACCGGCCAGATCCAGGTCGCGGAGCTCGCCGTGCAGCAGGCTCGCCAACAGCTACAGCTCGCCGAGTCACGCCGCGATCAGATCTACGTTGCTCAACGCGATGTCAACGCTGCCGAATCAGCGGTGCAGCAGGCTCGCGAACAGCTCCATCTTACTCAACAGCAACGCCGCCAACTGCAGATTCAGCAGCAGGAGGAGAAGGCCGCCGCCGCCGCCGTCGGTCAGGCGCGGGCGGGACGGTCGCTAACCAGTACCACGCTCCACAAACACATGATTCGGGCACCCTTTGGCGGCGTGGTTGCTGAGCGTTTCGTGGACCCCGGCGGGGGCGCTGGCACCGCTACACCACTCTTGCGTGTCGTCAGTATGCAGCCTATGAAGGTTGAGACCGAGGTCAGTGAACTCGAGATAGCCCGTTTGCGCGTCGGCATGGTGGCCGAAGTCACCGTGGATGGTCTGCCCGGTCGCACCTTCCATGCCCGGGTGGCTCGGATCAGCCCCGCCTCCCGTGCCGGCCAACGCATTTATGTGGCTGAGCTTGCTGTGGACAATAAGCAGGAGCTGATTCGCCCCGGCATGTTCTGCCGCGCCAGTATTGTTCTGCAGACTATCCCCAATGCGGTGATTGTCTCCCGCGATACTCTGGTCGAAAGCGGCGAGGTTAAGCAGGTCTACGCCGTAGAGAACAACAAGATCGCGATCCGCGAGGTCACGATCGGCGCCCAGAATGGCGGGGAGGTGCAGCTCCTCTCCGGCGTCAGCCCCGGGGACAAGCTGGTGCGTTCTGGCCAGACACTGCTGGCCAAGGGGCAGGACGTCAAACCCACGGAGGAGGGAGAGATAGCACAGGCTGGTGCTCCCGCCTCGGACATGACCTCCAACGGTGCGGTGCCCTAGCCTCCCTCGGCGACGCGCGATCACTTCGACCAGCAAGGTAAGGACTCCATATGTGGTTGACTCGACTTGCCATTAACCGGCGCGTTACCATTGCCATGATCATCCTGGGGATCATGGTGTTGGGGCTGGTTGGCCTCCAACGCATGCCCTGGGACTTCTTTCCAGAGGTGGATTTCCCCTACATCTTCGTCACGGTGCCGTATCCCGGGGCCGCGCCCGAAGAGGTGGAGGAGGGCGTAGTCAAGCCTCTGGAGGACCAGTTCAGCATTATCAGCAACGTCAAGCACCTGACCTCCACCTGCCGCGAGAACATGGGCAGCGTCGCCATCCAGTTCGAGTATGGCACTAACCTCGACGGGGCTGCCTCCGATGTTCGCGACGCGGTGGACCGCGCCAAGCTTAGCTTCCCCAGCGATGTGGAGTCTCCCCAGCTCCTCAAGCTCAACATCAGCGCCATGCCGGTGATGCAAATGGGGATTACCGGCGACCGTGATCCCCGGGATCTCTATCGCCTGGTGAATGACAAACTCAAGCCGGCGCTGGCGCAGATTCCTGGCGTGGCCTCCGTCTCTATCACGGGGGGACGGGAACGCGAGATTCAGATCCGAGTGGACCACCAACGGCTGGCCGCGGTTGGTGTGAGCCTCAGCGACCTGTCCGGTTACCTGGCCGCCTCCAACCTTAAGCTCCCCGCGGGCAGTATGCAGGAGGGCCTGCGCGAATACACGGTCCGCCTCATGGGCGAGTTCAGCGGGCTGGACGAAATCCGCGCCCTCCGCGTCCCCACTCCGGCCGGCGGCCTGGTCCGCCTGGACACCCTGGCCGAGGTGCTGGACACGACCGTGGAAGCCACGACCATCGCCCGTGTGAACGGGCAGGAGTCAGTGGGAGTCGCGATTCAGAAGCAATCTAACGCCAACACGGTTCAGGTCTGCGATAGTGCGCGCAAGGTCCTCGAAGACTTGATGGGCACTACGGGGCACTCTGGCGTCCTGCCTCCTGACCTCGAAGCGGTCATTGCCCGGGACCAGTCTGAACAAGTGCGCGAAGCCATCCGGGATGTCTTCGAGGCGCTGTGGCTGGGCGCGTTGCTGGCCTCCCTGATTGTCTTCCTGTTCCTGCACAACGTCCGCGCGACCATCATCATTGCGCTTGCCATCCCCACCTCCATTGTCTGCACCTTCTTGCCCATCGGTCTGGGCCTGGGGTTCACGCTGAACATGCTGGTCATGCTCGGGCTGGCGCTCTCGGTTGGTATCCTGATTGATGACTCCATTGTAGTGCTCGAGAACATCCAGCGACATCTCAACATCGGCGAGCCACCTGCTGCCGCCGCCTACAATGGACGGACCGAGATCGGGGCCGCCGCCGTCGCCATCACCATGGTTGACGTCGTGGTCTTCGTCCCCGTGGCGTTGATGGGAGGGATTGTCGGACAGATCTTCTATCCCTTCGGCATCACCGTCGCGGTTTGCGCGCTGTTCTCCCTTCTGGTCTCCTTTACCGTCACTCCCTCGCTCGCTGCCTGGTGGTTCCGACGTCGAGAGCGCCAGGAGGGCCATGCCGCGGGTGTCATAGGCCGGTCAATCCAGCGTCTGTTCGACAGTTGGGAGCGCGGCTTCAGTGCCCTGGAGCGCGCCTATCGCCGGGTCTTGCGCGGCGCTATCCTTCATCCTTACTGGACGGTCGCCATCGCCTATGCCATCTTGATCGCCAGCCTGTTTCTTGTCTTCAGCCGCCTGGGGGGTGGCATGGCCCCGGTAACGGACCAGGGGCAGGTCAGTATCATGGTTGAGTCCTCCCCCGGGACCAGACTCGCCCACACTGATAAGATCGTCCAGGAGATCGAGCGTCGCCTGGCGGATAAGCAGAAATATCCGGAAGTCCGGAATATTTCAGCCACGGTCGGCGAACTGAGCATGGGAGGTCTCAGTGGTGACGTGGGTGGGCAGTATGGCAATATCTTCCTGGAGCTCTCCAAGCGTCGCACACGAGCCCGGGCAGATCAGCGCAGCGATCGGGAACTGGCGATAGCACTGCGCCGGGCGCTGGCCGACATACCGGGCGTTAATCTCCGGGTGAATGCCGTCGGCGGGATGGGCGGGGGCGGTGACAGCCCGCCCATTGAGGTCAACCTGCTGGGCAGCGACCTGACGGAGCTCAATAGCGCTGCTCAGAAGCTTCGCCATCTAATGGCCACCATGGAAGGTCTCGTGTACCCCGACACCTCCTCCAAACCGGGACGACCGGAGGCGCAGGTGCGCATTGATCGCGATCGCCTGGCCCAATACGGGTTGACCCTGGCGCAGGTAGCTGGGAACCTGCGCACCGCCTATACCGGGGCCACCGACACCAAGTACCGCGAGTACGGTGACACCTACGATGTGCGTGTGGAACTAGAGGAAGATGACAAGAACCTGGTCTCTGGAGTCACGGAGGCCATCGCAGGGGTGACGCGCTCAGGACAGGCGGTGCGTGTGGGCGACATCGCTGATGTCTACATGACCGTGGGCCCCAGTCGTATTGACCGCATAGACCGGCAGCGGGTCGTCTCGGTGACCGGCTACAACCAAGCGGAGATACTGAGCACCAGTGCCGCCCAGAAGCAGATTGACGGCTTCCTGGAGCAGATAGATCTGGGCGACATCACTCCTCGATGGGGCATGGAAGTCGAGATGTACCGCGAATCCTTCGGCTTCTTGTACCAGGCGCTCTTTCTCTCCGTCCTGCTGGTCTACATGCTGACCGCGGGGCTCTACAACTCGCTGCTGGAGCCTTTTAACATCCTGCTGAACCTGCCCGTAGCCATCGTCGGCGCAGGGCTGGGTCTGCTGCTCTTCGGGATGCAGATGACCATTGTCTCCATGATCGGGATCATCATGCTGATGGGCATCGTTGGCAAAAACTCAATTCTGGTCGTGGACTACACCAATACCTTGCGCGCGCGTGGCATGCAGCGCACGGAGGCGCTACTCACGGCCGGTCCTCACCGGCTACGGCCCGTCCTGATGACCTCTCTGGCTACTATCTTTGGCATGGTCCCCACGGCTTTCGCGGTGAATGAGGGCAGCGAGTTCCGCGCACCGATGGCAGTGGCGGTTATCTTTGGGCTGGCACTTTCCACTGCGGTCAGTCTGTTGCTGGTGCCCGCGACCTATGCCATCTGGGATAGCGTCGCGGAAAGTGTCACTGGGTTGGGGCGACGCCTGTTCAGCCGGCGCCCCACTCCGCCATCTTCGGGAGGAACCGATGGACGCTAGCGACACCCGGTTGGTAATCATCATTCTGGACCAAGGCGTGGAATCGGACGTCATGGCGGTCATGGCGGAGATGGGGCTGGAGCACTTCACCAAGTTTGACAACGTCTCGGGGGCTGGTGAGACCGGGCGCCGGGAGGGAGACCCCGTCTGGCCCGGTCTGAACACTGTGCTGTTCGTGGTCATGCCGGTCAGTCAGGTTGAGCCCCTGGTGGACCGCTGTCATGCAGTTCGCGACTCCTATCCCATCACCCCTGGCATGAAGTTCATAATTCTTCCTGCCCAGATGCTATAGCGACACACGGGAAAGACTCCGGCGCTGTACTCGGTCCGAGGCCGGAGGACCTGGTAGAATAAGAACGGGCGGAACCGGAAGGTTCCGCCCGCTGCGTTACTGCGACACTTTCGCCTCTGTCACTCAGGACGCCGGTGGCGGAGGTGGTGGAGCCAGTCCCTGGACCGTGAAGTCTAGGTAGTTGGACTGGGTGACGTTGCCGGCGTTATCCGTAGCGGCAAAGCGTACCCTGTAGGCCTGGGGCGCCTGCACCCCGTTGACGTCAGGCAGATTGCTGTTCGCCGGTGCATTCCAGGTGGCGCGATAGGTGCCCGCCTGGCTGGTCCCTGTCACCAGAGCTAGGGTTACCGGAATCATGTCTCCACTGGGGGGGTACACCGTCCCCTTCACACTGGCGAGGCCCTGTCCATCGCTCGCCGCCACCGTGAACGTGACTGGCCCTCCCGACGCAGTTATCTGTGGCGGGTCCACCAGTACCGATTGCAGGACTGGTCCCTGCTCGGGGATAACCGATACGGTGGTAGAGGCGCCTACGCCGCCGCTAAACACGTAAACCTGGTTTGTGCCTGGCTGTACCGCGGTGAAAAGCTGTGTGTTGGAGAGGGTGCCGGCCTGTCCGATGCACAACCAACTGGTCGCCAGAGACAGCACGCCGCTGGCGCTGACGATGGAAGCGGTGAACTGCACGCTGGTGCCCACCTCCACCGTGGTCGCCTGCGGTTGCAGGTTGATGGAAGTCGGAGCTGCCGCTCCCTGCGGCAGCAAGGCAATGGTCGTGGTCACTACCGGCTCCGAGGTGGCCGGGATGGTGATGGCAGCCGGCTGATAGCCCGGCGTCCGGAGAGGATTGACTTGCACCGTCACGGCCCCCACGGGAACCCGCTCCAACCTGAAGGTACCGTCAGTGGCGGTGGTGCCCATAACCCCCGCCGCATTGATCTCCGCCTGCCCGATCCCCACCGTTGGGTAATCAGCGGCAATAACCCGGCCTTGCACGGTGAAGGTTGGTCCCGGCGGCGGCGGCACTGGACCGGCTCCTCCTCCGCCTCCACCACAGCCGCCCAAGATCGCGAGGGCTATGAATACTGCTACCACTGGCGCTGCCATGTTGCGACTGCTCATCGCGCGCCCTCCTGTGCCTCTTTGCTGTGTCCCCACTAGCGAGTCAGGGACAGGCTGCGCACTGCGCTGGCCATGCCCCCCTGATCATCCCGGACAACCAGGCTCACCAGGTATAGTCCACTCGGAACCCGCACGCCCCCCTGGTTGCGTCCGTCCCAGAGCACGGTACTCTGTCCCGCCGGTCGCGGCGTTCCCGAGGCTAGCTCGCGAATCACCCGCCCGGCAAGATTCAGTATCTTTATATCACAATTGGCGGCCTTCGACAAGGCAAACACGAGGTGTGCCCCCCCCGATCCGGTGGCGTGCGCCGATATCTGGCTGAGGATCACTGTCCCTACGGCCCGGGGCGTGACTGTAAGTGTAAACTCCCGTTTCCCTGCCGTCTGCGCGGCCTGGAAGACGTACGCCGGTTGGCTGCGGAGATTGGTGATCTGGCCGGTCGCCTCGTCCTTGAGCAGGAAGTCGTGTTGGGCTGCTAACAGATTGATCTCTGGCCAGGCCAGCCGCACGGCTCCGCTGACGCCTTGCCAGGAGACGGTCAGCGGCTGAGTCACCGTTTCCGTGTCCGCGGTGAAGTATCGTAGCGCCACGGGGCCGGCCTCACTCTGCCCCAGCGCCAGCTCCACGCCGGCTCCGGGTAGCGGTGGCGAGGCAATCGCCTGTGCCACTGAGGCCACCCCGCAGTAGTTGTCCAGGTCACGGTAGCCGCCGGCTTCGGCCGTCAGACGCACGCGCCACTGCACGGTGGGCCGGGAGGCGGTGCTGTGCAGGGCGGCGACTCTCTGGACACTCTGTTCCGTCCCGACCGGCCGGGTCAGGTTGAGCGTGCAATTACCGAGGCCCTGCACCCAAAACCCCTGCCAAGAGGAGATCGTGCTTACTGAGGAGCCCTCGTTGACCATCCGGTAGCTCTTGGCCGTGGTGTCCCATACCCAGGCCACGCTGTATATCAGACCCTTGCTCTGCGCGGCCCACAGGTCCATCGTGTTGCCGTCACTCGTCACCGTGCAGGTGGAGAAATCCAGGGGAGCAAAGAAGGGATTACCCAGGAGTCGCCATCCGGGGGTGATTGTGACCGGAAAGTCTCCTGCCGGGGCCGATTCGCCCTCCGGAGTGATCATGACCTGGCCCCCGAGGTTGACCCAGAAGCCCTTGCCCAGCTCCAGTCTCAACTCGGCGGGTAACGGCTCCCCCGTGTAGTAGAGGTACTCGCGGCTCGCGGTGTCGTAGCACGCGTACTGCAGTTGGTAAGGAGTTGGCCCGAACAGCGTCGCCGGGTGTCGGTCGGCGGGGAGCGCTGGCGTCGCCAGTAGCTGCAAGCCTGCCGGGAAGACCATGTTCTCGTTGGGGTAGGACTGCACCGGCCCTACCGGTACCACAGTCGTCCTCTCGTTGTTCGCGTTGTCCACGGCGGTCATCGCGTAATAGTAGTCCACGCCGTCGCTCACTGTCGTATCGGTGTACGAGGTCGCTCCCTTATCCGTGAGGGTGGCGATCGGTGTCCGTCCAATAACAGTGGTGAAGGCATACGAGTCTCGATAAACCCGGTACGCGGCAAAATCCTCGGGCGGAGTGTAAGTCCAAGTCAGGACAATGGTGCCGCCGCTGTCTCCCGGACGATCTGTGGCCTGCAGCGTCGTGATCTGCGCTGGTGGCGTATCGTCCCGCGATTCTGCCGGACCGGCCACCGGCGAGTCAGAGTACAAGGTCCCTGCATAGGTGCGCACCTGGTAGTAGTAGGACAGCCCGTCCGTGGTCGTGCTGTCCACGTATTGCTGCGTTCCCGGCGGGACTTCACCAATGGCGCTAAAGCTCCCGCTGACCCCCTGGCGCCGGCGGATTACGTACTTGGTCACGTTGTTCGCGCCGCCACCGTCATCGCTGGACTTCAGCCAGGTAACTGTGATACTGCCGCCGGAGTCCCCTGAGGTGTCTGCGGCGGCCACGTTGCGTGCCGGCTGGGGTGGAGACACCACCCCCAGGCTTCGCGCCAGGTTGATACGTCCCGCCCCCAGCATACCCGCGTAGCCGACGTTAATCGAGTCAATGTTGTCGGCTCCTCCTCTAATCGCCGCCATGACCTGCGCGGGGGTGTAGCTCGGGTGCACCGCCAGAATCAGTGCGGCCAGCCCGGCGACCATGGGGGTGGCGAAGGAGGTTCCGGTGTTAGTGCCAAAGTACTGCGTGAACTCAGGGAAACTGCTGTCCTGGAAGAGCGGCCCATAGATGGCCACACCGGGCGCGCAGACATCCACGAAGGTGCGCCGCGTGGACTGGTCCCAGTTGGAGAAGTCCGCGCGCTGATCGAACTGGTTGGTCGCCGTCACTCCTATGACCCAGTTGGCGTCCGGGGCGCTGGCGTCGCTGTCATTACACGCTGGTGATTGTTGCGAGGAAGAGGAATCAGTTAGTGCCCTGCCGTCGTTGCCTGCGGCGGCGACCACCACGACGCCGGCCTCGTAGGCGACCTTGATCGGCGGCGTGTACACCGGGTTGAATCCCCACTCGCCCAGACTGAGGTTGATGATCTTCGCGCCGTGGGCCACGGCGTAGTCAATCGCCTCCACGACCGTGGAGCTCGTGGCCCCATACCCGTCGTTACCGAAGACTTTGAGCGGCATTATCTGGGCTGCCCAGTTCACGCCGGCCGTCCCGTAATTGTCGTTGGTCATGGCCGCCGCGATCCCCGCCGCCAGGGTGCCGTGGGCCACAATGCTGTTATCCCCTCCGTGGACGGGCACGGGGGAGACGTTATTGTCATTGTCCACGAAGTTCCAGCCGTGGAGATCGTCGGGATAGCGTGGGTCGCTGCCCGGATTGGGGTTGGTCCAGATCTTCCCGGCCAAGTCTGGATGGTTGAGGTCCACGCCTGAGTCCACAACGGCAATGACGCTGCTGGGCGAGCCGGTGGTCACGTCCCACGCCGCTGGCGCCTGGATCAGCGGTAGATGGTATTGCTGTCCATATTTGGGGTCGTTGGGGGTGAGCAGCGGGTAGACGATGGTGTCGGGCACTACGAAGGCCACGTTGGGCAACTGCTGGAAACGCTGCGCAGCCGCCTGCAAGTCACTGTCCGCGGGCAGGTCCACGACCATGAGCTGTCCGCGTGTCAGCAGCTTGCGCATCTGACCGCCCCCCTGTACGGCCAGGGCGGCGGGCGTTCCCACGCCCAGCGCATGCACTCCGGGTCGCAGGCCAATGATCAGCCGATCCGCCACCGCTTGTCGGGGACGGTAGACTCTCTGCCCATGAGGACCAACCTGATAGAACCCGGGCCCGGGGAGAGGTATGGTGCGCAAGGGCTCCGCTCCCGCGGCTCCCGCCGGCCAGACCAGGACGATGGCCAGAATGAACAGGTAAACTCTAGATATGAACCAAGACATTTTTAACTCCTGGGTGCGCACCAGCACAAAGGCCAAATGCCGCCCGTAGGCGGCATTTGTGCGGGCGCTTCAAAGCATGCCCCTCGTCTTCAGATTGGCGGGAATCAGCCTCTGGGCGTCTAACGGTTGAGTGACAGTGGACGCAGCACGGTGGCGCGCTCCCCGGTGTCGCTCTCCGCGGTGATCCGCACCAAGTACAGGCCGCTGGGAGCCGCAGCCCCGGAGGCATTGCGCCCATCCCAGACGACGGTGGAGATCCCCGCCGGTGAGAGTTTCGCGCTGCTGACAATTCGCACTGTGCGGCCGCTGAGGTTCATGATTTCCACTGAGACCTGCGCGGGCGCGGCCAGGCCATACGCGATCTGTGCCCCAGCCGCCGTGGCTGTGGCCGTCACGCTGGTCAGCGTTACACCGGATTGCCCAGCCAGGGACAGCCGGAAGCGTCGTGGAGTCGTGCCCGCCACGAACTGGTAACTCGACACCGTCCGCATGTATACGCTGCGGCCCGTGGCCAGATCGGTGAGTACCGGTCGAATGGAGTTGGGTACGGTGGTCAGATCGGGCCAAACAATTGTCACCTCTGCTCCGGGCTGGGCACTGCTCACGGCGATGTCCCATGTCGGGTTCTGCTCCGCAGGCGTCACGAAGCTGGTGGCCAAGGGGTTAGCGCCGTCCTCTCCGAAGAACAACTGCACGCCCTCGGCGGCCATGGGGGGCTTGCGCACCCCGTTGTAGTTCGCGGCTTGCGGGCTCACCCCGATGAAGTTGTCGTTATCGCTCTGCCCCTGGACTGAGGCCTGGAGCCGCAGGCTCCAGTTGTCACCACCAGGTTTGATCGGCTCCGGGGCTTCCGCCTGTAGGGCTCCCACGGGCCGCATCAGAGTCAGGGTCGCCGGCACCGCCGCGTAGAAGTATGCTCCCTGCCCCATCTTGATCACCTGGGTGGCGAAGGGCAGATGCGCGCTGATCAGCCGATAGCTGTTGGCTAGAGCGTCATAGGTCCACGCGTAGTTGGTCGTGTGTCCGTTCTGGTTGGACGCGTCCAGGGTTTCCGTGGTTCCCAGGCAGGTCACCATCGCGGTCCCCAGCAGCACGTCCGTTGAGTACGGATTGCCGATCATGTTCCAGCCCACCCCCACCGGGACGGCGACGTCTCCCTCCGGTGCGGGAAAGCCTGCTAGCCTCACCGTCAGGGCCTGAGTGGTCTTGATCCAGAAGCCGGCCCCGGGGCGTTGTCGCAGCAGCGGTGAGCTTGGGTTCTCGCTGTAGTACACATACGCCCCGCTGGCTGGATCCCAGCGCGCCAGCATGACTCCGGTCTCCGCGAGGTTCAAGATCGCTCCCATGTCCGGGTTCGGCGGGTTCAGCGGCAAGGAAATCATGGACAGCCCTATGGGCCAGGTAACCGTGAGGTTCGGGTAGGAGGTCACCGGCCCCGCGGTCTGCACCCCGGTCTTCCCCTCGTTACCCCACATGTCCACCATGGTCACCGCGTAGTAGTACGAGGTTCCGTCCTCCGTGGTCTTATCCTGATACCGGCGCGCGTTGACATCCGTCACCGTGGCCAGGACCGGGATAGCCGACACGTCGTTGAAGGGACTGGTGGACCGATAGATGTTGTACTTGGCGAAGTCGCTGATATCCTCCGGTGGCGGTGAGAAACCGGTCCAGTCCAGTGTAATGGACCCACCCTGGTCGTTGGGCGTGTCGAAGGCTGTGAGCGTCGTTATGGCCATCGGGGGCACGCTGTCCCGCGCCTCCACCGGACCCACCACCTGGGAGGGCGTGATGTGTCCTGCCTCGTCGCTGGTGTCCACCCGGTAGTAGAACGGCGTGGCATTCGGCACCGGCGAGTCTGTGACCGAATAGGTGATGGCGCCGGTAGCTGGGAGTTGGGTGAGGTCTTCCCACGGGCCGGTAGCGGAGCTCGCCTTGTAGACTGCGTAGTTGACTACGTCCATCTCCCCCGCGCCGTCGTCCACGGAGGCTGTCCATGCGATATCAATGCTCCCTCCACGGCTATTGGCGGGGGAGAAGGCCTTGAGGTTGCGCACGGGGCCGGGCGGTTGGTCGGCGAGCGACTTGTTGACCTGGATCAGCCCGGCGCCCATCATGCCGATCTTGGTGGGGTTCTCCGCATCAATGTTGGTGCAGGCGTTGCGGATGCGGTTGATGAGCTCGCCCGGAGTCGCGGCCGGGTACTGAGCGCGCGTCAAGGCCACCAGGCCGGCGGCGATGGGACAGGCCATGGAAGTCCCGCTCATCTCCCCGTAGTAAGCGGAGAACTCGGGAAAGTCGGGGAAGACCGGCAGCGTACTCAGAATGTCACTGCCGGGAGCCACCACGTCCACGAACGAGCGGGAGGAGCCATCCAGATTCGAGAGCCAGGAGATCACCTTGCTGGAATTGCACGCTGCCACGCCCAGCACATGGTTATCACCGTAATTGGGCCCGTCGTTGCAGACCGGAGAGCTCCACGACGTCTGGTCGTCGGTGAAGGTCCAGGCTTCGTTGCCGGCTGCGCATACGACGGTGACTCCGGCGGCGTAGGCAGCGGTGATGGGGTCGTTCCACGCCTCCGAGTAGCCGCCGCCCAGGCTCATGTTGATCACGTGAGCGCCCTTCTCGGCGGCATACTCGAAGCCCCGGATGATGGTGCTGGTGGCCGCGCTGCCATCGCGGTCAAAGACCTTTACGGCCATGAGCTTGCACTGCCAGTCCAGGCCGGCCACGCCGACGGCGTTGTCCGTGGCTGCCCCCACCAGGCCGGCCACATGTGTGCCGTGGCTCACGTTCCAGTTCTCGGCCTCCTCCTCCGGCTCGGGCTGGGGGTCATTATCTTCATCAACGAAGTCCCAGCCGTGGAGGTCATTGGGGTAGCGGGGGTCGCTGCCGGGATGGGGGTTATTCCAAATCCTGCCCACCAGGTCCGGATGGTTCAGCTGGATACCTGAATCAATAATGGCCACCACCGTGTTCGAGCTCCCGGTCTGTATGTCCCAGCCCGAGGGCGCGGAGATCAGCGGCCAGTGGTACTGCTGGTCATAAAGCGGATCGTCGGGAATGGCGAGGAGGTAGGCCATGCGATCTGGCTCTGCAGCCCGCACCACCGGAATTCGTCGCAGGGCTTCCACTCCTTGAGGCACTGTCTGACCCTGGGGGAGCTGCACCAGGACCCAGTTCCCGGAGCGGTAGGCGTGCAGGATACCGTATCCCTGCTCCTGGAGTTCGGCCATGAAGGTGGCGCGACTCGTCCCCGCTGATATCTTCACCAGGGCCTGCCCGGAGGCCGCCAGATCCGGCACGGTCTGGATGCCCCTCGGGGTGGAGACCCGCAACATGCGGGCGGAGACCACTTCGGTGGGGGGTGCGGCGAAGGCACCGGAGAGACAGGTGAGGAAGAAAGCGGTGATCAGTGCTGCAGTGGTCAGGGAGCGAAACACCCGCACCCTCGGACGGCCGATGGTTGCCATTAAGAGGACCTCCCCTTGTCACCTGGCCAGGCCTTTACCGCGGGCCGCCCAGCCAGACCCGCTTCGCAAGCGCTACGGTGCGCTTCCGCGCGGCAAACTTGAGATCGAGCGCAAACCCATCTCCATGGCTCCCGGTCACCCAGCCCTCCGCCGCCCCACCATGCTCGCGCTCACCCTCTAAGCATGAGTATACCCAACCAGATTTCATTAGGCAAGAGGCGCAGGTGGTGCTCGGTGAGCAGGATTCGGCGAGCCCTCTGGCGAAAGACCCTCTACGCATAGCACCCGCTGGTTCCGCAGGAGCGCAGAATAATGATTAACGACGGACTGCTGAAGATACTGGCCTGTCCTGCTTGCCATGAGTCGGTGCGAGTTGAGGGCGAGAAGATAGTGTGTACGGGCTGTGGTCGCCGCTATCCTATCCGGGACGGCATTCCCATCATGCTCCTTGATGAGGCGGAGCTGCCTGGCGAAGGGCCTTCCGGCGCCGCGGGCGCCAGCACCGATCCTGACACTGAGACCAAGGTATCCTGAGTGGTATCGCCGATGCCTGAGGCCCCGGCCGTCGATATCACCCTCTGCATCGTCAGTTGGAATGTCTGGGAGGATCTTCGTCAGTGCCTGCAAAGCCTGCGCCAGAGCCCGGACGTGGTGCAGCAGGTCATTGTCGTGGACAACGCTTCCTCGGACGGCACGCCGACTCGAGTTCGTGAGAGCTTCCCCGAGGTTCAGCTCATCGCCAATGCCGTCAACCGTGGCTTTGCCGCCGGCTCGAATCAGGCGCTGGCTGCGGGGCGAGGCCGGTATTTGTTCCTGCTCAATCCTGATACCGTCGTTCCCCCTGGCGGCTTGCGGGAGCTGATTGATTTCGCTGATCAACATCCTGAGGCGGGGATCATCGGGCCTCAGCAGCGCTATCCGGATGGGCGTCTGCAGTACTCGGCGCGGCAATTCCCCACTGTTCGTGCCGCCCTCTTCCGCAACACCCCTCTGGGCAAACTCTTCCCCCGTTCCGCTGCGGTTCAGGACTATCTGATGGCCGCCTGGGATCACCAGTCGGTGCGTGAGGTGGACTGGGTCTCGGGCGCCGCCATGCTTATCCGCCGCCAGGTCTATGAGCAAATCGGTCCCCTGGACGAGGGCTTCTTCTGGGGGTCTGAGGACGTGGACTACTGCTGGCGGGCGCACGGCATCGGCTGGAAGGTCCTCTACACCCCGCGGCCGGCCATCATCCATGCCATTGGCCGCAGCACCGACCGCGTCCGCACCCGGACCATCATCCGTACCCACCGCAGCATGTACCGGCTCTACCGCAAGCACCTGGCGCGCTCCCCGGTCGGCACGGTGCTCATCTGGCTGGGAGTCTGTCTCCGCGCGAGCATGCTGCTGCTTTACTCCTGGTCCAAGCGCTTGGTGGGGAAGTAAACTCCCGGCGCTGCTATTCCCACCGCATGTGCACAACGCGCGGTGTGGGCGGCGCCGGCCTTCCCGGTGCGAAGAGTCTGACCAGCAAGAGCCCTGCCAGGAATCCTCCGACATGAGCCCAGAAAGCCACGCCGGTCGGCAGCCCCAGGCTGCCCAGGCCACCAGCCACTTGCAGGATGAACCACAGCAGGATGAACAACACCGCGGGCACGTCGATCAGGGTGATAAAGATGAAGATGAAGACCAGCGTGCGCACCGAAGCTCGCGGGAACAGTCGGTAATAGGCGGCCAGCACGCCCGCGATCGCCCCGCTAGCTCCCACCATTGGCACGCCCAGAGCCTGAGGGTCTGCTCCCAGCCCTGTCATCACGACCTGAGCTCCGGTGGCTGCCATGCCACAAATCAGGTAAAAGGCCAGGAAAGGCACATGCCCCATCCGGTCCTCAACGTTATCGCCGAAGATCCAGAGAAACCACATGTTGGAGATCAGGTGGAAGAGGCCCCCGTGCATGAACATGCTGGCCAGCGCCGCCAGCACGATCGTGAGTGGGCCCTGGCTCAGGCCTTCGACGGTCAGCACGTACGCCGGCCGGAAGGCCATAGCTGTCCCCAGGCGGGGGAGGCTCACCTGGTAGATGAACACAGCCACGCAAGACAGGATGAGCAGGTAGCTCATCCACGGCGTGCGCCGGCTGGGGATGTTGTCGCGTAGCGGAAACATGAATGGTCTGTGCCCAAGAGCCAACAGCTTGCAGATGAAACCACCTGCAAGCTGTCAACTGCTAGCTGAGCTTTGCCGGCGAGCGGCTTGCGCTACTGGAACCGTCGGGTAAGACGCTTCTGGTCGCTACCATCTGCCGCGCAGGTCCACAGCTCGCGGTCGCGGGTAAAGGCGATCCGGCTGCCGTCCCAGTTCCATACCGGGTACCCATCTGACCGCGCATCATTAGTTACGTGTACCAGCGTTTGATCCGCGACGTTGTAGATCCAGATGTCGAAGTCGCCCGAGGAGGCGCGCCCCGAACGATCAGAGTGGAACGCGATCTTGCTGCCGTCGGAGCTCCAGGAGGGCGCTCCGTCGGTGAAATGATCCGGTGTCGCAGCGGCTATGCGAACGGGGTTTGTACCGGGAGCCAGCGGCTGGGAGGTATCCAGGATGAAGACCCCGGTAGGCGCTTGCCCCGTGACGGGGTCCACAATCCCCGTCAGCCCGGCGTTGGACTGAAACACAATCTGGTTGGGGTTGGCCGGGTTGTAGCAGGGCCACTGGTTGTCATTACCGTCCGCAAACACGTCCGTGGGCGTCCCGCCCTCGGCGGGAACGGTTCGGAAACTGTTGGTGCCATTGACTCGTGTCGAGGTGTAGATGATCTTGCTGCCGTCCGGACTCCAGTTCGGTTGGCTGTCTCCACCGGTCGTGGTGCTGTCATCAGGCAAAGGCTGCAAGGGGCTGCTGACGCTGCTGCGGTCGCCAGCGGCAGTAAGTATCGAGTAGATGGTCGAACTGGCGTTGTTGGGTCCTCCACGTCGTGAAACAAAGGCGATCACGGTGCCATCCGGGCTGAAGCTGGGGTTCGTGCCCCCCTCGAGAACATTGACCGGTGGGTTCTGGTTGAAGGAGGGGGTCAGCAAGGCTAACCCCGAACCGTTGTCACTGATCTGGTAGATGTAAGGCAGGCTGTTCCCGCCCAGCGAGGCGAGGGCCAGCCTGCCATTGGCTACCTGCTGCCATGCAGTGCGCTGGAGCACGTTGAGATACACCGTACCTCCGCTGCTGCTGCTGCAGCCGTTCAGCACCACAGCCATCGCAACCAGAGTCACCGTCACTATCAGCATGCGCACATGGGCCTTCATGTGAATGGCTCCTTTTGCCACCAACGTTCGTATCCGCGCCGTCGTGTCAGACGACGGCATTATATGGCAGCCAGCCTAGCGGTGCAAGGCAGTCCTCGCCCCTCCTGGCACACCAACACCGCCGCCTGGTCCGAGGTTCCCTCAGGGCCTTCCGGACTGGCTGCCTGCCGGATGCCCGCCAAAGCCGTCACGCCGCCAGTCCGTTGCTTCCGTCTCGGGCGGGTCGAGTCTACTTCTCCGCGACTTCCAGCCGCGACTGCACTTCACGCACGGCTTCCGTCTCACGCTTGGATATGATCAAGGCGATGGCGATGACCGCCACCATGATCACGGCCGCGATGCTCAACCCCACGCCTCCGGCGTGTTTGACGATCAGCGGCGTGGCCAGCAGCGCCACCAGGTTCATGACCTTGAGCAGTGGGTTCAGCGCCGGCCCGGAAGTGTCCTTCAGGGGATCGCCTACGGTATCGCCTACCACAGCGGCGTGATGGGAGTCGCTGCCCTTACCACCATAGAGCCCGTCCTCAATGGTCTTCTTGGCGTTGTCCCAGGCGCCGCCAGCGTCACACATGAATACCGCCAGGAGCTGCCCTACCACGATGATCCCGGCCAGGAAGCCGCCCAGACCCGGCCAACCCAGCCATGCCCCCACTACCAACGGGGAGAGGATCGCCAGAACCCCTGGTCCGATCAGCTCGCGCAGAGCGGAAGTCGTGCAGATGTCTACGACCTTGGCCGATTCGGGCATGGCCTTGCCTTCCATCAGGCCCGGGATTTCACGGAACTGCCGTCGCACCTCGTTGATGATGTAGTAGGCTGCGCGGCTCACCGCTCGAATCGTCATGCTCGAGAACAGGAAGGGCATGGCGCCGCCCACCAACAGGCCGATGAAGACCTTCGGATCGTTGAGCACCAGCCACACATCAGGGTTCTTGAGTGCTGCGGCGTCTACTGTCTCCCCGGCCCCCGGCGCGGCGACCTTCGAGAGGAAGGAGCCGAACAGCGCCACTGCGGCGATGACTGCCGAGGCGATGGCGATCCCCTTGGTCGCCGCCTTGGTAGTGTTGCCCACCGAGTCCAGGTGTGCCACATTTTCCCCGGCTTCCTCGACCTTGGCCATCTCGCAGATGCCCTGCGCGTTGTCGGCGATGGGACCGTAGGTGTCCATGGAGATGATCACGCCGGTGGTGGTGAGCATCCCCAGGCCCGTCAACGATACGCCATACAGGATGTCAATCGCCGTTGCGCCCTGCCCGAACACGATGATCGCCGTGTACATGGAAGCGCAGATGGCGAGTAGAGCCCACACAGAGCCCTCGAGACCCTCGGCCAGCCCGGTGAGAATGGTAGTGGCGCTCCCCGTCTGCGTGGACCTCGCGATGGATTTCACCGGCGCGAAGCTTCCGTTGGTGTAGTACTCGGTCAGCTTGTAGATGGCGATGGCCAGTAGCAGACCAGAGAACGTCGCCCAGAATAGCATCGGCCACTGTCGGTAGCCATCGGGGTTGAGGGTCTGGTTGCCCACGTAGAACTTCGAGATCAGAAAGAACCCGACAGCCGAGAACACCGCCGCCCATACGAAGCCTTTGGTGATCGCTCCGATGACTGAACCCTCATCGTTCTTCAGCTTCACGATCCAGATGCCAAAGATGGAGGTAATCACCCCCACGGCCCGGACCAACAGCGGGAACATGATCCAGGCCAGGGCCAGGAGCGGCTGCTCCTTGACGTGCGCCAGGGCCAGGATCATGGAGGCCACCAGCGTGACCTCGTAGGATTCGAAGATATCGGCGGCCATTCCAGCGCAGTCGCCCACGTTGTCGCCCACGT
>LSQX01094705.1_pt2 | contig 51812 bp, 45 predicted proteins | sample 654561 | NCBI WGS metagenome assembly LSQX01 (sample SAMN04489861, study PRJNA283612) | anaerobic digester metagenome | isolation source: 4 biogas reactors fed with cattle manure at either 37C or 55C with and... | place: Denmark: Kongens Lyngby | collected 2014
CAGGTAGCGCCACACCGCCTTGGCCACATCGAGGTAGTGCAAGTCCGGAAGATACTCGAGGTCGGCTTCCTGACCTAGAACCTGGAAATGGCCGTACACGTCGAAGGTAAGCACAGGGCTGTGGCTCACTAGAGCCTCAGCGCGCTCGGCAATGGTGCAGGAGACGACGGTGCCGCCGTAGATGTCGGAGGGGTTGCCGATTATGCCCCCACGTCCGGGGGCTGTCACGTGGATCATCTGTGTGCCTCGCCTACACGGGGAATGCTACTACCGCCGACTCGCGACTCCTGCCTGAGTATAACCTCACCTGCCGGGCTGTCAAGAAAGGATGATGGGTATGCGCAAGTCACTGATTCTCTGGGTAGTGCTGCTTTCGCTGGTGGGAGCGACGGTCTGGGCCGCCGAGCCTCCCCCGCAACCTCCGCCGCCGATGAATCTGCTGCGCGTCACGGGACACGCCATGGTCAAGGTCATGCCCGACACCGCGCGGCTGCAGTTCACCGTGCGCCAAACCGATGCCAACCTGCCCAACGCCCGCCAGAAGGCCGCGGCGGCGACGCAAACCCTCCTGGATGCTATCCAGGCACTTAAGCTGGCCGACCTGACCCTCAACACCGAAGGCATCAACGTGGTGCCGCAGTATGCACCCTTGCGTCAGGGGGAGCAGGGCTGGACACCGGGGGGAGAGGTGCAACGCAAGCTCTTGGGCTACGCTGTGACGCACACCCTTTCGGCCACGCTGCGTGGCGACCGCGACGCCTTGCGGGCGGGGGTCTCCAAGATAGTAGACCTCGCGCTCACCAGCCCCACGGTCAACCTCTCCGGGCCCGAGTTCTCCAAGGAGGACCTCAGCGCCACCCGGCAGCAGGCGCTGGAGAAAGCAGTACGCGATGCGGTGCAGAACGCGCAGGCCATGGCCCGCGGTCTGGGGGTGGAGATCGTCGGCTACACCTGGGCGAGCATGTACCAGCCTCAATCGCCGCCCATGCCCATGGGAATGGGCGGGATGAAGATGATGGCCATGGCTCCCGGGGCGGGTGACACGCCTGCACCTATCGAGGTGGAGGCCCTCAGCGTTGACGCCACGGTTTACGTGGACGCTGTCTACAGGTAACCTTCAGCCCGGCTGCCAGGAAGCGGCTAGGCGCCGGGGCTGCGGGTGCCCCCCTCGCCGCCTGCGAGGGGAGGCACCTGTGCCCCCGGGCGCCCCGACTTGCCGTCCAGGATGCTCCATACTACCTCGGCCACATCTCGCGCCACCAGTTCCGCGCCGGCGTCACGCAGGCACTGCTCATCCCCCGAGCCGCTCAAGACGCCCGCGACGCGCGTGCCCGCGGCCCGTCCGCACTGAATGTCGGTGGGATGATCGCCTACCATCAGCCCCCGTGCCGGCGCCGCCCCCAGTTGCCGCAGCGCCAACCAGAGTTGCTCGGGCCGGGGCTTGAGATGCGCGGTCTCGACATGGTCGCGGGTCACCACCACGGAGAGGGGCAAGGGATGGCGCGCGAGCAGGAGGTCGGTGTAAGGCTGAGAGCTGCGGGTGATGATACCCAGGCGCAGCCCGGCCTGCTGCGCGGCCTCCAGGGCCTCCTGCACTCCGGGGAAGAGATCCGCCGACGCGGCATGAGGGTGCTCGACTTCATGGAGGATGCGGCGAGTTTCCACGCGGTATTGCTCGTGGTCTTCGGCAGGCAGTTGCCTGCGCCCCCAGGCGATCATCTCCAGGACCATATGCCCCGCCACCGAGGTGGTATCCATCCCCCGCGCCTCGAGGTACTCCAGGATCCGCTCGCGCATGAGCGCAAAATCAATCCGGGAGTCCACCAGGGTCCCATCCAGGTCAAACACGAGCGCCTCGAGGTCCTCACGAGTAAGCATGATCCCATACCAGGCAGGGCGGGAGCCGGTCCCGCCCTGTCCAGAGGCACGCGCCAGGCCGGGGGGACGCGGCTACTGACCGGTCTTGAGCTGGCCGAGGATCTCGCCGACCTGCTTCATCTTGGCCTGATAGGTGGTGAGGTCGCCCTGTCGGAGCGCGGCCTCGCCCTCCGCGTATGCCTGATTGGCCTGGCGGATTAGCTCCTGAGTGTCACCCGCCGGGGCCGGAGCCGGCGCTGCGGCCTGGATGGCGGGCGCCTCGGGACCCGCGGCGGAGCCCGGGGCGGCCGGAGGGGCCTCCGGCATGCCTCCCTCCGCCGTCATCTTCGCCGGCCCGCCTGCCGCCAGCTTCAGGTCCACCCCAAACAACTTGGTCAGGGCAGCGTCCAGAGTCGGTTCCATCACGATGCGCTCGCCGTAGGAAGCGATGACTCTCTGCAACTGCGGCGTGGCATTCTTTTCGGTGGAAATCAGGTAGATGGGCTCAATGTACAGCAGGCTGCCATCTACCGGGATCATCAGCGTATTGCCACGCGTCACCTGCGAGCCGCCCTGCCCCCAGAGCGTGAACTCCGCGGAGATTTCCGGACTCTGATCCACCATCCCCTCGAACTGCATGGGGCCGGTCACCGCGGTATTCTTCGGGAAGTCGTAAACCACCAGCTTCCCGTAGTCCGGCTCATCGCAGATGGCCGCCATCCAGGCGACAGCCACGCGCTCCTCGCGTCCCTTCAGCACGTAGGGCAGCATGAGAATGTACTGCTCCTTCTCCGCGCCCGGCAGTTTCATGACTATGTAGTAGGGCTCCATCGGCCGCTGGGTCGTGCCATGGATGATCTCCGGCGGGATGGTCCACATGTCCTCGCGGGTAAAGAAGGTCTCCGCGTTGTCCATGTGATACAGGCCGTAGACCTTGGCCTGCATCATGAACTGCAGCAGGGGGTAGCGCAGATGCCGACGAACGTCCGGAGGCATCTCTTCCTGAGAGGTGAACAGGGTGGGGAAGATGTTCGAGTAGCACTGAGCCATGGGATCCTTGGGATCCACGATGTAGTACGTCGGTACGCCGTCGTAGGCGTCCACGACCACCTTCACCGAGTTGCGCATGTAGTTCCACCCCGGCAGGGCGAGCTTCTCGGCGGTGATGGCGGAAGCCAGCGTGGAATAGGGATAGCGGTTGCTGATCGTGTAGGCATCACAGATCCACTTGATCGTGCCATCCTCGGCAATCATGGGATAGGGGTCGGGATCATACTGCAGGAAAGCGGCGATGCGCACCAGCATGCTGGGCACGTAACGATTGAGCTGAATCCGGCTCTCCGGGGTGATGTAATTGGTGAGCAGGATCTGCAGATCGCCGAAGCGGATGGCAAAGCAGAGCCGCCGCCAGAAGTTCTTGAGCTGCACGCCGCCCGGCCCGGAGTACTTGGTCATGACGTTCTCCTCGCGGTCTCCGTTGCCCGCGCTCGGCGCGTCCACCGAGGGGTAGTCCAACTCCGGCTGCCGGGTGTTAACCAACACGTAGGGGACCTCGCCAGGAGGGGTCTTGGCCAGCGGGCTGCCCGCCGCCACAGGGAGGGCCGGCGCCGGCCCCGGACCGGCCGGCCCGGGCGGCCCGGCCTCGCCCTGGGGCTGTGCCGGCTGCAGCGACTCCGGTGAGGAGACCAGCTCGATCAGCGGCGGCAGGGCCTCGGACTGATAGTAGATCCCCGCGCGCTTGATGTCCAGTTGCGGGACCGTGCTGATCGGGGGCAGGCCACCCACCCAGTAGAAAGGCAGCCCGTAGGCGTCCGCCTCGTGGATCGGTGAGACTACTGCGCCGTAGCCATGAGTGTAAATCAGATGCTGATTCTGCCAGTTTACCCCGCCGGGAACCTTGGAGTAGTCCAACTGCCGCAGAGAGATGGAAACCTGGCGCAACTCGCCATCTATGTGGTAGCGGTCCACGTCCACCCCCGGGAAAGTATAGTAGGAGCGGAGCGCCTGGCGCATATCGAAGGTGGCCTCCAGAGGCCGATAGTCCCAGAGCCGGATGCTCTTGAGCGTCTGGCGCGAACGCTCCAGGGTCTCACGGCTGACCTCCCTGCGCACGGTGTACGTGGTGCGATGCAGGTCCTCCAGATCGAAGGCTGTCCGGGTAGCCGCGATATTGTTCTTCAGGTAAGGCTCCTCCACGCGCAACTGGTTAGGAATGACCACCAGCCGCTGGATAGCCCAGGGGTACACGGTACCGCCTACCAGCGAGAGGACCACCAGCACGCCCAGTGACCAACCAGCCAACCGAAAGTCGCGTCGCGGGATGGTCAGGATGCACAGGACCGCGGCCCCCAGCGCAATCACCATCATGATCCACAGCACTGGCAGCCGGGCCGTCACATCGGTGTAGGAGGCGCCCCAGAAACGCTCGCCCGTGTTGGAGTATAGCAGGTTGTACTGGGCCAGCCGATAGCCCCAGATCTTGAAAATCAGGGCCAGAGACAGCAGCCCCAGCAGGTGCCGGCGAGCCCAGGGATTGGCGTGGAGACCGTTGCCCACAATGCGCACATTCTCCTGATACAGATGCACCAGCACACAGGCCACCAGGGTGATCACTATCGCTGACATGATGGTGTGATACAGGTACAGCACGAAGGGCAACTGAAACACGTAGAAACCGGCGTCCTTGTGGAACAAGGGGTCTGTCTGACCGAACTTGGCCGGGTTGAGGAACTGCAGCAGCGGCATGGCCTGCCCACCCGCCTGCAATCCCGCATATAGCGCACCGATCACCGCGAAGATCAGCAGCGCGCGCCCGGCAAAGCTCTCGATCTGCTGACGGTCCTCCTCGGGCAGTAGCCGCTTGCCGATCAGAGTCACGTCCTGGGGCTGGGGACGACGGGCCAGGCGCAGATTTCCCCATAGCCAGAAGAAGAACAGAACCCCGACCGCCAAGCCCAGAGCCAGCCGGGTCCAGAGGAGCTTGGCAAACACCGCCGCCTGGCCGACCGAGTCCATCCACAGGTAGTCAGTATACAGGGTGACACCCCGTATGATCAGGATGATGGCCACTGCAATAGCGGCCACCCAGGTGAAGTTTCTTTGGGATCGCGTCACGATGTCTCCTTTAGGACCGTTGTGGAAAAGTTGTTTGACGCCTCACGCAAGGGGCGTGCGCCCGATTCCCCCGACGTGTTAGAAACCGATGCTACTCTCCGGGTTCCTCCGGCTCCTCCGGCAGCGGCGGCTCGTCGCCCTCGACGGGTAGATCCACCTGCGACATGAGTTCCTCAAACCGCTCAATCTCGTCATCGGGCATGGGGCGGAACTTGGCCTGCTCGAGCACCTCATCGGTCACGAAGATGCGGGCATCACAGCGCAAGGCCAGGGCGATACTGTCGCTGGGCCGCGCGTCGATCTCCAGCTTTTCCCCATCCCGCGCCAGCGTAATCAAGGCATAGAAGGTATTCTCGCGCAGGGTCGTGATCGTCACCCGCTCCATGCGGCAACCCAGCTCGGAGATAATCGAGGCCAGCAAATCGTGAGTCATGGGGCGCTCCGGACGCACGCCCCGCAGTTCGGTGGCAATCGCATTGGCCTCAAAGATGCCGATGAAGATGGGCAGGAGACGCTCCTCCGGCTCATCAGCCAGCACCACCATCGCGTTGCCCTGTTCAACGTCCAGAGCGATTCGAGCCACAAACATCTCTACCATATATGGTCGCCTCCACCCCCGGAACCTGAAAGACTGCCCCCGGCGTGGCCCGTCTTCACCCCCTGGGTGGCTGGGCCTCGTCACGTAGACGGGCCAGAAAATCCTCCAGCGGCTGCGGGCCCAGGTCGCCCTCCTCCCGGTGCCGCACCGCGACCTGCCCGGACTCCGCCTCCCGGTCCCCCACTATCAGCATATAGGGCAGCCGCAACAGCTCGGCATCGCGAATCTTGGCACTCAAGGTGCCCTGCGAATCATCCAGTTCCGCGCGCAGGCCGGCTTGCAGCAGTCCGTCTCGCACCTGTCGGCCATACTCCAGCGCCCGTTCAGTGATGGGCAGCACCCGTACCTGCACCGGCGCCAGCCAGATAGGGAAGGCCCCGGCGTAGTGCTCAATCAGCAACCCCAGGAAGCGCTCGATACCCGCCAGCACCACCCGGTGAATCATGACCGCCCGGTGCTCCTTGCCGTCCTCACCAACATAGTTAACGTCGAACCGGTCCGGCATGTTGAGGTCACACTGAATGGTCGGCCCTTGATGTAGACGCCCGATCGCGTCCTTGAGCTTAATGTCAATCTTGGGACCATAGAAGGCGCCCTCGCCCTCGTCCACATGATACTCCAGCCCGGCCTCCTGCAAGGCTGCGGCCAGGGCCTCGGTGGCATGCTCCCAGTTCTCGTCGCTGCCCATGGACTTCTCGGGACGGGTGCTGAGGTCCACCTCGAACTCGCTGAAGCCAAAGGTCCGCAGCATGTCGCGGGCAAAGTTCAGCACGCCGATCAGCTCCGAGGTTAGCTGCTCGGGCGTGCAGAAGATGTGTGCATCGTCCTGCGTGAAGCCGCGAACGCGAAGCAGCCCGTGCAGCACCCCGGAGCGCTCATGCCGGTACACCGTCCCCAACTCGAAGTACCGCACCGGCAAGTCGCGGTAAGAGTGCGTCTGTGAGTTATAGATCAGGATATGTCCGGGACAGTTCATCGGCTTGATGCCGTAGGACTGGCCCTCAATATCCGTATAGTACATGGGGTAGTTCTGCTGGGCGTGACCGGAGGTCTCCCAGATGTCGCTGCGGATCAGATGCGGCGTGCGCAGAAGCTGGTAGCCGCGGCGCAGGTGCTGCTGCAGGGCGAAGTCGCAAACCGTCTGGCGCAGCATGGCGCCGTTGGGCAGGTAATAGGGCAGCCCAGCTCCGGCCTGCTCGAAGAAGGTAAATAGCCCTAGCTCCCGGCCCAGCTTGCGGTGATCGCGCAGGCGCGCCTGCTCCAGCCGGTCCAGGTGTTCCTGCAGCGCCTGAGGGTCCGGATAGGCGGTGCCATAGAGCCGCTGAAGGCTCTGGCGATTCTCGTCTCCCCGCCAGTAAGCCGCAGCCATGGAGGTCAGCTTATAGGCCTTGATGCGGCCCGTAGATGGCACATGCGGTCCCCGACACAGATCGGTGAACTCCCCCATCTCATACACGGACAGCACTGTCTCCCCCTCCGCCTCCAGCTCCTCAATCAGCTCCAACTTGTAGGGATTATCCGCAAAGATCTCCCGGGCCTCCGCCACCGAGACCTCCCGTCGCACGAAGGGCAAGTCTGCCTTGACCAGCTTGTGCATCTCGGCCTCGATGCGCTCCAGGTCCTCCTCGGTGAAGGGCCGCGGCATCTCGAAGTCATAGTAGAACCCGTCGGGGATGGCCGGACCGATAGTGGGGCGCGCCTCCCGGAAGAGGCGCAAGACCGCCGCCGCCATCACGTGCGCAGCCGAATGGCGATAAACCTCCTGGCCTTCGGCGTCGGAGAAAGTATACACGGCGAACTCCCCGCTCTCCTCCAGAGGGCGCTCGAGGTCCTGTATCCGACCGTCGAGCCGTACAGCCAGGGCCGCCTTCGCCAGCCGGGAACCAATGGACTCTGCAACTTGCAGGCCGGTAGTGCCCCGTGGCACCTCGAGAGTCGAGCCATCGGGCAGAATCAAACTGATTGTGCTCATGGGGCACCTCCTTACCGAGTTTGTGGTCTGCGCTGCCGCCCCGGTGCCAGCCCGCCACGCCCTGCTGCGCACCCGGTAGGCCAAAACACCGCGCCCGGAAGCCGGCCGCGGCACACATGACCGTCATGGTGGGCGGTGGTGGACTTGAACCACCGGCCTCTACCGTGTCAAGGTAGCGTTCTTCCCCTGAACTAACCGCCCGTGGAGAGAAAGTATAACAGAGGACAAGGGGAGTGTAAAGGCGGAGTTGCTCTCGCGAGGGGAGCCGGGGACGCAAGTGGCGGGCTTCCCTGGCAGGCGAGAAGGGCACCCCAGAATCCCTCTTTAGCGCCAGCCCAGTCCACCGGGCTTCCCCCTTCCATAAGCCCCGGAAGGCAGGGCACCCGTGTCTCTACTCGTGCTCTACGCGTTCCACTATCGCGCGGCGCAGGGCGTCGTCCAGCCGGCCCCAGTACTCTGAATAGCCACCCACGCGGATGATCAGGTCACCGTACTTCTCCGGCTCGGCCATCGCCGCACGCAAGATTGCCTGGTCCACCACCGTCATCTGCAGCTGCATACCGCCCAGCTTGAAATAACCGAGCAGCAGGTCCCGCAACTTCTGCCGCCCCGATCCCCGGAAGAACTTCTTCGCCAGACGGATATTGATCACCAGAGTGCCCGGTGCCAGATACAACGGCATCTTGGTCACCGATTTCAGCAGCGCTGTCGGTCCTGAGACATCCCGCCCCTGGTAGGCCCCAGCCGAGTCGGCGATGGGCATACCCGCCCGGCGGCCGTCCGGTGTCGCGCCGACCGGCTTGCCAAAGTTCGCGTAGGTGGTGAACATCAGACACGACCCCAGGTACCGGCCCCCGCGCCAGGGAGCATACTTGCGGAGCTCCTCAAAGGCAAACTGCGCCACCTCCACCGCTAGCTCATCCACGTACGGATCATCATTGCCGAAGTGCGGCGCTGACTTGAGCCACTGGTGCAGAGTCTCATGCCCGGCAAAGTCGTCGCGCAGCGCCGCCAGGAGTTCCTCCCGGGTTGCCCGGCCTTCCTCGAAGACCACCTGCTTGAGCGCCGCCAGCGAATCCGCCACGTTCGCCAGGCCCATGACGTTGACCACGCACCAGTTGTAGCGTGCTCCCCCGGCGTTGTACTCCCGCCCGTTGTCCAGGCAATCGTCAATCAGCAGGCTGCGCAGGGGATGCGGGTGCAACCGCGCCTTGATCTCCTGGTTCCTATTCCATGTCTCAACGCTCTCCCGGATGCGGACCGCGAGATCCTCCTTGTACGCGGCCACGAAATCCTCGAAGCGCTCACAGGCCCGTAAATGCTGGTGCAGACTCTCCACCAACACTAGCGGCAGGTTCAGGTCCCCCTCCAGCGAGCCCACATTGGATTTGCCATGCACCATCAGCTCGGTGCAGCCGCCGAAGGCGAAGTCAGCCAGGTCCGCCTCGGGAATATTCAGGTGCGCCTCGCGAATCGCCCGGCGGTATCCCATCTCGTTGTACAGTGCAGGCAACCCGCCCCCGGAGGCCAGGCAATCCAGCGTGGCCTCCCACACCTCCTCAGGCATCTCCGGGGGAATACGCAGGGCGAGGTTCGGGCGACGCCGCCCGGTGGCTGCCTCCAAACACAGCCCGGTGAGCTCGTTGACCGCCGAGGAACCGTCGGCCTTGAGCCCGCCGATGGCAACATTCCACGCCGTAGCACGGTCCATGGCCTCCCACTGCTCCCGAATCCACTCCCGGGCCTCATCGGGCGTGATCTCCCCGGCGTCGCGCGAGCGTTCGTAGTAGGGCCACATGAACTGATCGAAGCGCCCCAGGTCGTCGCTGCCGTCGGCATAGAAGAGGAAATTGGTGGCAATGGCGGCCTCGGCGAAGCTCTGCGCGCGGCGGAACGGCACCTTCTGCAGCGCGGCCAGCAGCGTCTCACGGCGGGCGGCGGTCTCCGCATCGGCCGGGGCCGCCTCCTTCACTCTCTCCCGTACCCGCGCGCGGAGAATCTCCAGGCCCTCCAGAGTCAGAAGCAGCGCAGCGTAGAAGTCCTGGCGCTCCGCATCCTGTATGGTCGCGGGCTGGGCCTGCGCGGCCAGAATCCGCTGGCGATAACCGTCGAGCCCCTCCTTCAATATCCGCCCAAAGTGAAGGATGCTGTGCGTCCAGCCGCCAAAGCCCGGCCGGTCGCGGAACTCAGCTTCCAAGGCCTGCAGGGCCGCCCGCATCTCCGGGGGCGCCTCCGCGAGCTTGCGCGCCATGACCTCCGCGTCATAACGCACCCCCAGGCAGTAATGGAAGACGAGAGCATAATCGCCGGCGTAAAGCGGCCAGGCCTCCGGGCCACCCCGCACCGGCATGGGATACAGACGCGTGCTCTCGTAGGGGGGAAGGTCACAGGCTCGCCAGTACTCCAGCAGCCCCCGAGCCACGCGAATAATGAGCGCTTCCTCCGGATCGGCCATGAACCCGGCAGCGAAATGCTCCTCGGCCTGGTGCAACAGCTCCGGCACGCTCTGCGCGGAAGAGGTAGAAACCATTCTTGCCCTGCTCATGCCTTGCCTCCGGTCAAACCAGTCAGTCACCTCAGCCTGAGTCTGAGTTCATTCTACCTCTTTCCACACTCTCATGCACGGCGTGGATTGCGGAGTTCGTTGCTGCTGGCTGATTTACGCGCACCGGCTGCTCCGAGCGTTGGAAAACCTGGGAGGCCGTGTAGTAAGCCTGGACCTTCTTCGGCAAGGCTGAATCCTGACGGTTATTCATGGTAACAGTCTACGGCGGGAGGTTACGCCACCAGGGCTGTTGAATCCTCTGCAGCCGAAGACATTCCTCCTGGAGGTGTTGCCCATGTCCTCTGATGCATGGGTGTCCGACTGGCAGCACGACTGGGACCCCGAAGTGGGTCTGTGGTGGAGCGAGCAACGGGGACATACCGTTCCGGTGCGCTCGCTGTACCGCGTACACATTGGACGTGAGGCTGCGGGGAAACTCGTACAAGCCGCTCAACTCGGACAACTGGACCAGGTCCCGGTGCGACAGGTGCTCGAAGCTTTGCGGGCCATGCAGGTCACCGAGCCGGGCGAGTTCGAGGGCTGTTTCCGCTGGTACTGGGAAGAGCCAGGACCGGTAGACACCAATGCGGCCTTCTTCATCTCCCTGCCGCTTCTGGCTCTGCGCCTCGGCTTCCCCGAAGCCCTGGCAAAAGAGGACCGCCAGATGCTGGATGAGATGTTTGTCTCGGCACGCACGTGGTTCACCCAGGCGGTGGCCCATCGCACCTTCTACTATCCCAACAAGTTCCTGGGCGACCTGGTCTGCGCTTGGCTGCTGCTGGAAGTAACTGGCGCCGAGGACCCTGGCGGGCTGGTGGAGCGCACCCTGCTCGAAGCTGCCACCTACTGGCGGGAGAACGGCTGGGGCTGGGGCGAGCACCTGAGCGACGGGTACAGCCGGGTATGCTTTCAGGAGCTGTCCATGTTGCTGCTCTTCTCTCGCCGCCTCCCACCTCAGGTGCGCGAGGCCTACCAGGGATTGTTGGGAGACCTGCTGGCCATTGAGGACGCCTTTGGGGACGGGCCACGGGTACCGGCGCTGCGCTCCTATGCCTTTGTCAATAGTCCAGAGCACCAGAATTACCGCGACCGGGTGCGCCCGCTGGCAGAGGGAGAAGCCCCGGAGCTGGAGCACCTCTTCGCCGCGCATGGCTGGCACGACCTGGCGTCGCCCCGGCAGGCGCCTGCGGTGGATACCGACTTCCTCTGTTGGGGCGGAGTGCATGCCACAGGGCACTGCGAGCCAGACGCTCGGCTAGGGGGCATGAGCCGCTATCCGCTCATGCTTTCTGCCGAGCATACCACCTGGGGCCTGTGCTGGCAGTCCTTCCCGGTCTGCTTCTGGCGCCCCGCCGGCGACTGGGGCTTCCTGCAATGGGAGGTCCTGGCAGAGGGACGGGTAGGCTGCCACCCCGCCCGACAGAGCCTGGTCTCCAGCTACGGCGACGTGGCCCTGGCCCACGGCATGGAGCCGCCAATCTTCGGGCGCACCTGGACCCTTCAGCGCGGAGGAAACCTCGTCGCTCTGCGCGTTCTCCCTGCAGTGATGCAAAACTGGGACCACGTGGCCGACCGCCTGCGCATAGTAGACTGTCAGGCGGAGACGAACGCACGGTCGCTGGAGAAAAATTGCCAGGCCTTGGACCTGAAGTACCCAGAGAGGACTCTGGGCGTGGCTTGTCTGCCGCTGACCGAAGGCACAGAGTCTCTGCTTCGGACGCCGGAGGGGGAACCGCTTGACTGGGAGTTCCGCTGGGAAAGAGAGCCGCTAACTGAGCGCGAGTGTGTGGTCCTGCTTTGGGGCCTGACCCTGGAGGGGCCGATCTGCGAGGCGCCGGTGCTTGTCCCCAATCCGGAGGCCCCGGTCCTCCCCCGCCCCCACGGGATGCAGGCCTGGCAGATCACCTGGCGCTGGCCCGCGGTGGAGTGGCACTTGCGGCTAGACCCGCTGGCCGAGGAGCCGCTGCAGCTGGTGGAAGAGCCGGAAGAGCGCTAAGCCTCGCAAGGAGGACACGGCCCCCGATACTCCCGGCGGCGCCTCCTACCCCGCCACGTATATGTGCACGCCAAAGGGCGCGAAACTGTCCTGGATCGCCCCGTCCCCATCTGCCTCCAGCGCCCGGTCCTCAAACAGCACCTGGACCGAGGTTTTCGGGCTGAACAGGGTCAGCGGAGTCACCCGACCCCGGTCCGTGGTATTGACAGCAATGACATACTCAGCGCCCGCATACTGCCAGCGCGCCAGCTCCAGGCCCTCCATCGCGGGCAGAGCCTCCCGCGTGCCCTCCAGCAGCATGGGGGTCAGCCAGCGAAGCTGCAAGTTGACCTCCCCCATCGCCCCCCACAACTCCGGCGCATCTTGCGGCAGGCGGTAGTCCTGCGTGCCAGCATAACCGGGAACGCCCATGGAGTACCAGATCAGGCCCTGGGCGCCCCGCACCAGCGCCAGATATGTCAGTGCCCTCATCTCTGCTGCCGTCGGCGGTCGTCCCGGCGGCTGTGGGTTCATGTGGTCGTCGTCGTAGCGCCCGGAGCCGCAGGCCTGAATGATCGCCCACACCGGCTTGCGGCCCTCCGCGCTCTCGTGCAGATAGCTTATCAGGTCCCCCAGGGCGCGCAGCGGTGAATCCGGCACCGGCATGGACCACGCCACCAGGATATCCGCTCCAGGCACGTAATACTGGGCGCGCGAGGGTGAGGCCAGAGTGGTAAGGATGGGCAGCGCGGGGCTGAGGTGGCCGAGGGCATCGTAAAGTCCGCAGACCTCCAGAGGGGACACCTTCCGCCAGTCAGGGCGCGCATAGGTCAGCCACCCACGCGCCGCCGGCGAGGTGCCCCACTTGTTCTGCAGCCGCCGCCAGAAGTCCCCCTCCAGACTGGAGGCAGACACCACCACCCCCAGCCCGGCTTTGACTGCCGCCTCCTGCACATCATAGCTGGCCCGCACCGAGGGAGCCACAATCAGATTAAAGCCGGCTGCTGCCGCCGCCTCCACGTCCGCTGCCGAGACCACCCCGTAGAGACCGCGCGCGAAGGTCGGCTGGCCCTGAGTCCACAGGCGCAGGCGCTCATCGTACCCCACCTGCCCCGCCCCCGCGGCCAGGTAGTGCAGAGGCAAGTCAATGACCTGTTCGTGATTGCCTAGACGCCCGCGGATCCGCACCATGTACTCGCCGCTGATCAAGGGAGGCGTCTCTGCCTCCAGACGAAACTGCCCTGGGGGAGCTTCCACGGCCTGGAAGATGTCCCGCGCCCCGGCCTCCATGAGCTGCGCGGAGACCGAGAGCTTGCTCCGCTGCTCCGGAGTCACGTTGAGCGCGCCGGTGATGACCAGTCTGGGCGTCGGCAAGCCAGGCAGCAGGGTGTCGCGAAAGGCCGGGGAGACAAAGGAGGCCGAGATCATTCCCGGAACCGGCAGGTCCCGCTGCTCATAGATCTCGCCGCTGACGCCGTTTTGCACCAGCACGCGCAGGCTGTGAGCCTCCCGGTAGTCATAGGCATAGGTCAGGCGCACCGGTACGGTCTGCCCTGCGGCGAGCCGCACCGTCGAGGTGGCCTGCACCGGCGAGCGCTCCGGAGCCTGCGCGATGGCGGTGACCTGCAGATGCTTCTCCTGCTGGTCGTTATTGGTGATTCGGAGGGCCACCAGGCGGCGCGAGGGCGGGTTCTCCACCACCCCCGCCTGCTCTACCCCCACGGTCACCTCCGCCGGATAGGAACGCAGCGCGGCCTGGCTCAGGTAGAGCTTCCCGGCCGCGCGCATCCGGAAGATCACTACCAGATCGCGCACCCCGGGCAGGATGCGGAACCGCCAGCTCAGCAAGGACCAATCACGCGAGGCCGGAATCCACTGTGACTCGCTCTGCAGGTACGGCGTGCGCCATTCGTTAGGCAGGAAGGGCTCGGAGAAACCGACCAGGGAGAGCTGCGCGCCCGGCTCACCTTCCGTCCGATAGTAGCAACTGAACAGCAGCTCCTCTCCGGGCAGCGCCGAGACGTTGACGGGCCGGGAGAACAGCCCAAACAGCGCCGGGCTACGGGTGGCGCTTACCACCACGGCCTTGGGACTGCGGAACCCCGGAGATACCTGCTGGACGCCCCCACTGGTATCACCCGGCAACGCCCAGACCGACCAGCCGGCCACCCCGCCCTGGCCATCCGAAAGTGCGAAATTGCCGTTCACCAGCAGATCCTCGGCCCCCCCCGGCAGGGCCAGAGCCAGCAGCGCCAGGGCGATCGCATATACAGGGCGGGTTCTAAGCCAGCACACGGCGCTACCTCCGAAGACAGGCTGATACACTATATGAAGGTCTGAAGCAGCTCATTGGTTCCGCGGCCGGAGCCCTCCTATTTCCGCGCCGCCGCCCGCCCCGCCTGGTAAGCCTCCCAGATGCTGTAAAAGTACACCCCCAGGTAACCCACCAGGGAGGCCCAGCCCCAGAATCCAGGGCCCCCCGCGATCTGGGCTCGCGGAAAGAAACTGCCCAGCACGGTACCCGTCAGCGGCGCCAAGAACAGGGCCAACAGGCCCATGAACAGGCCCAGCCCCACGCCTGCCAGGATCACGCCCAGGTCAAAATCTCCGTTATAGAGCTGCCCCAGACCAGGAAACAGTACGGAACGAAGCGCCGCGCCCCCCGGTGACTTGTGCGCCGCGCCCCGGAAATGCCCCTCATCCCCCGCCAGAATCGCCTCCACGGCCCAGCGGTTCTGCCCCTCCTGCAAGCTCAGCTCAGCGTACTTGCGCTCGGCGTCTGCATTGGCCGGTTCCAGCTCCATCGCTCGGCGATAGGCCTGCCGGGCCACCTCGGTCTTCCGCAGCGCCCACTGCACGTCGCCAAACAGCTCTTGGGCGGTGGTCGAGTTCGGAGCCAGCTCCATCAGACGCTGCGCACCTGCCTCCGCCTGCTGCAGCTTGCCGAAATGGAGCGCCCGCGCCACCTCCTCCGACAGACGCTGAAACTCCTCCTGCTCGGCCGGCGAGCGCCCATTCTGTGCCATCGCCTAACCTCCCTCCGCAGGGGGGACGGGCGATCGCAGTTCGACGCGCGGAGCCTCCGCCCACAACCGTTCGAGGCCGTAGAAGTTCCGGGCTGACTCACTGAAGACATGCAGCACGATATCGGCGTAATCCAATAGCGTCCATTCTCCGCGTGGCTCCCCCTCGCGATGATGGGCCCGCATCCCCGCCTGGGCCAGACGCTCCTCCACCTGATCACAGATGGCCTCGCAGTGCAGGGGCGAGCGGCCGTGGCAGATGACGAAGTACTCGCAGAAGGGCAGCAACTTGCCGACCTGAAGTATGACCAACTCTAGTGCCCGGGCCTCCTCCGCGGCCCCGGCCACAAGTTGAACACGTTCCTCTGAGGTGGCGGGGGAGGAGTTCTTCACCGCGGCCTCCCCGCCCCACTGGAGCGGGGCGCGAAATCGCTCCCCACCACGATCACCAAGTCCGGGGCACCCGTCTTCTCTGACCGCAGCTTCAGTTCCGCGCCCGGGACACCCAGCAGCTTGGCCGCCCGGGTCGCCGCCTCCTCGCACCCTGACCCATACTGAATGCTCGTGGTGGCGTGATCATAGCTCTTGGCGTTGCCGATGCTGTCAATCCGATAGGTTGAACCTCGCAGGAGCTGCGCGGCACGCTTGGCCGCCCCCGCCACCCCGGAGCCGTTCAGCACCTTGACCCCCAACGGACGCTCCGGCGCGACCGGCTTCACCGGTGCCGCCACGACCTCTCTGGAAGCTGCCCCCTCTTCCGCCTGGGCTGCCGGCAACTGAATCGCCCCGGACAGGAAGGCAGCTATCTCCGACTGCTGCTGCAGAATCTCCTCCTGCGGAGCCTCGCAGTAGTAGGTGCCGTGGATGGTGCGATCCCTGGTCGGCACCACTAGCTGCATGATCTGCGTGCTGTCCACATGCCGGAAGACCTTCATCAGCCCGACAGCGGTCGGCCATTCCATGTCCGTCTCCAGCCTGGCCAGGATATGCCCGCCGGCCCGCAGCAGACTCGGCAGATTCCCCAGCTTTACCTTCTGCTCTAGCATGGCCTTGATGAACAACTGCTGATTGCTGGCCCGCTCCATGTCCGTCAGACCGATCACGTGCCCCTCCGCGTTTCGGCGCGAGGACTTCCGGTAGCGGACAAAGCCCATCGCCTGCTTGCCGTCCAGATGCTGCAGGCCCGGCTTGAGCCGGATATGCAGGTTCCCCCAGTTGTCGTCGTAGTTCATGCCCCGGCCCCGACCCTCAATGTCGGGGACCTCAATGTCCACCCCGCCCAGCATGTCCACCGCCTCCACAAAAGTATCCAGATCAGTCTTGAGGTAGTAGTCCATCCTGAACCCCAGGACCTGTTCCACGGTCGAGCGCACCAGAGGTGTTCCCCCGAAGCTATACGCATGGTTGATCTTCTGCGGAAAGGCCGGAACGCCCTTGGGGACCCGGGGGATCGTCACCAGGCAGTCACGGGGCAGGGAGACCATGGCCATGCGCTTGTTCTTCGGGCTCAGGCACACAACGATCAGCGTATCTGCGCGTCCCGGGTCCCGCCGGCCATCCGGAGTCACCCGAGCGTCGCAACCGATCAGCAGAAGGTTCAGCCGCTCCAGGTTCGCCACCGGGTTATGGAACAGGCTGGCGAAATTGACGGCGTGTCCCGTCGTCCCCTGCGCGGCGCTAGGCGAGCTGAGTGCATCCAGACCTCCCAGCACTCCCCCCACGAGCACTACGCCCACCAGAAAATATAGCAGAATGTCCTTGAATGGTGTTTCCATCTTCTCGCCATGGGCCTCCCGCAGGGACTAGTCCCTGCGACCTCACCCCTGGGCGTTCTTCTCCCCTTGCCGGTACAGGCCGTGTTTTTCGATGTAAGCTGCTACTGGCTCCGGCGTCAGATACCACAGACTCCGCCCGGCCCGGCCCCTCTCCCGCAGGTCGGTGCCCGAGATACCCAGCGGCGCCATGCGTATTAGCTGGACCTTGGCCCTCCGCTCCGCTCCCAGAATCGCCTCCAGGTCTGGCGACTCGCTACCCGGACGGTCTGCGGCCACCACCTGTGCCTCCTCCAGCAGCCGGTCCGGCTCGTGCCAGGTCGGCAGCTCCACCACCGAGTCCATCCCCACGATGAAGTACAACCGCAGGTCCGGCCCCAACTCCCGCTGGAATGCGCGTACGGTGTCCAGACTATACGAGGGGCCCGGCCGGTCCATTTCGGCGCGGGAGACAAAAAAGTGGGGATGGGAAGCACACGCAAGCTCGGTCATCGCGTAGCGGTGTTCCGCCGGGCTGACTTCCCAGGCCGGCTTGTGCGGCGGCTGACCGTTGGGCAGGAAGATCACCCGCTCTAGTTCCAGCGCTTCGCGCGCTGCTTCCGCCAGAGCCAGGTGCCCATAGTGCGGAGGGTCGAACGTCCCCCCCATTAGCCCCACGCGCAGGGCGGCAGCTTGTGCTGTGAGCCGTGGCGCCATCGGGGGCCATTGTATCACAAGGCGGGTGTAAATGCTATGTGTCAGCCTGGTTCGACCCCGCTGACACCCCCCGGCGCCGTCAACTTCGAGAGCGGTTCAGTTTCCCGGGTCGGTCCCGTGCAACTCGGCAAAGACTCGCAAGGTCTCCAGAGGAACGTCCGCCGCCAGGACCTGCCATTCCTCGCCCTCTAACCAGGCCAGCATGGAGGTCGCGCCTTGTCGCGCCGCATAGTACTCCCGCTCCCCCACGCGCACCCGCTCCATGTCACGAACGTCCAGGGCTCTCAGGGGCAGAGCGAAGCGGGAGAGCAGAACCGGCGAGCCCGAATACACCTCATGCGGCACGGGGCTGCGGTGGTCCCGCTGGCCCCAGTTCACATGCGGCACCCAGGTGCCATTTGCAGCCAGGTTCGTGCGCGAGTTCCAAGCCGCCGGTTGGAGGGGCGCGGTCGGTGGCGACAGAGGCGAAAGCGCCTGCGGCAGCCCGGGCCAGGCGGGCTGCTCCTCCAGGCTCCGGTGTGCCTGAGCCAGTGCACCGGGAGAGAGTGGCGGCTCGGATGGCCGCAGGTTTACCCCCACCATCAGCAGGATCAAAGCCGCCGCCATCGCGCTGGCCAGCGCCAGACGCGGCTGCCACCGCCGTTGAGCCCGCGGCGCTGTGTGCACCACTTCATCGGTCAGGCGCAGGGCACGGCTCAGCCGCTGCCAGAAATCCGGGCTCAGGTCCGGCGCGGGCTCCGGTTCGACGGTCAGATAGCGTTGCACCGCCAGCAGCCTCCCGACCTCCGCCGCGCACTTCTCGCAGGTCAGAAGATGCCGCGCCAGCGCGCGCCGGCTGCTGGCTGGAGTCTCCTCATCCACAAAGGCCGATAGAGTCTCTTCCTCATGCGGACATTGCATAGCTAACGCCTTCCCGATCTCCCCCTGGTCTCAGATTAGCCGCCGTTGGACCGCGTATTCACGCAGAGCTTCCTGCAAGAGTTTCCGCCCCCGAAAGATGCGGCTGCGCACCGTCCCTAGCGGCACCCCCAGAAGTTCCGCGATCTCCCGGTACGACAACTCAAACACATCTGAGAGTATCACCGCCACCCGAAACTCCTCGGGCAACGCGGCCAACGCCTCCCCTGGTTCCTCGCTCAGCGTGAACTCCAGCGCCTGCTGCGCCGGCCCCTGCTCCGGGCAGGGAGGGTCGAAAGGCCGCGTCGACACCGCGCTGAGGTCCTCCATGGACACTGTCGGGGGTGTGCGCTGCGTATGGCGAAAGCGGCTAATATGCGTATTGGCCATGATCCGCAGCACCCAGGCCCGAAAGTTGCTGCCCGGAGAGAACTGCTCGAAGGCCATGTAGGCCTTAATAAGCGTCTCCTGCAGCAGATCCTCCGCCTCCACGGCGTTGCCTGTCAGCCGCAATGCTGAGCGCATGAACGCGTCGCCATGCTCCTGCGCCAGCTCCTCAAACTGGGCACGACGGGCCTCGGTTGGCACCGGCCGCCGCCAGCGGCTCATCGCGATACCTCTGGGGACCCGGCGCGGCTGCCTGCCCGCGGTCCCGCAATCATCTTCAACGCAAGTCTCCTCATCTAGAGTTCCCTTCCTCGGGTAGTGGCGGCGCAGTTCCCAGTTTCCAGACCGGCCCGGAGACAATGGCTCCCTGAGGGCAGCCTTGACACTCCAGACACGAGATGCAGAGGGGGCTTCCCACCTCCCGCCGGGGGTCCAACCCCGCAGGGCAGATAGCCTCACACCACCCGCAGTCATTACACTTGTATGGATTTAGACGTATTTGCCAAAGTGCCGTTCCATAGAACAGGCTGAACAGTGCCCCCAGGGGACACATCAGCCGGCAGAAGGGCCGCCGCACAAAGAGAAAAGCGGCCAACCAGGCCAGCAGCACCGCCTGCTTCGCCCACCACAGCTCCTGCATTCCCGCCCTCAGCTCTGGATAGAGCAGAGGCTGGAACCACCCTCCCTGCAGCGCACCCATGGGGCAGATCTCGCTGAACGCCTGGCGGGCGGTGTAGTAGGGCACCACGAACACCAGACCCACCAGGAAGACATACCGCAGGTGGCCGGTCCACGCCGGCAAGCGCAGCTTCCGGCGTTGGAGTTTACCCAGGAGGTCCTGCAGCCAACCAAAGGGACATAGCCAGCCGCACATCAGCCGCCCACCCAGCACGGCGCACGCCAGCATCAGCCCCAGGGGGTAGAGGGGGAGCAGCGACCAGAAGCTGGCCTGGCTGAGCGCAGACCGCGCCTGCCCCGCATAGTGCTGCATGGCGCCCAGCGGGCAGGAGCCGATCGCTGACGGGCAGGACCAGCAGTTCAGCACCGGCACGCATAGTCCTCCGGTCCAGCTCTTGAGGAAATAGGAGTTGAGCACGACGGTGCTGATCGCCTGCACCTGGGTCCGCCAGACTGCCAGGCGCGGCGCTTGAGGTCTTCTCATGTCCTTCACCGCGCACCTAGCCGAAGGTCAGGCCAATGCAGGCTGCGCACAGCGAGTCAAACCATCCGGCCACGTCCTGCCACTGCCCGCCTCTCAGGCCCGCTATGGTGAGGGCCAGAGTCACAACCAAAAAGGGCAGCCACAGCCACCGCCGCGCCTCCCAGCTCCGGCGGCTCCCGGGCGCCGGCTGGCCATCCGGGCTCCCCTTGGACGGAACGCCCTTGCTCTCGGAGGTCACACCGCCACCCCCATCAGCTTGAACAGGGACTTGAGATAGTGCAGGTCCTGGGCCAGGGCCTCCCGTTTTCCGTCGCCTTCGCAGGCCGCGAAGGCCAGCGCATGGTAACCCCGATAGCCCCCCTCCGCCAGCCTCTCCAACAGCGGATACCAGTCTACCAGCCCGTCCGCAATGGAGGCCCGCCGCGGGCGCTCCGCCTCCCCCTCGATCAGGCTGGAAAAGTTCTGCACCTGTACATGCACCACGTGCGAACACACGGCCTCCAGACGCTCCTCCGGCGTCTCTTCCCGCGGGCGGCCCGAGATGTGGAAGCTCAGGCGGAAGTTGTCACGCTCCACCGCCTCCAGCAAGCGCAAAGCGCTCTCGCCGGTATCGGTCAGGGTATCGTCGTGCATATCCGCGGCCAGGACAATCCCCAGGCGCTGCGCACGGTCGCAGGCCTCTTGAATCTCTCCCACCGTACGATCCCACAGCGTCCGGCTGGCCTCCGCAGCACCCACGTCGGAAGCCCACACCCGGACCAAGGGGCAGCGCAGGCAGCGGGCCGTATGCAGCACGTCCTCTAACTCCACCAGTTCCTCAGGACGGGTCCGTGAGGGGCCGAACACCACGTAGGAGCCCAGGGCCGCAATCGCTAGCTGCCGCTCCTCGATCATCCGTCGCGCCGCCTGGGTGCGGTTCTCGTCAAACCGTTCGTTGATATGCGGCTCCCGGCCCCAAATCTCGATGGCCTCAAAGCCTAGGTCGCGAGCCAGATCCAGGACGTACTCCAGCAGTTTCTCGCGGTGAGAGATGCTGCACAGGGCGAACTGCGGCTTGACCTCGTTACTCACCTGTTCGCTGCCGTCCTTTCTGATCGGTCTCCCCCCGGCGTCATTCATGCTCGGTTGTCTTGGACTCCAGCTCGACCGGCTGACCCAGCTCCGCTGATCGGTGCATGGCCTCCACCACCCTCACGTTCTCCACCCCATCCCGCACGGTGACCAGGGGCTGCTCGGCGCCGAGGACACAGCGGGCGAAGTGGCGTATGCTCTCCAGACCAAAGCCCTGGGGGCGCCCATGAATCATTGGCCGCACCGCCAGATCGGGATACACCGCCCCCGCCGGCGTGTACTTCTGTAACATGCGATGGGTGCCCATGTCAATGTATAGGCTCCCGTCGGAACCAAAAATCTCCGCCTTGAGGTCAAACAGGTTGGGCTGGGATTCGGACATGATCCAGCAGTTCTCCAGGTGCGCGACCGCGCCCCCGTCCAACTCGAGAAGCGTCTGAAAGAAATCGGGAGTATCCAGACCCCGTGCTTGAAGTGTGCGCGACCGCGCCAGCGCATAGACCCGCCTGACCTCCTGCCCCGTCAACCAGCGGGCCAGGTCCGCAATGTGCGCGCCCAGGAACCACCCCACGCTGCTCCGCCCCGCCCAGCTAAGCATCTGCGTGGGCACCTCGAGCGTATCGTTGAGCAGCAACGACAAGGTTTGCACCTCGCCGATCTCCCCCTCCGTGATCGCCGTGCGCGCCTCCACAAAGGCCGGATTCCACCGGTTGTGAAAATCCACCATCAGCAGCACCCCGGCCTGCTCGGCGCTGGCGGCCAGCTCTTCGGACTCGCTCAATCGAGTGGTCATCGGCTTCTCCACCAACACATGCTTGCCGGCGGCCAGGGCCGCGCGGACCAGTTCGAAGTGGGCGAAATCGGGCGTGGCGATGCTGACCGCCTCCACCTCGGGCCGTGCCAGCAGTTCCTCGCAATGGCTGGTAGAGAAGGGGGCACCATACTCCTCAGCCCGGCGTCGGGCCAGATCAGCACTCAGGTCGCAGACCCCCACCAGGCGACAGCCCGGCGTGGTGGTGTACGCCTGCAGATGCGCCTCCCCCCAGATGCCCAGACCAATTACGGCAAACCCCGCTTGCTCCTGCGCCATGCGATTCTCCCCCTTGCGCTTCGACCTGCTCAGTCTTCGGCCCCGGGACCGGCAAGGATTATAGGAGGGCCTTCTGCGGCTTGTCAACGGCAGCCCCCGACCCCGCGACCTCTGGCCTCCCCCTGCAGCCTGACACTAGCTCACTTCCACGACCGGATAGGCCAGGGTGGATGGGGACAGGCTGTCGGCCCGTGAGCACCCCACCCGCCCCTGGCCTAGGGGAGGTGTCGGAGCCGCGCCCGGGTGGAGGCCGTGACCGAGCACTATGCACACCTTGCGGGGAAGCGTCCCGCGTCCCTGCCCGAGCTTCAGATGAAGAGGGCAAGGGCCAGGTCTGCGGCGGGTTGTGCATCTGGCCTGTACGTGTTAGAATTCGCCGAGTGATCAGGAACGAACCGGCATCCATCCACGACGGAGGCTCCTATTGAACTCGCGCCTCACTCCACAGGAACTACTTCGTGCCATCCTTACCTGGTTTATCGTTCTGTCGGCGGGGCTGCTACTCTTTCTGCTGTTCATGAGCAAGCAGTTGGACGCCATCACGGACCTCGACGCCCTGGACTACGCGCAGGTGGCACGTAACGTTGCCGAGGGGCAGGGATACTCCACTGATTTCGTCCGCCCCCTGAGCCTGGCCCAGATCCCCCAGATAGACCATCATCCCGAGATGACCTTCATGCCGCTGCATCCACTCTTCATGGCGGCTATCATCTCGGTGGTGGGGGCGACCAAGCAGGCCGTGGCCCTGGCAAGTGCCCTCCCCTTCCTGGCCACCCTCATCCTTATCTACCTCCTCGGCCTGCGCTACTTCGATCGCCGCGTGGCGATCTTGTCCGTCTTGCTGCTGGCCACCAATATCTGGGTTCTGCGCTTCGCCATTTCCGGGCTGGAGGGGCCGCTGCTGGGCTTCCTTTTCACGGCAATGCTACTCGTTCTGCATGTGGCTGAGGGCAGTCGCAGACAGGTCTGGTGGATGATCCCTGCCGGCGTCCTGTTGGGCTTGCTGACCCTGACCAAAGAAGTCTGGGGTCTGGCTCTTATCCCCACTGTCTTCTATGTCTGGCTGAGCGCTGAGCGCCGCCGACGCCTGCCCTGCCTGGGCCTGTTCCTGGTCGCTTTCGTGCTGGTGCTTGCCCCCTGGGCTGTTCGCATGGCCCACCTGACCGGCAATCCCCTCTTTACCTGGCGTTGGTACGAATCGGTCATGGAAACCCAGACCAACCCCGCCAACACGCTGTACCGCTCCTACCAGGCCGGCTTGCAGTCTCCTCTGCAGATGATCATCCTGCATCCCAAGGAGATGCTGGTTAAGGTGCTCAGTGGCTTCGGCTCTCTGTATCCGGCCTTGCCCATAGCCATCGGTCCGTACGTGGCGGCCTTCTTCATCGTGGCCATCGTCGTGCCGCTGGGAGATGCCCGCTTTGAGCGCATGCGTTATCTGGTCTACGCCTGCTACCTGCTGATCTTCCTGCTGCTCGTGATCATTCTCCCCGCGCCGCGCCTGCTCTTCCCTGTCGTGCCCATCGCGAGCCTGATCGCCGCGGCCTGCTTCCTGCGCATTCTCGGTCCCCTGGTGCGCAAACTGCGCGAGCCTATCCAGCAACGTGGCCTGGTGTGGGCCATGGTGATCCTGGTCCTGGTCCAGGCCATCCCTGTAACCCTCGACCTGTTCCATCCGGAGGAGATCCTGCCCACGCTGAACCTGAGCCAGATCGAGGCCTTATCCAAGGCCGTGGCTGACGCGACCACGGGGCCCATCGTCACCGACGTGCCCTGGTGGATCGCCTGGTACGCCGACCGCACAGCCATCTGGGTGCCGCGCAGTTGGGATCACATGGATCGCATGGGCCAGGACATCGGCCAGGTGCGGTTCCTTCTGCTCACTCCGTGGATTGCCCAGTGGGCGGAGCGGGAGCGTGCTGCAGAATGGGCGCAAATGTGGAGTGCCGCGCTCAGCGGGGAGCCAGTGCAATCCCACGGTTTCGTCGTCTACCGCATTTACCCCAACCGCTGGGTGTTGTTTGTGAGATCGCCGCAAGCCACACCAGCCAGCATTCCATCGGGCACGCCGCCCCCATCCACTGAGCCCTAGCGAAGGACAGAGAAGCATGCCGACCGAGGACCCTGCCAGTTCAACCACCGAGACCGAGGTCCGCCACTGTTACCGTTGTGGTGCCGATCTGCCTCCGGGGGCCCTGCACTGCCCCCGGTGCGGCCGTGCCCAGTACTACGTCTGCCGCTGCGGCAACCGCAATCTCCGCGACGTCAAGGTCTGCCCGGTCTGCGGGATGCAGGTGCGGCTTCGGCGCGAGCGCAGGAAGCTACGGGATAAGCTGGAGCCCTCCACCCTGGCCAAGTACGTTGTCTCGGGCATCGCCATCACCCTGCTCCTGGCCATGGTCTTCAACGCCGTGGTGACCGACCTGGCCCATCAGGCCCTGCCGCCGGGGGAAACCCTTCCGGAGAGCTTCTCTCAGCGAGTTGCTCTCGCCAGCCAGGCCTTCTCCGGGGGGGTCGGAGAGTGGGGAAACAAGCTGGCTCGGCTCCTGGTGTCGGCCCTGCCGTTGCTGGCCGCCATCCTCGTCGGAGCACTGGCCGGTGCCATCACCTACTTTGCCCACAAGGGCTTCCTGCCCTTCCAGCGACCTCGAAGCCGCCGGCACTCTGATCGTCACCGACGAACCTGATCTTGCCGCAGTCGGACTGTCTCTCTCAGTGCGCCACTCATGACCGACAGCAGCCCCTCAGCCCAGGAAATCACCACCAGCCCCGACCGGGAGCGCCCCCGGCCGGCCCTTGGCACCTACCTTCAGGTAGCTGTACTGGGCCTCCTGGTGGTGGCGGTCTTCCACCAGCTACTGGTCTGGATGGTTGAGCAGTGGTGGCGAGACGCGCACTATGGCCACGGGTTTCTCATTCCCCTCATCAGCGGTTACCTCGTGTACCGCCAGATCCCCCGGTTGCGCGACCTCCCGGTCGAGAACCACCGCTGGGGGCTGCCGCTGATGCTTGCCGGGGCCCTGTTCCACCTGGCGGCGCTGCTCTACGGCGCGCACTTCCCCTCAGGGTTTGCCCTGATCATCCTGCTCTACGGTCTGGTGATCTGGCTGCAAGGCTGGCCGCGGGCGCGGGCCTTGCTCTTCCCCTTCGCCTTCCTATTCTTCATGGTGCCCATGGCGCGCTTGCTGGTGGACAAGCTGGCTATGCCCATGCAGCTTTTCAGTGCGCGAGGCGCCGCCGGCCTGGCCGGCATCTTCGGTATGCAGACCACTCTGGATGGCGTCTCGATCCTTACCCGTGACTACGCCTTCGAGGTCGCCATCCCCTGCAGCGGCCTCCACTCCGTCATCGCCATGTCCGCCCTGGGCGCCCTGGTGGCCTACGCTCTGGAGGGGGCTGCCTGGCGGCGCTGGCTGTTGTTCGTCGCTTCCCTGCCCGTGGCCCTGGCCGCCAACTTGATCCGCATCTGGATCACGCTCATTCTGGGCAATTCCCTGGGGCCGGCGGTGGCGGAGGGTTTCTTCCATAAAGCCAGCGGCGCCCTGGTGTTCCTGCTGGCCTTCCTGGGGTTGCTGCTGATCGGGGGTGCGCTAGGGTGTCGCCAGCTGCGCGAAGATATCTGACGACAGTGTTTCTGCTGGTGGTCCTGGCCGTGGCTGCAGAGGCCGTCCGCCTTACTCGCGTTCCCCCGGCCGCCTATCACCCCACCTTCGCCGAGATCCCGCGCGAGATCGGCGCCTATACGGGCGTGGACCTGCCGCCCGACGAGAGCGTCCTGAACTTCCTCTCAGCAACGGCCATGTTGGAGCGACGCTACGATGGGCCCGATGGCTCGGTATCCCTGTCCGTCCTTTACGCTCCCGATTGGCGCTCCATCCACTCGCCCGAAGGCTGCTACCCGGCGCAGGGCTGGACGGTGCTATCCGAGCAGACGATAACCCTGCCCAGCTCGGCGGGCCCCTTGCGCGCCAAGCTCATCCGGCTGAAGAAGAATGACCTCTTCCTCCTCGCCCTCTTTTCCTTCGCATACTACGGCGGCACCACCGCTGACTGGACCGCGGAGGGGCTCCGGGTGGCGCTGGGCCCCCGGGGCGCGGGCGGCGTCGTGTTCACCCTCTCCACCCCTGTAGCCGAGTCCGCCCCCGAGACGGCCTACCACCGTCTGACAAAGATCATGCAGGTCGCTTACCCCGCCGCCATCTCCTTCTGGAAGAAGAACTAGGCCCGCTTCCGCTCAAACCTCAGCCGCGGCCCTCGCCAGCCTGAAGTAAAGCTCTGCGGCCTGCTCCACCTGCTCCACCGCCACCCACTCCTCCGCGCTGTGGGCCTGGGCAATGTCCCCCGGCCCCAGTACCACCGCCTCCATCCCCGTCTCGGCCAGATTACTGGCGTCCGTGGAGTAGTTCACGCCCCGCCGGCCACTGTAACCAGTGACCTCCGCCGCCACCTGCAGGCACAGCTCCGCCAGGGGCGCCGGTGAGTGAGGAGTCAAGGGTGGGTCCAACAGCAAGGCCTGAGTCTCACAGCGGAACTGGCCGGCGCTCGCCTCGGAGGCCACTGCCTCCAGTTCAGCTCGCGCGGCCTCCGGCCGCTCACCAGGTGCCAGACGGCGGTCCACGCTCACCGAGCAGCGGGCCGGCACGATGTTGATTGCCTCCCCGCCCTCAATCAGGTTTACCGTGCAGGTGCGCACCCCTTCTCCGGGCGCCGTCGCCGCCTGCAACTGCTGATGATGCCGCTCAAACGCCTGCACCAGGCTCATGGCGTGATGGATGGCGTTCTCGCCCTGTTCCGGGTAGGCGCTGTGCGCAGCTCGCCCCAAGGCCGTGAACCGCATCCGCACTGCCCCCCCATGCCGGTCAATCACATCCAGGCTCGTCGGTTCCCCCACCACGGCTCCCAGCACCGGCGCAGGGAAAGCCTCTGCCAGCAGGCGCTCTATGCCCGTGAAGCCATACTCCTCATCCACCACCAGCGCTAGCGCCATCCCCGGGGGGGATCGGCGGCTCGCCTGTTTTCGTTCGTGCGCCGTTCGACGCACGGCCAGGAGCATGGCCGCCACGCTGGCCTTATCATCGCAGGCCCCCCGCCCCCAGACCCGGCCCTCACGCAGTTCACCACTGAACGGCTCTCCGCTCATGTCGGCGGTCCCCACGGTATCCAGGTGGGCCTCTAGAAGCAGCGCCGGTGGCCCCTGTCCCGATATCTGGACAATCAGGTTGTCTCGGCCCGGCTGCACCGGTTGCCGTTGAACCGACAGGTCTGCAGCCCGCAGCCAATCCTCGATGAAGTCGGCCAGGCGGCCCTCGCCGCCGGGCTCCGACGGCAAGGCAGAAGCTGGGTTGACACTGGGGATACGGACCAGATCCTGTAGGAGGGTGCTGACTTCGGACATGGCCTCACCAGGGGGAAATAGCTGGTCGGGGCGGCCAGATTTGAACTGGCGACTTCACGGACCCGAACCGTGCGCGCTACCGGGCTGCGCTACGCCCCGACCGTTTGGCACTATATCACAGCCTCCGCTGCCCGGTCAAGCTTGTCTCCTGCGCCGGGTTCATGCTACAATCCCTCCAACTTTTTGGCGCAGGAGGCCTCGTTTGGTGCGACACACCCGCAAAGGAGAAATTGCCTTCGGCTTCTGGCTCACCGTGCTGGTCATCTGCCTGATCACTGCTCTCCTCGCCTATCAGGCGGGCAAGAACTGGGTGGGACGGCAGTTGGAGAGCACCATTCTGGGCCGAAGCATCTCCATCAAGGCCCAGCAAGACACCCAGAACCCCGGCCCGGGCCTGACTCCAGAGGGGAAGCAGTTACCGCCCGGGGAGATCAAAGTGGAGATCGAGCCCCGCCCGCCGAACGAGGCCGAGAAGCTGGAGCTGACCAGCGAGGAGATGACGCGGACCGACGAAGTCCCCGGCGCCGCCGCAGATATTGAGGCCCCGCCGGACGCCGGAGCGCCGGAGGGCACCGGCTACATCGTCACCGCCGGATCTTTTACCAGCCCCCAGGCTGCCGAGACCGCCCGTTCCGACCTCGCCGCCCGCGGCTACAGCCCCTACGTGACGGAATCCGAACAGCGCGGCGTCACCTATCACCGGGTAGTGGTCGGCGTTTACGGTAGCAAACAGCGTGCGGAGGCGGTCCGCGCCGAACTGCAGAAAGCCGGATTCGCGGCCGGGGTCACTCGCCGCTGAGGGGGAAAATATGGCGGATTTGATGCAACTGGCGGAAGCCGCCGTGGAGGCCGCCCTCCACAGCGGCGCCGAATGGGCCGACGCGGTCTGCGCCAACAGCCGTGTCATTGCCGTGGAGGTGGAAAACAGCAGCTTGCGCGAGTGTGAAACCTCGCGCGAGCTGGGACTGGGCGTGCGAGCCTTCTTCCACGGCGGCCGCGGTCTGGCCAGTCTCTTGCATCCCACCCCCGCCGGCGCGACCGAATGTGGCCGACAGGCTGCAGAGATGGCCCGCGCCACCACCGACGACCCCCACTTTGTGGCCCTTCCCGATCCCCAGCCTGCACCGGAGGTCCCGGATCTCTTCGATCCCCAGGTCCCCGGTCTCTCCGCCGAACAGGCCGTGCGCTGGTGTCGCGAAGGCCTGGAGGAAGCGCGCGCGGTCACCGAGGAAGCCATAGTGAGCGGCGGCGTGGCCCTCATGTGGGGCGAGCAGGCCCTGGCCAGCTCCACGGGCATGCGTGTCACTACGCAAAGCTCTTACCTTTCCATCGGCTTCGACGCCATTGTCCGCCGGGGTGATGACGTCGGCATCTACTGGGAGTGGGACGCGGCCCGCCGCCTGGAGGATTTCCAGCCCCACGGCGTCGCACGCACTGCTGCGGAGACGGCTCTTAGTTATCTGGGCGCCCGCCCCCTCCGCACCGCTACCATGCCTGTCATCCTGGGGCCGGAGGCCGCCGACGCTCTCTTCACCCGTCTAATCAGCGCCGCCAATGCCGAGAGCATCCAGCGCCACCGCTCCTTCCTGGTGGACAAGGAGGGACAGCCCGTCGCCAGTGAGCTGCTGACTCTGCGCGAGGAGCCGCTCATCCCCGCCGGACTGAGCAGCGCCGCGACTGACGGCGAAGGCCTCCCCAAGCAACCACGCACTCTGGTGGACCGCGGCGTCCTCACCACCTATCTGCACAACTCCTACACTGCGGGCAAGGCCAGCGCGCCTAATACCGCCCACGCCCGCCGGAGCGGGTACAGCGGCGAGGTGGGGATCGGCTTCGCCAATCTCCTTCCCCAGACCGGCGAGAAGACCGCCCAGGAACTCATCCGCGAGGTGGATGAGGGGCTGTACATCTGCGCCTCCAGTCTGAGCACCGACAGCATCACTGGCGATGTCTCAGCCACGGTGGACCTCGGGCGCAAGATCGAGCGCGGCGAGTTGACCCACCCCGTGCAGGCCACCATGATCGGCGGAAACCTGCTCGATTTCATGACCCGCCTGGAGGCTCTCTCCAGCGACTACCGCGCCGAACCCGGCCGCGTCATGCCCACGGCGCGCCTGCGTCAGGTCCAGGTCTCCAGCGGAGGGTGAATGGCCACGCCCTGGATCAAGATCTGCGGGCTGACCTGCGTCCCGGACCTGCATCTGGCGCTGGACCTGGGCGCGCGCTATGTGGGCTGCATCTGGGTCCCGACCTCTCCCCGCTGCGTCTCTCTCCCTCGAGCCCGCGAGCTAGCGGGCGCCGCCGGCGACCGGTTGGTGCTGGTGGTGCGTAATCTGCCTCTGCCGGAGTTGGGAGACTTGCTCGCCGTCTTGCGCCCTGGCGTCATACAACTCCACGGGGAGGAGCCGCCCGACCTGGCGCGCGACCTGCGGGCCGCGCATCCCGAGGTCGTATTGTGGAAGGCTCTAGGCGTCTCTCCGCGGGCTGGCGATCCCACCGCAGAGACTGCCCGGCTGCTGGCGCTGGCCCGCGCCTATGAGGCCGCCGGCGTCCACGGCCTCCTCCTGGATACACAAGGCTCCACTGGCTCCGGAGGCACCGGCCAGACCGGAGACTGGCAAGTCGCCGCCCAACTGGTGCGCAGCCTGGAGGTCCCGCTGATCCTTGCGGGCGGTTTGTGTCCGGAAAATGTGGAGAACGCCGCCCGTCAGGTCCAGCCCGCTGGACTGGACCTCTCCAGCGGCGTGGAGTCCTCACCGGGGAAGAAATCGCACGAGCGTCTGGAGGCCCTCTTCACCGCGTACAAGCGGCTTCGCTAGTGGGGGATCGGAGGAGCCACGTGCACCCAGGCGATGAGGATGATGAAGGCCACCAGAATCCCCATCACCGCCCCCAGCGCCACTTCCAGCAAGGAGTGAATGCGCGCCTGGATGCGGCTCTGGGAGATCAGCAAGGCCAGCGCGATGGCCAACGCCGTCACCGCCACGTCCCGGGTCATGATCCAGATTGCCGTCGCAATCAGAAACCCCAACGCCGTATGCCCCGAAACGATGCCTCCCCGCCAGAATCTGCCCCGCTTGGTCCGGTACTTCAAATAGGCGATCAGGATAGCCTCCACAACGGCGCCGATTAGCACCATCGGAATGACCTCTCGCTGCAGAGGCTCAGGCGGATATGGAAACTCCGCGGCGATCGCCCGCAGACGCGGGTTGATAAAGAACACCACCGTGGCCACCGCAATGGCGTACATGGAGGCGAGCATCACCGCTCCCGCCGCCACGTCCTTGATAATCTTGGCCTGCGGGTTGTAGGAGTCCACAATCAGATCCACCGTCATCTCCACGGTAGTGTTGAGCATCTCGGCGATCAACACCAGCGCCATGGCGACGAACAGATGCAGTAGCTGATTCTCGGTCACCCCCAGGCCCCAGGCCGCCAACAGCACCAGGATGATGATCAGGGCATGGACCCGCATGTGGCGCTGGGTCAAGAAGACGAACAACACTCCGTCCCAGGCGTAGCGGAAGCTGCGCATCACGGTCTTGCGCTCGTATCGCCAGCTGAGGTCTCTCGCAGGCTCCGGTTCCCTTGTCGGAGTGGGTTCGTTTTGTGCCATGAAACTTGGTCCAGCCTTCACGGAGCCAGCGCCCGGGTCGCTGCCCGCTCCTGCAGGTCGGCCATCACCTGGCGTCCTGTCTCTGTGTCGTCCCGATGGCCCACCGTGTGCAGCGTGCCATGTGCCACTAACACCGCCAGCTCGCGCAGCAGGCTATGGCCTTGCTCTTGAGCTTGCTCCTCTGCCACGGACACACAGACTATGACCTCCCCGGAGCGCCCCTCCTCCGTTTGCTCCGCCGGGAAGGCAATTACGTCGGTAGGCCCCGACCTCTCCAGGAACTCCCGGTTTAGCCGCGCCATGCGTTCCGCGTCCACCAGCGCCACGCCCAGGCTGTCGAGTGTCTCACCCGCCAGAGCCAGCGCTTCGCGGGCCGCGGCAACCAGAACCTGCTCGGGCACGGTCACCGTTTGCAGATTGCGAACCTCCACCCGCACGACGGCTTGCTCCCCGGACTCATTCACCGTTGCTCCGTCCCTGTCCATTCTCGTCCGGCAGTCCCTGCTTCAACGCTTCCGGCCCCAGACGCTCCTCCAGCAGTCGTGCCTCTTCCGGAATCTGCTCCGGGTACTTGATGCGGTGGTGGAAAGCGCTGTTCAGACTGGAGATTAGCGTCTCGCGCACCGTATTCAGCTCGTCAAAGGTCAGCGGGCAGTCATCGAGTTGTCCGTCGTCGGCTCGGGCCCGCACCAGGCGATTGACCAGTCTCTCCACGTGTGGCGGGTCGGGCACGTCCAGCGTCCGCGCTGCCGCCTCCACGGTATCCGCCAGCATGATTACTGCCGCTTCTTTGGTGTGCGGCTTCGGCCCCGGATAGCGGAAGTCCTCTTCCGGCACTGCCGTCCCCTCTGGCGCCCGTTCCACCGCCTTCTCATAGAAGTACCGTATCATGTCCGTCCCCTGGTGCTCGGCGATGACGTCCATGATCTGCTGGGGCAGCCCCGCCTCCTTTGCCAACTCCACTCCATCCCGGGGATGTGAACTGATGATCAGCGTGGAGATGAAGGGCGAGAGCTTATCATGGGGGTTCTCGCTGCCGAACTGGTTCTCCACGAAGAAATAAGGCCGCTTCAATTTGCCGACATCATGGTACAGCGCCGCCGTGCGCACGAACAACCCGTTCAGGCCGATGGCTTCTGCGGCCTGCTCGGCCAGGTTCGCCACCATCACCGAGGACTGATACGTCCCCGGGGCCTCGCGTACCAGCCGCTGCAGGAGCGGCTGATGCGCGCTGGCCAATTCAACTAGACGCAGGTCCGTCAGCAAACTCAGTGGCCGGTCCAGCGCCAGGGTGAGTCCGATGGCCGCCAAGGCAGCGATCGCTCCGCCTCCGGCGGTGACCAGCAACACGGTCGCCGAGGGCTGCTGCCCCAGCGCCACCGTGGACAGAAGCAGTACCAGCGGATTCAGCAGACCCACCGTCAAGGCCGCCCGCACCAGCGTTTGTGCGTGCGTGCTGCGCAGACTGACCAGGTAGGCGGCGATCCCCCCGGCCAGGAAGGCCGCTACCACCATCCTCAGACTCGCCTCGGGTGCGCTCAGCGCCAGCAACACGCCCGAGAAGAAAGCCGTCACCAGCCCCAACTGAGGAACCGTGATTAGCGTCACCAACAGCACGCCCGCGCTGACCACCGACAGCGTGTAGGCCTCCTGATTCGGCGAAGCCTGCGTGAACCGCATGACGAGGGCGATGGTCGCCAGCATCGCGCACACCAACACCAGCCGCTCGAAGCGCCGGTAGGTATCGCCGAAATTCAACCGAATGAAGTAGAACAGGCAGTACACCAGCAGCGACAGCGTGCCCAGCACCGCCACTGCCTGAGAGAACTGGACGGTGGGGTTCGTCAAGCCCAGAGCGCGGAAGATATCCAGTTGCCGGGAGGTAACCTCCTCGCCCTCGGTGATTATGATATCCCCGGCTCGGACCGTGTGGGTGATTGGCTTGACAGAGGCGGCAGCGGCTTCCCGATCCCGTGCCGTGGCCTCCAGGTCTGCCACCAGATTGGGGCGCAGTACGGCCTGCGCCACTACCAGAGCCATGTTCTTGTACAACTCGGTAAAGCCCAGTTCCTCGGCCTTGCCCACCAGGAGCTGGCGCGCGCTGGTCAGGTCTTCCGTGCCATCGCGAATGGTCTGCGCCATCCCGGCCCGGACCAGACTCGCCGCTCCCTCGCGCACCCGCTCTAGTGTGCCCCGCGGAGTGTTCAACGCCAAGCGCAGCACCGGGCCCTCAATCGGGAACTCCACCCGTGTTTGTAGCGCCTGCACGCGGACTTCCTCCCCGATCAGCGACGGATCCTCCGCCACCCTGTGCGTCTGTTCAAAGAAGTCGTCCACCGCTTGCAGGGCCATGCGGACCGCCTGGGGATCGGACTTGAAACGCTGGGGGACGGCGGCCGCCGTGATGATGCGCAAGCGCTCGGTCGCCTGAGTATCCACGTACGTCGTCGTTCGAGGCGCAATAATTGTCCGCGGAGCCCGATCGCCTTCCTTCAGCGACACCTGCTCCGGCATGATCCGCGCCCAGACCGCCACGAACAGTACCCCGACCAGCACCCCGCCCAGCAGCAACCGGCGGCGCGAGTAGCGACGCCCGGTGGCGGAAGACCCATTCCGAGGCCAGGGTGAGGGCGCACGCATGACTCTTACTCCTCCACCCCCGGCTCCCCCCGCTTCCGCTCCACCCGCTCGTAAGCCAGCACGATCCGCTGCACCAGGTCGTGGCGGACAATATCCGCACGGTCCAGCTCCACCATGGCCAGTCCCGCAATCCCCCGCAGCGTTTCCATCGCGTGGCGCATCCCGCTTTCGATGTGCGGTGGCAGATCGGTCTGCGTTGTGTCGCCTGTAGCAATCATCTTCGAGCCAAAGCCCATCCGCGTCAGAGCCATCTTCATCTGTCCGGGGGTAGTGTTCTGAGCTTCATCCAGCACAATGAAGGCGTCGTTCAGGGTCCGCCCGCGCATGTACGCTAGCGGCACCACTTCGATGGTGCCCCGCGCCAGATGCCGCTGAAACTGATCCGCCCCCATGACCTCATGCAACGCATCATGCAGTGGACGCAGATAGGGGTCCACCTTCTCCAGAATGTCTCCAGGCAGGAAGCCCAACTCCTCACCCGCCTCCACGATGGGCCGCGTCAGGATGATGCGGCTGCACTCTCCCCGCCGCAGCGCCGACGCCGCCATCGCCATGGCCAGGTAGGTTTTCCCCGTTCCCGCCGGACCCGTGCAGAACACCAGGTCGTGGGTGCGCACCGCGTTCACGTAGGCTAGCTGCCCAGGGGTCTTGGCCCGCACCTGCCGCCCCCGGTGCGTTACGATCAGCGGCTCCGGTGCAAACTCCTCCCGCGCGCCCGGAGCGGCAGAGGTGGCCCGCCGCAGGGCCAGACGCACGTCGTCCGCGCTCGGCCCTTGCCCGGCCCGCGCCAACGCCAGAAGCTGCCCCAGTGCCGCCTGAGCCTGCATGGTGGCCTCCGTCTGGCCGCTGATCTCCAGGCAGTCCTCCCGCGGCTGCACCCGCACCTGCAGGACCTCCTCCACTGTCCGCAAGTTCTGGTCATGTGCCCCCAGCAGCGCCGCCAGGTGCTCGCTCCCGCAGGCCAGCCGCACCACCGCCAGGTTGTCGTTGCTCGCCATATCACTCAAAGTAACATCGTCTCTACGTAGGGGCGGCTTTCCGGCGTCTGCGCAGGATTGCCGCCCGTTTGCCGAGGCCTGCATTCCTCCGGCCTTGCCGGCTCGGCTCCCCCTTGGCCAGCGAACGGGTGGCAATCGCGGGCCGACCCGCGAAAGCCACCCCTACGCGGGCCCCGTCCTGTCTTTCTCTACCCCGGCGGCCAGCTCATCTTGCGCCCGCCCAACAAGTGATAATGGAGATGCTCCACCGCTTGCCCGGCGTCCGGACCATTATTTACAACCAGGCGGTAGCCCGCCTCCAGCCCTTCCTTCCGCGCCAGGTCCGCCACTACCGCCGCCAGCCGCCCCAGGACGGGCAGGTCGGCCTCCCCGGCGGTGTCCAGCCCGCTGATATGCTTCCGTGGGATGACCAGCAAGTGCACCGGTGCCTGCGGGTTGATATCGCGAAAGGCCACGACCTGGTCATCTTCATAGACAAGGTCTGCAGGGACCTCTTTCGCTGCGATCTGACAGAAAATACAGTCGGACATGGTACCACCTCTCCTCCACAATATCATGGTACACGCGTCCCGCCCCATCCTGATTGACATGGGACAGATAGCGACGGGGCCAGAGGAGCACCAGCAAAGACAAACCCGGGAGCGCAAGCCTGTCGGCCGGATACGCCTCCGTGTGCCGTCACTTGTATCGCCGCGACACCCGCCGGGTGGAGGCCTACCCCACCCGCGCCCCGAACGCCTTCCCATTCAGCGTCAGCGAGGGCAGGTCGCGCAGGATCGCCTCCAGCCCCAGGATCGTGCAGGACACCGGGTCCGTCGCTGCCGCAGTCGGCAGGTGCAGCGTGTTGCGCACCATCTCCTCAATCCCTCGCAGGAGCGCCCCGCCACCGGTCAGCACCACGCCGCCGTTGGTCAGTTCGTGTTGAATGGGATGCGGAAGCTGCTCCACCGTCCACAGGAGTTCATTCAGCAGTGGCTCCATGGCCCGGGCCAGAATCTCGGGCACCCGCGCCGCCTCCAAATCATGCGGCTGAGGCTCCGCCGCTCCCTCCTCGCTAGCCGCCACGGACAGCGCGCCGCTGCCGCTGTAGCCGTTGAGCGAGCTGATCTGCTCCTTCACCTGCTGCGCCGTCACCTCGTTGATGCGCAGACCGCTCTCTCGCCGGACGGCGCGGATCAATGCCTCGGTCAGCGTCTCCCCCCCGAAGGCAATGGTCCGTGTCGCAGTGATCAGCCCCCCGGCAAACACCCCGACATCCGTGGCTCCCCCACCCAGGTCCACTACCAGCGTGGCTTCCTCATGGTCAGCGGTCAGGCCCGCGCCCAGGGCCGCCGCCAAGGGCTTGCTCACCGGCAGAGCATGTCCCCCACCTGCGGCATGCACGCTGTCCTGCAGCGCGCGCAGTTGGACGGGGGTGATCTCAGCGGGACAGGAGATGACGGTCTGGGGCGGGAACCAGGGCCGGCGACCCAGGGCGCGCATAATCAGCGGGCGCAGGAAGGCGACGGTGGCGTCAAAGTCCGCCACGTACCCGCCGCGCACCGGACGCACGATCTCTACGTCCGTCACGCCGCGCTCCCACAGGCGCCGGGCTTCCTGCCCCACCGCAATGACCCGCCGGGTGCGCGGCGCGAAAGCCACCATAGTCGGCTCGCGCACCACCACACCGGCATCGGGCACGGCGATGTGGATCAGGCTGGCGCCCAGATCAATTGCCAGAACAGAGGCCCAGGGTAGCAGGGTGAATCCCTCAGAGGCCCTTCGGCCTCGACGGTTCTCTCAAAGAAGCGCCTCGGGACAGGCGCCACATGGCTGCGACAACGGGGAAAAGTGTAGCACAAGCACCCACAAAAGGCAACGGGGAATAGAACAGTTGTGCCTATAGGCTGTATTCACAGCCGCCACCACAACCCGAGGCCGATCAGCACCAACAGCCCCGACACCACCAGCAGCGGCGTGTCGCCATAGCGGACGTACGGCGTCAGGCCGGTCAGCGCGGCGATCTCCCCATGCCCTACCCCCGAGCGGAGAGGCTTGACCTGGTCCACGATCTTCCCCCGGGGCGAGATGATCGCTGAGCGCCCGATACTCGCCGCCCGCACCACCCACCGCCCCGTCTCCACCGCCCGCAGCGGCGCCGTCCATGAATGGACGTACACCTCCGGCGAGGGCCCGGCCCAGGCATCGCTGTTCAGCACCGCCAGAAACCGCGCGCCCTTCTGCACCTCCTCCCGCGCCGGTCCCGGGAAGATGGCCTCGAAGCAGATTAGCGCGCCGAAGGGTATGTCCTTCAGCCGCAGGAGCGGCCGGCCGTGCCCCGGCGAGAAGTCAAAGTCCCGTATGGGATAGCGCTTCAGCAGCGGTAGGCTATCGCGAAAGGGCACGTACTCGCCAAACATCACCAGGTCTTGCTTGCGGTAGGTCCCCTGCAGTCCGCCATCGGGGCCCAACAGCCAAGCCGTGTTGTAGACGCGGTCTTCCTCCTGCTCCAGGGCGCCCAGCAAGAGACTGACACGGTTCATCGCCGCGGTCATCACCGCCGCGCTCATGAACTCCGGCTGCAGGTTGAGCGCCGCCGGAAGGGCCGTCTCCGGCCACACCACCAGCTCTGGCCGCGCAAATCCCTCCCCCTCCGCCACTGACAGCGACAACCCGCTCATCAACAGGTCCGTGTACAGCGGGTACACCTCTCGGCAGACTTCTGCGTCCTCTGGCGTAATCGGCGCATGTAGCTGCACATTGGGCTGCACCACCCCTACCCACAGCGACTGCCCGACGGGGAGAGGCTGTCGCAGCCTCCATCCTCCCGCTCCTCCGGTCACCGCCAGGAGCGCCAGCGCCAACCCCAGCGCGGCCCAAGCCGAACCGGTCCGCTCCGGTCGCCGCAGCACTCCGGCCACCGCCGCGTTCACCAGCACGATCAGAAAGCTCAGGCCCAACACCCCCGCGACGCTGGCGGCCTGCAACAGAGGCAGAAAGCCATGCTGCGTATACCCCAATTGCCCAAAGGTGAGCGATAGTGTGCCCAGGTTCCCGCGCAGAGCCTCCTGGAGCACCCAGGTCCCGGCTAACGCCAGCGCGCTCGCGAGCCCGCTGCTCCGCCGGAGAACGTATGCTGCCACCCAGCCAAAGAGGAACAGGGGAAAGGCCTGCAGGAGCGCCACCAGGAAAGTCGGCAGCATACCGTACATGAGCAGATAGCGATGCAGGAGGAAGAAGAAGACCAACCCGAAAAGCAGTCCCAGCCAGGCACCCTGCACAGGCCGACGCACCAGCCGCAGCGCTAAGAATAATGGTACCAGCGCCACCCACACCAGTACCGCGAACCCGTTCTCTGCTACCCGGGGATGCTCGAGGGGGTAGAAGCACAGCGCCAGCAGCCCCGCGGAGAACAGGGCGAGAACCGCCAGCGACAGGAAGGGCAGACGCGGGGCCCGAGGCAAGCCAGCGGCTGTCATCACCTCTGCTCACGCCTCCAGCTTGATCTGGCCGGCCTGCAGTTTCTCCAGGAACCGCCCCAGCCGCTCCAGGGCCTCCTTGAGCAAGTCCATGTGAGTCGCGTAGGTAGCACGGATATGCCCCTCCCCGCACGGCCCAAAGGCCGTTCCCGGCACCGCCGCCACATTCTCCTCGAACAGCAGCGCCTTGGCGAACTGCGCTGAGGTCAGCCCGGTATGGGCAATGGAGGGGAAGGTGTAAAAGGCCCCGCCGGGATCAAAGCAGGGCAGGCCCAGCTCGCGGTAGCCCTGCAACAACAGCCGCCGCCGCTGATCATACTGGGCCACCATCTCCTGCATATCCTGCTCGCCGTGCCGCAAGGCCTCCAGCGCTCCGGTCTGGGCCATCGAGGAGGCGCACAGGGCCGTGTAGCTGTGGATCCGCATCATGGCTTCGATGATCTCCGCCGGTCCGCAGGCATACCCCAGCCGCCAGCCGGTCATGGCATAAGCCTTGGAGAAACCGTTGAGGAGAATCGTCCGCTCCCGCATCCCCGGGAGCGAGGCGAAGCAGGTATGCTGACCGATGTAGCGCAGATGCGCGTAGATCTCGTCGGAGATGACCACCAGGTCGTGCTTCTCGGCCAGCTCCGCCAGCGGCAGCAGCTCCTGCCGGGTCATCACCGCGCCGGTGGGGTTGTTGGGGTAGCAGAGGAGCAGTACCTTCGTGTCAGGCGTCAGGGCGGCTTCGAGGGCATCGGGATCCAGGGCGAAGCCGTCTGAGGCTCGGGTCTCGACGCGGATGAGTCGCCCGCCCGCCAGGAGCACGCAGGCTGGGTAGGCCACGTAGCATGGCTCCACGATGGCCGCGGTTTGCCCCGGATTCAGAACGGCGCGGAAGACTACGTCGAGGGCCTCGCTGACGCCGTTGGTGACGAGTATCTCCGTCGCGGGGTCGTACTGAACCCCGTACCGGGAACTGAGGTATCCCGAGATCGCCTCGGTCAGCGGAGGGATCCCCGCGCTGCGGGTGTAGGACGTGCGCCCCGAGGCCAGAGCGTCCACCATGGCATCGCAGAACAGCCATGGCGTGGCGAAGTCGGGTTCGCCGACCCCCAGGGTCACCACATCGTCCATGGCAGAGACCAGGTCGAAGAAGCGCCTCAACCCGGACGGAGGCAGCTCTTGGACATGCCTTGCAACCCAGTCACTCACGGCGAGATCGCCAACCGATGGTCGCGCTCCTCGCCGATGAGCACATCGCCGTCGCGCTTGTAGATCCGAAGCACGAAGTGGGTACTGGTGGAGTTGACCCCCGGCAGCGGCGCTAAGCGCTCAGCCACGAACAGCGCGATATGCCGCATCGAGTCGCCCTCGATAACGACCTCCAGATCGTGCCCCCCCGAGAGCAAATAGAGGGAGTGAACCTCGGGATAGCGCGCTATGCGGGCGGCGACCTTGTCGAAGCCATAGTCGCGCTCAGGCGTCACGGAAACCGTTATGTTAGCGAAGACCTTGCGCTCCTCATCCAGCTTCTGCCAGTCCACCTTGGCCCCGTAGCGGACGATGACGCGCTCTTGCTCCATTGCCTCGATGGCGGCGCTGACTCGCTCCTCATCCGCCTCGAGCATGGCCGCGATCTCTGCAGCCGACAGGCGGCAGTTGCCCTCGAGTATCTCCGCGACCTGAATGGCGAACTCCCGATCCTCCATGAACTAACCCTCCTCGCGTTACATTCCCCGTCCTCGGCGTTGGCGCCGCAGGCCCTGGCCCTGGCCCTGGCCTTGGCCTCGGCCGCCGCCGCCACCCCCATCGCCACCACCACCGTGGCGGCCCTGTCCGTGTCCCGCGCCCGAGTGCGCGGGAGGTTCGGGCTCGTCCGACGTTCCCTCCGCCTGCTGGTCCTGCTGGCTGAGGATATTCCGGCCCTGCACCCGACGCCAAGCTGAATCCGCGCTCTCCGTGTCAGGCTGGTCGTAGTAGGCGCGATCGGCAGCGTCGAGAACGGGGCGCTTCTCGATGCGGTTGGTGACGGTGATCGCCGCCCCGGGCTCCATCGGGCACTCGCGCTCGCAGGAGCCGCATCCGGCGCAGAACCGTTCGATCACGAAGGGTCGCTTCAGGCCGTCGATGACCGGTGAGGCGATAGCATCATACGGGCATTGCTCATCGCAGATGCTGCAGGCCTTGTCCAGGTACCACGGGCGGCACCGGCTGCGGTCGATGGTGGCCACCCCGACGATGACGGGGTTCCGGGTGAGCCGCGGGTTCTTGTCCTGGGCGAGGAACTCTTGAATCGCCCCCGTGGGACAGACCGATCCGCAGGCGTTGCAGCTCTCCTTGCACTCGGCGATGCGAGCTACGAGAATCGGCGTGAACAGGCCCTCCGGACCCGCCTCCCAGAGAGCCGGCTGGATCGTGTTCGTGGGGCAGACCCGCACGCACTCCCCGCATCGGGCGCACAGGTCGAGGAAGCGGTCCTCGGGCATCGAGGCCGGGGGACGCACGAGCTTGGGGTTCTTCAGCCGATCCCGCTTGGGGCCAAGCATGCCCGAGGGCGAGGCCTTCATCAGGGCGAGCCAGCCCGCGCCGAAGGCGAGCCCGCCGAGCGCCCGCCGCCGGGTGAGCTGGTGCTGGCGGTCCATGCCGGCCTCGGTCTCGGCCAATCCGCGAGCGATAGGGAAGCTCACCGCCTTGGGCGGGCAACAGACTTCGCACTCGTAGCACGTGATGCACTCCCGGGAGCGGTAGTTGTCGCCATCCCCGTAGATGCAGCCCATCTTGCAGCCACGCTCGCAAGCGCGGCAGTGAACGCAGGAGTCGGCCACCTTCCGGCGGATCAACGGCCGCCACGTGAGCAGAGCGAAGAAGCCCCCCAGGGGGCAGAGATACCGGCACCAGAACCGGCGTTGCACCGCCGACAGGGCGATGATGCCCACCACCATGCTGAGGGCAATGAGGCCGGTTCGGCCGAAGCGCGGCTCACCGGGGCGAACGCGGATGCCACGGGCGGCCAAGGGACGGTACAGCTCGCCCAGGGCTTCGTTCGTGAGGGTCGTGGCCGGCGGCTCGACCGCAATGGCGACGGTCCGATGGGCCGTGCTGATGGGATCCAGGAACAGCAAGGGCTGATAGGAGAAGACCGCTGCGCCCAGGGCACAGGCGAGGATGACGTACTTCACCGCACGCCACCGATCGCTCCGGGCTTGGGTCCACGTCGCCGGCCGGCGCTTGCGGTAGAGCAGCCGCTCCATGATGTCGATGAAGGTCCCGAAGGGACAGAACCAGCCGCAATAGAGGCGGCCGAACAGCACGGTGATCAGGACGACGATCCCGCCGATAATAAGGCATTCATCGATGAGGGTTCGGCTGGCGAGCATCGCCGCGGCGCCGACCAGAGGACTGGTGTGGAGGAAGAACTCAGGCGGGATGTTGCCCACCGTGTTCCAGTTCTCCGTCGTCATGACCGTCAGGTAGACGAACAGGCCGAACACGACGAGCTGAACCCCTCGGCGGAGGCCCCGTGTCGTGACGGCACACTTGCTGCCGAGTGGAATGCGCATGGGCTAGCAGTCCAGTCCTGAGACAAGGCCCGCCGCAAGAGCGCCGGGCCTGGAGTGTTGTTCTGTGTCGAGCGGGAAGCGCGATTGGCTTGCCCCCATGGGTCCCGCCGCGCAGTTACTCCCTTCTCTCTGGAGCGCGGGCGTCCTCCGCGGCTCGGCTCGCGGCGCCTCGCCGCGAGCGAATGAACACCCATGCGCCTGTGCGTGTTCTACATCGGTGCGGACCTGTTCAGGCTATGTGGGACCCGAGAGAGGAGAGCCGGATACATGGAGCATGTCCTTACCGGAACGACAATGCAGGTTCTGACGATGCAGATGGGCCAGGGGGAGTCGATCTACACTGAGTCGGGCGGCATGGCCTGGATGTCGGACACCTTCGACATGCAGACCAACATGGAGGGCGGGCTACTCGGGGGTCTAAAGCGCGGTCTGGCTGGCGAATCGCTCTTCATGACCACCTACACATGCACCGCGCCGCAGGGCATCATCGCCTTCGCCAACGAGTTCCCCGGCAAGATCATCCCTGTGCCTCTCGCCGCAGGGGAGAGTCGCATCTGCCAGAAGGACGCATTCATGTGCGCCGAGCGGACGGTGCAGCTCGAGATGCACTTCCGAAAGAAGCTGGGAGCGGGCCTCTTCGGCGGCGAGGGCTTCATCATGCAGAAGCTCACGGGGCCGGGTTTGGCCTTCGTCGAGCTCGCCGGCGAGATCATCGAGTACGATCTTCAGCCAGGTCAGGCCCTCAAGGTCGATACGGGCCATATCGCGATGTTCGAGCCGACCGTGACCTTCGATGTCGTCACCGTGAAGGGTGTCAAGAACGTGCTGTTCGGCGGCGAGGGACTGTTCTTGGCTCACGTGAGCGGTCCGGGCAAGGTGTGGCTCCAGAGTATGCCGGTCGCGAATCTAGCCGCGAAGATCTCGCAGCACATCCCGAAGGGGAGCTGAGGAGGCAGCGCAGGCCATGCTCGAGAGCGCCACAGGCCTTGCCTCGCTCATCTGCGGAGGGCTCTGCGTGCTGGCCGTGGTCGCGGTCGTCGTGATCGTGGCCCTCGGTGGCTCGGCGGCGGCGTTGCTGCCCTTCGGGACGTACCTATGGGCTCGGTTCTTCCGACAAGAGCCGCAGGCCACGGCCACTAGCTACAGCTTGGATCAGAGCCGGGAGGCGGGAGTCGATCATACGGACTCCCGCACCCCACCCTCGCAGGAGGAATGACGGCCATCGAGAACAGTTGAGCCACCTATCGACACGGTGCGCCGCCCTTCTCTACGCTCGTTGCAGCTCGTGAGGATTGCCAGTGGAGTCGACTCAGCGCCCCCACCAGGATAGCGAGCCTGCCGCCGCGCCCAACGCGCAATCGAGGCCACGCACGTCGCCAGTCCGGTTGCTCGTCGCGGGGCTTGTGACCCTGGCGTTGCTCCCCCTCAACGCTCAGTTCTTGATTCAGTCCGAGACCGTCTACTACGCCGGCTTCCCGACGACCATCAGCTTGTTCTACCACGCGGTCTTCGTTCTCTTCGTCCTCTCGCTTGCCAACTCAGCTTTGGTCCGGTGGTTCCCGCGCCTTGCTATCCATCCCGCGGAGCTCGCCGTGGTCTACATAGGGCTGTGCATCGGCTCCTCCACCGCGTCTCATGACAGCATGCAGCTACTGGCGCCGATGATGTGCGATGGCTTCTACTTGGCGACGCCCGAGAACGGCTGGGCCGAGAACCTGCTGCCCGATGTGCCGAAGTGGCTCACCGTGAGCGATCCCCACTCCCTGCGGGAACTCCACGAGGGCGGGGCGCGCCTCGACAATCCGGCCGTCTACGGCCCATGGATCAAGCCCAGCTTGTGGTGGACCCTCTTCGCCGTGGCCCTGCATACGGGCACCTACGGCATGGTCTCCTTCTTCCGGAAGCGCTGGATCGAGGGCGAGCGGCTCACCTTCCCGATCGTTCAGCTCCCCATGGAGCTCATGCACCGGCGCGGCGGGTTCCTCAGACAGCCCTCCCTATGGATCGCCATGGGGATCGTCATCGCCATCGACCTGCTGAACGGGATGCACGTCCTGAACCCACAGTGGCCGCAGATACCCACCCGGGGAGAGGCCATACCAGGCTTCAACCTGGCCTCCACGGTCGTGGATGCCCCGTGGAACGCCGTCACCTTCCTGCCCCTTGCTTTCTATCCGATCATCATCGGCCTCGGGCTGCTGCTCCCCACCGAGCTCGCCTTCTCCTGCTGGTTCTTCTTCCTGTTCTGGAAGGCGGAGCAGATCGTGGTCCGGGCCCTCGGGCTTCATGCGGTGTTGGAGTTCCCCTACATCGAGGCCCAGGCTCTGGGCGGGTACGCCGGCATCGCCTTCTTCGCGATCTGGGTCTCGCGGTCGTATGTGCGGCAGGCGCTGAGGAGCGTCTTTGGCAGGGAGCGCGTGGATCTGTCTCGCGAGGCCATGTCCTACCGCACGTCGCTGATCGTGTTCCTCCTGTCCTTCGGGTTCCTCGTCGTCTTCTCTGTAGTAGCCGGGATGCAAGTGCTCTACGCCCTTGCCTTCTTCGTCATCTACTTCGTAATTGCGTTCTCCATCTCGCGCATTCGCGCCGAGATGGGGCTCCCGGCCCACGATCTGCACTTCGCGGGTCCCACGGAGATACTGCCGGACGTCCTGGGCACGGTGAACATTCCAGCCCGCACCCGGGTCGTGTCCCGCATGTTCTACTGGTTCAACCGCGCGTACCGGAGCCTGCACGCTCCACACCAGATCGAGGCACTGAAGATCTCGGAGCAGACGGGCCTCCCCGCCAGGGCGACGACGTCGGTGCTCATGGTGGGTGTCGTCGCGGGGATGATCGTTGCCTTCTGGGCCATTCTGTGGTGCTGGGCCGAGTTCGGTGCGTCCGCCAAGGTCGTCGCCCGTGGTTTCGGCGCGGAGATCTTCACCCAGATGAATGTGGACATCATGACGCCGAACCAGGCCCGGACCGGGCCTCTCATGGCGCTCATCGTGGGTATCGTCTTCATGGTGTCGATGCTGGCGCTCAAGATGCGCGTGCCCTGGTTGCCCATTCACCCCGCGGGCTTCGCCGTGTCCGCGACTTGGACCATGCAGTACATGTGGTGCCCTTTGCTCATCGCGTGGGCGATCAAGTCGCTCATTAGTCGCTATGGCGGTGGTCAGGCTTACCGCCGTCTGGTCCCGATCGCTTTCGGGTTGATACTGGGGGACCTGGTGGGCGGGGTCTTCTGGTCGGCCTGGGGCATCCACACGAAGCAGCAGATCTATAGTATCTTCCAGTAAGAGACCCACTCTAGGAAGAGGCATCCTCCATGATGATGGAGATCCCCGTTGCCACTCGAGAGCGCTCTGAGCTAGTGGACGTGACCTCCCAGGTCAGCAAGGCCGTATCCCAGTCGGGCATGACGAGCGGCGTGGTGACCCTCTTCGTGCCTCACACGACAGCCGGGGTCACCATCAACGAGAACGCCGATCCGTCCGTGAAGGGCGACATGCTGCGCGGTCTGGCGGAGATCGCCCCTGCGGACCGCGGCTTCTATCGCCATGCTGAGGGGAACTCCGACGCCCACATCAAGGCGTCGCTCGTTGGCTTCTCGGAGCACATCATCGTGAAGGATGGGCGCCTCGTGCTGGGCACCTGGCAGGGGATCTACTTCGCCGAGTTCGATGGCCCGCGCTCGCGACGCCTCTTCATCAAGCTCCAGCCGGACTAGCGAACCGAGCGATCGTGGACCGAGGAGCTGCCTTGAGCCAGCCCAGGAATAGCCTCTACGACAGCCTCGCCGAAGACTATGACCTCATCATCGACTGGCCGGAACGGCTGAAACGCGAGGGCCCCCTGCTGCGGCGTCTGGCCGACGAGTCAGGGGCACGCACCGTGCTCGATGTCGGTGGTGGGACCGGTCACCACGCGCGGATGTTCCACTCATGGGGCCTGGAGGTCACCCTCGCGGACCCGAGCGCGGCGACACTGGACACCGTTCGGGCCTCCCTCCCCGCCGAGGTGCGTCTGGAGGTCCGGAGCCTCCGCGACCTCGGGGGTATCGAGCCGCACGACATGGTCGTGTGTCTGGGGAACACCGTGCCCCATGTGGCCGATCATCGGGAGTTCGCCTCGGCGATGGCCTCGCTCTGGGAGGTCCTGCGGCCGGGTGGGGTCCTGGTGTGTCACCAGATCAACTACACGCCGATGCTGGCGGACTTCGACGAGCGGCGGTTCATGGAGCCCCGGGGCCGGGGTGACAAGGTGCTCTTCCGATTCCATGAGTCCGAGCCCGACGGCCACGGGTTGCGGTTCGTGATCATGAGGCTGACGAGTCGATCGGGTGACTACACCACGGAGTACCTTTGGACACACCACACCCCCCTCACGAGCGTGGACTACCGGCGTGAACTCCAGCGCCTGGGCGCGTCCGAGGCTCGTCTGTTGGGTGGTTGGGATGAGTCGGCGTTCGACGAGGACGCGTCCGATGCCCTCATCGTGGTGGCGCGTAAGTAGCGCGGCCTCACTCTGGCAGCCCCTCGGTCATGATGGCCGCGATGATGTCCTCCTGGGCGCGGTAGACCTCTTCTGTGGGGCAGTCGTGGCCGCTCGACAGCACGGCGAAGGCCAAGAGCGAGCCATCGTCCCGTGGCGCGTAGCCCGTGAGGCACGCGACGCGGCTGAGGCTACCCGTCTTCGCGGCGACCTTGCCCTCCAATATGCTCCCACGGAAGCGGCTGCCCAGAGTGCCGTCCACGCCGGCCACGGGAAGGCAGTCTCGGAAGATGCTGAACAGCGGTGACTCGACCATGGACGCCATGTGCCTCGCCAGGAACCTGGGAGTGAGGTAATCGTACCTCGAGAGCCCGCTGCCGTCCGCGAGACGGAGACCGTCCATGGGCATCCCCCTGGCTTCCAGCCACCGGGTCAGATCGCCCATGGCATCGGCGAAGCTCGGACCCGAGCCCCGCTCGATCGCGGTGGTCCAGACGAGGAGCTCGGCGGCGAGGTTGTCCGAGATCTTCAGCGTCACGTCGAGGATCTCGCGCAAGGGCAGGGACTCCAGAGCCGCCACCTCCAGGGCGGATGGCGGCGCCTCCCCATAGCCGATGTGATCGCCCACCTCGACACCCCGGTCGCGAAGCCGTGCCGCGAGCAAGGTCGCCGCGACGAGGCCTGGATCCACGAAGGATCGGTCGAAGGCCCGTGGCTCTGCGCCGAGCGCGATGGTCCCCGTGACCGTGAAGCGGTTCGAGTCGAGGGAGCGGTCGACCCGGAGCTCGGTGTGGCCGCCCTCGGGCACGGTGAGGGTCTCGTTCGCGATCTCGAAGGGCGCCTCGGGGATGTCCCAGTCCACTTGGGCAGGACCATCCACGGCGCCGGGTCTGACGGTGAGGCGCGTTGTCTGACGGTTCAGGTTGATGGCGTCGGGCCACGCGCCGTAGCCGTAGGTGAAGTCGTCCGCCGTCCAACCTCCGCGCCAGCGCCGCCCCGAGAAGAGCGACACATCCGCGACGACGCCGCCGGGCACCGAGGTGATGCCCGCCTGGGCGATGGACTCGGCCAGGGCGCTCAGGTCCGAGGCATGCGTGAAGGGATCGCCGGAGCCGACCAGGTAGAGCGGACCGGAGACGGCGCCCTGCTCCAAGGCCTCCACCTCAGCCGTGGTGCGGAACCTGTGGTCTGGCCCCAGCGTCTCCAGGGCGTAGGCGCACGAGATGGTCTTCATAGTCGAGGCTGGCAGCATCGCCTTGGCGCCGTTGTGCTCGTAGAGCATCGCCGATGTGGCCGGGTCGCACACAGCGACTCCCACGAGGCCGGCCGCCAGGCTCTCCCGCGCAACTACGGCATCGATCGCCGATCCCAGGTCGCCCAGCGCCGGCGACACGGGACCGATGAGCAGCGTGACGAGGATGGCCACGATGGTGGCGCGGACCAACCTGGACATGGAGCCCTCCTCCGCGGATGGTCTGTAGAGGCGCATTACTCGGTTCGGTGCGCCTTAGAGATCCCCTCGCCAGCGCCGCCGCAACGGCGGTTCGCACCGCGAGACCAAACGGAAGGGGCTCCACGGTCGCGGAGTCAGAGTTACGGCCCGCCAGGGAGACCGGGGGTGCCCGTCGAACATTATGTGCGGTAGAGTTAGGCTCAATGGAATCCTGTGGTCCAGGGAGCACGCTACCTCGCCGTAGTGGGTTCGGAGCGCAGGATCGGGAGGAAGATGACGATGAGTAGATCGGTTTATCCCGCAGTAGCGGTCGCGCTTCTGTGTGTTTTCCTCGCCCCGGTCGCGGCAGACCTCGATCGCGCGACGGTGGAGCGCGTGAAGAACGCCACCGTGTACATCGCCGTGACCAACCGAACGGCCGATGGAGCGGAAGAGGAGTCAACGGGCTCGGGGTTCGTCTACGACGCCCGAGGGCTTGTTCTCACCAATCAGCACGTCGTTGACCCGCGGGTCGAGGTGAGCCCGAACCGCTACGTCGACGCGTCAGAGCAGACGGTCACCGTGACCTTCCACCGAGCCACCCGGCGGGAGGTCTCCTATCCCGCGACGGTCGACCGTACCCACCGAGCGGCCGACCTGGCGGTGCTCCGCCTCCCGAACGGCGTGTACCCGACCCTGGAGATCGGCGACTCCGACTCCGTGATGGAGACCCAGACCGTGTATGCGGCCGGCCATCCTCTTGGGCTCGATGAGATCTCGATCCGCACCGGCGCCATCACCGCGAAGCGTATCTTCGATGGGTTCGCCTACCTCGAGCACTCGGTCAACGTGGAACACGGCAACTCCGGCGGACCCGTATTCGGCGCTGATGGCCGCGTCTACGGCATGGTCGGCTTCACCCTCAGCGCCGCTGAGCAGAACACCAACTTCGCCGTGCCCGCAGCGACGATGAGGCGCTTCCTGGAGGGTTCCCTCCCCGAGCCTCAAGCGCAAGTGGGTTCCGATCATGCCTTCCTTCAGGCATTGTTGGACCAGACCGACCTGGTATACGACGACGGAGGAGACGGCCTGTTCTTCGTTCCCTTCGAGGACGATGTCCACATAACCGTCAGCGCGTCCGACGATTGGGTGCTGGGACAGGTCTACCTCGGGCCGCTGAAGGGTAGCCCCGATGAGCTCCTCAACCTCTATGACACGCTCCTCCGCGCGAACTTCAGCTATTACATCGGGAAGTTCGGCCTCGACGATGACGGCGATCTCTGGGCGGAGCACCATCTCTCCCGCAAGGGTATCAGCGCTGAAGCGCTGGATGAGAGTGTCCGGCTCTTGGCGGGTCTGGTGACACTATGGCACCAGATATCGTTGTAGCGGCGCTCTCGCGCCTCCATGACGCATGAGTCGGGATCCGCGCGGCCGGAGGTTGCCTTGTCAGAGAAGCCCAGTGAGGAGCGCACCGGACGCGCCATAGCGGGTGCCGCTTCGGTCATCGCGCTCATGCACTTGGCAGCCCGGGTCGTGGGGTTTGCTGAGCAGATCCTGCGCGGGAAGTACTTCGGGACGAGCCACCGAGCCGATGCCTATGAGGTCGCCTCGAAGGTGCCGACGACCATCTTCTTCGGCTGCGAGAAGATCCTCAACCCGTCCTTCCTGCCGAGTTTCATCGACCTCCGGCAGAAGGAGGGTGAGCAGAAGGCTTGGCAGCTGGCGGGAACCACGCTTGCCCTGCAGGCCGCGTTCCTGGCCATCCTCGTCGTCGCCGGACGCGCCTTCAGCGAGCAGCTGGTTCTTTGGGTAGCACCCGGCTTCTACACGGCTGATGGAGGGGGGCCCGAGAAGGTCGAGATGACGGTCCGGTTAATGCGGATCGTGTTCATCGCCGTCTTCTTCCTGGGCCTCTCCTCCACCACTTACTGCATCCTGAACGCCTTCAAGCGGTTCGCGACCCCCGCCCTCGGTGACGTGCTCTGGAAAGTGGGCACCGTGGCGGGCCTCATCATCCTATACGGTCGCCTGGACGTGTACGCCATCGCCCTGGGCTTTCTCGCCGGCTCGATCCTGAAGCTTGGCACTCACGTCCTCGCCCTGGGTAGGTGGCTCCTGAAGCTCCGCATCGGGGACGCAATACGCCACCCCGTGTTCAAACGCATGCTGCTCCTGATGTTGCCCATGGCCTTCGGGTTCGCGTACTCGGAGATCCGGCAGCTGCTGGACATGCGATTCGCCTCGCCCCTTTCGGAGGGCGCCGTGGCGGCCCTGAACTACCCGAGGCGCGTCACCGATCTGCCCTACCAGATCGTTGCCTACGCCCTGGGTATCGCGCTCTTCCCGTTCCTCTCAGAGTACGCGTCCGAGGGCAAGCTGGATGACCTGAAGCGGCTGCTGCTCTCATCGCTGCGGATGCTGCTGTTCATGTTCGTTCCCGTGACCGTGGCCTTGTTCATCCTGGCCGAGCCGACGCTCCGGGTCATCTACCAAGCGGGTGAGTTCACGGAGCGCTCCGTGGACCTGACAACGCCGGTCCTGGAGTACTACGCCCTCGGCATGCTTGCCCAGGCTCTGGAATGTGTGATCCTCCAGACCTTCTACTCGCTCAAGAACACCCTCACCCCTACGCTGGTGGGCTTCGGGACCACCATGCTCCACGTGGGCCTCGCGTGGTGGGTTACCCAGACCGGCAGCCACGATGACCCTCGCGGTCTCGCCATGGCCTACACGGTCGCGCGGTCGGTGAAGGTGGTGCTCGCCTTCGCGCTATTGGCGCAGATCCTCAAGGGGCCGTCCCTCAGAGGGCAGGGCAGTTTCGTCCTCAAAGTCATCGGCGCCACGGCGGCCATGGGCCTGGTAATGCACCTCATCTACCAGCAGATCGTGGCGGTACGGCCCATGACCGGCCGGGTCGATGGCTTGATCGTCTTCGCGGCCTGCTCCCTGGTCGGAGGGGTGGCCTACATCGGCTTGGCTTACCTCATGCGCCTGCCTGAGATCAGCAGTGCCGTCAGTGCGGTCAAGGGCCGGCTGAAGCGGGGTAAGTAGGCCACGGCAGGCCACGTTGATGGACGCTCACTGGATAGGGCGAGGGACCGCCGCGCCGCATCGTGAACAAGACTCCGCGTAGACCCGTTTAACCCTCACCGACGCCAAGCACCCGGACTTCCGACCACATTGTGGAGCCGTCGGACCACGCATGTCAGCCCGCATCATTCATGAATGCTGATTTGTGCAGTGCTGTGCTGGCTGGGCAGTGGTCACATGTCCTCTGCGTTGGTGTTGGTCTGTTCGGCGAGAAGTGGCGGACGTGAACGGACGGCTCGCCGTCGGCGGCTTGGTCCAGGTCTTGGGCTGTGCGAGCCGACGTCAGCCGATCACCGCCCCAAGGGCGCCAGCCAAGCCGATCCAGTCGCGCGCCCGAGGGTAGTTACCCGCAAGCGAAAGCTTCACACTTCGAGCTGTCTCCGTGACACGAGCCCCGAGCTTGATGAGCCGAAGCCGTAGCGTCCCGGCCTGGGCTCGGCGAAGATCCTCGGCTCCCGCCCGCCCCCGCAGAAGTATCAGCAACAGGTATGCCGCCATCGAGAGCATCAGCCGGAACTGGTTCGCCGCCAGCGACCGGAGCAGCCCCACCTCTTCCTCGAGCTGAGCCACGAGCCGGAGCCCCGCGTCCGAGGTCACGGCCCCACCGTTGAAAGCCGCACGAATCTCTACCTCGGGGAGAAAGTCAAAGCGGATTTGCAGAGAATGAGCATGATACATGGGAGTCGGCGCCTTCCTGTCCAAGAGTCTCTCGTAAAACCCTTGATACGAGGCGAACTACCTACTCCCATGCAACAACCTCTAGAGCGTTTCTCGGAAGTTTTCTCTAGTTATTGAGGAGGTACTTTTGGATAGCGCCTGAATGTGCATTTCATGCCTATGCCATTGATGCCCAATGCAGAGAACTGCACGCTTGCGGAACTGGATGTAGCGCTCCGGTGCTCGAAGCGTCAGCAGGACGCTTTCCGTATGCAGGCGATCAAAGCGCTGCTGCTCGGTGTGACTCGCTCCGCCGTCGCGGAGCTGTTCGCCGTTACCGACC
>LSQX01186998.1_pt1 | contig 51769 bp, 44 predicted proteins | sample 654561 | NCBI WGS metagenome assembly LSQX01 (sample SAMN04489861, study PRJNA283612) | anaerobic digester metagenome | isolation source: 4 biogas reactors fed with cattle manure at either 37C or 55C with and... | place: Denmark: Kongens Lyngby | collected 2014
GGTTTTCTCAAGCAAAATAGCTGCTTTTATTGCTCTCAGTGCTTCCAGTTTACCGGCATCCCGCGCTAACATGGCAGCCTTGATATCAGTCATTATTTTTTGTTCGAGGTTCATAGTTAAAAGGATTAATCCGGATTATCGTACAAATATGCGTTATTACTACGAATTTCAGTATTATTTTCCTCATCAACATCAAGAACATAACGTGAAGCCTGCAAACCAACATTTGGAGGAGGATCTTTAAGTTCAAAATTCACACGTTTGTATGCCGGCTCATTTTCCAATTCACTTAATCCTGCCGGTGTTTTCATTTTCATGCTTAAGCTTTTCAGCCTTTGAATACGTTCTTCTGACTGTTTTCTCAGCAGGTCGGTATCTTCGGTTTCAAATGATTCAACAGGCTTGCTGGCCGGTGCAAAAATCCTGTCTTCGTCAGTATCCTGAATGGTATCTTCAGTTTGTTTCAATTTTGGAGAATCAATTTCAAATTTCTGAATATTATCCTCTTCTTCTTTCATTAACGAAGATTCTTCAAGTTTCTCTTCTTCGTCCGGGAATAGCTTCATGGTTTCTGATTCTGACCTTTTTACTACCGGTTCAGATATCTGATCAAACAAGCTTATCAACTGATTATCAGGCTCGCTGGTTATTTCTTCATCCGGTCTGACCTCAATATGTTCCTTCTCTATGATATTGGAATCGGCAACTACACCTACGATTTTCTTTTCTATCTTTGGATGTTCTGACTTTTTCCTGTTGAACCCTGTTGCAACAACTGTTACACTGATTTTTGAGCCAAGCTCAGGATTTCTTGCATAACCCCATAATATCTGAGCGCTCTGACCTGCCTCATTTTGAATATATTCAGTTATTTCATTGATCTCATCAACACTTATTTCATCTTCACCTGAATTTATTTGCAACAAAATATTATCGGCACCTTTAATTGAGTTGTCGTTAAGCAATGGCGAATTTAACGCACCCTTCACAACCTTTGCTGCACGGTCCTCTCCGTCAGCGGTATCTGAACCCATTATAGCCTTGCCACTATCGGTTAAAACTGTTTTAACATCTTCAAAGTCAACGTTTACATATCCTTCCATAGTAATTATCTCAGCTATGCCTTTAGCGGCAGTGGTAAGAATATCGTCAGCGCGGTTGAATGCCTCGCTTAATTTCAGGTTTCCGTATAGTTCCCGTAATTTATCATTACTTATCAGCAGCAATGCATCAACATATTTCCTCATTTCTTCAATTCCGGCTTCAGCCTGCTGGCAGCGTTTGCGTCCTTCAAACGAAAATGGCAAGGTAACAATACCCACAGTAAGTATGCCTGATTCACGGGCTGCCTGAGCAATTACAGGTGCTCCGCCGGTACCTGTGCCACCTCCCATTCCGGCTGTAATAAACAGCATTTTTGTATTCACCTGAAATATTTCATTGATCTGATCAATTTGCTCAAGTGTTGCAATCCGCCCTATTTCGGGTACTGAACCGGCTCCCAGCCCTCGTTTGCCCAATTGAATTTTTGTAGGAACCGGGCTAAGTTCCAATGCCTGAGCATCAGTATTGCAAACTATAAAATCCACACCTTTAATACCTTGCTCATACATGTATGATACGGCATTGCTTCCGCCGCCTCCTATTCCCAACACTTTAATAATGCTGGAACCATTTTTTGGCAGGTCAAATTCTAAGTCAGTCATTGTAAATTCTCCTTAATTAATTTAGTGATTATTTATTTAATTTTCTTATGATTTTTTGAATAATTCTACCAGAACATTAAAAAATTTACCTCCTTGCCCTGAGCCAGAAGTACTTTTTGAAGAATAATAATCCTTCTTTTTTCTTTTCTCCTCTGATTGCTGAATTCCAAGCATTACAAGTCCTACTCCTGTTGCAAACATAGGGCTGCCAAGTTCTTTAGGCAAATCATTTGCAAGATGCTGGCTGGGATAACCAATACGAACATCCATGCCAGTAATAAATGATGTAAGCTGAGCCAGATGTTTTAACTGCGACCCGCCCCCTGTAAGAACAATGCCCCCAATCAGCTTATCTTCATAACCTGAATTCCTGATCTCATAACACACATGATCAATTATTTCTGTCATACGCGACTGAATAATGCCTGCAAGGTTGCGAAGGGTAATTTCTTTTGATGGTCTCCCCTGTAAGCCCGGTATTGTAACAATTTCCTCATCTTTATTTTCTTTTGCCACTGATGAACCAAACCTTACCTTAAGCTCCTCGGCATGTCTTTTAATAATTGAGCATCCCTTTTTAATATCTTCGGTTACTATGTCGCCTCCAAGAGGTATCACAGCAGTATATCTTATCAGATTATCCTGAAAAATCGCAAGATCAGTAGTACCTCCTCCAATGTCAACCAATGCAACTCCGGCTTCTTTTTCTTCTTCGCTTAGTACCGCTTCAGCTGAAGCAATTGGCTCAAGTATAAGGCCAGCCGCAGTAAGTTTTGCACTTTCCACACATTTAATAATGTTTTTGGCTGCCAATGTCTGTCCGGTTATAATATGGAAATTTGCTTCAAGTTTCGAACCCAATACACCGCGGGGTGCTTTTATACCAGTCTCACCGTCAACAGTGTATTCCTGTGGTATCACTTCAATTATCTGTTCCCCCGGATTGATTACCAGCTTGTACATATCGTTGGTCAAACGATCAATTTCTTCCTGAGTAATCCCATCTTCTCTGTTATCGCGAATGATATGTCCCTGATGCTGTTGGCTTTTGATATGTTGCCCTGCAATACTAACATAAACCGAGTTAATATCCACATTGGCCCGATGACCTGCAAACTCCACCACCTGCTGAATTCCTGCAACAGTATTTTCAATATTATTTACCATACCACGTCTTACACCATATGAATCAGTTTTGCCAAATCCAAGGATTTCAATCTTACCCAATTCATTAAGCCTTCCCACAATAGCAGCAATCTTTGTTGTGCCAATATCAAGTCCTACAATAATATCTGATTGTTCCATAGTTGTTAGATTTTTGAACATACTACCTGTTTGTTGTATTTTAAGTTGATTGTTTTATATAAATCAAGGTTTTGAATAGCTTTTTCCGAGCGATAAAACTTTACCAGCCTGTCTAACTTATTTTCAGCTTCAAATCCGTCTCCAAACAAAATTCTCTGCCTGCCGACATGAGTATATAATTCAAGTTCATCGTTATGATTTATAAATATCTGTTCAATTAAAGATTGCAAAAAGTCATCATCATGAATATATAAACCCACCTGAAGAGCCTGATACAGGCTACTGCTCCTGAACACAGGCATATTTTCTGCCATCATCTGTAAATTAATTCCGGGCTTCAGTTGGTCAGGCTGTAGTATATCGCTATTTATAATCAGTAGTCTGTGAGGATGATTTTTCGACAATGACATAACCACACCTTTATTGTCAACGTACCAGGCTTCGCTGCCAAACATAACTTTAACTGCCGGCACCCGCTGAACAGCCCTGATACGTAATAAACCGTCAAGTGTCAAATCAATGTCGCAGTTTTCGATATAATGAGTTTTAAGGATCTCATCCCTTATCTGAGCAATATCCCCCGCTGTTAAAACCCTGCCTTCGGGAGCCCCGAGTTTATTTTTGATAAGTGCTCTTATTTCAGATTTTGTAATCAAGGTATCCTGGTTTATATATTTCAAATCAATTTCCTGGCTTACGCAAACCATAGTACTATGCTCCTGCCTGATAAAACCAAGCAAAACGAAAACTCCTGCCAGTAACAAAATGGTAAAGACTATATTTAAGATACGCTTCATGAATGTATGGCTTTAAAGGTTGTTTCAATTGGTTCAACAAGTCTGTCAATATCGCCGGCGCCAATAGTTAAAAGAATTTCGGGTTTGATAACTTTTAAAAATGATATGAGATCTTCTTTGGCACACAGATATTTATGTTGATGATCTATCATCTTCAGTAGGTTTTCAGAGCTTACCCCTTCAATGGGCAACTCTCTTGCAGGATAAATATCAAGCAAAATAATTATGTCCAGCGCTTTTAAACTCTGAGCAAATTCACCGGCAAAATCACGGGTCCGGGTGTAAAGATGCGGCTGAAATACTCCTGTAATTTTTTTCTCAGGATATAATTTTCGCACTGAATCAATGCAGGCTGTAATTTCATTTGGGTGATGAGCGTAATCATCAATGAATATGAAATTGTCGCGCTCTATCCTGATATCAAAACGCCGTTTAACGCCTTTAAAGGATGATAATCCGGTTTTTACTGTTTCTTCATCTGCATTGGTAAGAATAGCAACTGCCGAAGCTGCCACCGCATTTTCAAGGTTGATAATGCCCGGAATTCCTGATTGCAGACCTTTTACCTCCCTAAAAGGTGTAACTAAATCAAATTTGTTAATCCCGCTCTTCACATTAATATTAATTGCATGAAAATCAGCTTTTTCAGAAAGCGAATATGAATAAACCGATACTGACTCATTTACTTCAGTAAAGAGTTCAATACCTTTTTTTATCAGAAGTTTTCCATTAGGTTTTATTTTTGAAGTAAATGACCGGAATGAGTTTTTAAGATGCTGGTGATCGCCATATATATCAAGATGATCGGCATCAGTTGAGGTAATCACGGCAATCCATGGTCCTAACTGTAAAAACGAACGGTCGTATTCATCGGCTTCAGTAACAAAAAGATCAGTTTCAGGTGCGAACACCAGATTTGATCCCAGATTTTTTGATATTCCTCCAAGTAGGGCATTGCATTTATTTGAACCCTGATTCAAAACATGAGCTATCCAGCACGATATGCTTGTTTTACCGTGTGTTCCTGCCACTGCAATAAGACGCTTATCTCTGGTAAGAAACCCTAATAATTCAGCCCTTTTCATTAGGGGAATATCAGAAGCTGATAAATGAACAAACTCCTTATTATTTTTAGGAATGGCAGGAGTATAAACAGCCAGATCTAAAGCTGAGGGTATAAGTCTGGTATTTTCTTCATAATGAACCGGAATTCCCTGAGAAATAAGTTCCTGAGTTAATTTTGACTCAGTACGGTCATATCCTGATACATTCACACCCTGAGCCTTGAGCATCCTGGCAAGAGCACTCATGCCAATACCCCCGATCCCTAGAAAATAAACATTTCTCCAGGATTCTTCAGCCGGAATATGACTTTTTACTTTATTCATCAGTTTTTTCTGTTTTTATCTGCAACCGCCAATACCTCTTTTGCAATTCTCTCAGCAGCATCGGTATATGCCATTTTTTTTATATTTTCTGAGAGTTTAAGCAAAACCACATTATCATTTATTATCTCGATTATTGTTTTTCCAAGTTTTTCTCTTGCTTCACTATCCCTTATCATTATTGCCGCCTTATTTTTCACTAACGCCATGGCATTATGAGTCTGATGATCTTCAGCCACATTGGGCGAAGGAATAAGAACAGCAGGTTTGCCCACAATACACAATTCTGATAGCGAAAGTGCGCCGGCTCTTGACACCACAATATCAGCAATGGCATAAGCCAGATCCATTCTGGAAATGAATTCCATTATTCTTATCCCTTTACTTTCAACTTCGGGGATAAGACCGGCAGCTTCAGGAAAATAATTTTTACCACATTGCCATATCACCTGCAATCCATTATCAATAAAGAGCTGTAAATATTTATGTATGCTTTCATTTATTGTTCGGGCGCCAAGGCTTCCGCCGGTAACCAGCAATGTTTTATGTTTTGTATCAAGATTAAAATAAGCGGCAGCTTCCTGTTTTTTGGTTTCTGTGTTCAAAATATCTTTACGAACCGGATTGCCGTACAGTAGGATTTTATCCTGCGGAAAATACTTCTCCATGTTTTCGTATGCAACACAAATACGTTCAGCCTTGCCCGCAAGCAATTTATTTGTAACTCCCGGATAGGAATTCTGCTCCTGTATCACAGCCGGAATACCTGAATTCATAGCTACTTTCAACAAAGGTCCTGAAGCATAGCCCCCCACTCCTACTACCACGCCGGGTTTAAACCTGCGGATAATGCTTCTTGATTTTATAAGACTGATTATCAGGCGGAAAGGAAAAGAGATCAAAGAAAGCGAAAGCCTGCGCTGAAATCCTCTTACCGGGATTCCTTTAATCGGATATCCTGCGGCGGGTACTTTTTCCATTTCCATTTTGCCTGTAGCTCCCACAAATAGAATATTAGCCTGAGGTTCAAGGTTCTTCAAAGCATCGGCAATGGCGATGGCAGGAAAAACATGTCCTCCGGTTCCACCTCCGCTGATTATGATATTTAATGGTTTCTCAGGCATAGGCTTCAACATTTTTTTCTGTATCTTCAACAAAACGACTAATACTGAGCATAATACCAATAGCAATACTGGTGAACCATATTGATGTTCCGCCCATACTTATCAACGGCAAAGGCTGCCCTGTAACCGGCAATAAACCTACTGTTACGCCCATGTTTATAAATGCCTGGAATACCAGGCTGAAACTCAGCCCAAAAGCGAGTATGGTCCCGAAAATATTATTGGACTTCGTTGCAATCCTAATGCCCCGGAATAAGAGAATTAAATATATGAGGATCAATCCGAAGCCACCGGCTAAACCATACTCTTCTATAATAATTGCATAAATAAAATCAGAAAAAACCTGTGGCAGCCAGTTCTTTTGATTACTGTTCCCCGGACCTTTTCCCAGAATAGTTCCTTCGGCAATTGCAATTTTTGAATGTGTTATCTGCCATTTACCTTCTTCACTCTTTCCCAAATAACTTTCAATGCGTTTATCCCAGGTTGAAGTACGGTTAATGCTGTCACTTCCCTTAGGAATGGCAAGATAGATTAGAAAAGCCACAGAAAGAGATCCTACAGTGATAAGTAAAAATTTCATCCTCACTCTTCCTATGAACATTATAACCAGGCTGGTGAAAAACACAATAGCTGCTGTTGACAGGTTCGAAGGCAATATCAAACCAGTAATGATAAGGGTTGGAAACAGTAGCAATGTTAAAAAATATCTGTAATCGCTAATTTCTTCACGTGCTTTTGATAGTATCCATGCCAGATAAATAAGTAAAGCAAGTTTGGCAAAATCCGATGGCTGAATGGTCAGGTTAATTATTGGTAATACCAAATATCTTTTCGCATCAAACATTGTGGTTCCAAACACCAGAACAGCAATTAACAGGAATATTGATAACGTTATTCCATAATGCGATTTTCGTCCAAACCATTGAAAAGGGATCAGATGAGTAAGATACATTAAAACCAGACCTAAACCCAGGATCCCCAGATGCTTTAGCAGATAATATTCAGTGTTATCCTGCTGATACCGGTAAGCCAGTGAACTAGATGAACTATAAACTGCCAGAATTGAGTATATTGAAAACAGAATGACAACAACCCAGATGGCTTTGTCACCCCCTATGTTTAATTTTATTTTACCGTTGCTCATTATTAAAAGGTTTTAGCTGGTTTTCAATGGCTTATATCTATTATTAACTTTCTATGTTTTTGATTTTCAAACCAATTATAATTTCCTTACCAGTTCTTTGAACTGATTTCCTCTGTCTTCATAATTTTCAAACAAATCAAAACTGGCACATGCAGGTGAAAGCAATACTGTATCACCCGGTTCGCTTAAATAATAAGCAGTTTTTACAGCATCTTCAGCCGAACGGGTATCAACAATAACCTTTACAACTCCCGCAAAAGCTTCATGAATTCTTGAATTATCAAGTCCAAGGCATACAACGGCTTTAACTTTTGATTTTACCAGTTCCATCAGCTCTGAATAATCATTACCCTTGTCAACACCTCCGGCTATCCAGATTATGGGTTTCAAAGAGCTTTCAAGCGCCCACCATGTTGAATTGATATTTGTGGCTTTTGAATCATTAATAAACTGAACCCCATGAACATTTGCCACAAACTCAAGCCTGTGATCAACATTCTGAAAATCACCCAGACTTTTTCTGATGGTGTCCTTGCGCAAATTCATCAAACTTGCGCTGATACCGGCAGCCATCGAGTTGTAAATATTATGTCGTCCCTGCAATGCCAATTGTTCGATTGTCATACTAAAATGGTTTATATTGGTTTGTATAACTACTTCATTATCTTTTATATAAGCTCCGTTCTGTCTTATCTCCTGCTTAATTGAAAAAGGATAAACCCTCGCTTTCACTTCCCTCATTTTTAATTCCTCCGCAATTATTGGATCATCAGCGCAATAAATGAATGCATCATCGTTTGTCTGATTTTGTGTGATCCTGAATTTAGATTCAATATAATTACTGAAGCGGTTGTCGTAGCGATCCAGATGATCAGGTGTGATATTGAGTAAAACTGCTATATCGGCTTTGAAATCAAACATTCCGTCCAACTGGAAGCTGCTTATTTCAAGTACGTAGTAATCATAGTTTTGCAGTGCCACCTGTTGAGCAAAGCTTTTTCCGATATTCCCTGCCACACCTGCATTCAATTTCCCAGCCTTCAGAATATGCCATAAAAGCGCAGCCGTGGTGGTTTTACCATTACTTCCTGTAATACATACTTTAAAAGCATTTGAATATCGTGCTGCAAATTCAATTTCTGAAATAATAGGCACTCCATTCTCACGTATAGCTCTAAGCAATGGAATCTGATCAGGGATACCGGGGCTTTTAATCACCTCTCCGGCTTTCAGCAATTCCGCTACTGAGTGCATACCTTCTTCAAAATCAATGTCATACTGTAAAAGAACGTTTTTATATTTTGTTTTAATTTTTCCCTTATCTGAAACAAAAACCGGTATTCCCCGTGTTTTTGCAAGTATTGCAGCTCCTACCCCGCTTTCGCCAGCACCAAGCACTGCAATACCATCTTTAGTCATATCATATTCCTTTCATTATTTATCTGATCTTTAATGTTATAATTGTTAATACTGCAAGCATAAGCCCAACAATGAAAAATCTCTGTACTATTTTGGGTTCCGCATATCCGCTTAACTGATAGTGATGATGCAGTGGCGACATTTTAAATATCCGTCTTCCCTCTCCATATTTTTTTCTGGTGTATTTAAACCATGAAACCTGCATCACTACCGAAAGATTTTCAACCAGAAATATTCCACAAAGAATAGGGATAAGCAATTCCTTTCGGATCATAATGGCAAAAACTGCAATTACACCACCCAAAGCAAGACTGCCGGTATCGCCCATAAAAACCTGTGCCGGATATGTATTATACCATAAAAACCCAATACAAGCCCCAACAAAAGCACTCATATAAATTGTAAGCTCCCCTGTGTCAGGCAAGTACATAATATTTAAATAATCAGCAAAAATTATGTTACCCGACACCCATGCCAGTACACCCAGAGTAGCTCCAATAATAGCCGATGTTCCCGTAGCAAGCCCATCTATACCGTCAGTAAGGTTTGCTCCGTTCGAAACTGCCGTAATGATCAGGATTACAATAGGTATATATATCAGAAACGCATATTTATGAGCATTTTTACCCAGTGGTTTCAGCAAAACTGCATAATCCAGCTCATTATTCTTAAAAAACGGGATCGTGGTTTTTGTTGACTTAACTGATTGCTTTGCAAATCTAACAATAGGAGCCATTTCAATTTCATCAGAATCCTGGAATTCAGATACTACTATATCCTTTGACGGAACTTTTTCCCTAATCACTACCGATTCACTGAAAAACAATGTAGTTCCGACCACAATTCCAAGAACTATCTGTCCGATTAGTTTGAAACGTGCGGCAAGGCCTTTTTTCTCATGTTTAAAAACCTTGATATAATCATCAACAAAGCCGATAACACCAAGCCAAACAGTAGTGAAAATAATAAGCAGGATATAAATGTTGTTGAGTTTTGCAAAAAGCAGTACAGGAATGAGTATAGCAGCAAGAATTATCAAACCGCCCATTGTAGGAGTTCCTTCTTTTGCCTTCTGTCCTTCTAATCCCAGATCCCTTATAGATTCCTTTACCTGTTTTTTCTTAAGATAATTAATGAGCGATTTACCAAAAAACAGAGAAATAGTCAGCGAAACAATTACGGCAGCACCAGCACGAAATGAGATATATTCGAATAATCCGGTTCCGGGCAGATCGAAGTTTTTATCAAGATATGAAACAAGAGAATATAACATAGTCTCAGTTTTTTGTTAAGTCTTGGTTTATAGCTCTGTGATTCAGGATTTCATGTAAGATCTTTTTGTCATCAAAGGGGTATTTCACTCCTTTAATTTCCTGATATTTCTCATGTCCTTTGCCGGCTACAAGAATGATATCACCTTCTTTCGCCATTGCACATGCAGCCTTTATTGCCTCCAGCCTGTTGGTAATGCTTAAGGTTGTCATTTTTTTATCGGCAGGTATTCCTTTTTTCATTTCTTCAATAATAGCCTCAGGCTCTTCGAACCGCGGATTATCTGAAGTAAGAATCACCCGGTTACTTAATTTGCATGCTATTGAAGCCATCACAGGACGCTTGGCTGTATCACGGTCTCCACCGGCTCCTATCACAGTGGTCAATTGCTCATTACCTGTTCTTACAGAGTTAATGGCTTTAAGCACATTTTCAAGCGCATCCGGACTATGAGCATAATCAACAATGGCAATAATACCGTCAGTAGAGATGAAATGATCAAAGCGTCCCTCAATCGGCATTATATCAGACAATACGGTTAAAATATTTTCCTGGTCTTCGCCCAGTAACACGGCACAAGCGTAGACGGCAAGCAAATTATATGCATTAAACTGCCCTACCAGTCTGAACCAGATATCAACGCCATCAATATTCAATTGTAAACCATTGAACCGGTTCTCAATAATACGGCAGCGAAAATCGGCCATACTTTTTAAACCATAATAGGAAGTCCTGCCTTTTGTATTTTGCAGCATGAACCTTCCATTCCTATCGTCAGCATTTGACAATACAAAAGCCGCAGAAGGCAGTTCATCAAAAAAACGTTTTTTAGTGTCGCGGTATGCCTCAAAACTATGATGATAATCCAGATGATCGTGGGTTAAATTTGTAAACACCCCTCCAGAAAAAACTATACCCGCAATTCTCTGTTGGTCAATTGCATGCGAACTCACCTCCATGAAGCAATATGCTATACCCTTTCTGACCATAACAGAAAACAACTTATTCAGAGCTAAAGCATCGGGAGTGGTATGAGTAGCTGGTAATTCTTTGGTTCCAACCATTATTTTTATGGTTGATATCAAGCTACAGTTATAACCTAATTTAGTGAACAAACTGAAAAGCAGGGTGGCAATTGAGGTTTTTCCGTTAGTTCCCGTAATACCAATTATTTTTAAGGATTCTGACGGATTATCATAGAAGTTGGCAGCAATAGTACCAAGTGCAAGACTGCTGTCTTTAACTCTCATAAAAGTAATACCATCAGCAGTTTCCTCAGGCATCTCTTCACATACAACAGAGGTAGCGCCTTTCTCAATAGCCTGTTCAATATATTTATGCCCGTCGGTCAGAGTGCCGCGAACTGCAACAAAAAGATCTCCGGCAGTCACAATACGGGAATCAACCGTAATATTGCTTACCCCTTGCAGCATGTCGCCCCTTACTTCCAGTAGCCCGACTTTGTATAATATATCTTTCAGTGTTTTCAAAATAAGCTATTATATGCTTAGAGTTAGTTTAATTTCAGTTTTTTCATCAATATCTTCTCCCGGTACCGGAATCTGACTTACCACAATTCCGGAACCATGAAGCGCGATCTTTAAGCCTAGCTTTTCAAGAATATATGTTGCATCGCGGGCACTCATACCAATAACATCAGGTATCTTTTCATTTTCAATTTCCCTGCTTATTATCTTAATAGTATCGCGACAAATAACTGCCTGAACCCATTCATCAGAGCCTTCATTTATTATCTTGTGATTCAACTGTTTAAAAGTTGCTAACAAATTTTTCCGATTACCTGCAATAACACGTTCAGCATATGACAAATCAGCTTTACTGTCAGAATCGGGTTGTATCTCGAGGCTGCTTGCATAGACTTTATCTGCTATCTCAAGAAAAACAGGAGCCGATAATTGCGCACCATAGTACCTCCCCATATTTGGCTGAGAAATTACCACTATCATGCTGTATTTAGGATTATCGGCAGGAAAATAGCCAACAAATGAAGCATTGTACTTTCTGCTGCTATAACCCTTTCCAGCTTCATGCAAACGGGCTGTTCCGGTTTTACCAGCTATCATATATCTGGTTTCTTTAAGATTTTTTGCAGTTCCGTTTTCAACTACCCCTCTTAAAAGGCTTTTCGCTTTCTCAATAGTATGTACAGAAGCAATTGAAGGATTGATTACCACAGGTTCAAATTTCTGAACAGTTACCCCCATATCTCTTATCTCTCTGGCAAACAATGGCCTTACCATTTTTCCATTATTAGCCACTGCATTATAAAAAGTCAATGTTTGTAATGGGGTGAGATTTATTTCATAACCCATGGCCAGGGAAGGAAGGCTGTAATTAGCCCATGTTTTTTCAGGAACATTATTTATAACCGGAGTTCCTTCGCCGGGCAATTCTATCCCATGTTTTTCGCCAAGCGACATCTTTCTGAGATGATCAAGGAACATTGTCTGTCGGTCTTTATAATATTGATGAATCAACCTTGCCATCCCAATATTGGAACTGACTTCAAAAATCCTTCTTATCGAGGCTCTTCCATAACCTCCTCTATGTGAATCTTCTATCCTTCGTGAACCAAAATTAAAAAATCCTTCACCGGTATCAATGGTATCATTCAGGCTGATAGGATTGTCTTCCAATGCTACCATCAGCGATGCGAGCTTAAAAGTAGAACCGGGGTCTCCTGCCTGAGCAATTGCATAATTATACCTTTCCTCATATTTGCCCGGAGCTACACGTTGTAAGTTAACTATAGCATGTACAAATCCGGTTTCCACCTCCATTAATACCACACAACCCTGTTCTGCATCATTAGCAGCCAATTGCCTGTAAAGTGCGTCATGGGCTACATCCTGAATTATAATATCAATAGAACTAACAACATCTTTTCCGTTTCGCGACTCTACAACAAAATCTTCGTATACTGGTCTCCAATCATGTTTTCCGATACGTTCAACCCATTGCTTCCCTTTCACACCTGTAAGAACCTCGTTATAGGCTGCTTCCAGTCCCATGTTCTGAACAGTTCCCTGCCTGTCCCAGCCTATTGTTCGCTTTGCCAGTTCGTTAAATGGCAATTCGCGCCGGCTTTGAATTTCAGCTATTAAACCTGAACCATATTTGCTTTTTCTGAAAAGTGGTAAGGTTCGCAATACCTTTAACTGATCATAACTCACATTCCTTTTAACAAGCAAATACCTGTTATTTTCTTCTCTTGCCTTTGTAATCCTGGTTTTATATTCATTTTTATCATATTCAGGAAAGAGCTTGTTCAAACCAATAGCTAATGAATCAATATTGTTATTAAAAATACTGTCAGGAAATATCTTACTACTTGCATCAATATGTATATTGAATATAGGTATCGAGACTGCGAGCAGCTTTCCGTCAGATGAGAATATATTACCTCTTATGGCATCAATTTCTCTAACACGGTAGTTCAGGGAATCAGCCTTTTCTCTAAGTTTATCGCCCACCACAAACTGCAGATATATTACTTTGCCAGCAATAGCCAATGCAAAGAGGAAAATGAGCAGATAAGCTATATAAGCTCTGGTGAGTATGGTCTTTCTCATTTTTTCCATAATACCTGAATATCAATTTACTGAATATATTTTTTGCGGTGGAACAACTGCTTCCTTAACTCCCGTACCTGTAAGCTTTTTAGCTACTTCCGACTGCCTGTTGAATTCTCTGGTCAGCTTCGATTTCATAACTATATGCTTATAATACAATTCCTTATTCTCTCTTTCAAGCTTATTTACCATACGTATCAATTTTTCAGTACTATATATGTTTCCAATATAAATCAGCGAGAAAACCATAAGCATGATCAAAAAAGGAAGCTGTTTTACTACGTTTTTCTTTGTAAGTATAGTTCCTGAAATGACCCATGCAAACGAGCTGGCGATCACGTTTCCCCGTTTTTTCTTCGGAGCTTCTTTTTTATGCGTTCTTAATTTATTCATAATTACAACCTTTCGCCAATTCTTAGTTTTGCACTTCTCACACGATTGTTTTCACTTATCTCTTCTTTTGATGGAGTTATTGGTTTTCTGTTTATTTGTTTAAAAGTAAGGTCAGGGTTCCCATAAAAATCTTTAATCAGCTCACCTTCAATATTCCCAGTTTTAAAAATGTTCTTAACCAAACGATCTTCAAGTGAATGGTAAGAAATAATTACCAGCCTGCCACCTGGTTTTAACACTTCCACAGCCTGATTGAGCATATCAGCCAGTGCGCCAAGCTCATCATTCACAGCAATTCGCAATGCCTGAAAAACTTTTGCACCTGTTTTATATTCACGATTTCTTGGTGCTACTTTTTTAACTACTTCCATTAACTGACCTGTAGTCTTTATCGAACTATTAATGCGTGTGCTGCATATCTCCCTGGCAAGCCACACAGCCTCAGCAACTTCACCAAACTCTTTTAAAATTGTCCTGATACTCTCTTCAGAATAATCATTAATGATATCGGCAGCCGTAAGGTCACCCATCTGGTTCATACGAAGATCAAGAGGAGTATCAAAACGGAATGAAAACCCCCGCTCAGGGTCATCAATCTGATAAGAGGAAATGCCAAGATCGGCAAGTATTCCATCAACAGGTAATGCTTTGTAAAACTTTAAGAAATTCTTCAGGAACCTGAAATTTGAATGAACAAGGATCAGACGTTCATCATCTATTTTATTTGCCAGTGCATCTTTATCCTGATCAAAAGCAATCACAGTTCCATCACCTACTTTGCTAAGTATTAGCCTGCTATGCCCGCCTCCTCCATAAGTAAGATCAGCATAAATACCTCCGGGTTTAATATTAAGCCCTTCAATTGTCTGATATAATAAAGCGGGTTGGTGATACATAATTTTTAATCTTCTTCAATATCGCCTAATACATTATCAATAATTTCTCCTATATCTTCTATTGTTTCAGTCATTATAAGCTTATAATTATCTGAATCCCAAATCTCAAGATAATCGAATGCAGGAGAAAGTGTAACTTCATTTTTAATTTCAGCATAATTTACCAGCTCTTTTGGCAGCAAAATGCGTCCTGCTGAATCGAGCTGAATATTCTCAATGACTCCATCCATCAAATGCCTTATCGCAATTTGATTATGTTGCTTAAATTTGTTCAATTTTTCAATAAGCCGTTTGGTTTTACCCCAACTGGCTTTGGTGTATAATTGTAATGACTTTGTATTAATGGAACGTTTTAGCACAAACCCTTCTGCCAGAGCCTCTCCCATAGTTTTCCGGTATACGGCCGGAAACAGCAGCCTGCCCTTGGCATCAACCTTACATTCTTGAAAGTCTGTAAATTTGTACATGGTAGAACTATTATTTTTTCGAAGACAAATATATATATATTTCTCCCACTTTTACACACTTTTTACCACCTGTTAATAACTTTTTTTATTTTTCATGACCTTTTTTCTTAAAAACAACCATTGTCTCACTGATAATCATATTATTACATTATTTCATAATTTTTAAAAAAGTTATCAGAGAAATTGATTTTTTATTAAAAAAGACAAAATCCTGACTTTTTTATACCTTAAACCTAAATTTTCGATGCTTTAATTATCTATTTTTGTATGTTTTTATATGCGAATCGTTTAAATCATGAATGAAAATTCTGAAATTAGGGTAGTGGGCAAAAAGTTTATTGATATTGAAGAAGTTTTTGCAGGTAAAAGTCCTAAGATGTCCAGACTTATACCCGGTTTTGTTTTCAGATATCTGAAACGAATTATCCATCAGGATGAGCTTAACGATGTCCTCGAACGCTATAAAGACAAAATGGGACTTGATTTTATTGATCACATTCTTGATGAATTTGGTGCTAAAATCATTGTTGAGGGGATCAATAACATGCCGGCTGAAGGGCGCTATATCGTTGCTGCCAATCATCCTCTGGGAGGACTCGACGGAATGGTACTGATGAAAGTAGTCGGGAAAGTACGTCCTGACATTTTATTTCCGGTTAACGATTTGCTGATGTATCTGCCAAATCTGAAACCTTTGTTCATACCAATTAATAAACATGGTAGAAATACTGAGAACCTTAGAATATTTGATGATGCTTTTGCCTCCGACTCGGTTATTCTTTACTTTCCGGCAGGCTTATGTTCAAGGAAAATAAAAGGGAAGATTGAAGATCTGGAATGGAAAAAAACTTTTATAAGCAAAGCCCGTAAATTTGAACGCGATATTATACCTGTTTATGTAGAAGGCAAGAATTCAAATTTCTTTTATAATCTTGCAAACTGGCGTGTGAGGCTAAGTATTAAGCTAAATGTAGAAATGTTATACCTTGTGGATGAAATGGCTAAGCAGAAAAATAAAGAAATAATACTCAGATTTGGAAAACCTGTATCTTATACCCTGTTTAATGACCCTCGTAAAGACAAAGAATCAACTCAAATGATAAGGCAAATGGTATATTCTTTGGCAAAATCAGACAATAATTGAACAAATTATATAAAACACTATGCAACAGGTAATTGCGCCGGTAGCGCGCGAATTGATAGAAGCGGAATTAACTCCCGAACGATTTGTAAGGAAAACCAGTAATGGTAATAACCTTATTTATATCGTCAACTGGTACAATGCTCCTAATACAGTTACAGAGATCGGGCGATTGCGTGAAATATCATTTCGTGATGCAGGTGGAGGAACTGGTTTGGAATGCGATATTGACCAATATGATAAATGTAGCGACTGTTTCGAACAGCTTCTGGTATGGAATCCTACCGATAAAGAGATTATTGGTGGGTACAGATTCATCCATGGCAGGAATCAGAAAGTTGATGCATCTGGAAATCTGATTGGACCAACCGGAAAATTATTCAGCTTTAGTGAAAAGTTCATTAAGGAATACCTGAGCAAATCAATTGAGTTAGGAAGGTCTTTTGTTCAACCCAGCTACCAGCCTATGGTAAATTTCAGAAAGGGAATGTATGCTCTTGATAATATTTGGGACGGGCTTGGTGCCATAATTGTTGACAATCCTGACATTCTTTATTTCTTCGGCAAAATCACCATGTATCCTCAATATAATATTGAGGCACGCGATATGGTTCTGTATTTTCTTCATCGCTATTTTCCTGATAAGAAAAAACTTGCTTCACCATACGAACCGGTAGAGCCTGTTATTGCAAAGGAAAAGCTTGACAATATCTTTACTGGTGCATCATACGAAGAAAACTATAAAATACTGGTACAACAGGTTCGTGAAAGAAAAGAACATGTGCCTCCTTTGGTAAATGCATATATGAATCTCTCGCCAACCATGAAAACTTTTGGAACAGCTATCAATTATGAGTTCGGAAAAGTTGAGGAAACCGGCATCATGGTCACCATCAGCGATATACATGAAGTTAAAAGGGTAAGATACCTCGATTCATATATTAACGAGAAATTAAAGCTCCTTAAAGCCAGGATGCCTAAAATAAAAATTAAAATCTCAGACCTTAAGGGAAAACGTAAGCGTTTAAGAAGGTCAAAATAAAATCATTGATTTACCAACCAATGAAAATAATCAGCGCCGTATTTCTTAAAAGTAGTGCCTTAGCCGCGCAATGCCCTCCAACAAATCTGCCTGAGTTTGCATTTATAGGCCGTTCAAATGTAGGTAAATCATCGTTAATAAATATGATTACTGGCGTAAAAGGGTTGGCAAAAACATCTGGAACACCGGGTAAAACTCGACTTATAAATCATTACGTTATTAATAATGAGTGGTATCTTGTTGATTTGCCAGGCTATGGATATGCCAGAATTTCAAAAAAAATAAGAAAGGATTGGGAAAAAATGATCCAGGGATATCTAAAAACAAGAACTAACCTGAAATGTATTTTCATTCTTGTTGATATACGCCTTGCACCACAGCCCAATGATTTGAAAATGATGGAAAGGATCGCAGATCAGGAGCGTCCTTTCGTAATTATTTTTACAAAAGCTGATAAGCTCAACAAAAATGATTTAGCGGAAAATGTTCAGGCTTACAGAAACTTTCTGGAACATGAATGGGAAGTGCCTCCTGTTAATATTGTAACCTCCTCGGCAACAACATTTGGGAAAGATGAGCTTCTTACATTTATTAAACAGATCATGAACTCATGAACAGACCTATGACCTGTTCTAACGAATTTTATTCTAACTCAATTAGTAATTGATTTTTTGAAACCACCTGTCCGGTTTTTACTAGTACTTTGGCTATTACTCCCTGAGCTGAAGCCAATATTGAATTATTCATCTTCATTGCTTCGAGCACCAGTAAATTATCGCCTTTATTCACAGTATCCCCTTCATTCACTAATACTTTTTTAATTGTACCGGGTATAAAGGCAATAACCTTTTTGGGGTCATTAGGCTGATAGGGTTTTCTTTGGAGGTATTTCTTTGACAAACGGGTTCTATATTTATCGCCGTCAACAATAAATGTCTTAATGTCATTTGTTACTAATTGCTCTTTCATTCTCCTAGGTTTTAAAGTTCATTAAATTCTTAAATAATCCGGGTGTGAATCAGTCAGGCAATAATTTATGGGTGATGTATTCTTGTCTGTTCGATTCAAATTATTAAGTAATATTTAAAATGGTGGGATTCCATGTTTTTTATTTAGTCGGATCTCACTTTTATCAGACGAAATTTCCAATGAGTGTATCAGAAGATTTCTGGTTTCTGATGGTTCGATAACTGCATCAATATAACCATATGCGGCAGCAACATAAGGATTTGCAAATTTCTCCTTATACTCTTTAATTTTTTGTTTCCGCACTTCCTCAGGTTTTTCAGCATTCTTTATTTCATTTCTAAAAATAATATTAGCAGCACCTTCAGGTCCCATTACTGCAATTTCAGCAGTAGGCCATGCAAAAACAAAATCTGCCCTAAGATGGCTTGAACACATGGCTATATAACCACCTCCATAGGCTTTGCGAAGAATCACAGTGATCTTTGGTACGGTAGCTTCACTGTAAGAATAAAGTACTTTGGCTCCATGACGGATAACTCCGGCATGCTCCTGATCAATACCGGGCAGGTATCCCGGAAGGTCAACCAGTGTAACCAAAGGAATATTAAAAGCATTACAGAATCTGATAAAACGGGCTGCTTTATCAGATGAGTCCACATCCAGCACTCCGGCAAGAACCATAGGCTGGTTTGCTACAAATCCAACAGTATGCCCTGCCATACGTGCAAATCCTATAACTATGTTTTGAGCAAACATTTCCTGTACTTCAAAAAAGTCGGAGTCGTCAACAATTGCTCTGATAATATCTCTCACATCATAAGGCTGACGCGGATTTGTAGGGAAAATGTTTTCAATTTTATAATTCCGGCTGCGGGGAGGTTTTTTAGGAAACGGATCAGCTTTTTTGATATTATTCCATGGGATAAAACTAAAAAGGCGTTTGATCTGATCAAAGCACTCCTGTTCGCTATTTGAGAAAAAATGAGCATTACCGGTTATTTCAGCTTGTATGCGTGCACCACCCAGATCCTCCATTGAAATTTCCTCACCAAGTACTGTTTTAATTACTTCAGGTCCGGTAATGAACATCTTTGAAATCTTATCAACAACAAAAACAAAATCTGTAAGTGCAGGCGAATAAACAGCTCCTCCGGCACATGGACCCAAAATCACTGAAATCTGAGGAATTATCCCTGATGCCTGGGTGTTGCGATAAAAAATCTCGCCATAACCGGCCAATGAGTTCACACCTTCCTGAATACGTGCTCCACCTGAATCGTTGATACCTATCAATGGCACCTTCAGTTTCATGGCATGATCCATAATTTTAGTGATCTTTTTGGCATGCATCCATCCAAGTGAACCTCCTGCAACAGTAAAATCCTGAGCAAAAATACATACCGGGTAGCCGTTAATTGTTCCTGTACCTGTAATTACTCCATCGCCTGGCAAATACTTATCACTCATATCAAAGTCTTTACCTGCATGTTCAACAAACAGGTCATACTCATAAAATGATTTGGGGTCTAAAAGGGTTATAATTCGCTCACGAGCAGTCATTTTTCCTGTAGCTTTCTGCTTCTCAATTGCTTTTGCTCCTCCCCCACTAAGAGCATCCTGCATTCGCTTTTTAAGCTCAGAAGTCTTTTTATGTAAAGACATAGTACTATTGGTTAGTAAATAATCTGTTTTGTTCCGTATGGACTAAAAAGTTTTCCTCCGAAGAAAAGCAAAAGTAAAGAAATTATTCCATTATCCAATTAAAAGATATCAACAATACATCAATATTTTAAGAATAACACCACCGCTCATCCCAATACCTGCAAATTATTATCCGACTGTCAGTTACTTTAAAAATCAATACTTTTGCGTTCCAAAGTACAATTCGCTTACTATTAATTAATAACGACTACTAATTTAGGTTCCGGATTATCAACAGAAACATATTTAAATCTAATCATTGGCTTATATGAATATTGAAGATTTCCGAAATTATTGCCTCATGAAGCCCGGCGTTACTGAAAGTTTCCCTTTTGATGATACAACGCTGGTGTTCAAGGTTTTTAATAAAATATTTGCACTTACCGATCTTGAAGAAGATTTCAAACTAAATTTAAAATGCAATCCTGAAAAGGCCGCCATACTCAGAGAACAGTTTATATCAATCACTCCAGGATATCATATGAATAAAAAACATTGGAACACAATCATTATAGATGGTACTATTGATGATGACATTGTTTATAACCTCATTGATCATTCCTATGATTTAGTATTTCAAAGTCTTCCGAAAAAGATCAGGGTTCAGCTAAATACAACAGCATAGCCGGAAGTTAGCTTTCCCTGGGCTCTTTCTTTGATTTTTTAAATCCAACAATCATATCAACAAGCAGATAACCCATCAAGCCTCCCCATATCATACTCATAAAAGGATTGGATGTAATAGGGCATGAACCTGAATTACAACCGATAAATTTGTAATAAAAGTATCCGCCGACAATTCCTATTATTGCTCCCACAAGCTGAGCATAATATTTCTTTAATATTTTCATCTGTTGGTAAATGTTAAAACACAATCAGTAATTGCTGTTATCTCTATTATGATACAATAAAGACCTTAACAATATTCACTAAACGGTTTTATCCGGTCTTTGTTGAACAAAATCAAATCCATGTATTAACAACTAATTATTTTATCACAACACAGTGATGAGTAGCCCTTTGATATTTAACTACTTAGACGCCTACTGGGCTTAAAAATCTTTATGACTAATTTTTATAAACATTTCACCTAAAGCTCACTATAGTCATTCCTGCACCTCCCCTGTCAGGATGCCCTTCTTTTAAACTTATTATTTCTGGAATACTATTCAGATAATCGCGGATAACATTTCTCAGTATGCCGTCTCCTTTGCCGTGGATGATTGTAAATTCAGCAATACTCAACAAAATAGCATCATCCACATGCCGTCTAACAATCTGAAGTGCCTCTTCAGCTTTCTTACCTCTGAGATCAATGCTTAGTTTAAAATTTGCTGTTCTGTCGAGAATGGTTTTATAAACTAAAATTTTGCCTTGTCCGCCCTGCTGCTCTGATTTACTTTTATCAGAAGGGCTGGCTGCTATAAGTCTGTCAGCACGAACATGCAACATCATTTGCCCGGCTTCCAGCACAACTTCCTGATCACGAATTTCAATTATCTGCCCTACAGTTGTTTGATTTTTAATCCTTACCCAATTACCCACAGCCAAAACCGGCAATGTTTCCTTAGTACTTTCCTGAGTTTCAGGTTTATCTTCAGCAAGCTTTTTAATTTCTGATTCAAGCTGGGTGCGCGCTTCCTGGACTCTTTTTCTCAATTTCAGAACCGTTTGCTTTTCTGCCTTGCTTTCTTTAATAGCCTGCACTGTGTTCTCAATAAGCTTATTTGACCTTTTGATAATCCGCAAAGCTTCTTCACGGGCTTCCTTTATAATTTTCTCCTTTTCAGCTTTTAACTCACTGTTCATCAGCTTATACTTACCAACCAATTCTGAAAGAAACTCATCTGTAATACTAATGCCTGTTTTTTTCTGGTCCAGTGCAGATTTCTCGACTTCCAGTTCCTGAAGCAGTTTGTCGTAATCAATAGCACTTTTATTTATTTTGCTTTCTGCTTTTTTAAGAATGTCAACCGGGAATCCGATCTTTTCAGCTATTTCAAAAGCATAGGAGCTTCCTGGATTACCAATGCGTAGCACAAACAAAGGCGATAAGTTTTCAGGATCAAAAAGCATGGCACCGTTAATTATTCCCCTGATCCTTCGGGCAGCATCCTTTAGGTTAGCATAATGAGTAGTTATAACGCCAAAACAGCCTTTATCCGCAAAATCCTCAATACTGGCTTCGGCAATAGCACCGCCAAGCTGTGGTTCAGTACCCGAACCAAATTCATCAATTAAAACCAGAGTTTGACCATCAGCATTTTCAATAAAAAAGCGAAGATTTTTTAGATGCGAGGTATATGTACTTAAATCATGCTCAAGGGATTGCTCATCGCCGATATCAATGAATATTTTTTTAAAAATCCCCGCTTCACTGTTTTCATCAACAGGTATCAATAAACCACACTGCAGCATATATTGCAGGAGACCTGCGGTTTTAAGCGCTACAGATTTTCCACCCGCATTGGGTCCTGAAATTATCAATATTCGTTGCTTTTGATTCAGCGACAGATCAAGAGGAACCACAGTCTTTTTCTGACTCCGGTGAGAAATATATAATAAAGGATGTACTGCATTTTTCCATTCACAAACCGGAAAGTCATGAAGGTGTGGGAAATATGCATTAATATCAATAGCAAATCTGGCTTTTGCCCTTATGAAATCAATTTTTCCCAAAAAGTAATAACACTGAAGCAGGCTCTCAATATGTGGGCGTATAAAATTCGCAAATTCAGTAAGTATCCGATTAATTTCCCTTAATTCAGCATTCTCGAGTTCACGGATTTCATTATTTATCTCAAAAACCTCTGCCGGTTCAATAAAAACCGTCTGGCCGGTAGCCGATTCATCATGAATGAAGCCTTTTATCCTTCTTTTATACGAAACGGGAACAGGTATAACCGGACGACCATTACGTATTGTAACCTCAAGGTTTTCGCCAGCCAGCCCTTCTCTTTTTACCTGTGTAAATATTTTTGCCATGATTGATTCCGCAAATCGCTGTTTCTGCACAAGCTTACTGCGGATATCCTTTAAAACAGGTGAAGCGCTGCTTTTGATTAATCCTTTGGGATCAATAATACGGTCAATCTCAATTAGTATTTCATTTTCTACTGAAACCTTTGAAGCAACTGTAAGCAGATATGTCACCTTTTCAGGTTCCTGATTTTCAATGAATCTTTTTATTTCCAGAATTGTATTAAGCGAAACATGCAGTACAGAGAGGCTTTCAGGTTCAATTGCAGTTCCCGGGGTCTTAATCCGAATAAGTTCAGTAGTGGGGTCAAGATAATCCTGCTGCGGAAAAGAAAGTCCATTGCGGAGCAGATTTGCCATTTCATTGGTTTCATTGAGCCAGGTTCGCAGGGTAACCAGATCATCAGTAAAACACATATCCTCCAGATATTTTTTGCCCAAATCACAAAGAATATGTTTGCTGATATGCAATTTCACTGTGGCAAATCCAATCTTTTCTTCAAAGTTCTGTGGATATATCATGATATTACTAACTGATTTTTCTCAGAATTTTCTAAGAGTGAATTAATGTCTGCTTTTTTATGTTCATGTGCAAAGTTAGCAGAGTTAATTGTTTTATAACCAGCCTGAACAAAGATGCCCTAAAAATTACAAGTATTTTTAAACAAAAAAACCCGCTAATATTGCAATCAGCGGGCTTAATTAATTTTTGGATTATCAATTAAAGCTGAACCTTTTTAAGCAAACTATTCGAACCGAGCAATGCATCAACGTATTGAGCACGTTTGTATATAAATGGATCGTTAAGAGTTGCTGCCGATAATTTTCCACGGAAAGATTCGAGATTTGAATAATCTTTCTTTTCCATCCAGGCTGTAAGATCTTCCAGCATTTTTGCAATATGCTCAGGCTTGTTGCGGTACAAAGTACTGACTACCTGAACAGCATCAGCACCTGCAAGAATCATAGCAGCTACATCCTTACCTTCAAAAATTCCGGTGCTACTACATATCTGTGCCTTTATTCTGCTGTACAGCACGCCTGCAAAACGCAAAGGCACTCTCTTGTCATTGGGTTCACTAAGATTCCAGGGAGTAATATGTTTCTCGTCTTCAATATTTATTTCGGGCTGGAATAATTTGTTAAAAAACACGAAACCTTTTACACCCAGATCGTCAACCTGTTTTATGAAATTAAGCGGATTGGTGTAATAAAGGCTCAGTTTAACACTTACAGGGATTTTAACTTTACCTAAGATAGCTTTAATAATGTCAATCTGCTCAAGTTCAATGGTTTTACTGTCTTTATCAAATTTATTCGGAATCGAATAAAAATTCAATTCCAGAGCATCTACGCCGGTCTGTTCCAGTTGTTGAGCATAATCTACCCACGATTCTTTATAAACTGCATTTAGGCTGGCTATTAAAGGAATTCCCAGCACTGATTTTGCTTTACTCAAATTTTCAAGATGTTCCTGTGGTCCGGCATGTTCAAGGTTTGGGAAAATACTTAGCATTTCAGCACTACGCTCTGCGTACTCGCCAAGATCTTCATCCATCTGATACCTTTCAAGCTGAATCTGCTCTTCGAAAAGAGATTTGTAAACAACAGCAGCGGCTCCACTGTCTTCAAGCCTTTTTAAAACGTCATGATCAGTGCTTAAATTACAGCTTCCGGCAATGATGGGATTTTTTAACTTCAATCCTAGATAAGTAGTCTTTAAATCAGTCATAAATTGTTTATTTTCAGGTGAATAATAGCTTTGTCGAACTTCGGTATGCTAGGATTTAAACGTAAATCAAAGCATTGTTGTTCAAAAAACAAACATGTTTTGGCAAAATTAAAACAATTAGCTAAATGAAAGACCTAATTTTAGTAAATTCCGCCATATTACATTTCAAATGCTTTTTTCATCGTATGTAAATCACAAAGTGCTCGCTTATTTAAAACACTTCCAAATAAGCACTGATAATGAGTTTGTTGAGTTTCAATTCAATTAAATTAATTAATTTAGCACAAAATTTCTTTTAAACTCAAAGTGTTAATTAACAGACTTTTAATTATATAAATTATGACAAAAAAGAAAAAATTCATTACTTGTGATGGCAATTATGCCGCAGCGCACATTGCATACATGTTCAGTGAAGTGGCTGCTATTTACCCTATTACCCCTTCTTCGAATATGGCTGAGCATATAGATGAATGGGCTGCTCATGGAAGAAAAAATGTGTTTGGAGAGCCGGTAAAGGTTACTGAAATGCAATCAGAAGCTGGAGCGGCAGGTGCTTTACATGGTACTTTGCAGGCTGGTGCTCTTGCCAGTACGTTTACTGCATCTCAGGGATTGTTATTAATGATACCAAACATGTTTAAAATATCCGGAGAGCTGCTTCCCGGAGTTTTTCATGTTTCAGCTCGTAGCGTTGCTGCTCAGGCATTATCAATTTTTGGTGATCATAGTGACGTAATGAGTGCCCGCCAAACTGGTTTTGCAATGCTGGCTACAAGCAGTGTACAGGAAATCATGGACATAGCAGCAGTAGCTCATTTCGCAGCAATTAAATCCCGTATTCCATTCCTACACTTTTTTGATGGATTCCGTACCTCGCACGAAATGCAAAAAGTTGAGTATTTTGACATGGAAGAAATCGCCGATTTAATGGATCGCGATGCATTGCAGGAATTCCGCAAAAACGCTCTAAATCCGGAAAACCCTGTAACCCGCGGAACTGCTCAAAACCCTGATATCTATTTTCAAACACGTGAGGTTGCAAATAAATTTTACGATGCTGTACCCGATATTGTAGAATCATATATGAAAGAACTTTCAGCCCGTTGTGGCCGTGAGTATCATCCATTTATGTATTATGGAGCACCTGATGCTGAAAACATCATTGTTGCAATGGGTTCAATAACCGAAACTATTCGCGAAACAGTAGAACACCTTAATAATAATGGTGAGAAAGTTGGAGTTGTAGTAGTTCATCTGTATCGTCCGTTCTCTGAAAAATATTTCTTCAATGTGCTTCCCAAAACTGTTAAACGCATTGCTGTCCTTGACCGCACCAAAGAACCCGGTTCAATTGGAGAACCTCTGTACCTCGATGTAAAAAGCATGTTTTACAGTAAGAAAAATCAGCCTCTGATTGTTGGAGGACGTTATGGTCTGAGTTCAAAAGATACTCATCCTTCGCATATTGTTGCTGTTTTTAAGAACCTTTCAAGGTCAGAACCCAAAAATGACTTCACAATAGGTATTGTTGATGATGTAACCTTTAAATCACTTCCTGTTGAACCCGCTATAAATGTTTTGCCTAAAGGCACATTCAGCGGCAAGTTTTATGGGCTAGGGTCTGATGGTACTGTTGGCGCCAATAAAAACTCAATTATGATCATTGGCGACAATACCGATAAATATGCACAGGGTTATTTTGCTTACGACAGTAAAAAATCAGGCGGTATTACTGTTTCACACCTGCGCTTTGGCGACAAACCTATACGTGCTCCTTATCTGGTAAAAAATTCTGATTTTGTTGCCTGCCATGTTACTTCGTATCTTGGGAAATATGATATGATTACAGGTTTGAAAAAGGGTGGGGTATTTCTACTTAACAGCATATGGGATGCCGAAGAAACTAAAGATCGCCTGCCGGATGATATGAAAAAATATATGGCTGATAATGATATCAATTTTTATATCATTAATGCCACCAAAATTGCTGCAGAAATAGGACTTGGCGGCAGAACCAATACCATCATGCAGTCGGCATTTTTCAAAATTTCTGAAGTGATTCCTTATGAGGAAGCTGTTGGACATATGCGCAAAGCCATTATCAAATCTTTTGGCATAAAGGGAGAAGAAATTGTCAATATGAACTTTGCTTCAGTTGACAAGGGAGGTGAACTTGAGAAAATTGAAATCCCTACTGAATGGTCAAAAATTAAAGTCACTTCAAAAGTTGACAATCGCGATATTCCTGATTTCATCAGAAATGTTGTAGAACCTATGACAGCCCAACTTGGCGATGATCTTCCTGTTAGCACCTTTGTTGGTCGTGAAGATGGCTCATTCCCTCCGGGAACAACTGCATATGAAAAAAGAGGTATAGCTGTTGAAGTTCCTGAATGGCAACCTGAGCATTGTATCCAATGTAATCAGTGTGCATTTGCCTGTCCTCACTCCTGCATAAGACCATTTCTTATTAATGAGGACGAATTAAAACAACTTCCAGAGGGAGTTACTACTCTTAAAGCTATCCCGAAAACATTTGAAGGTCTTGTATACAGACTGCAGGTAAGTCCACTTGATTGTACCGGGTGTGGTGTTTGTGTGGATGTTTGTCCTACAAAGATTAAATCACTTGAGCTTAAGCCTCTTGAAACTCAAAGCATTGAGGTTCAGAATTGGGAAATTATTTCAAAGACAGTTTCATACAAGGATAACATTGTTCCAAAAGATAAATCGGTAAAAAACAGTCAATTTGCTCAACCACTCTTTGAATTCTCAGGCGCCTGCGCTGGTTGTGGCGAAACTCCTTACTTAAAACTTGTTACTCAGCTTTTTGGGGACAGAATGATTGTTGCCAATGCTACAGGCTGCTCTTCAATATATGGAGGCTCAGCACCGGCAACACCCTATACTGTAAATCACAACGGTCATGGTCCGGCATGGGCGAACTCACTGTTTGAAGACAATGCTGAGTATGGATATGGAATGGCACTTGCAAACGAGAAAATGCGAGAAAGAATTGCATTAAAAATGAAAGAAGCTATCCAGAATGGAATTGATGAAAAAGTTAAATCAGCCTTTATTAGCTGGATCGAAAGCATGAAAGATGCAGAAAAATCTAAGGAGGCTTCAGCCAATGTGATAAAAGTACTTGAAGGAAGCAAACATGCAGTGGCTAAAGAAATATTATCACTGAAACAATACCTTGTTAAAAAATCAATTTGGATCTTTGGTGGCGACGGCTGGGCTTACGATATCGGATTTGGTGGACTGGATCATGTTATTGCCTCAGGTGAAAATGTGAACCTTTTAGTTCTTGATACTGAAGTATATTCAAATACTGGTGGTCAGGCTTCAAAATCTACACCTATAGGAGCGGTAGCCAAGTTTGCTGCTTCTGGAAAGAAAATCCGGAAAAAAGACCTGGGAATGATGGCAATTTCATATGGTTATGTTTATGTAGCACAAATAGCTATGGGTGCAAGTCAGGCACAAACATTAAGAGCGATTCGTGAGGCAGAAGCTTATGATGGGCCATCACTCATTATTGCATATTCGCCTTGTATTGCTCACGGCTTACGTGCCGGCATGGGTAAAACTCAGGAAGAAGCCAAATTAGCTGTTGAATGTGGATACTGGCATAATTACCGTTTCAATCCTGCTCTTGAACCAGAAGGTAAAAATCCTTTTGAGCTCGATTCAAAAGAACCCGACTGGAGCAAATTTCAGTCATTCCTTGGTGGAGAAGTTCGCTATACTTCATTGAAAAAAGCATTCCCCGCTGAAGCTGAAGAGCTGTTTAAAGCTGCCGAAGAAAATGCACGGTGGAGATACAATGCCTATAAGAGAATGGCTACAATGGAATATTAAAACAGTATTCTATGATAATTTATAAACTATGCCCGGCTAATAAAACAGCCGGGTTTTTATTTTTTAACAACCCTGTTTGGGTTCAAAAAAAGAAGAGTAAATAATTTTAACTGTCAGCCATTCTTATTAATTGATTCGAGCATAGACTGATTAAGGATTTCAAGATAATTACCATTAAGTGAGATAATTTCTTCGTCTTTAAACTTTTTCAATACCCGAATAGCACTTTCCTTTGTCATTCCTGAAAGATCAGCCAGTTCCTGCCGCGAAATGGTTAGTTCGAAAGCCTTATTATTATAAACTGACGAAGCCAGATATAAAATTGTATCAGCCATTCGTCCATAAATATGTTTTTGTGTCAAACCCGATATTTTATGAAAAAGGTTAACAGTTTGCAAACTAGCTTTACGAAGAAATTCAGATGCAAAACTTACATTAGCTTTCATCAGCTCAACTATAATATCAATATTAAAGAGGCAGGCTGTGGTTTCTTCGACCGCAACGGCAGAGTAATGATGGCGCTGGTCAACGAAAGCTCCAGGCATTAAAAGATAATTACTTGGTCTGGTTAAGCTGAAAATCAAATCATTACTATTTTCATGTTCTATATATGATTTAACTAGTCCTGAAGTAATGCAAACTAAACTATGACAAGGTGTTCCTTGTTTGAAAATAACTTCGCCTGGCTTATAATAAATACTAACCTTCTCGCAATCAATGCGCTGAAGCTGATCATCATTTAAAGTATTAAAAATATCAGAGCGGCTCCTACAAGCAAAGCAGTTGGTTTTTAAGAGCTTTCCCATTTGTAAAGATATTTTGAGAATATCACTGTAATATAAATAAAAAAATGAGCTATATGTTCAATTACATTGATTCAGATCAATGTAAAACACGAAAATATCAATAAAAACTCTAATTACAATCAACAAGCATATAAAATATCATATCCAAATATTTATTTATTTTGCTACATGGTAAAATAAAGCTTGATATGGATTATCCAACATCTGCCCGAAATTTTCTGATCTATGCCTTCACATTAGTTTTACTAATGTTTCTGCCTTCCTGTCAATACGAGTTTATTGAAGAAGACGCACCCGACCCGAATAAAGAATATTCATTTAAAGATGATATTCTTCCAATTTTTGAAGCAAAGAGTTGTACAAGCTGTCACCGTTCCGGCTCTACCTATCCTGATCTCACACCTACCAATGCGTATAATTCAATTGTACCCAATCTGGTTAACCTTTCAAATCCGGAATCAAGTAAAATATATTCCTATCCCCATCCGGCAACAACTACACATGGGTTCCAGAAATATTCAACGGCTCAGGCAAATATAATTCTTGAATGGATAAAACAGGGTGCAATAAATAATTAACTTCAACGAAACAAATACATGAAAAGGATACTACTCATCGTTATAGCTCTTATTGGTGTACTCAGCCTTATGGCTCAGGAAGAACCCACCAAAGACCGTCCAGTAAGGGCACCTTTTAATAGTGGTATATTAATTGATAATCAAACAAGTGTTATTCCTGCTGATAAAACACTTGAATTTCAAATCCAACATAAATTTGGCAAGATTGATAATGGCTTTTCTGATCTTTTTGGTCTTTATGCTCCAGGTGCCAACATTCGTCTTGCTTTAAACTATGTTCTAATAAAGAATTTACAAATTGGATATGGGCTTAGCAGAATTAGGATGTATAGTGATTTTTCAATAAAATACACCATTCATGAACAAACAAGGAGAAATACATTTCCTGTAGCTGTTGCTGTTTTTGCGAATATGGCTGTTGATGGCCGAAACAAAAGTGATTTTGGCAATAACTATAAATTCGGCAACAGATACTCATATTTCTCACAACTGATCGTTGGTCGCCGTTTTAACGACTGGTTATCAGTACAAGCAAATGCAAGTTTTACCCATTACAATATTACTGAACCCGGAATAGATCACGATAAAGTTTCAGTTGGCTTTAATGGCAGGATAAATTTTTCATCTCAGTCGTCAATTCTTTTTCAGTACGATATTCCGCTTAAAATCAAGAGTATCACTGAGCACCGTGAATGGACGAACCCGGCTAAGCCAAATCTTGGTATAGGCTGGGAAATAAGAACTAGCACCCATGCGTTTCATATCTACCTTTCATCAACTGATGGCATGATCCCACAGCATAATACAGTATATAATACTAACGACTGGACTAAAGGTGATATGATGTTTGGATTCTCAATAGTAAGATTTTGGAATTTTTAATAAATAAGTATTTAATAACCAAATTGTTGCAAAATTATGAAAAGAAAGATTTTTTTCCGTTTGATGTTAGCAGTAGCAGCTTTTGCTATGATAGCTTTTGTAGTTCCACAAGAACAAAAAAAGGGTGGTCCATGGGAGATCCCAAAAGAATACAAAGAAAAGAAAAACCCGTTTAAAGATGATGCCTCTCTTGTAAAATTAGGAAGGACCATTTACAACAAGCATTGTCGTTCATGCCACGGAAACGCCGGCCTTGGTGATGGAGTAATGGCCAAGAATCAAAAAACATTTCCGGGGGATTTTTCAAGTGCTGAATTTCACAAATATACTGACGGTGAATTATATTTTATGTCAATTATAGGTCGTGATGAAATGCCAAATTTTGAAAAAAAGATCACAGATGAAGAAGAAAGATGGGCAGTGATAAACTACATCCGAACTATGAAAAAATAACACATTGACCGAACCTTTTAGTTTTTATCATATATTCTCAAAATAATGGATCTGACGAAGTTTGTAAAGAAAATAAGGAAAACAGGGGCAAGATGGCTTTTACTTGTCTTGCCTTTGTTTATTGCATGGCTTATGTCAGGTGCAGATGTTAGCTTGGATCCTAAAGTAGAATTCGACGAGGAAACATTACAATGCCTTGAATGTCATGGTGCTATGCGTTATACCCTTGTTGACCCTGAAACCGGAGATACCGTTTCAATGAAAATGTATGAAGAACTCAGAATTGACCCTAATGTATATGCAAAAGCAACCCATGGAAGCTTTTCCTGTATTGACTGTCACTCACCTGATTTTGAAACTCATCCGCACCCGGTTTCAGTAAAGTTCGAGCCCAATTTTGAATGTATTGACTGCCATGGTCCTGACGAGAAATATGCAGATTTCAACTTTGAAACCATTGAAGAAGAATATTCAATAAGTGTTCATGGCAATCATTATATTGAAAACTTCAGCTGCTGGAGCTGCCATAATCCTCATACATATAAAAATACAGCCAGACAAAGTGAAAGTATCACCGAAATAGTTGCATATAACAACTCAATGTGTTTAGGATGCCATGGTGATATTAGTCATTATGAAGTACTTATTGAAAGACAGCTTACAAATATGCTTTCAAAACATGACTGGCTTCCAAACCAAAGTCTCCATTTCCGAAAAGTAAGATGTATTGATTGTCATGCTGCTGTTCACGAGGATATACTGGTTGCCCATCAGGTGTTACCTGCAAATCAGGCAGTAAGAAATTGTGTTGATTGTCATTCAACAAATTCTATCCTCATGGGCTCGCTATATAAACATCAGGTAGTGGAGAAAAGAAGTAAATCTGGATTTTTTAATGCAGCAATCACAAATCAGGCATATATTATAGGAGCAAACAGAAATTATTATTTCAATGTATTCAGTGTAGTTATTTTCGGTCTTGTACTGGCTGCAATTGCTGTTCATGCTACACTCAGGTATATAAGTTACAGGAGGCAACATGGCAAAAAGTAAAAAACTATACTTGTATCCTCTCTGGCTAAGGATATGGCATCATGTTAATGCTATACTTATGATTTTCCTGATTGCTACAGGAATAAGTATGCAATATTCAGATCCGGCATACCCGCTTATAAGATTTGATATTGCTGTTACTGTTCATAATATTGCCGGAGTTTCGCTGACAGTATCATATTTTATATTTCTGTTAGGTGTGCTTTTTACTTCAATAGGTAGGTTTTATGTTGTTAAAACTGAAGGCTTACTGACTTCCTTTTCCAAGCAATTACGTTATTATCTGTTTGGTATTTTTAAAGGGGAACAAAGTCCTTTTAAAGTAAGTGAAAAACAAAAGTTCAATCCTGTACAGCTTATCACCTATAATCTTATTATGCACGCAATTATCCCTGTCACCTTTATAACCGGCTGGGCACTTCTTTTTCCTGAAACAATAGTGCTCAACGTGTTTGGTTACAGCGGAATAATGCTTACAAGCCTTGTACATTCAATAGCAGGTTTTTTCATCTCTATTTTCCTGCTTATTCATCTTTACGTGATCACCATAGGGTCAAGTACAACTGCAAATTTGAAGAGTATTATTTATGGATATCACGAAGAGCACGATACTGACGATGACCAATCAGAAGAAATTAAAGAATAATTAAAAATATATTTTACTGAACAGTAACCTAAAATTATACTATTATGAAAGGGAAACTAACATTTGTAACAGTAGCAACTGTCATGATTTTACTAATGACCGGAATGATAATTTCAAGTTGTACTAAAGAAGGACCTGAAGGCAAACCTGGACTCGATGGGATAGATGGCAAAGATGGAGCTGAAAGCTGTAGTTCATGCCATAATTTTTCTGAAATATTACTTGCAAAGATAAGTCAGTATCAAAATTCAGTTCATGCTAAAGGAGCTACTTTAGACCATAATAATCAAGGCTGCGGGCACTGTCATACAAGTATGGGGTTCAGAAATTACTTAACTGACGGTACAATTGCCACTGTTAATAATCCCACACCAATAAACTGCCGTACTTGCCATCCTATTCACGAATCGTACACACTTAATGATTATGGACTTAGAACCAGTGTACCGGTAAACTTGTTATTGGGTGAAGGTGAATATGATTATGACAATTCAAACCTATGCGCCAACTGTCATCAGGCGCATGATCTTAATCCATATCCTGTTGCTGGTGGAGACTCTTTGTCAATTGCCAGTAAATATTATGGTCCTCACCATGCTCCTCATGTTAATATGCTTATTGGTAAAGGACCTTATCAGATTCCCGGAAGTATGGAATATTTAAATTCGCCACATACCATAGTTGTTAAAAGTGGTTGTGTTACATGCCATATGGGCGATGCTACCGGAAACTGGGCTGGAGGTCATCAGATGAATATTGAATACAGGAACAGCTATGGAGCTATTGCATACCAATATACCGGCTGCTTAAGTTCAGGATGCCACGAAACAACAGCAGAGGTAACAGCAAAAATTAATCCTAATCGTGCAGAAATTCAGGGACTTCTGTCAGAATTAAAAACAAAATTATTGGATAAAGATTTAATGGATCCTGACGGATATATCAGACCCAATAAGAAAATGAGTCAGATGGACCTTGCATGCTTCATTAATTATAAATTTGTTTCTGAAGATAACAGTTACGGAGCACATAATTACCGATTTACTAAAGCACTGCTGGTTAATACATTAGAATATATTAATCCTCCGAGATAATATTTGTGATTGAAATACATTTTTTTGGAACCTCTTTTGAAAGCCATCTGTTTAACGGGTGGCTTTTAAATTTTTAAATAAATAGTGTTGAAAAATAATTCAAACATATTGCAGAATCAAAAATAATTTTTACTTTTGCAGACCGAAATAATAATCCTCCTTAGCTCAGTTGGTTAGAGCATCTGACTGTTAATCAGAGGGTCGCTGGTTCAAGTCCAGCAGGGGGAGCAAATCAAAGAGGCAGCAAAGCCTCTTTTTTGTTTATGTATTATCTTTATATTATTGTTTCTCAGAGGGTTAACAAGCACTACGTTGGTATTACTGATGATTATAACAGAAGATTAGAAGAACACAATACCAGCGAAAAAAATACTTTTACATCCAAATATAGACCATGGAAAATTGCTGCTGTCTTTAAATGTGCTGATTCATTAAGCGAAGCAAGAAAAATTGAGAACTTTATTAAAAAGCAGAAAAGCAGGAAGTTACTCGAAAAAATGATCAATGATGAGCCCTTGTATGGGATTCTGACTAAGTTGGTTAGAGTCCCGAACTTACGGGATTAATCAGAGGGTCGCTGGTTCATCCCGTACGTACGGGACAGCAGGGGGAGCAAATCAAAGAGGCAGCAAAGCCTCTTTTTTGTTTATGTATTATCTTTATATTATTGTTTCTCAGAGGGTTAATAAGCACTACGTTGGTATTACTGATGATTATAACAGAAGATTAGAAGAACACAATACCAGCGAAAAAAATACTTTTACATCAAAATATAGACCTTGGAAAATTGCTGCTGTCTTTAAATGTGCTGATTCATTAAGCGAAGCAAGAAAAATTGAGAACTTTATTAAAAAGCAGAAAAGCAAAAAGCTACTCGAAAAAATGATCAATGATGAGCCCTTGTATGGGATTCTGACTAAGTTGGTTAGAGTCCCGTATGAACGGGACGAAACCTGACACAGCTTGCGATTTTATAAACATTGAATCTTTAACGGGATTTTAAGAGATTGAAGTCGTATTTTGTGTTCATGAACACAAAATACCAACACATCACATTAAATTTTCCGTATCCGAATACCCCGTGCAAAATGTTCTGAGCCTTTTTCAATAATCAAATCGGCACGGAAACGGGTGGGTAGAATATTTTCTTTTAAATTGGGTAAGTTGATATTGTCCCATACTTCGTTGGCAAATTGCATCAATTTATCCAAGGGCCAAGTAGAATATTGGAAGAAATAAGATTCCGGATTTGAAAAAGCAGTTTTTTGTAGCGTAATAAAACGATTTAAAAACCACTGCTTGATATCTTTTTCGTTAGCATCTACGTAAATTGAAAAATCAAAAAAATCGGAAACAAAGACGCTACGCTTCTTTTTTTGCTTATTTCCGGAAACTTGTAGCACATTAATTCCTTCTACAATCAAAATATCGGGCAGATCAAATTCGTACACTTTATCTTTTTCGACATCATATATAAGATGTGAGTAAATTGGAACTACAAGGCGCTTTTTGCCTGACTTTGCAACAGAAAGAAACGCCATCAGTTTTTTGGTGTCGTAACTTTCCGGAAAACCTTTGCGGTGTAATATACCTCGTTTATTCAGTTCTTCGTTGCAATATAGAAAACCATCGGTGGTTACCAATTCTACTTTGGGCTGCTCGGGGGTCATCGACAAGAGCTTTTGCAGCACACGCGAAGTAGTACTTTTGCCTACTGCCACACTTCCTGCAATACCGATTATATAAGGCACCCGACTACTTTTATTTTTGAAAAACTCATCGAGTTCGTTGTGCAAATTACGATAATGCGAAATGTGTATTTGCAGAAAACGCACCATCGGCATATAAACATCTTCCAACTCATCAATTGTGAGCGGTTCGTTCAGCGCTGTTAGTTTACTTAAATCGATATCCTTCACCGGAAACATCGGGTGGTCTTCTAACTGGCGCCAGTCTTCGCGCGTAAAGCTTCGAAAAGGGGAAAATGTGACGTTGAAATTAGGTTTTTTCATCGTCAAAGCGGTTTTTTTAAGGCACAAAGATAACAGCTTTTGCTGAAACAGAGAGCAATTCTACAAAACAATACTTTATCGAAGCCATCTGTGAAATTAATTTTCTGTAAAAGCTTATCAAGTTGACAAGCAAAAAAATAATCTGAGGCAAGCAATAACACTTAATTAAGCGGTGGACTAAATTGATTCTATCTGCCAAGAATCAACAAATTGAAAACCAAAGGGCAGCATCAAATCGGGACTCAGGTCTTTTTAAACTCTCGCGGACTTATTCCTTTCACACGTTTAAAGTATTTTCCGAAAAACGACTGCGACGGAAAATTCATCTCATCGCTAATTTGCTGAATGGTCATATTGGTTGATTTGAGTAGTGCTTTTGCTTCGAGCATAACGTAATCTTCAATCCATTCATTTACCGATTTCCCTGTATTTTGTTTTATAAGTTGCGACAAATATTTAGGTGTCAGAAACAGTTTGTCCGCATAAAATTCTACTTGCCGTTCTGTTTTTATAATGTTTTTCGGCCATTTCCAAAAAGTTTTCTACCAATAAAACCCAAGGCATCTGGTTCTTTGTTTCCGATTTATTATGCACTTGCGAGAAGGGCATATAGAAAAAAGTCATTGTTAAATGCTTTACCATTTCGCTACGATATGGATTATGGCGCATTTTTAAGATCTGCCTAAACATCGAATAGTAGGTCTTAAAAACCAGCAGTTCTTCGCCTGAAAGTGGTATATACGGATCATTGTCAACCGATTGGAACAGGGATATTCGTTCTTGAATTAATGGGAAAAGTCCATCCGTAAAACGTTTCGACATAACGATAAAACGTCCTTCAAAATCATCGCTGACATATTCATATTGAAATATTTTATCCGCTCTGATCGTAATAATACAAGGCGCAAATGTCGAATAGGATTTCATGTTTATTTTCCAGCGCGTCTCGCCTTTGGTACATATCACAAAACTGGTTACATCCGTCTTAAAGGGCTGGTAAAATGCCGGAAGGATATTGATTCCTTCATACAATAAAAAATCATCATCAATAGAAAGTGAGTTGAGATTATCTTTGAAATTATCTTTCCACGTCAGTTTGTTATTTGTTTTTCCATATTTGTTCGTTGTTTTTGAATTATTTCATCAAGTATTTCATGCAAAAACACACATTTAATCCAATATACTATCCGCTTTTACTGATTTTTCACACGTATTCTGGATAAACCGGAGTATGTTGGCCCTTTATAAACTTTAGATTTTGTTTTTTGTGTTCTTTAACCTGAATTATTCATAAAAACAAAAATAATGCGGGTAAATATACTGTTATTTTATTGAATATCAGTATATTTGCGTTGTCAAACCCCCGCATTATGAGCAAAGATAAAACAAAAACAGTAAACACTAAAACTTCAGAAAATAAATTCACTCAAACCACCCTTTTTAGTCTATCAAACGTTGGTAAAAAGAAGACAGAGGTCCGGTTTGTAACAGAGCATATATCAAGTGATGGTGGCCTTCTTTTCCTCAAAGAAGTGGACAAGAACATAGGTCTGATTGATAGTATAGCAGACTGCTTAGATGACCAACGACATGCAAGTTATGTGAAACATGACATCAAGAGTCTTCTTTCTCAGCGCATCATGCAAATAGCTGCCGGATATGAAGATGCTAATGATTGTAACACTTTGCGCAATGATGGAGTTTTGAAAATATGCTGTGAGACAGAACATAGTCTATCGGCTCAGCCTACCATGAGTAGATTTGAAAACAGCATTTCCAATAAGGAGTTATATCAAATATCTCAAGTTTTAGTAGATCAGTTTATTGCAAGCTATACAAAAGCACCTGAGGTAATCATTTTGGATTGTGACGATACAGCAGCACGCGCATATGGGGAGCAACAACTGAGTCTTTTTAATAATTATTATGGCGATTATTGTTTTATGCCATTGCATATTTATGAAGGTTTGTCAGGGAAATTGATAGCCTCCATACTTAAGCCCGGTCGAAGAAGTAAGAGTGTCAAGGTGTTTGGAATTCTTAGAAGACTCATAGAACATGTGCGCAAGATTTGGCCCAATACGCTGATTATCCTTCGAGGCGACAGTCATTTTTGTTCACAGGAATTTATGGATTGGGCAGAAACAGAATATAACATCGGGTTTATAACCGGTCTTACCAGTAATAATCTGTTGAAAGAAATGACCTGTACAACCATTGAAAGTGCAGAACGCGAGTTTAAGACCTATCAAAAGCCATTAAAGAGATATCACAGTTTTACATACAAAGCAGCAAGCTGGCGGCATTTTCAAAGGGTGGTAGTAAAAGTAGAGGTAAGCGACCAAGGCACCAATGTTCGTTATATTGTCAGCAACATCCGTTGTATACGCGCTAAAGCCCTATATGAGAATGCATACTGTGCCAGAGGGAGTGCCGAATTGCGAATTAAGGACCACAAAACTTATTTGAAATCAGATAGGATGTCTTGCAATAGCTTTAAAGCTAATCAGTTCAGATTATTATTACACTCTGCAGCTTACGTGCTGATACATACGCTGCAAAAACAAGCATTAACTTCAACGGAATTTGCAAATTCCACCATGAAAACCATTCAATTGAAAATATTGAAGATAGCCACAAGAGTGAAAATCTTAAAAACAAAGGTGAAAATTGAATTTCCTGTTGAATTTCCTGAAATACAAATATTTAAGAACTTATTATTGTTGTTTCAAGAGCTTAGGATTTAGACCAGACACTACCCTCTACCGCTCTTTCACATATAACAAACAACAAATCCACACTTTTTTTCAAAGAAAAAGGTGAATGGGAGAGGTATGTTTAAAAATCAGAAAAATAATGGTATAACCCTAAATCTAATCAGATCCATACCTAAATTCAAAATCCGGAATGGAAAATAGGATGATTGGAAAGCAAATTGTAGGTTTGTGAATTAAACAGGTTAAATTAGAACATCAAAAGAACTTTCTATGTCAGGAAAAACAAAATGTATGAGTCAGATCAAACAATTATTGCAAGTCTGTTTGGAATTTCCACAAAGGTTGAACCCATATTAAATGACTGAGAAATTGTATGTGTATTTCCGGGAGTCAATGCCAGCAATGTAGTTCCGGAAGCATTAGGTAGCATTTTCAACATCACATTTTTGAAATACCATTCACCATTATTTGCCACATTTCCAGTAGTAACCTTCTCGACAACAACAATATGAGCCTTTAAACAAGCATTGTAATTAGTCAAAACATTAATTCCAAGATCAATAATAATGTTTAAATCTTCATCAATATGAGAATTAATAATATTGATTTCCATATCGGTTGGTAATCCGATGTAAGAATCATAAACAGCCTGTGTCATCTGTGACGGTGAAGCAGTTGAAGAATTTATCCTCAATGCTGGAACACTGTTTATAGAATAATAAGTACTTCTTACACCTCCTTCGGGAGTATAATACGGATCACCGGTACTAGACCAATTCATTTGATATTTTATCAGGCTATATGTATTTGGATTGGCTTTTAATACTGCATTTAAAACAGGATTAGCATAAGCATACGGACCGCAGGTTGTACTAGTAATTACCACGTATAAAGGCTTCTTAATCAGTCTGTTGGTTATAACTTCAAAATGCGTAACAATAGATTGGGTTTCCGAAACATCAGGATATTCAACATTAAGGATAGCAGAATAATTACCTTCTGTTGCATTCCATGAAGGAAAACTTAAAGGCATAGCGTCAGACAATTCATCTGCAATTAAACAATCAGTATACTGCTAAATAATTTCATCAGACTTCAATGATTTAGTAGCGGTGGTAAAACTTACTACCTGTTGTGTTTCGTTACGATTAAACGTAATAATAGGGCTAATCTTCAAACCTGTGGCAATAACCGAAGGCATCCATAATTCATAGGAACACGAAAATCCCATCATACTATTCAAGTTTTCACCTATTAGGAATTTCAAGGAAAAGTCTATAAATCATTAACCCACCTTCATTTTACTAATCAATTCCTCGCACATATAAAGAAATTATCTCAGTGTTTTACACTGATCATATGCATGTTACATATTTATAGCATAATTTCAACAAATTAATTAAACTTATTTACGACATTTTTATCGGAATTTAATAATATGTATTAACTTTGCCCTTTAAAATCCTGTTTTATGTTTTCAAAAGCCTGCGAGCATGCCATCAAAGCAATGATCTACATAGCCTCCCAATCACTTGAAGGTAAAAGGGTTAAAATAGGCGATATAGTAAGAAACTCAGGTTCTCCTGAAGCTTTTACGGCTAAAGTCCTGGGAAGTCTGACTAAATACGATATAGTGAACTCACTTACGGGACCTACGGGAGGTTTTTATGTTGATATCAAACAAATGAAAAAAACTAATCTAAGTGATATAGTTAAAGCAATTGATGGAGATGCAATTTTTAACGACTGCGGACTTGGGCTAAGTGAATGTGATGAAAATCAACCATGTGCAGTTCATTTTAATTTTAAAAAGGTAAGAAATGAAATAAGAGTTATGTTGACAACAACCAGCATTTATGAAATTGCTCTTGGATTGAAGTCAGGAGAAACAGTAATAAAAAGATAAAAATTTTTACCATTATTTACGATAATTTTGTCGCAAATGAGGAAATTAATAAAACATGATTGTCTTACAACATCAGGCTAATAGGTTAAATATCAATATATTATAATTTCAATTAGATACTATTAACTCTAAAACTATGATAACACGAAAGTCACAATTAATAAAGACATTAAACTACATTATCAAGTAATAATCACAAAATCAATATGTTATGAGAATCACAAAAGAAAGTATTATAGCAGAACTGGTTGCTTTGGACTACAGGACTGCCTCAGTGTTCAAAAACAACAAAATTGACTTTTGTTGTAACGGCAACCGAACTATTGAAGATGCCTGTAATCAGAAACAGATTGAATACAGCACTCTTTTACAGCAATTAGATCAGATTGTATCAGAGAATAAAGAATCAACAGTTGATTATAACTCTTGGCCGCTTGATTTACTTGCTGATTATATTGAGAAGAAACATCATCGTTATGTGGATACAAAAATTCAGGAAATAAAGCCATATCTTGAAAAAGTGATTAAGGTTCACAGCAGCCATCACCCTGAGCTAATTGAGATTGGAAAACTTTTCGAAGAATCGGCAGATGAGCTTACAAAACATATGAAAAAGGAAGAGTTGATGCTATTTCCACATATTCGCAAAATGGTTCAGGCTGAACAATCAGGAAGTAAAGTTCAAGCTCCTTTTGGAACTGTGCAGAATCCTATTAAAATGATGATGCTGGAGCATGATAATGAAGGTGAGCGTTTTCGCAAGATCTCTTCATTATCTGATAATTACACTCCTCCTGCTGATGCATGCAATACTTACAGAGTAACTTTTGCATTATTAAAAGAATTTGAGGAAGATTTACATCTACATATTCATCTTGAAAATAATATCTTATTCCCAAAAGCAATTGTCCTGGAAGAGTCATTGGTTAATGTTTAAAAATTAATCTACCTGCATTTTGCGATAGGTTTTTTTCCTGTATACAGCAGTAACATTGTTTTAGTAATTTGTCTTCACTACAAAGGGCACTAAGAAGCACTGAGGGTTTTATTTGTATTTCTCTGTGAACCTCTGTGATATCAGTGGTTATATTTTTCACCACAGAGGGCACGGAGAGGCACTGAAGACTTTATTTGTATTTCTCTGTGAACCTCTGTGATCTCAGTGGTTATATTTTTCACCACAGAGGGCACGGAGAGGCACTGAGGGTTTAGCAACCACCGGTACCATAATTACTACTATAGAGTTTGGATCTGAAATGCTGCTATTTTTAATTAAGCTACGCTTTCAAAGATATGAAGTAAAAGATTAATAAACCAATGCTTTTAATAATCCATGAAGAAGTGCTAGCGGCAAAACAAGTACTCCACCAATAAGCATTGTCAATTCAAATAACAAAGAACTGTTTTTGTATGGCTTGCCATTTTTACGTGATTGCAATGCACTAAAAGGCAGACCATAAATATTACCGGCAATCATTACTCTGCAAGCAGCAAAAATAATTTCAGCTTTTTCATAACCATAATATTCTATAATAGATTGATATGTTTCTTTTTCAGGCTTCCCCCTTTTCTCCGCAAAATGCTGCGCAAACAATATCGCTTTAGCCTCTTCCGGAATTATAAAATCAATACTACCACTAAGCATACTACTGATTTCCTCAGCATTGATACCCATTTTCAATGCCATGGAAGTATGGGCATAAGAGCATGCAGCACACGCATTAACCTCAGTTACAGCTAATTGCAAACGCTCAATAAATTGTTTAGAAATCAATTGTTTTCTTTTATTTTTAATAAGCTTTGCCGATGCACCAGGTAATTGAGTAAAAGCATAATACATCTCAGAGAAATTGTACTTACGCTTATAATTTTCCTGCGAACTAATGGAATCAGGTATAGTTATGCCTTTAAACATATTGTATGCTGTTATTATTAGTGTAGTTTAGCTAAAACATTTTAATAAAAATGCTGATTTACAGAATTTTAAATACCGATATATTAACAAAATATTCTTTGTGTATGATTTATGGGCTACAGAACCTAAAAGTCAGAAGCCCGTTGGACTTTTTTTGATTATTTTCCTTTTATATAGCTTCTTTTAAATCCTCCCCTATTTTAAATGCTGTAATAAATACATCAACATTACGCATCAAAATTTATTGTACATACTTTTCTTATACATTTTGGTCAACGAACATAAGTTTTGTGATGTAGAAGTTTAGAAACCACTTATTTCCCACACGCGAAAACACAATTACTTATTTACATTTTTTAAGATTTTAAAAAAAACAGCCTTAACCTCAAAGTCAATATTGGCGACATTGTTCATTTTATACCTGCTATATCAATATTTGGCGGAACTCCCTGCGGAAAGCGTGAAAACATTCTCAACTGGTCGTAAGTCATATTCTTGTCGCTATACTTAAAAGCATTTTCTCCAGCAACTGTCACAGATATAGTAACTATATGATTTACGGGCATTGATAAGAAAAGATACCAGCCATGAGAAAGTGTTGCCAAAGTAAATACGGGAATTGTCCAACCATATTTTTTTTGTTGAGCATATCTTAATGAGAAGCGTTTTACATCACTGACCTGAACTGCCATACATTTTTTAACATCTTCTACTAAAACTATAATTTCATTATTGTCAATAGAAATCAACTCTCCCTTAATATTGGATTTTGTTTTATGAACTAGTCTGATGTACGAACCCCGCTCACTAACATCAATCTGATCATAAGATGGTAAATAAGCCGGCACTGAGCAACTGCTCATAATTAATATCATCAGCCCCAAAAGGTAGATTTTATTTATCATAGTAGGAAAATGTTTTAGTATCAATTCTTGAATTCCAGAACTCTTGTTCCATTGTGTTTTCGTACAGCTTGTATACCTTTGCTTCATCATGGAGATATTTTTTAGGATTATTAAGCAATTTTTTTAGTTTTAGCAAATCTTTATCCTTGATCCATTGCTCCCGCACCCATTCCAGATAATATCCCTTTGAGTATAGAAATAATTCATAATAGGTATTTGCACCTGGAAACATGAAATTGAATTTATATTCACTACCAGGCATTGAAACTAAATATTCATCAGACGATTTAATTTGGCTCAATGCAGTGCTGTCTATTTTTCCTTTATTATAAACGGAGGAGGGAGACAATTCAAGTGGAATGACTTTATCTTTTATATTAGTTAAGGCAACATGATCAATTCGCCAGAGGCCTTTATTTAATACAATTTTAGCTTTTATTTCAGAACCTGAATTTGAATTCTTCAAAGGAATTAATTGTCTGTTCACTGCGATAGGTCCTGTTTCATAAAATCCATTCTGAAACTCCCAATCATTTTTTTGATTACTCCAAATATAAATGTCAATATCGCCCAGTTCTTCTTTTATTCCAATTCCCAGTTTGGCATTTATTTTTTCAACTGTTTCTACTTTCGCAAAAAAATCTCCAACTTCATCTCCCATGTAACCCATTGCACTGTATATAAAATAAGTTGTCATAAGTGTTTGCCGGAAACTTATAATAAAACCGAGGTTGTTAGTGTTTGTAACATTGTCGAATGTTAAGTAAATCTCTTCCTTACTACTTAAATTATTACTATCAGAGAGAGAAAATCTTTCCAGTTTGTCGTCATGTTTTAAATAATCGGTAATATCACCTTCTTCACCTTCAGCTTGTTTCAGCATATAAAGATTTTCGCAGAGGTAAAAATCATTTGTTGGAGAGTGAAAAACTCTTTCACCTTCTTTAAGAGGATGAGCAAGTATTTTAACATCTTTCACGCAATGAGTCTCCAATGCTTCATTCTTCATTGTGACTGATAAAGTATTATCCGTTATTAATTTATGGTTCAGTGCATCAATGTCAAAATATTCTAAAGAAGGAGATATAGCATTTGAAAAACCTTCTGCATCAGCATAATGAAAATTATCATTCTCATTCAAGTAAAAAGTCGGGCATGAGCCAAAACAAACTTTCGGATTTGTAAGGCAAGTAATCCCTAAGGCAACATCAAGGCCAGCCATTAAACTTAATGCAGTAATTCTGTTAAATTCGGGATTTAGGATCTTTGTATTTGTTTCAAAAATTGCAACACTATCAATTGGAATACTAATTAGACCTTCATCTCTCTGTCTTCTGTTAAAATCAAATTGAGTTCCGTAGCCTGTAACCATACTCAAAGCAGTATCAATTTTCCAGGAATCTTTTAAAATACAAACATCTCCGTTTTTAAGATGGGCTTTTAAAAATGGTTTTGTTTGAAGATTGTTTGTCTCGTATATTAATCTGTTTGCATCCTTATAGTTTGAACGGAAGTAATAAGTCGAACAGGACTGTACGCCTATAATAGCAGCAGTGATTGCAAAAGCGTAAAGAAAAATCTTTTTCATCTTTTTGTTTTTCATTAAAATGTCGTTTTTAAGTTGCCCCAACGGTTTATTTGCTCTACAAATATACCACATTGATATACAATGGCAACAAAAAGTATATAAAATAAAATGCAGCTTTTATCACATCAGTTAATCAATTAAACATCAGTAGTATGCAAAACTGTATTTTTGAAAAACTATTAAAATAAAACATTCTCTTCTGCGACAAATCATACCATGGGCATAAACACATAAAAATTATATTGATTTTTAAGGTTTGGGCGGTAATTAATCTTGGAGCTATATAATCACAAATCTAAACGAAATTACATAAATCATAAGAATATCAATGAAGGTATTATTGAGAAACTTTCATTTGAGGAAACTGATGATTTTTTTTGACAGCTATACAGTATTAATATAATTCATATTAATGATACAATTATTTTGATGGCATTTCATTTTACCACGGAGGACACGGAGAAGTACAGAGGGTTTTATTCGCATTTCTCTGCATACCTCTGCGTTCTCTGTGGTTATATTCTTCACCACAGAGGGCACGGAGAGGCACTGAGGGTTTTACTTGTATTTCTCTGTGAACCCCTGTGATCTCTGTGGTTATATTTTTCACCACGGAGGGCACGGAGAGGCACAGAGACTTTTCAACGTATTTCTCTGTGTACCTCTGCGTTCTCTGTGGTTATATTTTTCACCACGGAGGACACGGAGAGGCACAGAGGTTAATTTTATCATCAAACCAGAATCTTTTCTGCTGCTTTATTCAAAAATTCTGTTTTTATCTTAACAATGATATCGAAACCCCATATTTCAGAAAGGCGTCTGAACTCCTCTATCTTAAAACAAAAAATTTCTCTAAAAATTAGCAAAACCCGAAATACCTGTTACTCGCACCATGATGGTTTCCGTTCCAGCTGTTCAATATCATTTAACACTTCACGAATATAGCGAAACAGCTTACCACCGTGAAAACCATCAGCAGCACGATGATCTATGGCGGTTCCAAGCCATAATATACGCCTTGGAACGATCTTTCCGTCCACTACCCAGGGCCTTGTATCCACGCCACCCAGTATCATTACAAACGAAACATTTGAAACCGGGAATAATGCAGGAAATCCGGCTTCAAGTCCAAGGCTGCCAATATTTGATATTACAAAAGATCCAAAGCTGCTGGATGAAAGTCCCAGACTTGGAATTGAAAAACCAAGATCAATGGTAAGCATTTTAAAAAATCTGAATATCCATCCGCGAAAAGGCCATGGAATTGAGCCAAGCAAGCCTTTCATCTTCATAGTTTTATTTTCCGAACCTTTTCGTGATTCTTTTATTCCCTGAAAAAGAAAATCAGCAAGTTCTTTAAGGGTCATTTTATCAGCGTCAGGAACTTTAACCGAGCTAAGCTGATTATCACGAAGTAATACACTTACGCTGGCTTCAATTGAAGAACGGGGAATTACCTTACCACGAACAACTGATACATTTAGTTCAGGGACATCTTCTTTCAGCGCTCTGGCAATGATCAAAGTAAAAATATGAGTGAGTGTTATTCTAAGTCCTTCCTTGCGTTTTTTACTGATATATTCCTCAATATCAGTAACGTCAATTTCAACCGAACCAAGAATTTTAGCGTCTGTAGGTTTTTTATAAACAGCAGCCGCTACTTTCCGCCAGTTAGTATTGAGATTATCATTATTGGTCATAACAAATAATTGGAAATCCTATAATTAAATCATGCAATTCAGAGTTTTAATCAGTTTTAACAACTTATACTGTAAGTGAAACCACCTCTTCCAGCTCCCTAATAACTCTTTTTTGCTTTCTATTATCAAGTCCTATCTGACCCAAAAGCCCCGGTCGTTGTATCAGTTGAGTGCAGAGTAGGATACCTGACTCAATTAATTGTGTTTTTTGTTTCCGGTTTAGATCAGTAAGCACAGTCACAGGTAATAACCTGAATTTTTCAATAATTACCCGCAGGCTTCCTTTCGCCGGATAATCCCACCCCATGAGTTTCAATCCTGCACAATTACCATATTTCAATGCATCGCCGGAGAACCTTGTATTTGTTACAACCCAGCCTTCGAAATATTTGTTTTTATTTTCTTCAATCGTATTCAAGAAATTCTCAATATCGTTAAAGCGGGATCGTATATAAAGAGGAACCTGAACATTACAAAGTTTTCCGGGAGTATTATGAAATTTACATTCCACCATTACAAGGCGATTCTCTTTATCGGCAACCACATCTATTTCATGTTCAACACATAAACCTCTGACAGTTTTACCAACTTCGACAGAATAACCAAATTCTTTAAAAATTTCTCCTACAAGGCTTTCAAAAGGAAAACCGGTAGGTCCCAGCTCCATAATTGCTTTTTTAATATTAAAACGAGCAGCAGATGATGACTTTAGTTTTCTTAGCAAACGAAATGCAATTCTATGTATTTCAGCGGTTGTCATATTAGGGCGAAGTTGTTTTAAAACCTCACTCACCACAATATTCTCCATTTCGTCAGTAGCTTCTGATTTACGCAATGAATTACGAAGCTTTTCTTCAGAAAACTCTTCAGCTTCACCTGAAGCCTTTATTATTTGGACGTGTCTAGTCATACTGTGTTAAAACCCTGTCAGGGTAATTATGTAAAAACCCCAGCAGATTTAATAAAATTCCACCGGGTTGTATTCAGGTGGTTTAATATTTAGGCGTAACACCAAAGTTTTTGAAAACAAAAGCCCAAATATCGCTTTGCTCATCAATAATTTTTGCAGTAGGTTTTCCGGCTCCATGTCCAGCACTGGTATCAATTCTAATGAGTACCGGATTTGCCCCTTTGTGGGTTTCCTGTAGCCTTGCTGCAAACTTAAATGAATGTGCGGGAACCACACGATCATCATGATCGGCAGTTGTTATAAGAGTAGCTGGATATTCAACACCGTCTTTAAGAGTATGCAACGGCGAGTATTCGAGAAGATAATGGAATTCTTCTTCATTCTCGCTCGAGCCGTAGTCACCTACCCATGCCCATCCGATAGTGAATTTATGAAAACGCAACATATCCATCACTCCTACTGCCGGTAATGCCACCTTAAACAGATCAGGGCGTTGTATCATACAGGCACCAACAAGTAAACCACCATTAGAGCCACCCTGAATAGCAATTTTCTGAGGGCTGGTATATTTCTGATCTATCAGATATTCAGCAGCGGCTATAAAATCATCAAAAACATTTTGTTTCTGAAGTTTTGTGCCTGCTTTATGCCATTCTTCACCGTATTCACCACCACCACGGATATTGGCAAGCGCATAAATTCCACCATTTTCAAGTAAAATCAAGCGGCTAACACTAAACGATGGTGTCATTGAAGCATTGAACCCACCATATCCATAAAGCAATGTCGGGTTATTACCATTCATCACAAGTCCTTTTTTATGAGTGATAAACATTGGGATCTGAGTTCCATCCTTACTGGTGTAAAACACCTGATTGGTTTCATAGGCATCAGCATCAAAATCAATCTCAGCAGCGCGGTAAACCGTTGATTCATTGGCAGCTACATCAAATTTAAAGATTGTTGACGGATAAGTAAATGAAGTAAACGAGTAAAAAGCAATATTATCTTCTTTTTTGCCTGAGAAACCTGATAATGAACCTATTCCCGGCAAATTGACTTCACTTATATAATTTCCCTCATAATCGTAGATATGTGCACGACTTGTGGCATCCTTCATATACTGAACAATAATACGCCCTCCAACAAGGCTTGCGCTACCAAGCACTTCGTCTTTTTCAGAAATAACGGTTTTCCAGTTTTCTGGTTTGGGTTTATCAGGGTTTATAAGAACCAGTTGCTTACGTGGTGCATCATAGTTTGTTAATACAAGTAGCTCATTACCAATATTATCAAGAACTGAATAGTCTTTCTCAAAATTATCAACTATCTGAATAAACTCTGCATTCTTTTTACTCAAATCTTTTACATACACAGCTTCACCACTGGTAGTTTCCGATTCGTAAATAATGAGAAAACGTTCATCATCAGTAACCCGGGCGCGATAGTTACGCAAAGGATAATTGCGGTTCTGATAAATAAGTTCATCTTCGCTTTGAGGAGTTCCAAGTTTATGATAATACACCTTATGAAATTCATTTTTACCTGACAATGCTTCACCAGCCTTGGGAGCATCATAGCGGCTATAATAAAAACCATCGCCACACCATGAGGTCCCTGAGAACTTAACCCACTCAATTAGATCGGGCTGTTCTTCCCGGGTTTCAATGTCAATGACCTTTATTTCATTCCAGTCAGAACCGGCACGTGAAATACTATAGCCAAACCAACGATCATTATTTGAAATACTCAAACCTGAAAGCGCCACAGTACCATCTTCTGAAAAAGTATTTGGATCGAGAAATACACTTGCTTCACCTTCAAGTCCTTCCTGAATATATAGGACGCTTTGGTTCTGCATACCATCATTCTTAAAGTAAAAATAATATTTACCTGCACGGAAAGGAGATCCATAACGGGGATAATCCCACATTTTATTAAGCCGATCACGGATTTTATTTCTGAAAGGAATACCCTCCAGATAGCTGAAGGTCAATTCATTCTGAGCTTTAACCCATTCGGCAGTTTCTTCTGAATTATCATCCTCGAGCCAGCGATAATGGTCAGAAACTTCAACACCAAAATACACATCCATTTGATCAACCTTACGTGTTTCAGGGTATTTTAACTGAGGCTGGTCTTTGCAACTATACATCATAATTACACTTCCTACTGTTAATAAAATTAGTAAGTTTTTCATTTTAATAGCTTTAAGTTAATAATTATTAATAAATCGCAAATTTACCGAAATTAATTTTAGTGCAATACTTAAGACCGTTAAGTTTGATTAGTTTTGCACCGCAATCCTAAATTTTCAAAAACTTTATGACTCAGAAAAAACGTATATCTATCTACAGAAGAGATCTAAAACCGGGAAACACCAATGACAATCAGCAGGAATTCTGGCTATACAGCCTAAGCGAGTATGATTCAAAAGGAAATATTACCGAGCAAATAATTTATGACAATAATGAAACAATAATTGAACGGGTTGTCAGAAAATACGACAACAAGGGATTACTGGTACATGAACAGTTTTTTGTTGATAATAATGAGCCATCAGACGAAAAAACATACGAACGCGATGAAAATGGATTATTAACCGCTGAAATAAAGCATTATCTTGATGGTTCATATGATAAAACAACCTATTATTACGATTCTCAGAACCGAATAATAAAAACTGTAACCGTTGATGATGAAGGCGAAGCAGAGCAAGAAATGATAAAAGATTATAGTGGTGAGCTCATTGTTAGATCACTGACTACTGATCCGGATGGCGATATTATTTATTTGGATGAATTTATTTATAACGAAACTGAAAACACAGTAGAGCATAAAAAAACAAATAATGAAAACGGCGAAGAATCTCATATTCTGACCCATTATAACAGCAGTAGTCGTAAGATTTCAGAAACATTTTTTGGTGAAGACGGAGACGTTATAAGTAAGGTATATTACGAAGAAGATGAAAAAGGCAATGTGGTAAAAGTTTGGGAAGAGGGAGATAACAATCATGTTACTGAAATAAAATATGACGAAAAAGACAATGCTGTTTTGCAAGAAGAAAAGGATGAAGATGGGAATATTATCAGTTCGGTAAAACGAGAATTTGACGAAGATGGGAATATTATCTTCAGCAATGTCTTCATTGATGGGCAAGGCAGAAGATTACCACAGCATTATGAAATGAGGTTTGATTACACAGTTGAAGACGAAAATGAATAAAAACTGCTGACGCACGAAATAGGCACTTTCAGAAAATAGAATAATTTCTACTTTTTGGGATTAAAAACAGCTTTCAACAATCTCTCTTTGGATAAAAATACCCAAAGGGAGATTTTTTTTTATCCTAGAAATCATGTGTGGAAGAATTTTTTTCGAAAAAAAGTTAGTTTTGGCAGGTTGCAGCCATAGTGGTTCTAGCTCTTTAATAATAAAAAGCTGTTTCATCTTAATGTTTTCTGTTCTTTAAGCTGCTATTTGCTTTTGCCCGAGCATCTTTCTGCCTATCTCAATGGCATTGGAAGTATGAATGCCAAAAAATATCCAAAGCTTTTCATTGGCCTTTGTACGGGCTTTTATCTTACGTAGATGGTAATGCTCCTTGTCCTTTCCAAAGCTACCTTCCAGTCTTGTAGCCCTTTCTTTGCGGATAAGCCCTTTGAG
>LSQX01230151.1_pt1 | contig 51750 bp, 43 predicted proteins | sample 654561 | NCBI WGS metagenome assembly LSQX01 (sample SAMN04489861, study PRJNA283612) | anaerobic digester metagenome | isolation source: 4 biogas reactors fed with cattle manure at either 37C or 55C with and... | place: Denmark: Kongens Lyngby | collected 2014
GGCGCTGGCGTCACCATCGCCAAGCATGGCAACCGTGCCGTTTCAGGCAAGTGCGGCGCGGCAGACGTGCTGGCGCAGCTCGGTTTCAATCTGGAAACCTCTGCCGCCGCCATGGAGAACTGCATTCGCAATCACGGCATCGGTTTTCTTTTCGCTCCCAAGATGCATCCGGTCATGAGCAACGTCGCCGCCCTGCGCAAAGAGCTCGGCATCCGTACCCTCTTCAACATGCTCGGGCCGCTCTGCAATCCGGCCGGTGCCGAAGCCATCGTCCTGGGCGTCTATGATGCCGGCCTCACCGAGCTTTTCGCCGAAGCCCTTCTGAAACTGGGGGTCAAGCGCGCCATGGTCGTCCATGGTGAAGATGGACTCGATGAAATCAGTTGCTGCGCCGAGACACGCGTCACCGAGCTCAAAGATGGCGTTATTCAAAGCTATGCGCTCTTCCCGGAAATGCTCCTGGGCCAGAGCTATGAGAGTGATGAAATCTCCGGCGGCGACGCTCCCCATAATGCCGCCATCCTGCGCTCCATTCTTGAAGGCCAGGAGAGAGGAGCCCCCCGCGCCGTGGTCGCCATCAATGCGGCCGCCGCGGTCTACGTTGCCGGTCTGGCACCCGGTCTCAAGGAGGGACTTGAGCTTGCCCTGCAATCAATCGACAGCGGCAAGGCTCTTGAAAAACTCGAAACCCTGATCCAGGAAAGCCATTATGAATAGCATCCTCCAAAAAATCGTAGAAGAAATGAAGCCGCAGCTCCGCGCCAGAGAAAAGGAGATACCTCTGGCCGCTATCAAATATAGAGCGTTTGAATCACCCCCGTGCCGCGATTTCACCGAAGCGCTCCGCAGCCAAAACTCACCGCGCATCATTGCGGAACTCAAGAAAGCCTCTCCCTCCAAAGGGCTCATACGGCCAAACTTCCATCCCCAAAAGCTGGCACTGGAGCTTGAGGCGGCAGGCGCGGCGGCGCTCTCGGTCCTGACCGAAGAAAACTACTTTCTGGGCAAGCTGGAGTATTTGAAAGAGGTCTCCGAGCTGGTGAAGATTCCCGTTTTGAGGAAGGATTTCATCTTCAGCCCTTATCAGGTTTATGAAGCGAAGGCCAACGGCGCCGATGCCATCCTCCTGATTGCCGCCCTGTTGCCTCAGTCTCTCCTCTCGGAGCTGGCGCTGATAGCGGGCTCTCTTGGCATGGCGGTTCTGGGCGAGGCGCACGACGAGGAAGAGCTTGCCACCCTCATCAAAAGCGGCATTAAGCTGATCGGCATCAATGCGCGTAACCTGAAGAGCTTCAAAACGGACCTCCAAGAGGCCGCCAGGCTGATAGCGCGGATTCCCGCTGAGCGAATCGCCGTTGCGGAAAGTGCGATTTCCTCGCGCAACGATATGGAAACCTTGACTCAGGCCGGCGCCCGCGCTTTTCTGGTGGGCGAGTCGCTCATGCGTGCAGAGCAGCCGGGCGAAAAATTAAAGGAATTTTTAATATGAAACGAATCATAAAAATCTGCGGTTTGACCCGCCCTGAAGATGTAAAAACGGCCATCGCGGCCGGAGCCACCCATATCGGCTTTATTCTGGTGCCCTACACAAAACGCCATATCAGTATGGATCAGCTCGAGGAGCTGAGCGCTCTGGCTGATGGCAGCTCCGTCCGCAAGGTCGGTATCTATCGCAATGCAACGCGCGAGTTTATCCTCAATCATCAGAAGGCCGGCGCACTCGACATCATCCAACTGCATGGCACCGAACCGCCCGAATTTGCCCAACAGTTTGAGGGAACCGAGCTCTGGAAAGCTTTTCACCTGCAGACAAAAGAGGATATCGAAGCTGCCGCCCAATACCCGGCCGATTACATCCTGGCCGATGGCGAGCGTGCCGGCTCAGGCGAACTCTGCAACTGGGACCGGGTCGCCGAGCTCGCCACCCGTCGGCCGGTCATCCTGGCCGGTGGCATCACTCCGGATAATGCCGTGGAGGCGCTCCGCAAAACAGGAGCCTGCGGCCTTGATCTCTCCACCGGCGTGGAAGAGAGCCCCGGGATCAAATCCAAAGAAAAACTGAAACAGCTCTTCCAACAACTAAAAACCTTATGAAATCTCATTACGGTATCTATGGCGGCCAGTACGTTGCGGAAACGCTCCTGCCAACCCTGCACGAACTGGAGCGGGAATATGAAAAAGCGAAAAAGGACCCCGAGTTCCGCGCGGAGCTGGAGCATCTCTTCAAACATTATATCGGCAGAGAGAGCCCGCTCTATCATGCACGCCGTTTGAGTCAGCATTGCGGAGGCGCGCAAATCTACCTCAAACGCGAAGACCTCAACCATACCGGCGCGCACAAGGTCAATAACACGATCGGTCAGGCGCTTCTGGCGCGAAAGATGAATAAAAAACGGCTGATTGCCGAGACCGGCGCCGGGATGCATGGAGTGGCGACCGCGACGGTGGCGGCACTCTTTGGCCTTGAGTGCGAGGTCTTCATGGGTGCCGTTGATATTGCGCGGCAGGCCCCCAACGTGGAGCGGATGGAGATGCTCGGCGCAAAAGTTCAGACCGTCACCACCGGCTCCCAAACACTCAAAGACGCCATGAACGAGGCGATCCGTGATTGGACCGCCCGCTCCGAAGATACCTTCTACGTCATCGGTACCGTGGCCGGACCGCATCCCTACCCTGCCATGGTGCGTGACTTTCAGTCGGTCATCGGTCTGGAATCGCGCAGGCAGTGCCTGGAGCAATGCGGCAAGCTCCCCCGTGAAGTGATCGCCTGTGTGGGCGGCGGCAGCAATGCTCTGGGGATATTTGTCGGCTTCCTGCAGGATGCCCCTCAGGTCAACTGCGTCGGCGTGGAGGCCGGCGGTCATGGACTCGATACGGGCATCCATGCGGCAAGCATCTGCGGCGGCAGGGTCGGCGTTCTGCACGGCTGCAAAACCTATCTGCTGCAAGATAACGACGGCCAAATCCGGCAAACCCACTCGGTCTCGGCCGGATTGGATTATCCGGGCGTCGGACCGGAGCACAGCCACCTGGCCGATGAAAAGCTGGCCAGATACGTTGCCGTCAATGACCCCGAAGCGGTGGAGGCGTTTCACCTTCTGGCACGGCTTGAAGGGATTATCCCGGCCCTGGAATCGGCCCACGCATTGGCTCACGCCATCGCCGTTGCCCCCAGCTATTCACCCGAAGATATCCTCCTGGTCAACCTCTCGGGGCGCGGCGATAAAGATATGGAGAACATCAGGCGCTATCACGAAAAAACTCAACAGAAAAACCCTCAATAAAAAACCGATCAGATGAAAAACAGAATTGAAAAGATATTTGACCGGTGCCGCAAAGAAAAACGCGCCGCCCTCATCCTCTTTAACAGTTGCGGTTACCCCGATATGGAGAGCAGCGAGCGGATTATCCAGGGGGCGATCGATTCGGGTGCCGATATCATTGAGCTCGGTGTCCCCTTCTCGGACCCGATGGCCGATGGCGCCATCATCCAGAAGGCCTCCCAGATAGCGCTCCAAAACGGCGCCACCCTGAAGAAAGTGCTGGCGATGGCCGAGCGCCTGCGCCTGCGCAACCCCGATACCGGCTTCATCCTCTTTAGCTACTTCAACGTGCTGCTCAATTACGGCCTGGAAGCGCTCACGGAGGAGCTCGAGCGGATTGGGATTGATGGAATCCTCTCGGTCGATTTACCTTTCGAGGAAAAAGAGGAGCTCGAGCCACTCTGCCACAAGCGGGGCCTCCACCTCATACCGCTGGTCTCGCCAGCCACCACGCCCCAGAGAGTCCGCCTCATCACCAGCCAGACCACCGGCTTTGTCTATTACGTCGCCGTGCGCGGCATCACCGGAGTTCGTTCCGAGCTGCCGCGGGAGCTGCTCGCCAGACTCAGCGAGATCAGCGGCCTCTCGCCCATACCGGTCGTGGCCGGTTTTGGAATCAGCTCACCCGCCACGGCGCACCAGATCGCCCAACATGCGAGGGGGATCGTGGTCGGCTCGGCCGGTCTGCGCCTGCTCTTTGGCGAAAAGCCGCTTGAGGAGAGAATCGCCGATTTCAAAGCCTTCGTTCAATCGCTCGCGGAGAGCCTTTGCCTGGATGCATAACCAGAAAAACATCTCCAGCAACCGGCTGCTTCCCTCGCCGGGGATGGTTGCGGCCGAGTATCCGCTTTCACGCTCGACCGCTGCAGCCGTTCAGGAAAACCGCCGCAAGCTCCGCGCCATCCTGGATGGCAACTCGGAGCGACTGCTCGTCATTCTGGGCCCATGCTCCATTCATCACGTGGAGTCCGCGCTTCAATATGCGGAGCGGCTCAGGGAGCTCAGCCGGCAGGTCGGCTCCAAAATCTTCATCGTCATGCGGGTCTACTTTGAGAAGCCGCGGACCACTCTTGGCTGGAAAGGCCTCATTTATGACCCCGATATCAACGGAGAGTACCAGATCGAAAAAGGGATACTGGTCGCGCGCAAACTGTTGCTCCAAATAGCCCAGATGGGCCTGCCCATCGCTACCGAGCTGCTGGACCCGGTCAGCTCCTCCTTTTTTATCGACGCTGTCACCTGGGCCGGCATCGGCGCACGCACCAGTGAATCTCCCACGCATCGCCAGATGGCCAGTGGGCTCCCCTGCCCCGTCGGCTTCAAAAACTCAACCGATGGGAACCTGCAGCCGGCCATTGATGCACTCCTGAGCTCGCGCGCCTGCCACAGCTTTATCGGCGTGATGAAGAACGGGCATATCGGCCTCTTCCGCACCAAAGGCAACCCCTATGCCCATCTCGTCCTGCGCGGCGGAGGGGGCAGGACAAACTATGACCCGGACTCCATCGCCCAGACCCGCGAACGGCTCCAGCGGGCCGGGCTGGCCTCTTCTCCCGTCGTCGTCGATTGCAGCCATGGTAATTCCAACCGTGATTATCGCAACCAGCGGCTGGCCTTTGAATCGGTCGTGGCTCAGCGGCTGGCCGGAGAGCGTTGCCTCAAAGGCGTCATGCTCGAAAGCTACCTCAGGGAAGGCAAACAACCTCTGCGGGAGGGCTCCACCCCTGCGCCCGATATCTCCATCACCGACGCCTGCATCAGTTGGGAAGAGACCGAGTCGCTCATCCTGAGCGCCTGCGAACGGCTTTGACAAAACAACCCCGGGGGGAGCGTTTACGCACACTCTTCCCCGGGGTCGCTCGCAAGCTCTATTCTGTTCTGCCTCTTCTACGCCTGAGCCAGTGTCGGCAGAATTCGCTTCAACGCCTGAATAACCCTCTGGTTCTGCTCCGGAATCCCAACCGTGATTCGTATCCATTCGGGCAGGCCGTAGTTATTGACCGGCCGGACAATGATGCCGGCTCGCTGGAGCTCCTCGAAAACGCGGCTTCCATTGCCCGTTTTTACCAGAACGAAGTTGGCATACGACCGAACGTACTCCAGCCCCATCTCATCAAACTCCCCTTGCAGATACGCCAGCCCCTCATTGTTGACACGCCGCGCCTTCTCCAGGAATTCCACGTCATCCAGAGCCGCCAGAGCCGCCTCCTGCGCCAGCGAGTTCGTATTGAAAGCTTCACGCACCTTTTCCAATGCCTGCGTAAACTCCGGACACGCCAGACTGAACCCAATCCGCAGACCCGCCAGCCCGTATATCTTGGAGAACGTCCGGCAGATAACCAAATTTGATTTTTTACCTTCCCGAATTAACGGCAGGAAATCGGGCGGGCTCTCATGGTACTCCGTATAGGCCTCATCGAGCACGATGAGCGTCCTTTCGGGAACCCGGTCAATAAAGTCGCCCAGCTCTTCCTGAGTCAGGAAGGTTCCGGTCGGGTTATTCGGATTGGCCAGGAAAACGATTTGCGTCTTGGGGGTGATCGCCTTGAGCATCGCCTCCAGGTCATTCCGGTAGTCTTTAGCCGGCACCGTGATGATCTCCGCATTGGAGAGGCGCGTCACGATCGGGTAAATCGCAAAGCAATACTGGCTCATCACGCATTCATCGCCCGGCTGCAGGACCGCATGGGCTATCAGCTCCAAAAGCTCATTGGAGCCATTCCCGAAAGAGATGCAGTTGGTGGGGATATCCAGCTTTTCAGAAATTCTCTTCTTCAACCGGTGGGAGCTTCCATCGGGGTAGATATTGATTTCCGGGATAGCCCTTTGGATCGCCTCCATCGCTTTGGGCGAGGGCCCCAGCGGGTTTTCATTGGAGGCCAGCTTGATGATGCTTTGGGGGTCCAGCCCCAGTTCGCGGGCCACCTCACTGATCGGCTTGCCCGGCAGGTAAACCGGCAGCTTCTCCAGCGCACGGTTCAGTCTCAAAGGTAATGACATAATGTTTTAAAAAAGTAAACTCGGCAGCTCTTCTATCTTCTTTCAGGGGGGCTCCCTCTTTTTTTCAGTTCAAGGCGAGCCAGCCCCCTTTGCCAAAACAAACCTACACCTCAAGTACGCTCGGGTCAACCGCCCCTACTCGCCCGGAATCCTGACGCCAGCCCCCGGGAACATCTTCCGGTACTGGTTGCACTGCTCGCCCAAAATCGCAGCCACCCCCAGAATATCGTGCGAGGTAGCGCCACGGGAGAGCTCGGCCGCCGGACGGTCAATCCCCAAAAGAATATCCCCATAAACACTGGTGCGCGCCAAGTGCTGAATGAGCCGGCTGCTGATACTGGCGGATTCCAGGTTCGGAAACACCAGTACGTTCGCCCTGCCGGCCACTTCCCCGATATCCTCTCCAAGCTTCCTCTGCGCAATATCCATCACGATGGCCGTATCAGCCTGTAAATCGCCATCAAAATGCGCCTGGATACCTTCGGCATGAGCCCTCTGGGAAGCCAACTGGGCCGCGGCATACTCCCGCGAGCTGTGGCTTGAGGGGTTTTTGCTGCGGGTCGTCATGGAAAGCAACGCCACACGCGGCGGAACGCTCAAGAGCTGGAGCGCCAGCCGAGCCGTCATCAGAGCGATATCTGCCAGTTGCTCAACCGTCGGGTCCCGATGCACGTCACAATCAGCCAGAAGCAGAACCCCGTTGGCGCCGATCTTGTGGTTATCGGTATCACCAAGGGAAACGATCTGGCAGCCGCAGACGGTCTGGGTCCCCGGCGCTGAATGGATGATCTGCATGAGCGGCCGCAAAACGGCGCCGTTGGAGTCATCAGCTCCGGAGACCAGCGCATCAGCCTGATGCATTGCCAACATCATCGTCGCAAAAAAATTCGGCTGTAGCATCGCCTCACGCGCTTCCAGAGAGCCCAGCCCGCGGCTTCTGCGCAAAAGCTCAAATCTTCGCGCAAAAGTATCCATATCGTCGCTGCTAATCGGGTCAATCACCCGAACCCCCTCCAGGCCAATCCCAAGCTGAAGAGCGATTTCTTTAATCCTGGGCCGATTCCCCAACAGAATCGGGATACCCAATTTTAGAGAAAAAAATTGCCGAGCAGCCTGTATCACCCGCGGGTTGTAACCCTCGGGGAAGACCACCCGTTTGGGGTGCGACTGTAGTTTTTCAAATATGCCAGTGATAAAGTGCATAAAAAGCGTATCACAAATACCAGTTTTTCACTTGTTGAATGCGCAGAATAACCTTTCCGCCGTCATAAAGCAAGAGAAAAGATCAAAATTTTTCAGAATTTTTTTTACCCGCTCCAAAACCGGTTTTTTGAGATTGAATCCTCCCTTCGTATTGGAGACAATCGCTCCATGAGTAAGTTCAATAGAATCCTGTTTTTACTTTTCTTCATGGGTGCCCTCACGCTCAGCTCTCACCATCTCCAGGGAGCCGGCAAAGAAGAACCCCATTGGTACCTCTTTACCTCCTTCCGCGATAATGGTCAGGATGGACTGCATCTGGCTTTAAGCAATGACGGTTATAACTGGACACCGCTCAACCAGGACAAATCCTACCTCAAACCGACCGCCGGTGGCAAGCTCATGCGTGACCCGGCCATTGCTCGGGGCCCCGATGGCCGCTTCCACATGGTCTGGACGACCGGCTGGACCACCCCCGAAGGCAAAATGTTCGGCTACTCCTCCAGCACCAACCTGATTGATTGGACACCCCAAAAGGGAGTGCCCGTCATGCAAAACGAACCCAAAACCCGAAACGTCTGGGCCCCCGAGCTTTTCTATGATGATAACGAAAAACTCTGGTATATCTTCTGGTCTTCCACCGTCACCGGCAAGTTCCCCGATGAAACCGGCGTGAGCGAAGACAGCTACAACCACCGCGCCTACTACGTCACGACACCGGACTTTGAAACTTTTTCGGAATCCAAACTTTTCTTCGACCCCGGCTTTAACAATATCGACGCCACGATGATCAAAGATGGCGAGCGCTATCTGCTGGTCTTTAAGGATGAGCGGCTCAACCCGGTCAAGAAAAACCTCCGCATGGCAACCGCCAAAAGCCCGGCCGGACCGTTCACGGACGTCACCGAGCCATTCACCATCAGTTGGGTGGAGGGACCCTCGCTGCTCAAAATCGGCGATACCTGGTTCTGTTACTTCGACCACTACACCGGCGACGGCGGCCATTACTACGGCGCAGTCAGGTCCAAAGATTTAAAGACCTGGGAGGATTGCTCTCAAGAGATGAAATTCCCTGCCGGCCACCACCATGGCACCGTGATCGAAATCGATGAAGCAATCGCCAAAGGACTTTTAGAACACGAAAAAAAGAACAAATAAATTATGGAAGCAAGAGCTGACATTGCGTTAATCGGATTGGCCGTGATGGGCCAAAACCTCGTCCTCAACATGAACGACCATGGCTACACCGTGGCCGTCTACAACCGCACCGTTTCCAAAGTAGATGAATTTTTGGCCAAAGAGGCCAGCGGCACCAACATCATCGGCGCTCACTCGCTCGAAGAGCTCGTCGGTCTGCTCAAACGCCCGCGTCGCGTCATGATGCTGGTCAAGGCCGGCAGCGCAGTCGATGACTTTATCGAAAAACTGATTCCGCTCCTGGAGCCAGGCGATATCATTATAGACGGGGGCAACTCCCTCTTCACCGATACGGTCCGCCGCGCAAAGTACGTGGAGAGCAAAGGATTGCTCTATATCGGCACAGGCGTCTCCGGCGGTGAGGAAGGTGCTCGGCGCGGCCCCTCCATCATGCCCGGCGGCTCGGCGGCCGCCTGGCCCAGCGTCAAACCGATCTTCCAGGCCATCTCCGCCAAGGTGGAGGATGGCAGCCCCTGCTGCGACTGGGTGGGAGCCGACGGCGCCGGCCACTTCGTCAAAATGGTTCATAACGGAATCGAATATGGCGATATGCAGTTGATCTGTGAGGCCTACCACCTGATGTCGGCAGGCCTGGGGATGAGCCCCGATGAAATTCACGAGGTCTTTGCAGAGTGGAATGAAGGGGTGCTGGACTCCTACCTCATCGAAATCACGCGCGATATCTTCGCCTACAAAGATGAAGATGGCTCAGCGCTGGTCGATAAGATACTCGACGTTGCCGGCCAGAAAGGTACCGGCAAATGGACGGTGAATACCTCGCTTGACCTTGGGATGCCGGTCTCGCTGATTGCCGAAGCGGTGTTCGCCCGCTGCGTATCGGCCCTCAAGGATGAGCGCCTCAGCGCCGCACGCAAGCTCAAGGGGCCCAGCCCCAGAATCGTCAACGAGCGCCGGAAATTTATCTCGGAAATCCACTCCGCCCTCTACGCTTCCAAGATTATCTCCTATGCCCAGGGGTACATGCTGATGCGTGAGGCGGCCATTGAATACAAGTGGAAGCTCAACTATGGCGATATCGCCCTGATGTGGAGAGGCGGCTGCATCATCCGCAGCGCTTTCCTCGGAAAAATCAAGGAAGCCTTTGACCTGAAACCAAAGCTCAAGAGCCTGCTCCTGAACGACTTTTTCCGCAAAGCCATCAAGGAACACCAGAAAGCCTGGCGCAACGTCATCGCCGTAGCCGTCAAGAAAGGCATCCCCGTACCCGCCTTTTCCACGGCACTGGCGTTTTATGATTCTTATCGTGCCAAACAACTACCGATCAATCTGTTGCAGGCACAGCGCGACTATTTCGGCGCCCACACTTATGAGCGAATCGACCGGCCGCGCGGAGAGTTCTTCCATACCAACTGGACCGGCCGCGGCGGCGATACCGCCTCAACAACCTACAACGTCTGATACGCTTTCATGAAATGGGTTTGGATGAAAAAACTAAATTCCGAGGTCCCATCTGGGTAAGCGGTGCCGGCGGGCTCATCGGAAGCTATCTGGTGCGGGAGCTCTCCAGCCGAGGGCTCCCGGCCCGCGGACTCACGCGAAAGGACTTCGACCTTACCGATTGCAGCCGTTTGATTGAAGCCTACTTGCGTGAAAAACCCTCGGCCGTGATTCACTGCGCCGCTATCAGCAGCAGCGTCACCTGCCAAAAGGAGCCGCGCCTGGCGCGCAAAGTAAACGTCTTTACCACGCGCTTCCTGGCCGATCTCTCTCATGCCATCCCGTTCTTTTTCTTTTCTACCGACCTGGTTTTTGATGGAAAAAAAGGAAACTACCAGCCCGAAGACGAACCCAACCCGCTGAGCCTCTACGCAGAAACCAAAGCCGAGGCCGAGCGGATCGTCCTCTCCGAGCCGGGCCACACGGTGATTCGCACCTCCCTCAATGGCGGTATTTCACCCAAAGGCAACCGCGGTTTTAATGAGGAGATTCGCAATGCCTGGAAAGAGGGCAAAGAGCTTTGCTTCTTTACCGATGAATACCGCTGCCCGATTGCCGCGCGGCTGACGGCGCAAATCGTGGTGGACCTGTTGGAAAAAGGGGTGGCGGGAATTGTACATGTGGCCGGTTCCGGCCGCTTTTCCCGTTACGAAATCGCCCAGATACTGGCAAAACGCTATCCCGAGCTGCCGGCGCTGATCCGTCCGGGCTCGCTCAAAGAATACACGGGGGCTCCCCGCTCGCCAGATACTTCGCTTGATATTAGCGCCACCGAAGAGTTCCTCGGCCGCAAAATCCCAGCGCTCGACACTTGGCTCCAGGAGAACCCCGGTGAGCCTTTCTAGCAAGGCATTATAGCAGTAATATGTTCTGCTCTACTCGTCTGAACCGATCGCTTCGACCGGACAGGAGCTCTGCGCATTCTCGCAAAGCGTCTCTTCTTCAGGAGTTTCGGGCTGCTTGCAAACATAAGCGTGCCCCTCGTCGCTCCGCTTGAAGTTATCGGGAGCGGTCTCTGTACACATATCACAATCGATGCACTGGCTATCTACATAGTACTTGCCAGGCACATTATCAGGAAAACTATCTGCTCTATTGGCCATACTGTAACCTTTCAGCGCCTCAATTATCTTGAAAACCGGCTATGATGACAAGAAAAAACAGCCCCTACCACCAGCTCCGGCTCTCTTCCTCGGCGGCCGGGGTCCGGTAGGTCTGGATGAGCAACTGGCTGCGGGCGGCGGTCAGCGCCATGATGAACTCATCGTACGATTGGTAGCGGTCATCGGGGTCCTTGGCCAGAGCGCGTACAATCGCCTGGCTGGTCGCCTCGGTAATGCTATCAATGGCATGATTGGGCGGGGTCACCGGCTGCTCCACATGAGCCAACACAACCTCTTCAACCGTAGGAGCGTCAAAGGGGACACGTCCCGTCAGAGCATGATAAAGCGTACCGGCCAGTGAATACATGTCGGCCAGGAAATCTTCACGCTCGCGGCGCACCTTCTCCGGCGCAATATAGTAGGGGGTGCCCCAGACCTCCGGCTCGCCACCCTCGACGTTATCCTCCGCAATCGCCAGCCCAAAATCAACCAGCTTGGGCTCACCCTCCTTGTTAAAGAGGATGTTGGCCGGCTTCACATCACGGTGCAGGAGCCCATGCCTGTTGGCGCAGTCCAGTGCCGAGGCGATCTTGATGCCAATATCGAGCACGCTCAGCTCCGGCACCACCTGGCTGCTCTCAATCCAGGAATCCAGGCTGCCGCTATTGGCCAGCTCCATCACAAGGTAGCGGTTGTTCTCCGATTCGTCAAAGCTGTAAATATGAATGATATTGCTATGGCTCAGACCGGCCGCCGCCTTGGCTTCACGCAGGAAGGCTTTCACCGTTTCGGGGTCATTCACCAACTCGGGCTTCATCAGCTTGACGGCCACTTCCCGCTCCAGCATCGTGTCAAAGGCCCGGAAAACGGTCCCCATCCCTCCCTGGCCGACCACGTCGCGCAGCTCAAACTGCCTGAGCCTCATCGGCATCATGATCGGATACTCACATTTGGGGCACCGGGTGTAGCTCAGGGGCGGCTGGTTATCCTGTACGAATACCTTAGAGCCACAGCCAGCACAATTTACCATTTTCAGAGAGACTTTTTCGCCATTATCGCTCACACGAGAAATCCTAGCATTATTCCTGCCAGCAGACAAGAAAGCAGAAAAGAGTTGAGCCCAGATGCCTCTCTGTAGACAATGGAAGAGAGAGATGCCGGAGCGGTGGCAGCCGCCCCGGCACGAAGCAGAAAGAGATTAGAAAAGGTGTACATTCCAGACCATCTTGTGGAGCAAATTCGCAATGCCAGCGATATTGTGGAGGTTATCAGCGGCTACCTGCCTCTGAAGCGAAGAGGCAGAGAGTTCATTGCGCTCTGCCCTTTCCACAGCGAAAAAACACCCAGCTTCAACGTCATCCCTCACAAACAAATTTTTTACTGCTTCGGCTGCCAGAAAGGTGGCGACGTCTTCAAGTTCCTCTGCGAGTACGAAAGTATCTCCTACCCCGAAGCGATCCAGCGGATGGCGGAACGGGCCGGAATCGAAATCGAATACGAGCAGGGATCCGACAGTCAGGAGCGCGCCAGACGCGAAACCCTCTATCGGATTCAGGAGGAGTTCACCCTCTACTGGCATGAACAGCTCCTGCAGGGGACCGAAGCGCAGATCGCCCGCGACTACCTGAGCCGGCGCGGGGTGAGCGAGCAGTCAATTCTGGATTTCCGCCTCGGCTACTCCCCTCTGGCCTGGGAAGATACAATCCGGAAGGCCGAAGAGCTGAAGCTCGATTTCGAGCTCCTGGTGGAGTCCGGTCTGGCGATCCAAAAGGAGGGGCGCGGCGATGGATACGGACGCTTCCGCGGGCGGCTCATGTTCCCGATTGCCGACAATCAGGGGCGAGTCATCGGCTTCAGCGCGCGGGCCCTCCACCCCGAAGACTCTAAAATGGGCAAATACGTGAACTCGCCCGAGAGCCCCCTCTTCCACAAAAGCAGCGTCGTCTTCGGACTGGATCGCGCCAAACGGGAAATTATCGAGAAGCGCTGCGCCATCATCTGCGAAGGCCAGCTTGATCTCATCGCCTGCCATGCGGCCGGCTTCAAAAACACCGTGGCGCCGCAGGGAACCGCCTTCACGCTGGAGCAGGCACGCAGCCTCAAGCGCCTGGCACCGGAATTGATCCTCTGCTTTGATGGCGATGAGGCCGGCCAGAACGCGGCGGTCAAAGCGCTCGATACCTTCCTGGCGGCTGACCTCACTGCGCGAGTCGTTTTCCTGCCGGCCGGCTCGGACCCCGACAGCTATATTCAAACCCATGGAGCAGAAGCTTTTGGGGAATTGATTAGCCGTGCACGGGAGTTTTTTGATTTTTACCTCACTCGACTGGCCCAGCAAAATAATAAGGATTCAGACCGCGGTCGGCGCCAGATCGTCCAGGCCATGGGCGAGGCGCTCCTCAAAGCCAATCAGCCGCTCCTGACCGATACCTATGCCCAGAAAACGGCCCAGCTCCTGGGAGTAAACCCCCAAACCATTCTGGAGGAGTTCGCCCTCTGCAAGAAACCCCAGTTCCCTACTACCTATCGCTTTGAAACTCAAGAACAAACTGCCGGACCCGACGCGGCGGAAGAGAAAGCATTTGCCCCGCCCAGCCTGCGCGAGCAGTGGCTTCTCGTCCTCTTCCTGATGAATGAGGCCGAGTGGGACTGGCTGGCGCAGGGGTTCCAGCCGGAGTGGGTGCAGCATCGGCATATTCGAGAAATTATCGTTACGGCACTGGACCAGTATAGCGCCGGCGAGTACTCCCCGCACCAGCTCCTGCACAGCTTCCCGGACCCCTTTTCCCAGCGGCTTCTCTGCGCCGCCATGGCGGAGGACCCGCAAAAAATCCCGGAGCCGGCCCTGCAACTCCAGAAGCTGGTTCTCGCCCTGCGCTCCCAGCACTGTGAGCAGCTCCTGCACTCGCTCAATCAAAGTTTGACAGCACCGGGCCTCTCAATTGATGAGCAAACGGAGCTCCTCCAACAAAAGGAGCGTATCCGCCAAATCCGCAACTCTCCCCTTTTTGGGGTGTAATTATAAAAGGGTGTCCGCACTGGGCACCCGTATCTGTTGCAGCTTTTGCAGCAGGCTTGACTGCATAGACTGATTAGACTGATGAAAAAAAACTGGATTAAATTCTGTAGTGTGGTGCTGCTCAGTGGCTGGCTGGCCGGCAGTGCCGCCGCTTTAGCTGCCTCTGGCCCCGCAGAAACCGATGTCCGGCGCGATGCCGTCGTGCTGGCCGTCGAAAAAGTGATGCCCTCAGTGGTCAATATCAGCACTGAAACCATTGTCCAACGCCGCAGCCCTTTTGACGATCTCTGGCGCGATTTCTTCGGTCCCTACTATGGCCGCAGCAGAAGCCAGGTGCGTTACAGCCTCGGCTCCGGAGTCATCATTGACGAAGAGGGCTACATCCTCACCAATCTCCACGTCGTCCAGCAGGCCACCCGTATCTGGGTCTCCCTCCCCGATGGCCGGAAGCTGGAGGCCGAGTCGGTCTCGGACCTGCGCCACAGCGACGTGGCTCTGCTCAAAATCAAAGCGGAAAATGGGGAGCGCTTCACCGCCGTCACCTTCGCCCGAGAGGATGATCTCTACCTTGGCGAAACGGTCATCGCCCTGGGCAACCCCTTCGGTCTGGGCGGCTCGGTAACGCGCGGCATCCTGAGCAGCAAAAACCGGCGCCCTCCCGTTGAAGGTGCGGAAATGGACCTTCAGGATTGGCTCCAAATTGATGCAGCCATTAACCCGGGCAACAGCGGCGGACCGCTCATCAACCTGGCCGGCGAATTGATCGGCCTTAACGTCGCCGTCTACAGCAAGGGTGACGGTATCGGCTTCGCGATTCCCATCCGAGCCGTCTCCGAAGCACTCTCACTGATGCTCACGCCGGAAAGCGTTGGCAATCTCTGGTTTGGAGCCGTCATGGAGAGCCGCGAGGGGGTCCTCTTCAAATCGGTCGAAACCGGCAGCCCGGCGGAAAAAGCCGGCATCCAACCTGGTGACATCCTGGAGAGCGTCAACAGCGCCCCCGTCACGGGGCTGATAGACGCAACCCGCCAGATACTCAAAGCCGGCGAGAAATCCAAACCGGTCAGCCTCCAGATCAAACGCGACCAGCAAACCAGAAGGGTCATGGTCACGCTGGCCCCTGAATCGGACTACTTCAACGAGGAATACCTCCAAAAACGGCTCGGGATGAAACTCGAAAAACTGACCCCAGAGCTGGCTGAAACCCTCGGCGTTCAGATGATGGAGGCCTTTGCCGTGATGGAAGTCCAGAGCGGCAGCTCCGCCGACAAAGTAGGGATTCGCCCGGGGATGCTGATTTACGGGTTCGACGGGGAGCCGATTTACAGCATCGTCCCCCTTGCGCGGGCACTCTATAAAAAGCCGAAAGACCAGAAAGCAAGGCTTTCAATCAACATTCAGCGCAAAGCGGGCCACTTCATTGAGTCACGCAATGTTGAAGTCGAGGTCGCCTTGGAATAACAGACTGAACCGAAGTGGCTTCTAATAAATCGAATAGTGCTCTGACCGCTCCAGGCATCCTTCGTCTGGAGCGGCTTTTTTTCAAAAAAACTCTCAACGGTTTTTTTCTACTCTAAATAAGAATTCAGTTGACCTGTAAACTTCTTAATGCTAGACTCACCACGGTTGTTGTATAGCACATATTTGAGGCTTATTAAGTCAGATTTTAAAACCCTGCTGAGATGATAGCTCTAAAAATATCTAACCAACAATCAATTTTGTCCATTTGCGGAACTGGACAAAAACTGGAGTAAATTTGAACCAAAACAAAAATATGATTATGAACACAACTCGAAAATCAGGAGCAGTAGTGCTGGCACTGAGCCTTACACTCTGCGCAGGCCATGCTTTCTCTGGGGGAGATGGCACCCAGGGGAACCCGTGGCTGATATCCACGCCACAGGAGCTCGCCTCGCTCAGCCAATACACTGCGGCGACCGGAGCCGATAAATACTTCGCTCTGGCAAACGACATCACTTTCAGTGAGGCAGACTTCTCGGCTGAAGGCGATTTCTATAACGAAGGCAAACTCTGGGCCCCTATCGGTCCCACGGAAAATGAGCCTTTCAAAGGGAATCTGGATGGACAAAACTTTACCATCAACGGCCTTAAACTCAATCGTGATTCAGACTCTTTCGCCGGACTCTTTGGCGTCATTGAAGAAAGCACGATTTGCAACCTGACCATTAACTATGCTTCTGCAGTAGCCTCAAACTGGCGCTCGGCCGGCGTGGCAGGCATTGCCAAAGGGGCAACCGCCTCCAACATTACCATCAATGCCGATATTTCCATTAAAACCAAAGCTTATGGTGGCGAGCGCGCCGGCGGTATTTTTGGCAGCACGACCGGAGATATCCGCGTAGAAAACTGCCAGGTGACGGGTACCATCAAAGGCGACAACCCCATGAGGGGTATCCTGGGCGGCATCATCGGCAGCAACAGCGATTTTGTAGAGATAAGCTATTGCGATGTCGAAGCTGATATCACCAATGTTGAAAGCGCCGGCGGCATCATCGGCAAAGACAGTGCCGGTGCCCAGCTTACAGGCTGCCAGTTCAGCGGCAGCATGTTCGGTAACTACTACTTCGGCGGGATGATCGGCGATGCCTCTTATGTAAGAGACGATTATACGATCTTCTCAAACGTCTTCGAAAACTGCTCGGTTCATGCCGATATCTCGGCCAATGCCCCCGATAACTTCGGCAGCAGCTACGTGGGCGGCCTGCTCGGCTACAGCGCCGGGCGACAACTGACCTTTAACAACTGCACCTATGCGGGCAACCTCCAAGCCACGGCTCCCAGCGGTGAAGCCTGCATTGGCGGAATGGTCGGCGTTGGCACTCGTTGCTTTACCAGACTGGAGAAATGCCGCAGCGCCGGCACTATCTATGGTCAGGTACGCGGAACAGGCTCTTCCTGGATGGGAATGGATACCGTCTATGCCGGCGGAATCGCCGGATATCTCAGCGCCTACTCCAGAGCGGGAGGGCCGCTCAGCGTCAAATCATGCTACGCATCCATGGATATCACCGGCAATAGCGTTGCCAATATCTACGTTGGCGGATTGCTCGGTGCAATAATCGGCACCGATTACGCGGCAGCCCAGTTGGACGATGTCGTCATCGGCTGCGGCAGCGATGGGAAAGTAGCGATCAAAAGCACCGGAGCAAGCTCCTACTTCCTCGGGGCCGGCGGCCTGGTCGGCAGATTGGAAAAGATTGAACTCTCCGATTGCTATGCCTTGAACCATATCGTCGCTACCTCCTCCGCCAGTTACAGCCTGGGCAGCCTGGTCGCAACCGCTACCTCCTCCTCCATCAAACACAGCCATGCGCTGGGCGACCTTGAGGCCGCCGACGGCAGCAATAAGACAGGCACGCTCGGCGGTATCCTCGGCAAAAACGTCGGCTCAACCGTCTCGCAATGTGTCGCTCTCCCCCACCTTCTGCAGGGTATCTACAATGCGGAGGTCCCGGCACCTCTCATCTACCGCGTTGTTTCAGGCGAGCACACCGGTTTGACTCAAAATCTGGCCCGCGGCGAAATGGTGAAACTGATGGGCGATACGGTCATTGGAAGCGCTGACGACCTCAACGGTCCCGACGGCCTCGGAATCTCGGATAGAGAAATCGAACAACAGGGCACCTATGAAAACCTGGGATGGGATTTCCGGACCACCTGGTATATGAGCGAAGAGGGCTACCCCCTCCTGACCTGGAATCTGCCCGAACCCGAAGCGCCGACCATCGTCGAGCATCCGCAATCGGTCACCGCCATGGAGGGTGATAGCGTCACCTTCACCGTCGTGGCGACCGGCACGGAGCCTTTGAACTACGACTGGTACTGGAACGGCAACCATCTTGTGGATTACAGCGGCCCCTCCTTGACCCTGGAAAGCGTCTCTCCAAACCATGCCGGCGAATATATCGTCCATGTAAACAACCAATACGGTCGGGCGATAAGCGAAGCGGCCATCCTCACGGTCATCGTCCCCGAGCCGCCCACTATTGTGGAGCAACCGCACTCATTGCAGGTTTTCCTGGGCCAGAGCGCCACTTTCAGCGTCACGGCCACAGGCACCGAGCCTTTGAGCTATCAATGGAACAAGGATGCCCAGCCGATCAGCGGGGCCAACTCCACTTCCTACACTATCGCGAATGTGACCCTCGATGATGCGGGCGTCTACACCGTGCTGGTCACCAATAATTATGGAGAAGAGATCAGCCATCGGGCCGTTCTGACCGTTGTCGAACCAGTACCGCCCAGCATCGTGGAGCAACCGATGTCCATACTGGCCCTGGTCGGCGAAGATGCTCAGTTCGAAGTCATCGCCAAAGGAACCGCTCCGCTCACCTATCAATGGTTCAAGAATGGTTCCCCCATTCAGGGAGCGACCGAACCGGCTTACTTCATCGAAAGCGTCACCATGAACGATGTCGGCCTCTTCACCGTACAGGTCTCCAATGAGTTCGGCAGCGTAGTCAGCGATGTGGTCCAGTTGAGCGTCTATGAGCCGGCTGCCCCCACCATCGTACTGCAGCCCGAAGCGCTCACGGTTGAGTTGGGCCAAAGCGCGACCTTTAGCGTTCGCGTTACGGGAACGGAGCCGATTACCTACCAGTGGTTCAAGGATGGCGACCCGATTAGAGGTGCTAACGAACCCACCTACACTATCACTTACGTGGAGGAGCATCACGAGGGCTCCTACAGCATCCAGGCGAGTAACAGGTATGGCGAGGAGATGAGCGACCTGGCCGAGCTGGTCATCACATACAGACCGGCACCTCCGGTAATCACCACTCAGCCGCAGACGCTCATCGTCGGCAGCGGCAGCGCGGCGACCTTCGCCGTAGTCGCCAGGGGAAACAACCTCACCTACCAGTGGTACTTCGAAAACGAGGAGATAGAGGGGGCAACCGACCCTGTCTATGTCATCTCCAAGACGACTGAAGCTGATAGCGGTATCTACACCGTACAGGTCAGCAATGAGGGAGGCATGGTGATGAGCGATCCGGCTTCACTCTGGCTCAATCACCTCCTGATGTATGCGGGGATCAACGTCTTCGGTCCGGTCGGTGCGGAGTTCCTCGTGGAATACACCTTGACGCCGGGCGACCCGCAGAGCTGGAAAGAGCTCCGCTGGGGCGTGATCACCAGCCTGCCGACAGTGGTCATTGACTACGATTCACCCCAGGATGCGAAACGCTTCTACCGCGTGATCGCCAATGACAACATAGAGATTGAGTTCTAGCCTCCTCGGCTAACTGAATCACTTCGTCACCAGACGACGAAAGCCGACCTCCGGGTCGGCTTTTGTCTTTCCGGCTCTTGTCGAGAAGAGCCTATTTGAATGTTGAACAGGCTAGTTTTCGCGCTGCCAGATGAGAACCGGCTTGCGGGCGGCGGCCACTTCATCGGGCCGGCCAATCGGTGTCGTGAGCGGATGCTTCTTGAAAGCCTCCGGGTCACGATAAGCCTCTTCCAAAAGCTCAAGCATCGTGTCGCAGGCCCAGTCCAGAGTCTCTTTGCTCTCAGTCTCGGTCGGCTCGAACATCATCGCCTCGTGAACGATCAGCGGGAAGTAGATGGTGGGCGGGTGCATCCTGCGGTCGATCATCGCCTTGGCGAAGTCCAGCGCGCTGACACCGATCTCCTTTTTGATTTCCTCGCAACTCACCACGAACTCGTGCATACAAATCCTGGAGGAATAGGCGGGGAATTTATCCTTGAGGCGTGCCATCATATAGTTCGCATTGAGGACCGCCAGCTCTGCCGATTCCTTCAGCCCCTCCCTGCCCAAGAGCTCTATATAGGCCAGAGCGCGGAGCGTCACCAGGAAGTTGCCGTAGAAGGTCTTGACCCCGCCGATGCTGCTTTCCGGAGCATCCGAGAGACCGTAACCGCTTTCAGTTTTGACCACCAGCGGCCCCGGCAGATATTTGGCCAGAGCCTTCTTGCAGCCGACAGGGCCACTGCCCGGGCCTCCCCCGCCGTGCGGCGTGCTGAAGGTCTTGTGCAGGTTCAGATGAACCACGTCATAGCCCATATCGCCCGGGCGGATGATCCCCATGATGGCGTTCAGGTTCGCGCCGTCATAATAGAGAAGCCCGCCGGCATCGTGGACAATTTTGGCTATCTGCTCGATATCCTTCTCAAAAATGCCGACCGTGTTGGGATTCGTCAACATGAGAGCCGCCGTATCGTTGCCGACCGCCGCCTTCAAAGCCTCCAGGTCCACACAGCCATCCGCCCCAGAGGGGATATTAACGGTGGTATAGCCGACCATGGTTGCCGAGGCCGGGTTGGTACCATGTGCGGAATCGGGCACGATGATCTTATCGCGCTGAGTGTCGCCACGCTCCAGATGGTAGGAGCGGATCAATTGCAGGGCCGTATACTCGCCATGCGCTCCGGCCGCCGGTTGCAGCGTCACTTCGTCCATGCCGGTAATTTCCGCCAGCTTCTCGGAAAGTCGATACATCGCCTCCAGCGCTCCCTGAACCGTTTCAGGGCACTGCAGCGGGTGAATCCCCGTGAATCCGGGCAAAGCGGCCACCTCTTCATTGAGCTTGGGGTTATACTTCATCGTGCAGGAGCCCAGCGGATAGAAGCCATCATCCACACCGTAGGCACGCTTGGAGAGCGCCGTGTAGTGGCGCACCAGTTCAATTTCGGAGACCTCCGGCAGCTCTGCATCGGCCGACCTCAACAATCCCTCGGGCAGGCTGTACTCGGGCACATCGCAGGCGGCGATGGAGAGGGTACGTTTGCCGGGTTGAGATTTCTCAAAAATCGTCTTCACGGCTGGACCTCCTTCAAGGTCGCTACCAACCGGTCGATATCTTCTTTTGTATTCACTTCTGTCGCGCACCAGAGAATTTCATGAGTCCCCAGCTTCAGGCCGGCCAATATATTCTTCTCTGCGCATTTTTTAATGATCAGGTCGGCGGGAGCCTGGCTCACCGCCACGAATTCGTTGAAGAACTCCGAGCCGTATTTCAATTCAAAGCCGTCAAGCGCCGTCATCTCCGTTGCGAGATAGTGTGCCTTGGAGAGCGACTGCCGCGCCACCTCTTTCATCCCCTCCTTGCCGACTGCAGCCATGCAGACCGTCGCCGTCAGCGCACAGAGCGCCTGGTTGGAACAGATGGAGGAGGAGGCCTTTTCGCGCCGGATATGTTGCTCGCGCGCCTGCAGGGTCAGCACATAGGCGTCTCTGCCCTGAGCATCCTGAGTCTTGCCGACGACGCGTCCCTGCATTCTGCGGGTCAATTTCTCCCGTGCTCCGATAAAGCCCAGGTAGGGTCCGCCATAGGAGAGCGGCATCCCCAGCGGCTGGCCTTCACCCACGGCGATATCGGCCCCGCAATCAAAGGGAGTTTTGAGCAGTGTCGCGGCAAAGGGCTCCACCTGCATGATGTAGCCGCTCCCCGCCGCTTTGGTTGCTTCGCCAATCACCGCCGCGTCTTCAATGACCCCATAAAAATTGGGTTGTGCCAGCGCAACGGCGAAGACGTCATCGCTCAGCTTCTTCTCCAGATCAGTCAGCGAGGTTTTGCCATCTTCCAGGGCGATCATCTCCACTTCGAAGCCAAGCGGCAGAAGATAGGTTTTGACCACTTCAATGGAGTACGGATGAATCGCCTCGGATAAAAGCACCTTGTTCTTCTTGCGCTCGCTCAGCATCAGGATGCCATCGGCCAGCGCGGTCGAGCCGTCATAGAGGGAGGCATTGGAAACCTGCATCCCTGTCAGCTCGGTGATCATCGTCTGGAATTCAAAAATCGCCTGCAGAATCCCCTGCGACATCTCCGCCTGGTACGGCGTATAAGCGGTGACGAATTCAGAGCGGCTCAAAAGGCTTTTGACCACCGGCGGAATATAGCGCTGGTAGGCGCCGGCTCCCAGGAAGACACTCCCAAAAACCTTGTTGCGTGCTGCAAGCTCCTCGAACCAGCGCGCCACCTCCTGTTGGCTTTTGCCTTCAGGCAGGTTCATATCACGGGCAAAGATACCCTCCAGCCCCTCATAGAGGCCCTCCAGGCTCTTCACTCCCACCACATCGAGCATCTCGCGGATATCTGACGCAGTATGAGGTGTATAAGTAGACATACGTTTTTGTAATGTGCTGAGCGGCTAATACTGGCCCAGCTCAGTTTATTTCTTCGTCAGTGCGTCGTATTCTTCGGCGCTGATCAGCTCTTCAGAGACGGCGCTCACTTCCACCTTGATCATCCAGGCGGCGTTCGCATCCTGGTTAATCAGCTCCGGAGCGCTCTCGAGCTCCTCATTGATCTCAATAATAGTGCCGCTCACGGGGCTGTATATCTCCGAGACCGCCTTGACCGACTCCACGTTGCCAAAAGCTTCCCCCGCTTCTACGCTCTCACCCACCTGTGGCAGCTCCACAAAGACGATATCGCCCAGCTCACGCTGCGCAAAATCAGAAATGCCGACCGTATTGCTCTCAGGGTTATACCACTCGTGAGATTTCAGGAACTTGATTTTTGACATATATTACTCTTAAACAATTAGTTGTTATTTGTTTTTCTTGTAAAAAGGCAGAGGTACAATCTCCGCCTTCAGCTTTCTGTTTCGAACCTCAACCCACACGGTCGAAGCATTAAAATCTTTTTCCACACGGACCATCCCGATAGCCTGACCCAGTGTCGGACTGTGGGTGCCGGAAGTGACATGGCCAATTTGCCGCTCCCCGTCAAAGACCGCGCAGTTCTCCCGTGCAATGCCGCGCTCCACCATCTTGAAACCGAGCCGCTGATATTGGGGTGGCTTCTCCAGAAGCGCCTTCTTGCCGATAAAGCTCTCTTTGCCCATCTTGATGGTGAAATCCAGACCCAGCTCATGGCAGAGCGTCTCTTCGTTCATCTCGTGTCCGTAAAGAGGCATACCGGCCTCAAGCCGGAGCGTATCGCGTGCGCCCAGCCCCGCCGGCAGCATCCCCAGCGGCTTGCCGTGCTCCATGAGCAGCTCAAAAAGCGGCTCGGCGAACTCATTGGAAGAGTAGAACTCAAAGCCATCTTCACCGGTGTAACCGGTCCGCGAAAGAATCAGTTGCTCCCCGTTCAGAGAGAGCGTCTTGAAGGTGTAGCCCTTTTCGGGGATATCGGCCGCAGGGATGAACCGCTTCACTATCTCGATGGCCAGCGGCCCCTGCAAGGCCAGTTGAGCGGTGGCGGGGCTCGCATTTTCAAATTCGGTATCGCCCAGAAGCCGCGCCTCAATCCAGGCGGCATCCTTGGCCGTATTGGCGGCATTGACCACCAGGAGATACTCCTCGGCATGGATGCGGTAGACGAGGATATCATCCACCACGCCGCCGTCCTCATTGGGCAGGAGCGTATAGCGCGCCGCGCCATCCTTGAGCGTCGTTATGTCGTTGGTGATCAGGTTTTGAATGGTGGCGAAGGCGTCGCGCCCGCGCAGATAAATCTCTCCCATGTGGGAAACATCGAAGAGCCCGGCCTTTTCCCGCACCGCTTTGTGCTCGGCTATGATACCGGTGGATTCAAACTGTATCGGCAGCTCATAGCCGGTAAACTCTACCATTTTGGCCCCCGCGGCCAGCATCTTGCCGTAAAAAGGAGTTCTTAGCATACTCTGTTATAGACCTGTTCTATTCAAAAAAAGTTTAAAAAATAAGGAGACTTCGCATTCTCTGGTTCGCTTCAAAGGTGCGCCTCTCTGCTCCGTTCAATCCGCCCCCAACCATAACGCCATCAAAAGCATTTGTCGAGCCTCGGTTCAATTGAAGCGCTTTTTAAAAGCCAACTGCGGCTAGCCTTTGTAAATCACATGAATCGCCTGCCCGAGACTATCCTCCACCGCCTCGTAAAAGCCTTCGGAGACACTCGGATGCGGATAAACCGATTTCAAAATATCGGTGCGCCTCGCCTTCATCGCGACCAGCGTCCCCAGGGGACCAATCATTTCCGGAGCCTCCGCCGCGACCAGCTCTACCCCCAGGAGTATCTCGGTTCCCTTCTCAAAGATAGCCTTCATGTAGCCGCGCTCCTCGCCGGCAATCAGCGATTTACCATTACCCCCCAGATTGAAGCGCCCCGGCTCAAGCTCATGGCCGGCAGCCAGTGCCGCCTCTTCGCTCAGCCCGACCGTGGCCACCGGCGGCGCCGTATAGACGCAACTGGGGATGCAGGAGAGCTCTGTCTGGCTGTCTTTACCTACCAGTCGGTCCACAATGCCGAGCGCCTGCGCCGTGGCGAAGTGTGCCAGTTGAATCGCCCCCCGTACGCAATCGCCCGCGGCGTAGATATCCGGATGGCCCGTCTGCCCCTCCTGGCTGGTCACAATTCCGCGATCAAACTCGACGCCGCTCAGCTCCAGCCCCTCCATGCTCCGCGGTTTACGGCCCACACAGACGATGACCAGCTCCACGGCCAGCGCCTTCTCTTTCCCCTTTTCCTGATAGACCACCTCCGTCTGCCCATCCGCCAGCTTCCGAAAGGCTTCCACCTGAGCCTGGGTCACCACTTTGACGCCGCCGCGTCTCAGGTTCAGGCCGATGTATTTGCTGACATCGGCTGAAAAGGGCGAAAGAATCCGCGGCAACCCCTCCAGAATTGTCACCTGGCTGCCGGCATCGCTGAAAAAGGTCGCCATCTCCACTCCGATGATGCCGCCGCCCACCACGACCACGCTCTTGCAGCCCTCAAAGCGCCGGGCCAGAATATCATCGGAGGTTTTACCGAGTTCGATTCCTTTAATCGATTGCGGCAGAACCGGCTCCGCACCCAGCGCCAGCAGGATTTTCTCACCCTGCAGCCGCTCGCCGGTAGATAGGCTGATTGTTTTTTCTCCCGTAAATGCCGCCGTGGCGGCGTAATGAGTCACGCCATTCGCCTCCAGGAGCGATGCAATGCCTTGGCTGAGCTTTTGTACCAACTGCTCCTTGCGTCCAAAAACCGCTTCCAGGCTCAGCTCCAGCCCCTCCAGAGAGCCCTCTATACCGAACTGGTTCGAGCGAACCCGCGCGAAAAGATGAGAGGATTCCAAAATCGCCTTGGTCGGGATGCAGCCTCGGTTCAGACAGGCCCCGCCAAGGCCATCAGCCTCGACCAGCGCGACGCTTAATCCATTGCGCGCGGCTCGGATTGCCGCCGTATAGCCTGCCGGACCCCCACCAATAATAACCAGCTCTTTCTTAATCAGTTCCATATTCTAAAACATTCACGGGATTCATGCCTCAGTTGGGCTTTAGAGGCATTTTACCAAAAACGCCCCTCCCTGCCAGCGAGAATTTCGCAGCCCCGCTTCCTGCCCGTCATACAAAAATAGCCCCCAAGCCCTTTTATCAGGCCGCGGGGGCTAACCCTTTCAAAAAAGGTCCTGTGCTTACCAGTTCTGCTTCATCACCTCAAAGTGCGCCTGAGGATGGATACAGGCCGGGCAAACCTTGGGAGCCGTCTTGCTGCTATGGATGTAGCCACAGTTGCGGCACTGCCAGGTGGTCTCACCTTCCCTGGTAAAGACCTGGCTCGACTCAATGTTCTTGATGAAGGCGCGGTAACGCTCTTCATGGCCTTTCTCGGCAATCGAGACATTGCGATACATGGCGGCGACTTCCGAGAAACCCTCTTCAGCGGCCACTTCCGCGAACTTCGGGTAGTCTCTCGACCACTCGTCATGTTCGCCCTGGGCTGCGGAGAGGAGGTTCTCCAGCGTACTGCCGATCACGCCGGCCGGATAGCAGGCGGTGATTTCGACCATGCCGCCCTCCAGGAATTTGAACATCCGCTTGGCGTGCTCTTTTTCATGGTCGGCTGTTTCCTCAAAGATCGCTGCAATCTGCACAAAACCTTCCTTCTTCGCCACGCTGGCAAAGTAGGTATAACGCATCCTGGCCTGGGATTCACCGGCAAAAGATGTCAGCAGGTTCTTCTCTGTTCGTGTTCCTTTGATACTTTTACTCATAGTTTTAGCTGTGGCCTCTTTCCGTTTATCTATGAAGTGAGCGCCTCGGGCCACCATTCAGGCAGAATTCACTTCCATTGACCCTTACGGTATGGGGTTATTAGAGCGAAAATTTTTCTCCCTTGTCAAGGTCTTTGGGCGGTTCAGCGTGAAACGCTTTTCAGACTCTTTTGGTCGACTTTACCGTTCTTCTGAATCCACCGGTCGATCACGCGGAAGCTGCGCCGGCCATGGCCCAAAATATGATGGTCCGAGCCCAGAGTGCTCAGCTCCCAGTTCACCAGAAGCCGCGCACCGCGGTAGCCCGGGCAGTAACGCCAGAGCCAGTAGTGAGTGTGGGGAAAGATTACCGCCAGGTCTATCAGCCCCGAGAGGCAATAGACCGGTATCTGCGTCGTGGCGGCCACGGGACGCAGGTCGTTTTCACGCGAAAGCACGAGACGATGCCAGACGGCGTCGCGGTCCAGTTGGGAGCGGCGGGCCTTGAACTCCGCGATCTCTTCGCGAACCAGAGGGTCTTTGAGACAACGGTGCAGAATCCGGCGCCCAAAGAAGCGCAGCAAAGAAAACTGTTTTTGTAGTGGAAGTTGAATTTTTTTGCCAAAAAAAGTGAAGCCAGCCACCGTGAGATGATGCACGAAGCCGCCGGCCAGAATCAACCCCTCTGGCGTAAACTTCTCCGGTGCCGCCCGCTGCAGCTCCAGGAGCTTCCAGGCGACCTGCGAGCCGAACGATTCACCAATCACCCAGCCGTGGCTCACCCCGTGCTCCGCCAGCTTCTCCAGGACCGCTTCGCCATACTGCTGCAGGCTCCAGGTCGTGGTCCGCGGATAGGTGAACTCCACGAAACAGTAGTGCGGGAGGACCTGCCGGCGAAAATCGCCAATCATGCTCCAATCGCCATGAATGCCGGGTAAATAGACAATCGTCGGCCCGCCGGGATTCCCATGAATCCGAATAAGAAGTGGTTCTTCCTGCATCAGGTGTGGTCAGGTATGGTCAGGAATGGTTAGCCAGGAATTTCTCGACACCCTCCGCAATCCCCTCACCCGAGAAAAGCGGCGAGACGTAACCACCCTCGGCCAAAACCTGGTCCTTAATCGGCTCTATCGCATTAGAGGGAGTAACGATGAAGTGTGCCACTTCGCGGCGCAGCATCGGGATGTCGTTATAATGATCACCGGCGGTGCAGACTCTGTCGGGGGTCAGCCCCAGATGCCGCTGCAGCTCCAGAAGCGTCGTCCCTTTGTTGTAATCAATATGGGCCAGGCGCGCATAGACATCGTTACGGACCAGAGTGAGCTCGGGTACATCGGCAAAGTGCTGCTCCACCTCGTCCAGAAGCTGGTCCGCCTGCGGGTTATTGGCGGCAATGAAGCAGAGCGGTGAGTAAGCATCGCTATAGAGCACGGAGTCTGAATAGTTCTTCTTGATCGATTCCTCCAGAGGCGAGAGCAGCGAATCAATCTTCTCGTAAAGCTCCTTGTGCACCTCATGGCAAGTCTGGTTCCAGGGCTGCATCGGCTCATATTCATCCCCTTTGCGTTCATAGAGTTCCCGCTCCACCGTGGAGAGGAAGTCCGGCAATACGTCAACCCCGCAATGATGGAGGGTCGCCAGCACTTCATGCCGGTCCCGTCCGGTACTGATCACCCATTGGACGCCCTTGGACTTGAGAGAACGGATTAGATTTAAAAAACGGGGTGAAATAGGGGAGGAATCTCCACTTTCGTGAAAGATTGTTCCGTCAAAATCAGTGCAAAGTAATCGAATCATAGAGTACCGAGAAGAAAAGAATTCTTACAAATACCGCCCGCCAGGCACAGGGCTTGCAGTCCTTTGAGTTTCATAGCAAAATGGAGCCGTGTCAAGGCCAAATGACCAATGGATTGCCCGCTACGACGAAGCTGTTTACCAGTTGGCGTTGGGCAACGTAGACCAGTGCATCGCGGAGCTCAGGGCGATCCTTGTGGACTACCCCGATTGCCTCGATGCCCAACTTGCGCTCGGCAATGCCCACCTGCGCAAGGAAGAACTGCAGGAAGCGCTCCAGGAAACACTCAAGGCCGTGGAGATGGAGCCCGAAAACCAGATGGCCCAGATGAACCTGAGCATTATCTATATGCGGATGGGCGATAAGGAAAAGGCGGAGCACCACGCCCTCCAGGCCAAACTTATCTACTGGAAAAAAAGCGGCAAAGAACCGCCCCCCTTCCTGCGGCAAGCCACACGGGAGAGTCTGGACGTCGTGGGCCAGAACCCTCCCCCACAGCCGATGATCTTCACCAAAAAGAAAACCGATCTGGAGAACCCCGAAACTCCCCAAAAACCCGAAACTGAATCCTGAATCTTAAATCTTAAATACTGAATTAGTACCCCCCCATGAAAGATGCAATGACTCTCCTGGAAGAGTTCAAACAGGGCAGAATCTCCGCCGAAGAGCTCCTGACCCTGCTGGAGAAGGATACATCGGTCGATCTCGGCTTTGCCCATGTCGATATCCACCGTGCCCGGCGCTGCGGCTTTTCAGAAGTCATTTATGGTGAAGGGAAGACTCCGGAGCAGGTTCTGGAGATCACGACCGAGATTTACCAAAACTCGGCGCAGGTTCTCGTCACGCGGATTACCGCCGCACATGCCGAGCTGCTCCGCTCGCGCTTCCCCGAAGCGCTCTACCACCAGAGCGCCCGCTGCCTCACCCTCGTGCGGGAGCCCCTGCCCCGGCGGCCGCTGCCAATAGCGGTACTTTGCGCCGGCACCAGCGACCTGCCCGTGGCCGAGGAAGCTGCCATCACCGCTGAAATCATGGGCAACAACGTCATCCGGCTCTATGATGTGGGGGTGGCCGGAATCCGCCGCCTGCTGGGCAACCTGGGCAAACTGCGTCAGGCAAGCGTCCTCATCGTCGTAGCCGGCATGGAGGGTGCCCTGCCGAGCGTCGTGGCGGGGCTGGTCTCCAAACCGGTGATTGCGGTGCCGACCAGTGTCGGCTACGGTGCGAGTCTGGGCGGTTTGGCGGCGCTTTTGGGGATGCTCAACAGTTGCGGCAGCGGCGTCACCGTCGTCAATATCGATAACGGCTTCGGCGCCGGCTACGCCGCAAGCCAGATAAACTCTCTTACCGTACAAAAACAGGAATTTACGAAAAAATGAAAACCTTATATTTAGACCTCGTTGGCGGAATCAGCGGCGACATGTTTCTGGCGGCCCTGATTGACCTCGGTGTTTCGGAAGAAGCCCTCAACCATGAACTCCAAAAACTGGGGCTGGAGGGCTGGCGCATCCGGACGGAAAGCCGAAACGTGCAGGGTATCTGCGGCACGCATCTGGATGTGCTCACTCCCCACGATCACGACCATGATCACGGACATTCTCATGACCACGATCACGGTCACGAACATGACCACCATGGACATTCCCACAGCCACGGCCATTCTCATGAGCATGGGCATTCCCATAGCCACGGCCACCCTCATGAACATGAGCATCGGGGGTTCACGGAGATTCGACAGTTGATTGAATCCTCCGCTCTTTCGGCCTGGGTCAAGGGGCGAGCGGTCAGTATCTTCCTCAAAATTGGCACCGCAGAAGCGAAAATCCATGGCAAGACGCTCGATACCATCCATTTTCATGAAGTCGGAGCGCTTGACTCCATCATTGATATCGTCGGCGCCTGCATCGCTCTGGAGCTGCTGGGCAAACCCCGGCTCATGGCCGGCCATCCAGTTGATGGCAGCGGCTTTATCCATTGCGCCCACGGCAAAATGCCTGTACCGGTTCCCGCCACGCTGGCTATTCTGGGGGCTCGCGGGGTGACCCTCTCCCAGTGCGAAGAGGATTCGGAGATGATTACCCCGACCGGTGCCGGCATTCTGGCCGAGTTTGTTGAGCTGTTCGGGCCGATGCGCGGTATTGCCGCCGAAAAAATCGGTTACGGCTTCGGCTCCCGCACCCTCAAAACGCGTCCCAATATGCTCCGCGCCGTTTTGGGGGCAAGTACCGCTTCGGCAGAGAGAGCGCATGACTGGGAGAGCGACCGGGTGGAGCTGCTCCAGACCAATCTGGACGACACCACCCCGGAGCTGCTGGGGCATGTCCTGGAGCGCGCTCTTGAGCTGGGCGCTCTGGATGCCTGGCATACCCCCATCCAGATGAAGAAGAGCCGCCCTGCGGTGGAGCTCTCCATCCTTTGCGACGCTTCGCAGTTATCGCTCTTTGCCGACCTGCTCTTTAGCGAAACCGGCACCATCGGCGTGCGCCACTACCCGGCCAGCCGCTTCAAACTGGCCCGCCAGAGGATGGAAATCCAGACGGAATACGGCGTCATACCGGTCAAGGTTAGCCGCAGCGGCTCCAAAATCCTCAATGCCAAGCCGGAGTTTGAGGCCTGCCGCGCTCTGGCAAAGGCTCAGGGCATCCCGCTTCGCGAGCTCCTGAGCCTGGCGGAAAAAGAGGCGATGCGCCTGCTGCTTCCTCCCGAAAAGTGAACCGGAGCTCCTGGAAGTTTTTCCCGAAAACCGGGAAACCTCCGAAGCAAAATCTGCTGATTATGCTCCTTGTGCCTCAGTGTCAACTTTGTTAAAGTGGTCTGGCTGTTATGCTGGTAGAGTTTACTAAAATGAACGGAGCCGGAAATGACTTCGTGCTAATCGACAATCGCAACCGAAAACTCTCTCTGCTCCCCGAGCAGATTGCAGGCCTTTGCAACAGGCAAAAGGCCATTGGAGCTGATGGACTTATCCTTCTGGAAAAAAGCTCTAATGGCAAGGCGGATTTTGCCTGGAAATTTTATAACAATGATGGCAGCCAGGCCGAAATGTGCGGCAACGGTGCACGCTGCTTCGCCAGCTTCATCCGGCGATTGACCGGCAGGGAGGATGAAATTTCTTTCGAAACCCTTTCGGGCATCATCCATGCGGAGTTTCAGGACCCTCTGGTCAAGGTGAGCCTGACCCCCCCTTCTGAGCTCAGACTCGGGGTCCGTCTCCAGTGGGAGGGAGAGGAGCGCGAAATCCACTTCCTCAATACAGGCGTCCCCCATGCCGTCTATTTTGTGGAAGAGCTCGCTTCGGTCCCGGTCCAGAAATGGGGAGCCAGCCTGCGCCACCATAACGGGTTCAGCCCCCGCGGGACCAATGTCAACTTTGTCCAGGTCCTGGAGCCGCACTCCATCCGCGTCCGCACCTATGAGCGCGGCGTAGAGGCCGAAACCCTCGCCTGCGGGACAGGGGTGACGGCCGCGGCACTCATCACCGCGCGCGTCTATGACTGGCCTTCACCGGTGACTGTTCTGACCCAGGGCGGTGAGCGCCTGCAGGTCGGCTTTTGCTGGAGCGGTGAGGATTTTAAAGACGTTACGTTAACGGGTCCGGCCGAGGTTTCCTTTACCGGACAAATAGAAATTTAGAAATAGGAGCTATTGTTATTTATGTTTAAAGGTGTTTACACAGCTTTGGTCACTCCGTTCAGGAATGGCAAGCTTGACGAAGAAGCCTACGTCAGCCTGGTCAACCGCCAGGTTGAAAATGGAGTCGATGGCGTCGTTCCGGTCGGCAGCACGGGCGAATCCTCCACACTTTCTCCGGAGGAGCATCTCCAGGTGGTTCAAAAGGCGGTGGAAACCGTGGCCGGCCGTGTCAAAGTGGTAGCCGGCACCGGCGCCAACAGCACGATTGAGGCGATTCATCTGACGCAATCGGCCGAAAAACTGGGCGCCGACGCCTCGCTGCTCGTGGCCCCCTATTACAACAAGCCATCGCAAGCCGGACTCTTTGAGCATTTCTCCCAGATCGCCCAGAGTGTCAAAATCCCGATCATTCTCTACAGTATCCCGGGCCGCTGCGGCATTGAAATCGGCGTGGAAACCGTCGCCCGTCTGGCGCAAGCCCATCCCAATCTCGTTGGAATCAAGGAGGCCGGCGGACACTCTGACCGCGTCAGCCAGATACGCCATGCCGTCACCAGAGCCGATTTCACCATTCTAAGCGGCGATGACCCGCTCACCCTCCCCTTCATGTCGGTCGGTGCCTGCGGGGTAATTAGCGTCGCTTCCAATGTGATTCCGGCGGAGATATGTGCATTGGTCCGCGCTTTTGCGGAAGGCAAGACCGCCGAGGCGCTTGCGATTCACGAAAAATTTTATCCGCTCTTCAAAAACCTCTTTGTGGAGACCAATCCGGTTCCGGTAAAAGCGGCGATGGCCATGATGGGCCTCTGCTCCGATGAAGTCCGCCTGCCGCTCTATCGCCTCTCCGATAAAAACCGCGCTCTGGTAAGGGAGACCCTGGAATCGCTGAACCTCTTAACCGCCGCCAACGGCTGAGCCTGCCCCATGCTGCAAGTTGCAATTATCGGCTCCAAAGGACGCATGGGCAAAATGCTGATTGCCTGCGCGGCGGAGATGCCCGAGCTCAATGTATCGGCCGTGGCTGACCTGGGCGATGACCTGAGCGCCGCAGTCCAAAGCGCCGATGTGGTCATTGATTTCAGTTTTCACGAAACGACTCAGCCGGTTGCCGAGCTCTGCGCGCAGATGGGCAAACCGCTGGTCATCGGCACTACCGGCCATAGCGCCGAGGAAAAAGAGGCGATCCAAAAAACCGCCCAGAAGATACCGATCGTCTGGGCCTCCAATTACTCGACCGGAGTCAACACCCTCTTTTGGCTGACCCGTAAGGCTGCCGAAATTCTGGGTCCCTCCTTCGATATTGAAGTGGTGGAGATGCATCACCGCCACAAGAAGGATGCCCCCAGCGGGACAGCCGATACGCTGGGACGTATCCTGGCCGAAGTCCGCAAGGCACAGTATGAAGAGGTCGCCCGCCACGGCCGCGAAGGGCTGGTGGGTGAGCGAACGGCCGAAGAAATCGGGATGCACTCTCTGCGCGGCGGCGACGTGGTGGGAGACCACACGGTCATCTTTGCCGCCGATGGAGAGCGGGTGGAGCTGACCCATAAGGCCTCCAGCCGCGAAACCTTTGCCCGCGGTGCCCTCCGTGCCGCGCTCTGGTGCAATGCAAAAGCGCCGGGTATCTATTCCATGCAGGATGTCCTCAACCTGACTTAACTTTTTACCAAATTAACCAGAATGAAAAATCAATTATCCCGCCGCGATTTCGTTAAATCGACGGCCATTATCGGAGCGGCTGCCGCCATGATGCCCTCGGCCATGGTCAAAGCCCAGGAAACCGCAAAAACCACAATCGCTTTTGTCGGTTGCGCACATATTCACACTCCCGATTTCATGAACAAGATGAAGGAGCGCGAAGACGTGAAGGTCAAGTATTGTTATGATCATCAGGAGGAGCGCGCCCAAAGATGGGCCAAGTTCCACTCCTGCGAAGCTCTCAGCGACAGTGCGGACAAGGTCTGGAACGACCCCGAAGTCCAGGCCGTCGTGATCTGCTCCGAAACCAATCTTCACCGCCCGCTGGTGGAAGGCGCCGCCAAAGCCGGCAAACATGCCTTCATCGAGAAACCGCTCGGTATCTCCGCCAAAGACAGCTACGCCATGGCCAAGGCGCTCGATAAAGCGGGCGTTCTCTTCACCACCGGCTACTTCATGCGGACAGACCCCAAGCTTCTCTTCCTGCGCGAACAGGTGGCCAACGGCGCTTTTGGCAAGATCACCCGCGCCAGCGCCTGGAATTGCCATAGCGGCTCGCTGGGCCGCTGGTTCGATACCGATTGGCGCTGGATGGCCGACCTCAAACAATCGGGCTGCGGCGGCTTTGGCGACCTGGGAACCCACATGCTCGATATCCTGATGTGGATTTTTGGCGACGTGGAAAAAGCGACCGCCGATATCCAGGTGGCCGTTGGCAATTACGAAGATACCGATGAGATGGGCCAGGGGCTCATCCACTTCAAAAACGGCGTCAGCGCCACGCTCACTGCCGGCTGGGTCGATATTGAAAGCCCGGTCACGCTCATCATCTCCGGCACCGAAGGCCACGCCATCATCAATCGGGGCCAGCTCTATTTCCGCTCCAATAAAGTGGAAGGCGCCAATGGACGCGAGCCCTGGCGCAAGCTCCCCGACGCCCCCACGGCGCCGATCCACCAGTTCATCAACGCCGTTCAGGGCAAGAGTGAACCGCTGGTCACCCCCATGGAGGCGGCCGACCGCGTCGCCGTGATGGAAGCAATGTACAAAGGCAGTAAGAAGAGCACCTGGGTTAAAATTTCCTAGGCTCTTCCCCAGCCAGAAGATGCGAGAGGTCATGCCGAGGTTTTTCAGAACCTCGCCTGACCTCTTCTCAGCTACGCCCCTTTTGCGCCCGACGCTATGAGCTCACCTCTCCTGCAAATTGAAAATCTCTCCCTCGGTTTCCAGACCGAAGGGGGGCTTCTGCGTGCCGTGGAAGGACTCTCACTCAGCGTAGAGGAGGGGCAGATCGTTTCGCTGGTCGGTGAAAGCGGCTGCGGCAAAAGCATCACCGCGCTGAGCATCGCCCGGCTGATCCCCTCCGTACAATATCTGGGCGGGCGGATTCTGCTGGCCGGACGTGATACGCTCACCCTTTCACGGCGGGAACTGCGGCAAATCCGCGGCAAAGTCGTCAGCTACATCTTCCAGGACCCCGCACTGGCACTGAACCCGACCCTTACCATTGGCGCGCAAATCCTGGAGGTGCTTCTGCTGCACCAGCCCAAAGCCGCCACCAGAGAGAGCTGCATCACCGCTCTGGAGCAGGTCGGCATCCCTTCACCGGAGCTGCGGATTGATGAATACCCGCACCAGCTCTCCGGCGGCATGAAACAGCGGGCACTCATCGCCATGGCGCTGGCCAGCCGTCCACGCCTGCTCGTGGCCGATGAGCCGACAACGGCGCTGGATGTCACCATTCAGGCGCAAATCCTCCAGCTCCTGGCCAGCCTGCGCAGCTCCCACCAGATGAGCATTCTGCTGATCACCCACAATTTGGGGATCGTCTCGCAGTTCGCAGACCATGTCGCCGTCATGTATGCAGGCCAATTGGTGGAAAGCGGGCCGGTCCGCCAGGTGCTGCAAACGCCGGCTCATCCCTATACCCGCGCGCTTCTGGCTTCGGTACCGCAACTGGGGGGCCGCCGCAGACTCTCTTCCATTCAGGGGCAAGTCCCCCCGCTTCACGCCATGCCCGCAGGCTGCCGCTTTGGCCCACGCTGCACCGAGCGTCACGGCGGCTGCAAAGAGCTTACCCCGGACCTCAGGGCGCACCCTACCCTTGCAGGCCACTACACCCGCTGCCTGCCCCCGAGACCCTAAAACTGATTTTTCCCGCCCTGCCACTCGCTTTTTCTTGGTATCCCCCTGGGGTTGGTGCCATAATAATTGCATGACGAATGAGGAAGCGTTAGATATTTTCAGGCAAACCGGGGCTTTGCTGGAAGGGCACTTCATTTTGCGCAGCGGCCTTCACAGCCGGCAATATTTCCAATGCGCATTGGCATTACAGGAGATGCCGATCGTTGAAAAGCTGGCAGCCGCCCTGGTGGAAAAACTGCGGCACCTGCAGGTACGCACCGTGATCGCTCCGGCCATGGGTGGGCTGGTCATCGCCCAGGAGGTGGCGCGCCAGCTTGGCTGCCGTTTCATTTTCGTGGAGAAGGAGGCCGGCCGCCTCGTATTGAGACGCGGCTTCAGAATCACCCCGGGAGAAAAAATTCTCCTTATTGAAGATGTGATCACCCGTGGCGGTCGGGTTCAGGAAACCCTCGATATCGTCAAGAAAAAGGGCGGCTCCGTACAGGCCCTCGGCGTATTGGTGGACCGCTCCCAGGGCCGCTTCCAGCCAGGAGTCCCGCTGGTCAGCCTCATTGAGATGGAGATGGAGGTCTTTGACCCCAAGAACCTGCCCGAAGACCTGAAGAACAGCCCTGCCCTCAAGCCGGGTAGCTAAGAGAAAAGTGAGGTATCCCTACCGATAATGAGTATTGAAGCAAATATAGAAAAAATTCAAAAAGAGATCGAGCAGGCCTGCGAACGCTGCGGACGCGAGCCCTCTGAGGTGACGCTGGTCGCCGTCAGCAAGTTTCACCCCTGGCAGGCAGTCTGCCGGGCCGCCGATGCGGGCGTGCAGGTTTTTGGGGAAAGCCGCGTGCAGGAGGCCAAACTCAAAATCTCGCAATGCCCCCCCGGCATCCGCTGGCAACTGGTTGGCCACCTCCAATCCAATAAGTGCCGCGATGCGGTCCAGCTCTTTGAGATGATCCAAAGCGTGGACTCCGCTTCGCTGGCCGAGCAGCTCAACAAGGCGGCCCAAAGGAGGAGCGTCTCCCTGCCGGTGCTCCTGGAAGTCAACGTCGCCGGCGAAGCCAGCAAGTTCGGCTATTCACCCCAGGCATTACTGGAAAATTTATTGAACTTGAACGAGCTGAGCCATCTGGAGATTCACGGCCTCATGGCGATCCCCCCCTGGACGCCCCAGCCGGAGAAGGCGCGCAGGCATTTCCAGAAGCTGGCCGACCTCAAAAAACAGTGCGAAGATATCCTGGGCGCACCGCTGCCGGTACTGAGCATGGGGATGAGTTCGGACTTTGCCGTGGCCATTGAAGAGGGCTCGACGATGATCCGCGTGGGAACCTCCATTTTTGGGGAAAGGAAGCGCTAACCCGCCTAAAATGCAGGAAAAACCGCGTTTTTTGAAAATTTCTCTTGAAAAAATTCTTGTACCTAGTAAAAGGAATTAACGTTCGCGTTAAAACTAAACTAAACTAACTGAACAGATATGGCTAAAGCAGCAGCAACTAAAGGTCAGGTTCTGACCAAAACTCAAATAATAACAGCTCTTGCCGAGAAAACGGATCTGCCTAAGAAAAAGATCACTGAAGTTCTCGAGGCATTTACTACGCTGACATACAAGAACGCCAAGAACGGCTTTACTCTGCCCGGGATTGGAAAAATTGTAGTGGATAACCGCAGCGCTCGCGTCTGCCGTAACCCCCAAACGGGGGAACCGGTCAAGGTGCCCGCTCGCAAAGTTCTCAAATTCAGATTTGCCAAGGCGGCCAAGGATGCAATCCTGCCGGCCAAGAAAAAGTAGTCTGATATTGTGAATCCTTTTTCAAGCGTCTATCCTCTCAAGGATGGACGCTTTCTCTTTCTCCCTGGCGCTGCCGGCCAGCCGCAGATAAACCTCGCGGATAGCGCTGCGCCACTTGGCCAGGGCCCCCATGAAAGATTCAATCCCGTCAAAACCGCACCGGATAGCCACGCGCAATAGCGGCGCATCCGTATCGGGCAACACCGATTCACCCTCATAGCTCCAGCGGCGGAGCACCTTCTCCAGAGCCATCAGTTTATCAAAGTTCTCAATCAAAATCGAAGAATCCTCCTCCGAAAGCAGGTCCTGGCTGGCCGCCAGCCGCAGCGCCTTACGCGTATTGGGCTGGAACCAGCCAAACTCCATGTTGAGCATCTGCGCCAGGAACTCCACATCCATCAGCCCGCCCACGCCGGTTTTGAAAGCCAGCGGGTCTTTGCCGTAGGGGGTCCGCTCCTTTTCCACCTTGAGCCGCATGGCCAGTATCTTCTCCTTCCAATCCTCTGAGTAAGCCTCCAGATTCCAGCGTGGGATTGAAAAGTTGGTCATGCTCCGAGCCATATCCATGAACTGGAAACCGGTCTCCACGTCGCCGCAAATCACCCGCGCGCGCGTCAGACTCTGAATCTCCCAGAGCTGCGCCCTGTGGCGATAGTAGCGCTCATAGCGAACCAGCGTGCTCACCAGCGCCCCCTTTTCTCCATCGGGGCGCAGGCGCGAATCGGTCTTGTAGGCGCTGCCCAGGGGTGTCTTGGCCCAAAGCAGGTCAATCAGCATGAAGGCCATCCGCTGGACCTTGTTTTCTCCCTTCCAGTGGGGAGTGCAGACAAAGAGAATATCCAGGTCGCTGCCGTAGGTCAGCTCGCGGCCGCCCAGCTTGCCCATCCCGATAATCGCGAAGGGAGGCTTCTTGAGGCGGAATTTCTTCATCACCACCCGCAGGGCATATTCAACGCAGGCCTCGCCCAGACTGTTGATCTCGGCCTGGTTTTGGGCAAAATCGCTCATCCCAACCAGGTCCCGCATGGCGATGCGCATCAGCTCCACGCGGTGGTAGCGCCGTATCCAGCCGTGCTGGTCCTCATCCTCCAGCCCATACTCCAGGTCCCGCAGCATTTCGCGCGCCTCCTTGACGCGCCGCAACTGCTCACCCTCCATGATTTCATCGACCAGGCCCGGCGTCTTGATTGCAACCTCGGCCAGGTACTCCGAGCGGTCAAAGAGCAGCAGGAGCAGGTCAAAGGTGAAGGGTGAGGAAAACCAGGTCTCAAAGAGGCTCTGCCGGCCGCCGTAATTCTGGATGAAGCTGTCGAGCCGCGCCAGAACACGGTCCGGGTCCGAGAGTGTTCGCAAATTGGCCTTGAAGCATTGCTGCTCCCCCGAGAAGCGCAGCCGGTACTCCGAGGGGCAGAGACGGAACAGCCGCGGCAAGAGCTTCCAGCCCAGCTCAAGAGTCCTGAGCGATACATGCACATAGCCGGGCCCCTGTACAAAAACCTTGACGAGGCGGTAAGCCGTGTCGGGGTCCTTAAAGCCGCTGCGGACCAGGAAGCTCTTCCACTCCTCCTCTTTCTCTTCAAAATCCGTGGGCAGCGTCAGGTCTTCATCAAGCGCGTCATTGTTTCGATGCACCACCTCCTCAAAAATCCGCCGCACCTCTGTCTGATAGTGGGTACACTGGGCGTCAAACTCCTCGGCCCCTTCAAAACCCATCAGCCGTGCCAGTCTGAGCCGGCGCAGCGCGCTCACCGGCAGCGTATGGGTCTGCTGGTTCTCCTCCATCTGGAGCCGATGCTCCACGTCGCGATAGAAGCGGTAAGCCTGGCGCAGGATCAGGGAGTCCTCCGCGGCCAACCGGTCATAGATCGCGAGCTTCTCGAGCATCCGCAGCGTCTGCCCTCCCTGCAAGTAAGGCATCTTGCCCGCATCGACCACCTGTATGGTCTGGACCACGAACTCAATCTCCCGTATTCCGCCCCAGCCCAGCTTCACATTGCGATGAAGCTCTCCGGAGCGAATCACCTCTTTTTCAATCCGCTCCTTGATCGCCGCCACCTCTTCGGGCACCTGCACGCTGACATAGCGCGGATAGCAGAAAGGGTGAATCATTTCGATGAACTCTGCCCCCAGGTCCGAGGAGCCGGCCACATGCCGCGCCTTGATAAGCATCATCCGCTCCCAGGTCCGGCCCCACTGCGAGTAATAGTTTTCATAGCTCTGAAGCGAGCGAACCAGCGAGCCGCTTTGACCCTCGGGCCGTAAACGCAGGTCCACGCGGTAGAGGCTCCCCTCGCTGCTGCTTTTGCTCACCTCATCGACGATCCCCTCCGCCAGACGCGTAAAAAACTGGTAGTTATCCAGAGCGCGGCGGGGGGTCTCACCATGCTCCGGTGGCTCTTTGAAGACGAAGCCATCGCGGGAGTAAACAAAGATCAGGTCGACATCGGAACTGTAATTGAGCTCCTGGCCGCCGAGCTTGCCCAGTCCAATCACGCTGAAGTTGGCCGTCACCCAGCGGCCCCGCTCATTTTTATAATAGGGAGCGCCGATTTTTTCGGTCAATTGCAGCCAGACCAGTCGGAAGACAGCCTGCAGGCAGATATCCGCCAGGTTGGAAAGCTCTTGCAAAATCAGGTCGGTGGAGCCGAGCTTATTGAGGTCACGAGCGGCGATTTTGAAAAGCTGGCGGGTTTTGAACTGCCGCAACAGCCGGCCGGTTGCCTCGAAGTCACGATTGGCCACCTCTTCCAGCAAGAGATCGGCCAGCTCCTGCCGCAGCTCGGTGACCGTGGCCGGGTCGGCAAGCTGCGCCTCGTCAAAAAGATTCTTGTGGAGCTCTCCATCGCTTTTGAGCCACTGCGGATGGTTCTCCAGCACCGTGGTGAGATAGGTCGAGCTGCTCACCACCCGCCAGAGAAGCTCCATTTGCCGCTGGTTCATCCCCTCCAGAGTCTGGGCTACGACGGGGTCGGCCTCCTCCATCCGTCGGTAAAAGAGCTCCATCCGTTCCGGAGCGTCCGCAGTGGTCAAAAATTCTTCAAAATGAGGATTCACCTTGCTCTGCCTCTTCACTTCCTGTCGGTTCAGTCGCCGCTCCTGGAAACGATCCCCACCAGCGCCCGCTGCAGCGCCAGCGCCGAATCGCCTCCGCTAAAGACCAGAGCGCGATTGCACTCGAAGAGCTTTTCCATCGCCTGGACCAGCTCCTCAAGCGTATAGTTCTGCGCATGTTCAAAAGCTTTGGAAACCATATAGGGGTTCATCAGGGAGGGATTGAACTTCCGGTCTTCGGGCAAGAGCCCGGCCGGCAAATCCAGCTTCACGCTGCGCCCGCCGCCGCGCGCATAGCCCTGCTCGGCCAGCCCGCGCAATATCAGCATCAGCCTCACCTTGGAGATCACCCCATAGAGAATCCCCAGCTCACTCATGGCCGAGTTACTCCTCACCTCCGCCAGGTCGTTATCCAGATGGTGGACAGTCCGGGCCAGATTACGCTCGCCAATCGCATCGGCCAGGGCGAAGCTCCTGGATTGCTTGCCCTGGGGGACCAGTTCCAGCACCGCCTCCTCGGTAATCGTATCTCCATCGCCCAGGTAGAGCGTGAGCTTTTCGAGCTCGCTATTCATCTGCCGCAGGTTCGGCCCCACAAAAAGAACCAGCGTATTGAGGGCCCGGGGCTCAATCTTCTTGCCCCTCTCTTTCACCTCGCGCAGCACCCATTGCTCAAGCTCGCGCTCCCAGCCGCGGTCCCTGATTGAAATCGCCTTAAATTCCCGAGTCGCCGCCAGCTTGCTCAACGCCTTGAAGAAAACACGCCGCGAATCCACCTTGCCGGCGCTGATCAGGAGCCGCACCCCTTTCCACTGGAAGGCTTTGAGCATCTCGGCCACCTCCGCCAGACGCCGGGTCACATCCGCACTGGCCGAAGTACGGTCCTCGCCCAGGAAACTACAATTCTTGAGCCAGACCAGTTTGCAATTCCCAAAGAAAGCGAACGTCCTCAAGGCCCCTTCCATCTGCTCCAGCGCCCTCAGGGCTTCCTGGGAATTGGAGACCGCCGCCTCGATGATCTCCGCGTCGCTCCCTCCGTGGCTGCCGCGCCAATGCTCGAAAACCTCCTGGCTCAGCTCCTTAACCGAGTACTCGTCTTCACCATAAATAAAAACCAGGTGCGATTCTTCCAATTGATTAGTCTTGCTCATCTTTTCTGGGGCGTTTCAATTCCTCATAGAGAGGACGGACATCCTCTAAAACCTCCAGCAGTTCTGGCAAGATATAAATCGGTTTTTCCAACATGATGGAGAGCACCAGGCAATCGCTTGGCCGCGCATCGAGCTCCACCATCTTCTTGCCCAGCTCGTTTTTCTGTAAAAGGTTGAGCCGTGCATGGTAGGTCTCTTCGCGCATATCCACGATCACGCAGTGCGTCATTTCAATCCCAAAGCCGAGCATCAGCGAGCCCATCAGGTCATGGGTCAGCGGCCGGTCATGTTTCTTGCCCATCAGGCTCAGGCCCATCGCGATCCCCATCCCCATATCCACCTGTATGACAAAAAGCTTCTTACCGGCTTGCAGGAAGACCGCCATCCCTTTGTTCACCGGGATGATGTCCTCCACTTTCACCAAAGTCCAATCCTTCCTTCCCTTCATCACCACCTATTCTACCCTCCCCGTTCCCAATAAACAAGAGCCGCCTTGGGGCAGGAGAAGAATTTTTAGCTTTTGCTCTTCTTACCACCTCGAAAAAGAAAATTTTTTTATCCAAAACCCCTTGAAACAAAGCATAATAATTCTGCTGGATATTTGAATTGCAGGATGTTAGCATTTATCGCTTGGATGGTATAGGCCATGATTGGAGCACAGGCGGCGCCCTCTCTCTGTCATGCCTGGCCAAAAGGTATAATAGATTAATTTATGAAAATTTATATTAACGGTAATTTCTTTAGCGAAGAAAATGCTAATATCTCGGTTTTTGATCATGGTTTACTATATGGCGACGGCATTTTTGAGGGAATCCGCGTCTACAACAAACGCGTCTTTAAACTGGTCGAACATGTAGAGCGGCTCTACTACTCCGCCAAGGCAATCGCGCTGACCATCCCGATGTCGGAGAAGGAGATGATCGAGGCGGTCTTGGAGACCTGCAGAGTCAACGAGCTGAGCGATGGATATATCCGCCTGGTCGTCACCCGCGGCGTGGGGACTCTGGGGCTCGGTCCCGACCGTTGCGGCACCCCGCAAATCATCATCATCGCCAGCAACATACAGCTCTACCCCGAAGAATTCTATACCAGGGGGATGAAGATCATTACCGTCCCGACCACGCGCAATCACCACAATGCGATTAACCCGGCCATTAAATCCCTGAACTACCTCAATAACATTTTGGCAAAAATCGAGGCCAATAATGCCGGCGTGCAGGAGGCGATCATGCTCAACAGTCAGGGCTTCGTGGCTGAGTGTACCGGCGACAATATCTTCCTGGTCAAGAAGAACCAGCTCATCACGCCGCCGCTCTCCGCAGGGGCGCTCTATGGAATTACGCGGGGCACGGTGATCGACCTGGCCCAAGAGGCCGGCATTGAAACCTCTGAGCCCAACGTGACCCGTTACGATGTTTACAACGCCGATGAATGCTTCCTGACCGGTAGCGCAGCGGAGCTGATACCAGTTATTGAAGTCGATGGCCGCCAGATAGGGACAGGCGCTCCCGGACCCGTCTTTAAAAAATTGTTGGACAGCTTCCACGATTTGACGAAAAGCTCGGGAACGGCTATATTTGTATGACGGAGATACTCTCCGCAGAAGGATAAATAATCTATGATTTGCCAGATGTGTAACAAGGCCGAAGCGACAGTCCACCTGACCCAGGTGGTTGGCGGAAAATCCAAAAAACTGGACCTCTGTGCCAACTGCGCCGAGCAATGCGGTGTGGATGACCCGGCTGGCTTTTCAATGATTGAAATCCTGAAAAAATTCTCAGGTGTTTTTGGGCAGGAGGAAGAGCCGCCCCCCAGGATTACGGAAAAATCGTCCAGTATTCGCTGTCCTGTTTGCGGCTATAGCGAGCAGGATATGTCCAAAACAGGGCGTGTCGGTTGTCCCTCCTGCTACATCACCTTTGAAAGAGAGCTGGAAAAAGCGCTCAAATCAATGCACCGCGGCACTCGCCACGTAGGCAAACAGCCCGAGCATATCCCGCTGGAGCCCGAACCGCTCTTACCCGAAGAGCCGGTGCAGGAAGTGGTCCCCGAAAAAAAGCCGGCCGTGCGCAAACAGGCCCGCGCCACGGCTCAAAAGAAAAAACCGACCTCCAAAGAGGCCGCGGAAACCGAGGTGGCCGAGGCCGCCCCTGTGGAGACGCTCGCCAAAGAAGAGCTCTCACTCATGCGGAACCTCGTCAAATCCAAAGAAGGAATGCTCGAGGAGGCCATCGAAGTGGAAAACTACGAGTATGCGGCCAAAATACGGGACGAAATCAAAGATTTAAAAGAAAAAATAGAGAAGCTTTCTCTCTCCGCTAAAAAGGAAAAATAATGACACTCTCCGAGTTTCTTATACCTCCGGCCGAGTACGCCGCGCGTCGCGGCCCAGAGGATGTCATCGTGCTGAGCAGCCGTGCCAGGCTCGCTCGGAACCTTTGCGACTCCTCTTTCCCCGCCTGGGCAAAGAAACCAGAGAGACTGCGCATCCTCAAAAGAATCAGCGATGCCGTCTTGAGCCTGCCGCCGATGAAGTCCTGCCTCCTGGAGAGCATGGACCGCTTTAGCAGCAATGATAAACTGGCGCTCATGGAGCGGCACCTCATCAGCAGGGAGCATACCGCCCGCGGCGTCGGCAGCGGCCTGGCCATCAATAAGGAAGAGAATATCTCGGTGATGATCAATGAGGAAGACCACTTGCGGATGCAGGCGATCTTGCCAGGCTTCCAGATACGCAAAGCCTGGGAGCGGGTCGACCAGCTCGATTCAGAACTGGAAAAAAAGATACCCTATGCGTTCCATCCCGACTATGGCTACCTCACCGCCTGTCCGACCAATCTGGGCACCGGCATCCGCGTAAGCGCCATGCTTCACCTGCCCGGGCTGGCTCTGACCGATCAGATCAACCAGATCGTCGGCGCAGTCAATAAACTGGGATTGGCCGTGCGCGGTATCTACGGAGAAGGCTCCGAAGCGCTGGGCAACCTCTTCCAGGCATCCAACCAGATGACCCTGGGCGAAACGGAAGAGAATATCGTCAGCCGGCTCGAGAAAGTCATCCGGCAAGTGGTAAGAAACGAAGAGAACGCCCGCCAAACCCTCATGGAAGAAAAGGGCCAAATCACCCTTCTCAACCATGTCGGCAGAGCTTGGGGCATTCTCTCCAATTCCTACATCATCGAAACGCGAGAGACGCTGAACCTGCTCTCCTTCATTCGGTTGGGGATTGACCTGGGGATGTTCCCCAAAGGCAAGCGCAGCGACCTTGAAGAGCTTTTCCTCATTACACAGAGGGGGCATCTTCAGCTTGACTCCAAGACGAAGCTCGACGCCACCGAACGTAACAAAGCACGAGCGAACATTCTCCGCAAGAAAATTTTGAAGCTTAAGGCGCCCCAGAAAGCAAAGCTCAAAGATAAGGAAGAAAACTGAAAAAAACGGGGGCACCCCTCCTCTGAAGAGAGGCAATGACTGCGGCAGGCAGAGCCGCCCAGCTCCGGCAACGTGAGCAAAACCCTCACGATATTGAATCTGGAGCGACCGCTATCCGTCAAAGTAAAAGAGGGGCACAGAATGCGCCCCACAAGATTTTAGAAGAAATATGGCATCAGACGACAACATCAATAACTTCACACCGCGCGCTGAGCAGGCTCTCAAGCTGGCTCATGCCGAGGCGGTTCGCCTGGGACACAACTACATTGGCACCGAGCATCTTCTCTTGGGCCTGATACTGCTGGGAGAAGGCGTTGCCGTAATGGTACTGAGCAAGCTGGGAGTCGATTTCTCGGTTCTGCGCAGAGAAGTTGCCAAGGCAGTCATCAAAGGCGATGAACCCAAAACCACGGGGAACCTTCCTTTCACTGCACGTGTCAAGAAGGTGTTAGCCCTCTCGGCCCATGAGGCCCGGCGCCTGGGCCATGACTACATTGGCACAGAGCATCTCCTCCTGGGGCTCTTGAAAGAGGGCGACGGGGTGGGCGCCAAGGTGCTGCGCAAACTCAATGTGGACTTGGAGAGAGCTCGGCAGGAAGTGTTGAAAACTCTGGGTAACCCCGGCCAGGAAGCCGAGGGCTCATCCGGTCTGGAAGAATTCATCCAGGAGGCGGAGCAGGGCGAAATCCCCGGCAAAAAAGGTTCACCCCCCTCCGCGCTCAAGACTTTTGGACGCGACCTCACCGAGATGGCCGCCAAACAGCTCCTGGATCCGGTCATTGGCCGTGCAGATGAAATCCAGCGGGTCATGCAGATACTCTGCCGCCGTACCAAGAATAACCCGGTCCTGCTGGGTGAAGCCGGCGTGGGCAAGACCGCCATTGTAGAGGGTCTGGCCCAGAAAATCGCCGCTGGGGACGTACCGGAAATTCTCCGCCAAAAGAGAATCGTCGGGCTCGACCTCCCCCGAATGGTTGCCGGTACAAAATACCGCGGCCAGTTCGAGGAGCGCATCAAAGCGCTTATGGATGAAATCCGCCAGGCCCGCAACGTTATCATTTTTATTGATGAGCTTCATACCATCGTCGGCGCCGGCTCTGCCGAGGGCGCCATGGATGTCGCCAACATTATCAAACCGGCCTTGAGCCGCGGTGAGTTCCAGTGCGTCGGCGCGACCACTCTGGAGGAATACCGCAAATTCATCGAAAAAGACGCCGCCCTGGAGCGCCGCTTCCAGAGCGTCAAGGTCGATCCCCCTTCCCTTGAAGAAACGGTCGATATTCTCCGCGGTATCCGCTCCAAATACGAGGAGCACCACCGCGCCAATATCACCGATGAGGCCATCCATGCGGCTGTCCGGCTCTCTGACCGCTACATCACCTCGCGCTTCCTTCCCGATAAGGCGATAGACGTCATTGATGAAGCCGGCTCCTATTGCCGGATGGCGGCTGAAGTCGCCCCTCCGGAATTCAAGGAGATGGAGAAGGATATCGAAAAGGCTCGCGAGAAAAAGGAGAAAGCCATCGCCGAGCAACGCTTCGAAGATGCCGCCCTCTTCCGTGACGCCGAGCGCCAGAAGGCTGACTCACTGGAGAAGGCTCGCCAGCAGTGGCGCGCCATCGTGGATGAAAAAAAGGTGACCGTCGATGAAGCCGATGTGACGCAGGTGGTCTCCAAATGGACCGGAGTCCCCTTGCGCGGAATGGAGAAAGATGAGCTCAAACGGCTTCTCTCGATGGAAAAAGAGCTCTCCGCCCGAGTCATTGGTCAGCAGACTGCCGTCAGCTCCATCAGCAAGGCGCTGCGCCGCTCCCGTGCCGACCTCAAGGACCCCAAGCGCCCGATCGGCGTCTTCATGCTCCTGGGGCCGACGGGTGTCGGCAAGACGCTGCTCAGCCACGTATTGGCCGAGTCGATGTTCGGCGATGCCAACTCGCTCATTCAGCTTGATATGAGCGAATATATGGAAAAGTTTACGGTCTCCCGTCTGGTCGGCTCGCCTCCGGGCTACGTCGGCTATGACGAAGGGGGGCAATTGACCGAGAAGGTCCGCCGCAGACCCTATAGCGTCGTGCTTTTTGATGAAATTGAAAAGGCGCACCCCGATGTCTGGAATATCCTCCTGCAGATACTCGAAGAGGGTAAACTGACGGACAGCATGGGCCGCGTGGTCGATTTCCGCAACACGATCATCCTGCTCACCTCCAACGTGGGTACCGAAACCATGCGCAAAAGCAATATCGGTTTCGGCACTCCCAATGAAGAGGCAGACCATGAGCGCCTGAAAAGCCAGCTCCTGGAAGAGGCCAAAAAGGTCTTCCGTCCGGAGTTCCTCAACCGGCTCGATGAAATCCTGGTCTTCCGCTCTCTCAACAAGGAGGACCTCATCAAGGTGCTCGATCTGGAAATGAGCAAGCTCTCGGCCCGTTTGCGGCTCAAGGATATTGAGCTCGAGCTCGAAGAGGCCGCCCGCGACCTCCTCATTCAAAAAGGCTATGACCCTGTCTACGGCGCGCGGCCAATGCGCCGAACCGTTGAACAGATGGTGCAGGACCCCCTGGCCGAGGAGATACTCCGCGGCCATATACGCCCGGGCGAGCTCGTCAAGGTGGGAGTCGATAAAGAGAGCCTGGTCTTTTACCAGGGCTCGGCGGAAAAGCTCCTGAAAAATCACCAGTCCAACATGGAAAACTCCTCCAGCGGAGGTGAAAAGAAAGATTCACCCGACTCGGACAAGCCGATTAAAACCAATCGCAAATCTGGCTCAGCCGAGTAGAGGCCATGAGTGAAGGCAGACTGCGCAGATGCGGAGAAAGAAAAGGAGACCCCTCCGATTTTGAATCCCATCGGGCGCAGTTTGCTTTTCTGCCGGCCAGCCAGACCAGTCAGAGCCAAAGCCACGTCCCGTGAAAATCGCTTTCCTGATCCCCGATGACCGCGACGAGCTCCGGCGCTATGAGCTCCCCTCCCCGCTCTTTGGCCCCGCTCCGGATGCGCTCCTAAGTGGTTTTGCCCAACTGGCAGAGAGCAGGCCCGATTGCGAGGTCCACGTTCTCTCCTGCTCCAAAGCCTCCTCACCGGCACCGGCCAAAATCTATAATGACCGCATCTTCTATCACCAGCTCCCCGTCTCTCCCCTCGGCTACCTCAAAACCCTCTATAGCGGCTGCATTCGATCCATCCGTACCCGCCTCCGGAGCATCAGGCCCGATATCGTCCACGGTCAGGGAACTGAACGCTATTGCGCTCTGGCAGCCGTCCGCTCCGGCTTCCCCAACGTGTTGACCATTCACGGCAACATGCGCTCCGTTGCGAAAGTGAACCGCGCCAAACCGTTCTCCTTCTACTGGCTTGCCGCACGGCTCGAAGCCTGGACTCTCCCCAAGACCGGCGGCGTCATTGCGCTCAGCCGCTACACCCAGGCCAAAGTCAAAGCGCTCACAAAGCGCACCTGGGTCATCCCCAATGCCGTGGAAGAGCGCTTCTTCCAACTGGAACCCTCCAGCGCCGACAGCGAGACTCAGAACCCGCAGCTCGCCTGCCTCGGGACGATCTGCCACCACAAAAACCAGAACTGGCTCATCCAGGCTCTGGCCCCGCTTCAGGAACAATTCGGCTTCGCTCTGAATCTATACGGCGGAGCGCTTCAGGGCTCCCCCTATACCGAGGAATTCCATTCTCTTTTGGAGCGTCACCGCTCCTGGGTCCGCTTTCACGGCCACATCCCGCGCTCGGAGCTGCCGCAGGTCTATGCCCGGAACTCTCTCATCCTCATCCCTTCACTCGAAGATAACTGCCCGATGGTTGTCCTGGAAGCGATGGCCTCCGGTCTGCCTGTTATCGGCTCACGCATTGGCGGTATCCCGGACCTCGTCCTGCCCGAAGAGACAGGCTGGCTCTTTGAGAGCCAAAACCGGGAAGACTTCCAGAACGTACTCCGCCAGGCGTTGAGCTCACCCGTCCAGCTAAAAGAAAGAGGAGAGAACTCACGGAGCGTCGCGCGCTCGCAGTTCTCTCCCCTCAAAATCGCTCAGCGCCACCTGGAGGTCTATAAGGAAGTGCTCTCGGGCAGCTCTCCTTAGGCGGCGCCGACGGCGTTTCAGCGTTTCCTATTCTTCCGTCCCGCTTTCCAGAAGCAGATTGATTACGAAAGCGTGCGGATCATCCCTGTCCTCCATTTCGACGAAGGGGCCCATCTTCTCATTGACGGCTGAAAGCTCAATATCCTCAATCGCGCCCGAGCTCTTGTTCATATAGACGTGCGGACCCTGCCGGTAGGCGACGCCCTCAAGACGTTCCACCTTTTCTTCAAGCGCTTTTTCCAGATCAACCCGCTGCAATCTGCGGTCTTCCAAAAACGGCCTGGCCGTATAGAGTAGCTGGTAGGTGAGGGTATCCGCCGTGATCTTCTCAGACGTTGTAACCGTGAGCACGTTGCGCCCGGGGAGCTCTGATTTTGCCAGTGCAAACTCTATCTCCAGTTCTTCCTTGGTCTCGCGGTCATATTTCCAGCCTCGGACCTTCACATCCTGCGCCCAATCAGGCATCCGAACATGGAGAGGCGGAACGGCGGCGCCCGGAGTGCCGAGCAGCTCCAGGTTATAGGCGATGAGGTTCGGGCCGCTCGCATCCTCTGCCGGATTCGATTTTACGATCCATGCCTGCTCGCCCACATCCACAGCCGTCTCAAAACCGATCGGGAAATTGTACCAAATCCCCGCTTCGGAGCCGACCGCCAGAAACGAGAGCATTTTGTGGAGCGCCCACGGCACATGGAAAGAGCAGCACCAGAGCGATTCTTGCGATTGCTTCAGGTAAGCGAAGGGCCCCACATCATCAATCCCCATGAAACGGTGACCGTATCCACCGGTGCTCCACTGGTTGGGCTGGATGCCGTTCCAGTAAAGCCGCTCAGCCATGTCCAGATAGCGGGTCTGGCCCGTATTGGACCAGAGGAGCAGGTTCAGCCGCAGCCAGTCGGCTTCCGAGCAGCCTTCATCTCGGTTGTAGCCGGTAACCCAGAATTTTTCCAGCACGCTGCCGGCCGGATTCACGTAGCCGCCCGTGACCACCGCATCCCAGCGCTCCACCGCGCGCTTGAGATACTTCTCCTGGCCGCTCTCCTCGTAAATCTTCACCAGCATACTGGTCTGGCTCAGGCTGCCATGGGAGTGACCCACCGGCAAGACGTCGAACTCCTCATGGAAATCGGCAAACTTACAGGCGCTTTCCAGATAGCGTCTCTCCCCGGTTACCTTGTAGAGGTCCAGGAGCCCTTCCATCCCTTCATAAACGCAAGTCACGTAGGCAGAGGCATACTGTCCCTCGGTCCGGTATTCTTCCACGCGCTCAGGGTCGCAAAAACGGGGATACACCGTGTTGACGTAGAAATCACCCAGCTTCCGTGCCGCCTCTTTGACGCCCGGGTGGTCAAACTTCATCGCCGCGGCGGTCAGCCCGAGCAACAGGCGGCCATTGCCCCAGAGAATCGGCATCATGACCGTACGGTCGGTCGTCGGGTCAAAATCAATCTCCTGCTCCCAATCCACCTCTGCCCCAAAGTGCCCATCCTCCTTCTGGTATTGGGCGATCTCATCAAGCAGCGCATTGAGCACCTCCGGCCACGGCTCATCGGCGCTTGATACATTCGAAGCGACCTCGATAAAACGGCCCGAGATATCGCCGCTGAAATGCGTAAACCAGCGAACCTGGTTGAAGTTCACGTCGGCCAGAATGAAGTCCTTGTTAAAGGGCGCTTTGGTCAGACGCTCAAGCCCCGCTTCATAGGAGGCCAGCGGCTCACCCAGCAAACGGGTTGAAGGATTCTCCGCCACATCAGGCCGCACCCACTGGCCGCTTTCCTGAAAGGCTACCGCAGAGGGAAGCGCAACGGCAGATGCCCGCTCACTCTTTTCAAAGGCCTCCGACGAAGTGCCGCATCCGGCCAAAAACACGCAGGATAAACCTGCACTCAGTAAATGGATTTTATTCATATTCAGCTTTCTCATTTTAAATCTTCAAGTCACTCTTGCTTCATTATTTCATCGGCTCGACGAAACGGGGCTTCAACAGGCTGATATTGAGCGAGCTCAGCAGGCGGCTCAGCTCCTCATACATCGCCTCGTCCTTATAGGTGCCGACGATTGCCCCACCCGAACCGCAGAACTTGGCGCTGGCCCCCACCGAGCGGGCCGCATCGACCATCTCCAGGTTCCCCTGGCTGATCTGATAAATCTCTTTGCGTTTATCAAAGTTGGAGTTCAATAGCGGCCCTACCTCCTCGTGGTTCTGGCCGCTTTGGATGGCCTCGCTCACACGGTCCGTCAAATCTCCCCAGAAAAGCATGGCATTGACCACATCGGTCTCGGCGCGGTTGTAGCGTCCGCGAATATCATTGTGGAAAACCTCGGTCCCCTCGCTCATCTCATCGCGATAGGCGATATAGAGCGGCGGCAGGTTCTCCACCGGCAGATACCGGTAGCGCCCATAGCCATGAGAGCGCATATACTCCCTTTCAAAATCCATATAGACCAGTCCCTGATACACCTGCGCCACTCGGTCCTGCAGCCCGGCCGGTATATCGAGCTCGCGATTCTCAACCGAAAGAATCAGGTTCGCCTGAACCGGCTTGGGAATCCGCAGCCCGTAAAACCTCATCAGAGCCCGCAGGCAGGCCGTGATAATCGCGCTGGAGCCGGCCAGGCCGACACGGCTGGGGATATCCGTCTCATAGCGCAAAGTGAAGTTCCGCTCATCAAGCTGCACCCCCGTGGCACGGCAGTAATCATGGAAGACCTTGATCGTCGCCTTGAGCAGCCGTATCCCTCCATAGTAACCATT
>LSQX01340181.1_pt1 | contig 51689 bp, 48 predicted proteins | sample 654561 | NCBI WGS metagenome assembly LSQX01 (sample SAMN04489861, study PRJNA283612) | anaerobic digester metagenome | isolation source: 4 biogas reactors fed with cattle manure at either 37C or 55C with and... | place: Denmark: Kongens Lyngby | collected 2014
TCTTGATATTTGCAGCGGCAGCCAAGAATTTTAGCCGGACGAGGATTTATACCGGAATCACTAAATTTTGCGAAGGGGTGTTTTATTTGAAAAATCACGTTATTTCATTACAGAGCCACATAAAGATGCTCTGTGAAACCATCGGAGCGAGGCCGACCGGCTCCGCGAAAAACAAAGCCGCTGTTGAGTACGCATTTGAGACATTCCAAAAATGTGGGCTTCCGGTACGAAAACAAGAGTTTGACTGCATGGATTGGATAAACTCCGGGGCCGCGCTGCTGGTTGACAATCGGGATATACCCGTGGAACCGGCGGAATATTCTCTGCCCTGCGACGTTACTGCGGAGTTTATTTGCATTGACACAGTGGACGCACTCCGTAAAGCGGAGCTATCGGAAAAAATAGCGGTCTTGCATGGCGATTTGTGCAAAGAACCCTTAATGCCGAAAAATTTTGAGTTTTATAACCCTGACGAACACAAGCAAATCATAGCTTTGCTGGAAGAAAAGAATCCAACTGCCATCATTACGGCTATTTCTGGCAAAGAACATACTATACAGGACGGGGATTTTAATATTCCATGCGCCGTGGTATGCTCGGATATGCTGGATGTCTTTTCGCAAAGTTCTGACGGGCGGGCGAAGCTGACCATCAACACCGAGCGTATTCCGGTAAAGGCACATAACGTGATTGCTACTTATGGGACGAAAAATGACAAGGTGTGTTTTTCGGCGCATATTGACACAAAACCGGCGACACCCGGCGCTCTTGACAACGCTTCCGGCGTGTCCGCTCTACTGGCTCTCGCGGAATCTCTTTCGGGCAAGCACTATCCTTTCCAAATCGAAATCGTTCTATTTAACGGGGAGGACTACTATTCCAATCCCGGAGAAATGGCGTTTATGAGCGGTCTTTCGACGGACTACATCTTGGCTGTGAATGTGGACGGTATCGGGCTAAAGAACAGCGCCACATCTGTTTCGTTCTATTCGTGTTCAAAAATAATCGAGAATAGGATCATGGAGCGTGTGGAAAAAACAACAGGCATAGAGCGAATTGAGCCGTGGCCGATGGGCGATCACATGATATTCGCCACCTATGGTGTACCCACCATAGCTATTACCGCGAGTGACATATTCGGACTGATCGATACCGTTCTCCATTCCTCTGATGATAATACGGAAAATATTGATATGGATGTTCTTAACAATGCGGTTCGGTTTTTATCATGCTGCGTCAACGGATGAGAAAACAATATGGACGCTTTCTATCTGCCATAAAGAGGGTGGCATTTTATATTTGATACAGGAGGGCGGCGATGAAAAGTTTTTCAAGCGGATTATGAAGAGTTTGATTTAATATAAAGCCGAAAATGTACGATCATCTTCAAAAGAGCATTGTGTGACAAGCGGTCAGCCAGGTTTCTACGTCGCCTACTATTTCAGGAAGAGCCTGCAGGGTTGCCACGCCCATAATTCTCTGAACGCATTCCCCGCCGCAATCAGCGGATTGAATACCTTCTTAATCAATGCGTCAAGCAAAGAAAATAAAACGGAAAATATGTTCCCGAGCATCTTGATGAAGACACAAAACTTGACCTATAAAAAAAGCTTGTACGATATGATTCCGCTGGACAAAACGCTGTCCATGTTATATACTGAACAGCAGGAATACTGAGATTAACTATTATAGGAGGAGAAGACCATGGCTGACATGCCCATAATCAAAAATCTAAAAAGAGAAGAAACCGTATTTGAGCTGAAACCTTGGAAATCAATTCACAATACCATTACAAAACCTATGGTGACAGGCGGGGGCCCGATGGAAATCAAAGAATCTGCGCTGGCCATGGGATTTGCACACATCACAGCACCTGATGTACTTGGCAGCCCTACGCATGTTCACCCGTTCGATCAATGGATATACCTCATCGGCGCAGAAGATTTCTCTGATTTTGATGCCGATATTGAGTTCACCTTGGGTGACGAGATACTGCACATTAATTACCCCTGCTACATTTTTATCCCCAAGGGCGTAAAGCACTGTCCTTTGGATATTAAGCGCGTCGGAAAACCTTTTATTTTCGTCGACGCCAGCATTACCCAGGAAGCATCTGTTCGCCCGGAAACACTGGCCAGCACCAAACGCCCCACATATCAGGCTCTTAATAACTAAGATTAAGACGGTCGGCACTAAAACTATCCATTATTCTGATTTCGAAGGCCCGGATTTATCATAAGTTGGATGACCAAAACAGCAGGTGCAGCTAAGTTGCTCCTGCTGTTTTATTTCATGACACTATATTGATATAATATGTCAAAAGTGCTAAATATAAGCATATCATGTCGGACCCTCTTCGCTGAGGATGCGGCTGATGACACTTGGCATAAACTACGCTTCTCAATTACTCTCCTTCGGTCAGTGGTAACAGCGCCGTCCCGTCACGCAAACCAAAAGACTGTACAAGAAGGATATTATTTGGTATCATCTAATAAACGCTCAGGTTTAATCGACATTGGTTTATCTTGCTGATTGCTGAGCTTTGAACGACAATTCATTATCAGATCGAGGTGTTGGCTTGGATGCGCTAAAAGATAAATTAAAGGAGGTATTGGCCTCTGTTCTGCCAATCACAGTTATTGTATTGGTACTCCATTTCACCTTATGTCCCTTAGAATCCGCCATGCTATACGCATTCCTGGTGGGTTCGGCGCTGGTCATAATAGGATTAACGGTTTTTCTCTTTGGCATAGATCAGGGCTTGGAGCCGATAGGGCATGGTATAGGAAACACATTAGGTCATGCGAAGAGCTTTTCCGTGACTATTACGATATGTCTGGTTTTGGGTTTCTTTATTTCCTATGCAGAGCCGGATCTCCACATTCTCGCCGGCCAAGTAGACGGTGTTACATCGGGGCAGTTCAATCATACTCTGATGGTGGTTGCGGTCTCAATCGGAATAAGTATCATGATGACACTGGGGCTGCTTCGCATACTTAAGGGCATTCGCCTTAAGTATGTATTTACTATCGCCTACGGCTTGATTCTTATCTTGTCCTTGTTCTCATCCTTTGACTTTATTGCCATTGCATTTGATGCGTCGGGAGCGACGACAGGGGCGATAACAGTGCCCTTTATGCTGGCATTGGCAGCCGGTATCTCAGCAATGAAATCAGAAAAAAGGGCGAGCGAGGCAGACAGCTTTGGCTTAGTCGGCATTTCTTCTACCGGTGCAATACTTGGCGTATTGATTGCAGGCCTTATACTGGGTGTCGACAAACTTGAAGGCACATTGCCCGAGCATTCAATTACCGAAACCGGTTTGATAGAGACATATGGTTCCAAACTTCTCACGATTGCCTGGGAATCGCTGCTTTCACTCCTGCCGATCATAATAGTATATGTGTTGTTTCAGATATTTTCTTTTAAGCAGAAAAAGAATCGGGTGTTTGATATCTCCCGAGGTCTGTTTTTAACACTTTTAGGGTTGGTCGTATTTTTGCTTGGTGTAAACGGCGGCTTTATGGAGGTAGGGACACAGATCGGAATACAGCTTACTTCAATGAGCTCAAAATTTCCGGTACTGATTGTAGCGCTGCTGCTTGGGCTGACGACCGTATTGGCAGAGCCTGCCGTTCATGTTTTAACAAATCAGGTCGAGGATGTTACCGGAGGATCTGTCAACAGGATTCTGGTTCTTGTTTTCCTGTCTGTTGCCGTTGGACTGTCTATTTTCATGTCTGTCCTGCGCACCCTTCTGCCGAATGTGGACCTATGGATGTATCTGCTGCCCGGATTCGGCATTGCGGTTATTTTGGCCTATCTGGTACCTGAACTGTTCGTCGGCATAGCCTTCGACGCGGGTGGCGTAGCCTCAGGTCCTATGACCGCGACCTTTTCTTTAGCCTTTGTTCAAGGTGTAGCGGCTCAAGTCCCCTCGGCCGATTTGGTATCGGACGGCTTTGGTATGATTGCCATCGTTGCAATGATGCCGATTATCGCAATAGAATTGCTGGGTGCACTTTATAACTATAAAACACGTAAAGCATTAAAATCTAAAAAGGAGTAACTGGAGGCAATCATGGATAGTCAAAATTGTGATATGAATCTTGGAAAACTTCAGATGCTTTCATTAGTTCTCAATGAAAATCAAAGCAATTCATGTGTTCGGCTCATAAAAGAACGTGGAATACAGGGCGGAGTTGTAATCATCGGAAGAGGAACGGTGAGCAGTACCGTCTTAAACATGCTTGGGATAAAAAACCAAAGAAAGATCTTAATGAATGTTTTGCTAAAAAGAGAAAAAGCCAAAGAGGTAATGGATTGTCTTGACAAGGCTTTGCATCTGAATAAACCCAATCATGGCATTGCCTACACTACGCCGGTTTTATGTGCTACAGGACTACCCGGGCAGGAAGCAAATCAAGAGCATAACGGAATGATTACATCTCAAGATCTGGAGGAAGAGAGCATGTTCAAGAAATTGACGGTAATAGTTGATCGCGGCATGTCGGGCGATGTAATGGATATAGCGCTGAAGGCCGGTGTCCGGGGCGGTACAATATTACACGGCCGCGGCGCCGGTGCGGATATGGCCACAAATTTGTTTGGTATTGAAATAGAACCGGAGAAGGAACTTGTGATTATCCTTATGCCAAACGATTTGGTAGAAAAAGTGGTGCCCGCGCTAACCAAGGGTCTTCAATTGGACGAGCCCGGTAAAGGAATCTTGTTTGTAGAGCCGATTATCGAGACACGAGGTCTATTTGAAATGCGTTGATAAAGGAGCGGCTTATAGTTATGCAGGGAGCACGGTCTATACCTACCATGCTCTCTGCAATCATTTTCCTTTCAAAATACAGCATATTGCATCTGACAGCAGTTAGTGTTAAAATTTGTGTTGAGGTGTTTTTTTCTATGATAATATTACCGCTTTGCATTGTCTCAGCTCCGCGCACGGTCTGATATAGGACGGTAATTGCGCGGAGCGGTTCTTTCTAAAGGGAAGTTACCGTCCACATCAGGCTTTGCGCCGCTTACAATCGCTTAATTTGTAAGGAGTAAAGCCATGAATAAGAATAACTTATTTTCGGGTCTCCGGGATTTTCTCGTCTTATGGGGCTCGCAGTTCGTATCCGCTTTGGGTACGGCTATGACTGGTTTTGCGTTAATTGTTTGGGTGTATGGGCAAAAAGGAACCGCCTCCAGTATAACGTTATTGTCGGTTTGTTCGCTTCTGCCTTCAATACTGTTTAGTTTTGTCGCCGGCACTATTGCCGACCGCTGGGACAAGAAGAGCACTATGCTTGTAACGGACGCATTTGCGGCACTTGGGACCATAACGGCTTTGGTTTTGCATTTAACATCCGCCCTTAAAATATGGCATCTGTATATCATCAATTTACTGCTTAGCTTTATGAATGCTTTTCAAAGCCCGGCATCGTATGTTGCGACAAGTTTGCTTGTTCCGAAAGAACAATATGTCCGGGTCAGCGGACTTAAAGCGTTTTCAGGTTCTGTCGTAACCATATTGGCTCCGGCACTGGGTAGCATGGTTTTGGCGTTCGGCGGATTGAAAATTGTCTTGATAATAGACCTTATTACCTTTTCGATTGCATTTTTTATTTTGCTTTTGTTTATTAAAATCCCGTCTATAAAGCGTAGTGCAGAAGAAGCAAAGGAATCTTTTCTGAAAAGCTGTGCGGCCGGTATCCGTTTTCTGAAAGGGCATGCGGCGCTTTTGCGTATCATTCTGTTCTTTGCCTTTATTAATTTAATCGCAAAGATGGGCGGGTATGGGATGATGCCCGCGCTGATTTTAAGCCGAACAGGCAACAACCAGACTGCGCTCGGCATGGTCGAGGCTGCCGTAGGTATCGGTACGCTTATCGGAAGTATTCTCGTAACACTGATGAAGCCCGCTAAGAACCGGGTAGGCATTATCTTTTTTGCCTGCGGAATTTCCTTTCTGTTGGGTGATGTCGGGCAAAGCCTGACGCACACCTTGCCGCTTTGGATTGTTGCCGCCTTTGCCTCCAATGTCCCGATGGCATTTCTAAACGCTAATCTGACCGCCGTTATGCGCACCAATGTACCGATTGAAATGCAAGGCCGCGTTTTTTCAGCAAGAGATACCATTCAGTACAGCACTATCCCCGTCGGACTGTTTTTGGGCGGTGTGCTGGCGGACCATGTTTTTGAGCCTTTTATGGCCGTAGCATCACCTATACAGCAAGCATTATCATTTGTTTTCGGATCGGGTAAAGGGTCCGGTATTGCAGTGATGTTTTTCATTGTTGGCATTGTTGGGTGCATATCAAGTTTTGTGTGTCTAAAAAACCCGACTTACAAAATTCTTGACGAAAACCAATAAGCCGTTATCGCATATTCATCATAAAACAATGAACAGTTTGCTGTTATACGTTTATTGTACCGTTATTGGCATTATATTCATGGTTTAGCCGGATTGTGGCATAAATAAGGTAACATTATGTTTGTTCTCGGCAAACAATTTCGCAGTTGACTTGCCTATACCTGAAGCGCTGCCTGTGATTATAATGGTTTATTCATCGGCTCATATGGGATTATGGCTTTGCCGGTATTTCATTTCTATTCCAATAAGCTCTGCTACCTGTCGCCATTCATCGTCTGTCAAGTTACGGAATGTAAATGCACCGCCAATGCATTTATGCTCGGTCTTTCCGTTTAATGTAAGCGGTATACCTCTGCGGCATTTATTACTGCATGTTCCGCCTTTAAACCATGCACAATCCCAAGCGCCATTTTTCATTTGCGAGATGATATTCTCCGATAAATCAAAGCCGTCCTTATATTTGTCAATGTCGTACAGGTTAGCTTTAACAGAAAAATGCTTGCGTGATAACTCGATAGTGAATATGACTCGCTTTGCTTTGGAAAACACGCATTTATAACCCTTGTTGATATTCAAATCTATTACACCGGGCTTTGTATTCTTTATTTCGGCTTTCAAGTTGGTTTTCATTGCAATGTCAATAAACATGTCTGCGATAAAAATGCTATCATCGGGAGCGAAAGCAGAAATATCATCAAGCGTTGGCTTCTTCTCGATTTCAAATAAAAACTGACACGGTTTTTCACCATTTGTATTAAGCGGAGAAGAAATAATGTCTTTCAGCTTAATCCCTACCCCTAACATGTTTTGATAATGATAACGGAAATGCCCTGCACAACAGCCACAATATGTAGGAGAAACAGAAAAAGGCTGCTTGAGTTTTTTTATCAAGCCGCAAGAGCAGGTCGTTTTACCGGTATGCACCCCGTTTTGATAGCCCTCCATTGTAATGGTAAACGTTCCGTCGTCATTTTGCTGTGGTATCATCATATACTCAACACTACTTATAAGGCGCAGTTTTTCTTCGATTGCTTTCCCGGCGTGTTCCTTTGCAAAAGCTCTGCAATCTTTATCGCGCTTTCCGCTTTTACAGCAGCCTTGCTCTTCCATAACCGAAAGACATTGCTCTTTTGTAAGCAGCTCGTCCATTTTTCCTATCAAGGTAAGCACCGGTTCGGGACGATAGCCTTTTACCTCTGAAAAATCGAACTGATCAATGATTTCTTCCGGGACTGCTTGCTTTTGCATAGATTCTCTGATTTTTTTCATATCGGGCATAATGCAATCCTCCATTTGCTATCTTTGTGATGTATGATGCTTTAAACCGTTCTGCCGGTGCTTTGAATATCTCTGAATTTTCTTCATACTTTGATTATACCATATAATACCTGACAACAGTGTGTCTTATATCTTCATATAACTCAGCACTTCTTACGCTTTTTCTTTTATAACCAGCCTGAGATGCGCCGCAGCAACTGCCTTGACATATAAACCGGGCGGAGCTGCCTCCGGCCGCTTTTCTTTCTCACCATATCTGCCGGTAAAACAAAACTTGAAAAGCGAAATGACAAAGCATATAATAGCTACAGGAAAAACAGGCCATCATAACGGCTTGTCATGTCGGCACGGACTCGGTAAGGGCGAAGACACCTATCCTGCAGCGCCGTGCCTTAACAATCGCAAATGCGAGATGGAGGTCATTATGGAAAACTTAAGCGGAAAAGTTGCGTTTATCACGGGTTCCGCCAGCGGCATCGGGCTTGGCATCGCTAAAGCCTGCGGCAGGGCAGGCATGAAGGTTATCATCGCCGATGTGAGGCAGAATGCCATTGATGATGTGCTGCCTTACTTTAAAGAAAGGGGCTGGCTTGTCCACGGCATCAGACTTGATGTTACTGATCGTGAGGCTTATGCGAAGGCAGCGGACGAAGCGGAGGCTGTGTTCGGGAAAATCCACGTTCTTGTCAATAACGCCGGTGTTGAGGTCCGCAGCGGTCCGCTCTGGCAGGCATCCTTCAATGATGTTGACTTCATGGTCGGGGTTAACATTAAGGGTATCATTAACGGCATTCAGATCGTTCTTCCGCGTATTCTGGCGCATGGAGAGGGCGGACATGTCGTTACCACAGCTTCACAGTCCGGCTTGACCGTCGTTCCGGGAGCTTCCCTGTACTGTATGGCAAAAGCCGGTGTGATCGGATTAATGGAAACGCTTGCATGCGACTTAAAAGACACAAATGTCGGCGCGTCGGCGTTTTGCCCGGGTCCCGTGGTGGGAAACCTCAGCAAATCCTCGCTGGAGGTTCGCCCGGACAGCTTGAAAAATGAAAACGCCTCGCCTCCCCCACAAGCGCCCGCACGCCCGGCTGACAGTGATGCGAAGCCCGCATTTGATTTCGGCAAGCTGTTTATGTCCGCTGAAGAGGCCGGTGAACGCGTTGTCCGCGGAATCCGCCGCAACGATCTTTATATCCTGACACATTCCGAATTCAGAGAAGGTATGCGGGCTAAGGTAGAAGCGATTATGCGCGCATATCCCGATCAGCCGGTCAACGAAGACTTTAAAAAGGTCTTCAGCTTCCTTGCCTACAATCCGATTTACGATACGCAAACGACACCCGGCGCGCCGGATTGGGAATAGTAAACGAAAGCGAAGGTTGTTATCACCGTTTCCGGTTTATAAGGTATTTCAGGCGAAGACAAAGAAGCCGTTTGCTATGATCCGGCTTCTTTGCTTTTCAGTTTAGGTCTTCGATATGCAGAGAACGGAGGTATGTGTGAAGCTATTAAGAAAATATGCAAGGATCGTTATTGTATTAATTGTTGCGGCTGTTGTGTTTGCCCTTATTGCGATTATTGCTCGAAACATTCTGCTTGCTATTCTTAGTGTCCTGTTGATTACAGCGTCCGCAATCATCCGGTTCACATGCTTAAGGTGCCCGAATTGCGGCAGATACAGCGCGCCGCCGCGTTGGTCATATGCAATCAAAACGATCCATTGTCCGGGCTGCGGGAAACCTTTTGAATACGATGATGAATAAGTGACGGATTTGTTAAAGAATCCGAGCATCGTATGACCCGCATTCCAAACCCCGGTTAGTCGGGAAGCACCATAACCTTAACGCATTTCTGTGAATTGGCACAGCACCGTTTGAACACATGTTCAAAATGAACATGTGTTCAAACGGTGCTTACAAAACAGGAAAAACCATTGCATCATGCCCTATTGTTAAAACAGCTCACCCACCGTGCCGATGAACAGCTTTACCGCTTCGGGATCAAACTGGGTTCCGCTACAGGAAATCAACTCTTCAAACGCCTCATTATATGATTTCCTCGGCTGATATGGCCGCAAAGAGGTCATCGCATCAAAACTGTCCACGACGGTAAGCAGCCTTGCCAGATAGTCTATCTCTTCACCTTTCATTTGGTTTGGATATCCGCGCCCGTCATACCGTTCATGATGCTGAAGAATGATCGGGACAGATTCTTTCAATAACCGTACATTCTTTATAATCTCGGCTGCCATCTGCGGATGCTTCTTCAGCGTCTCCCATTCCGTTTCCGATAGTTTATCCGTCTTCATCAAAATCTCTTCCGAGATATTGATTTTCCCAATATCATGGAGATAGGCAGCATAGACAAATTTCTTTTTCTCTTTATCATCCAGATTCAGTTTATCGGCAAGCAGATTGCAATAATACACAACCCGCTCAATATGCCTGTATGTATATTTGTCCTTAGCGTTAATCACCGCAATTAGTGTCTTGATGGAGGCTACAACTTCCCTATCGATCTCATCGATGTCGCGCTGCAACTCATCGAGAATTGAATAATACTCCTCTACCCTGTTCTTCCGCAAGAATTTAGCTCTGTAGCAGGCGTCGTCGGCTCCTTTTATAAGCTCATCTCCGGTTTTAGCTTTCGTCGGAAATGTTGAAATCCCGATGGACACCGTCATGTTTCCGCCCGGTATGCTCTCTTGTCCGTGAAAGTAATGCGCCTGAACAGCCCTGCGGATCCTCTCCGCAACTTTCATTCCGATATCCTCACCAATATCGGGCAGCAGAATTGTAAATTCCTCTCCGCCGTAGCGCGATACGATATCGTTCTGTCTGACATTTTCCTTCAAGATTCCTGAAATCTGCTTGAGAACCTCGTCGCCTTCTTGATGCCCATATAGATCATTATAATATTTAAAGTTATCCAGATCAATAAACAGCAACGACAGGCAGGAACCGCTTCGCTTGCTTTCGACAATTTCATCAGCCAATGCGTCATAAAAGAAGCGATGGTTAAAAAGCCCGGTAAGCCCGTCGACATTGGCCAGGTTTTTTAGTGATGAAATGTGCTCCTTTTCCGTTCTTGAATAGGAGCCGACAGCCCAGGAAATGATAAATAATGCACAGATTAAAACAAGGTCGCTCTCAAAAACATAGCTATTCGCACTACCAAATATAAGATCGATCGCAACAATCAAAGCCGCCGATATGCCGGTTGTGAGCAAACCGGTTTTGATGCCGAACTCTATACTGGTGGATATGATTACAAATAAAAACAAGTATTTATAATGACTTTCATGGGTCCCTGTTAAAAGAATCGAAATAAAGGATATAATGACGGGTACCGAAATCGAAACTATTTTAAACAACAGCTTAAATCTTGTCGTTTCGATAAATATGCAAAAGAAATAAGCCAATAAAATAAAACCCAGAGCGGAAAGAAATACATAGTTGTAATCGACGATGATTGTATATAGATCCTTATCTGTAAAATAATACTGAAAAAAAGCAACTGCAGAGAAAATCAAAGAAGATATCTTGGCTGCGCTTGTTATCTGAGTAATTTTAGAAGTGTTTTGTCTTTCTTTATATAACATTTATGACCTCCGACAGGCTCCCGATATCAGCCGAAGCGGCAATTCCTGTCGCCGGCGACCTTCATATTATTGCCGTTTATCCCACCTAGCGGATTATATTACACTAATCATTTAGAATAAGATCAGTATAAATCATTATTACTGATTTGCCCACATGGTTTTAAGCTGTTCATTATTAGAGAATAGTATTATAAATAGGAGATCGTGACGATCTCCTATTTATTCGGGACTGCGCTACTTGTCTCTCAAGGATTCGGGTTCTTCCGGCTGGTATGTAAAGAACATGCAAGCGGATGATGCTACCGCCATGGCCAGAAGAGTGGCAACCGTCGCCAAAACAGCATATAACTTCCTCATTGTTCCAGCCTCCTTTCTTTTGATATAGTCGCGCGTTCAACCTTGATTAAAAGATTAGAACCGACTTTTGTCAAGGTAAACACCTGCCACAGCACGCCGAACAAAATGCTCAGGCAGAGGCTCCTGTAGACAACGTTTTTGCTACCCAAAGGTACAAAGGCAAGTGAAATGACCAAGTATATAACCAGAACAATAAACGCTCCACGTCTCATTTTGGTCCGCTTTGCCGATGATTTAATCGGTTTATTCGGCGAGTCTACCGGAGCTGCTTTGTATACAACATAGAACGCTCCGCTAAAAACCGGAACCAATATGGCGAGCATTCCCTGCCATTTGAAGACATCTGACAAGAGGTGTTTTCCGATAAACGCAAAAACTGTACAGTAAATGACCGCAATGAGTGTACACTTGAAGATAGAACCGGCATGCGCTCCTCCGCTGTATTTGCGCAATATGCTGACGGTAAAGCATATAATCAAAGACTCAATGGGCGTTTTTATGATAAGGCCAATGAAAAAAACACATAATACTGTAACCAGTACTTGTATCAATGCAATCAAGCCGTATGCGACAACTTTTTCTTTTTCGTCATCGTAGTGTAACGAAACGGCTATTCTATTTGCTAGTCTCTTCGCCAGCTTCTCCATCTATCGCCTTTCTTTTCCTATAGACCTTTTTCATGATCGAGTATTCGGCAAAAACGGCCGCAGCAAATATCACTGTCGACGGAATGCTGGCTATGCTTTTCTTTATCGGATCCTGAAACATTTCTATGGTTCGTTCTCTGCCGAATATCGCTTTTAGCAGATAAACATTAATTATTTCGCATAAAAAGATAATAATAATTGTAATAATGGCTGCTTTAATGACCTTTGCAAAATCCATTTTATAAAAAACGGAAAAATAGATCGCAAAAAAAGTCAGCGCAAGAATGGAATTGACTCCGTATATAATCGGAAAAAGCCTAATTAGATATATTACAGCTATTGTGACCAGGCTTTGCAAGACATATGTTTTCGCCTTAATTTTTGTGCCTGTCAGTATATAAATCGATAAGATATCCAAAAAACCTTCCGGTATCCCCTTGATCAACAGCTCTGGAATCGATGTTTGCAATGTATCAGCACCTTTCTAATATCTGTTCTTTATCTATATGGTTTACTGTTTTTATAACATGATAAAAAATTATAAACACAAAAAAATGAATCATTATATCGCCCGGGCTTAAGATGCTGAATCCGACGTCGATATAATCGGACAGTATTGTCAACTTTGAGCTTGAGTTACCTAATATATGTATGTTATCTTGTACGTTCACAAATGTATCAGACTTAACATAACCGGTAAGATAAGAAAGTGATGGAAAGACCGGCATTTTCCCGCCGTTTGCGTTCATCACCAGTTTATTCAGCGCCGTTCCTACCACAATAAAACCCGAGCCAATGAGTGCAGGCTTATACAGCCTATAATAAATGATTGGGATAATGAATGTAAACAAACAGGCGCTTTTTATAATAGAAGCGTATGGAATTAAGCCGTAGTAATTCCAGAACACAGAAAATTGTGCAAAAATCAACACGATTTGTGCTAATAGCGCCGGGTAAACAGTCCAGCTGAGAAAAAACGGCCTAAACGAAAGATGCCTTATCTTTGCGATCACGAATACTGCACAGATTGTTATGATCATTTTCTGCCAGCCTCCGCTCCTCCGCCTCGGTAAATGATGAAAACCTAATTAACAGTATATACATTTATTTGATAATTTCAAGGTTTTCGTCGATGATTTTGTCGAATATATTATCTAGTATTTACTTTTATCATGGCTGCAAACCGATTTTTTTTAAAAATATCTTTATTGTATTGCCTTCATCGTTTCTTTTTACATTGGTTCTGCCGCATCTGTCGCAATACCCCAACAGGGCGATATCGTGAACATCGCACTGTTGCTTCATTTGCGCAATATCGGCATACGGTAAATTTTTCGTTACATAAAAAACATGCATATGATATCTTACAAGTGCACAGACAGCCCGAATAAAACCTTTATCCGTTGTGCATTCCGTCAAAATTTTCTCAGCCAAAACAGCCCCTGTTTTATCATGGTCATATGCTGTAATTCTACCGTTTCGTATTGTCGTGGAAACGGTTTTTCCGATGTCATGGAGAAGCGCTGCCCACATAAATGCATTGGGGTCGCTGCTTTTTTCTTTTTGTAAGGCCGCTTCATCCACAACAAGAAGCGTGTGTATCCAGACATTCCCTTCCGGATGGTGTTTTGGAGACTGCTTTGTTTCTTCAAGCTTTTTCAGTATCGAAAAAGGATAATCATTGAATTCGGGTTTATGAAAAACATCGTTTAAAAAAATAGACGGCTTGCGATCATTTTCCAGATGTTTTCCAATATCCGCAAAAAGTTTACTGCTTCCCATCTTTAGTATCCGGATTATTCAGTCCGTAAACAGCTCTTGCGCTCTCTGCGCCGGGATCATGCTTTATGTGTTTTGACCGAAACTTTCCGTCGTCTTTTTTCTTGTTCCTCGTGCTTTTCATTTTGTTGTTTTCCATCTTAATCTCCATTTTACCGCGATGCGGCAGTTCCATTAATCTGAGTCTGTACCTTGAGAAAAATCAAGAATTTCTGAAGTGGATAGGTCAAAATTCTCCTGCGTTTCGGATTCGAGTGCCTTAATATTATCCTGTTTTTTGTAGGTCCGATCTCTTCTAGCTTTATTCGGTTGATCATTGCCGTTTTGATCCACTATCCGGTTGTGCGATACCGGCGATAACATTCCCTTTTTCAGATGGTATTTTAACACCATGTCCTCGCTGATCGGAACTTTATGATCATTTGTTTCTATAAACAGCTTTTCCATTTCAAGCTCCTTTGTAACAGCTGTGTTATGGGAAAGACAAGGCCGCATTTGGATAAACCAATTGCGGCCATTGTCTCGGTATACAGCAGTCTTCACCTACCGTCTACCCTAAGCCAGTATTTGTCTCAAAGCGAGATTTAAGAAGCTCTTACATCCCCCATCATGAGCAGGCTAAACAGCCCGTATCATTATGGGTTCAAATATAGATTTCAACTAAATCATCTCCCCATTTAAGAACAAAGTCCTTGCTTACTGTTAATATTCACTTTTATGGGCACCAGAATCATTTAGATTACTTTCATGCCCGGTAGTATTTTAACCGCTCATGAAAATAATATTATGCCTTATTTAACCAAATTGCGATTCATATCGTTAAAGCATATCCTTCGGATCTGTAAAACACCCATTGGGATCGTTTCAAACAAAAACGGGAGGAAAACTGTTTCTTTACCATATTACCATATTACATATTGCACATACCATCATCGTATGATAGATTATATAAACAAGAATTATGCATGGAGGCTGAACGAATGAATATAATACCCTTTTCCGAAGATGAGTTAACCATTATCGGAGAACATATCGGTACGACACCCAACCCGGCTTTCCCTTTTAGGGCACCAATGTACAATACACCGATCACACCAAAAGAGAATTTTCTCAGCGCAGTTTCAAGAAAAGGCGCAATGTGGTTTCCATCAGCTTCGGACTCGGTTGCCGTAGAGTCCAGGGTAAACCGCGACCATATTGCAAGAGCCGAGGTGTTTGACTGCGGTCCCATTCAGACACTGGAAGAAAAAGGCGGACCCGATCTATTCGGCGTCGAATGGGTCTTTATCCCCGTCGTCGGCGGATCTATGGTTAAACCCGGAAAGCCGATGCTGGAGGATGTCAACGACTGGCCGTCGGTCATAAAATTCCCCGACATTGACAAGCTGGATTGGGACAGCTGCAAGACAACGAATCAAAAGCTCAACGAATCAAAACGTTCTTTGTCCGTTACATTTCAAAACGGTATGTTTGAGCGCCTTATTTCCTTTATGGACTTTGAAAACGCCGCCCTCGCCTTGATTGACGACGATCAAAAGGACGCCGTTCACGCGCTCTTTGACAAGCTTGCGGACATGTATATCCATATGATCTCGAAATATATGGAATGCCTGAATATAGACGGCGTTACCTTCCACGATGACTGGGGTTCCCAGCGCGCACCGTTTTTCTCGCTCGCAGTCTGCCGGGAGATGGTCGTCCCTCATATCAAGAAGATCGTCGATTTCTGCCATTCCAAGGGGCTTTGGTTCCAACATCACAGCTGCGGAAAAAATGAAATGCTTGTCCCCGCCATGATAGATATGGGCGTCGATATTTGGCTCCCCCAATCGATGAATGATATTGATATGCTCTTTGAAAAGTACGGAGATAAAATTATTTTCGGCATTTCACCTCCGATTCCCGCCGAGGACGCAACCGATGAGGACATTGAATTGATAGCAAAGGAATTTGCCGAAAAATATGCGCCAACCTTCACCGAAAAACCAATTTTGGCCTCAACCTTTTTCGCCGGTCCGAAAATGTCGCTTGCGCTATACAAGCAAAGCCGGATTGCACTCAGCAAATAATACCTATAGAAACGGTCTGCCGAAGAAAATTCTCGGCAGACCGTTTTGTCTATATAATATTTCCTGGTATTTATAAATATTTTAAAAATTCCTCTTGACAAATCGGCAATCCGCCTGTATTATTGTATTACATGCGTAACACAATAATACAGGCGGTGACTTCATGAACTGGAATTTCCAATCAGACAGGCCGATTTATGTACAGCTAAAGGAGCAGATCAAGCTTATGATCATTTCGGGCACTTATCCGGCAGGTGCTAAACTGCCCACCGTCAGGGATCTGGCATCGGAGGCTTCGGTCAACCCGAACACGCTGCAAAAAGCGTTGATTGAGCTGGAACGGGAAGGTCTGGTCTACACGCAAAGAACAATCGGGCGATTTGTAACGGAGGATGAGAACATGATAACGGATGCGAAAAAGGAACTGGCGTATGAACAGATTGAACACATATTAAAAAAACTGCTCGAAATGGGATATACCAGAGAAGAAATCCTGGCATTGGTTGAATCAAAAGTGAGGGAGATGAAATAATGGCCATTCTGCAATGCAGCGGGCTTAGTAAACTCTACGGCTCAAAAAAAGCGCTTTTCAATGTGAATCTAAACCTGGAACATGGACGCATTATCGGCTTGCTTGGCCCAAACGGAAGCGGGAAAAGCACATTTTTAAAAATCTGTAACGGATTACTGACTCCTTCCGAGGGAACGGTTTTGATTAACGGCATGATGCCGGGAATTCGGACGAAGGAGATTGTTTCATACCTCCCGGAACAAACATATCTAAACGATTGGATGAAGGTCTCCGACATCCTTGGCTTTTTCAAGGATTTTTATGCGGATTTCAACATCGGTAAAGCAGGCGATATGCTTCATAGCTTAAACATCAATCCAAATGACAGGCTGAAGACGCTTTCCAAGGGAACCAAAGAAAAGGTACAGCTGATTCTTGTTATGGCACGGGAAGCAAAACTCTATTTGCTGGACGAACCGATTGGCGGCGTTGACCCCGCAGCCAGGGATTACATTCTCAACACTATCATTAAAAACTACAATCAAGAGGCTACCGTTGTCATATCAACGCATTTGATAGCAGACATCGAAAGAGTTCTTGACGATGTGGTCTTTCTCCGGAACGGTGAGGTTGTTTTGACCTCAACAGTTGATGATATCAGGGAAAACAAAGGCGTTTCCGTAGATGCGCTTTTCAGGGAGGTTTTCAAATGTTAGGGAAATTAATGAAATATGAGTTTAAGGCTACGGGAAGAGTGTTTCTGCCGATGTTTGGCGCCCTTTTGATCGTAGCGGCATTCAGCCGCCTGTTCGTGAGCCTGAGCTTTAAGGTTCCGAGCGCCATCGGTATCATTGTATCGGTCATCATGATTATCGGGATATTCGTTATGACCTTTCTTCTGACGATCCAGCGTTTCAACAAAAATCTTCTTGGCAGCGAAGGATATCTGATGTTTACGCTTCCGGTCAGTACAGACAGCTTGATTTTCAGCAAGCTTCTTACAGCGGCGGTATGGAACATAGCCAGCGTTATCATTGTGTTCACTGCGATTTCCATCATGGCAATGACCGGATTCAGCTTTCGGGAAATGGCAGAGGCAATCCAAAGGCTTTTGCGCTCCACTGATATAACGGACCTCAACTTTGCATTATATGTTATCGAAGTCACTGTATCGGTTCTAGTTTCATTGCTCGCCGGTATTTTGACACTCTACGCTTGTATGGCGCTAAGTCTGCTGGTTAATAAACACAGAGGGCTTTTTGCTTTCGGCGCCTTTGTCGTCATCAATATTCTGCTTCAAACGGCTGGCAGCATCTTGCTTGTGGCGGGCGGGGTTATGAATTTTGAGAATATCTTTTTGAAAATGCAGCTTGAACAGCAAATCCATATGGTAGCGATTTTGATGATTGTTTTAAATTTTGTCATCGCCGGCATCTTCTATGTCGTAACGAAGTTAATGCTGAAATACAAGTTGAATCTGGATTAACAAAACAGCATATATTTATGTGCACAGGCGCTGAGGAGCAAATGGCCGCCGTCATATTCGGCAGCCAAATCGATTTCTTCCGTGCGTGAAAGGTTTTTCACGCTGCTACTCTTCAGATTAGCCGAAGAACTGTATTATATATCGCAGCTGATGATCTCGGGTAAAAAATCGCAGCATACTTCCGAGTATTTGCCTTTCCGGTTCATGTGATCGCATTGCCTGTTCCAGTAACAATTCAGACAGCTCATGGCCAATGCCCTATCTGTTTTATTAAGCTCCGTGTTTTCCTCTCCAAACAATGCTATCATCCTTTTTCCGCTCGTGAATTGGCAGATGCAGGCTGCCGCTTGATGAGCACCACTATTATTTTACGCAAACGAGGTAGGTATTATGATGCTGTCAGAAAAAACAGCCGGCAGCCTGTATATTCAAAATGACATTGGTCCGCAGAATTTAACGCCGCCGAGCCGGATATGGGCGTTACCGTAACAAAGCCGTGCAAATCATTTTTCTATATGATCTCTTTTTGTATTTCCGTAATTTCCGCTTGTGTCGCAGACTCGATAAAAGAAATCACTTTATCCGTAACGCCGGCCGCATATCCGCCGGACTCAGAAACACAGGCAATGCCGATCACAATCGTCCGGTGTGTGTTTTGCTCATCGACTTCGGCGACGGACACATTGAATTTATTGCGGATTTTCGCGCAAAGGCTTTGGATTATCATTCGTTTTTCCTTAAGAGAGGTTACCCAAGGCGCATAAAGCCTGATTTCTACCGCTGAAATTTTTATCGTTCTCTTCTCCCTCTTACTTACCTGTCTTATTCTATCCGTTTTTATCTTGACGCAAACTTTGACATTCGATGCCCCGGAAAGTATAATCGGACTATCAAATCTGCTATAAATGAGGAATTTTCATGAAGCTGTGCAATTTTATTGATCAAAACGAAATTCATCTCGGTCTATGTCTTGATGGCAAAATCGCCGATCTCACGAAAGCCGGAATGGCAACGTCAATGAATGAGTTGATCGCAAACCCCATCCCCGATATTGATCCGTCAGGTCTTCCAGTCGTACCCGATAAGGATATCCGTTATGCCTGTGTGACCGTACCCTCTAAAATTGTCTGCATAGGCCTGAACTACAAAAAACACGCGGAGGAAACGGGAGGCACCGCGCCCGATGAACCTGTCGTTTTCAGCAAGTTTAACGACGCTTTGAGCCCGAGCGGCAGCGAAATTTACCTGCCCGAGTGGCAGCGCTGCTACGACTACGAGGCTGAGCTTGTTATCGTCATCGGGAAAGAAGCCTGGAATATAGAGGCCGGGGAGGCCGGGCGCTATATCTTCGGTTATACCTGCGGAAATGACCTGAGCGCAAGAGACAGTCAATTCATCTCAAATCAATGGCTGATCGGCAAGACATTTCCCGGTTTTGCACCCGCGGGACCCTTTATCGTCACCTCCGATTGTTTTGACCCGGAAGCAGGCCACCGGATCCTCTGTGAGCGAAACGGTACTCCGGTTCAGGACGGTAATACCAATGATATGATCTTCAGTTGCGCAGATATAGTAAGCTATGCATCTCGCTACTGCCGATTACAGCCTGGAGACTTAGTCTTCACAGGCACGCCGCCCGGTGTGATCATGGGAAAAGCGAAAGGCAAACGCGATTGGCTGAAGAAGGGAGAGGTGCTGAGGATTACAATCGACGGTATCGGGACGCTTGAAAACAAGCTGGTTTAACCGACTGTTTTACCGGTAAGCTCTGACCTTTTTACTTTTGTCCGCCCAGAACCCTCAACACTATACAAGAAAGCAAAATATGCAGTCTCTGCTTGGAATCATCCAGGTCCATATTGACGATTTTCTCAATACAGCCAAGCCTGTAGGTCATAGTACTGCGGTGTATAAAGAGCTCTTCCGCTGCCGCCTTCAGGCTTTTGTTCAACCTTAGATAGGTTTCAAGCGACAAAAGAAGCTCCGTCCCGTTCAGCTGATCATAATCATAGATTTGAATAGCGTTTCTGTGGCACAAAGGCAAAAGCGGGATGACGGAAGCAATGCGGTTGACAATATGATCGGCCAGTATTTCATTCAGCATCCTGATTCTTTTGTTTTTGTCGCCGGATTGCATTGCTATATCAGCATATGCAACCTGGGAGTTAATTTGCAGGATTCCCTTGAATGGAAAACTCAATCCGCAGACGGCATTGTGTGCGCAAAGCTGCTTTTCCAGCTTGGGCAGGCATTCATCTATAATCGCGCCTGTGTCATTATGGATGATCAAAACAATACCATTAATATACTTAATAGCAATGCACTCCGGAAAGATCCTCTCATAGATATGGCGGTATCGCGTCAATATATCAGCGTTTTTAACTGTTTCCGATATGTGAATCAAAATAAGAAGGTAATTGTCGTCAATATTCCAGCCTGCCTGACTGAGGCATTTGTTAATAACGATCTGATCAACATCCTCCTTATCCAAAATCGCCGCCAGTATGGAACGCAAGCTTTCAAGATACCCGTTTTGAGGCGAATAGATATGAAATAGGCTTGGGGACAAGAGGCCGGATATGTAATCCATCAGCTTTAGCTGCATAACGCTAAGGGGGGTGCTGGTTTCTGTGATGGCTAAAGTTGCCAGCCGCTTGTCGTTTTCGAAAAATGAGTAAGTCAGGATCTTCGGAAGGCCCGGACCAAAATCCACAAAATCGGAATAGTCGGTCCTGGTAGATTCCAGTATATTATTTTTAAGTGCAGCTTTCAGCATCTTTTCCGATCTTCTCCCGGTTTGCAGCGTTTCCTTCCAAAAGGTGTCGTCCGCGTCGGGCATATAGCGCTCGCTATAATCAATCACATTTCGTTCTTCATCATACAATATGGCATGACTTTTGAAGAATTCGGCGCAGTGGTTCAGAATCTCCCGGGTCGACACCTTGTTATGCAGCGCAGTCAGCAGGTTAATTTCCAACCCGTTAAAATGCATGAAAATATTCTGTAAGGCGGTGAACAGCATAATGAGATCACCATTCTCGACGATTATTCCGGTCATCTCTTTGTGTTCCATCCATTTATTCGCATCATCATTCCCTCCGACGCAGAAAACGAAGGCCGGCATCGGGCCTTCCATTGCGTTAAGTCTCTCCCATTCTGCAAAGTATAAAATATCCTCAGCGTATTTTTCTTCATCGGAAACAAGATAGCGAACATCACATAAAACCAGCTTATGATTCGGGTTTCCGCATATAAAAAGGGGTGAAACCGGAAGCTCATGTGCGATCAATCCTATGTTTAACTTCATGTCCTCATCTCCCATGCATGATATGGGCAAGTGGCCGCCGCAGCTCATTCATGAATCATTATAATATACAAAAAGGGTAAATACAATATTTGCCTATACTGTCAGCACGGAAAAACGCCATAAACTCAGTACTGGCGGAACATTACTCTGTCCAGAATTTGGTGATATGATAATGTTATCTTATAACTCACCAATCCCTCTCTCTTTTCATTGATTTCCTTATACTCCAAATCAGATGAAGACAAGGACGGCTGTATTTGCCGATCCTTGTCTTCATTTCTGCGCGTAAAGGCAACAACAAATCGCATGACCATAATACTGTTTTGTGATTTATTTGAAGAACAGTATTATGTTGTATTCATCTTGTGCGATACTATTTCTCTGCCATGGCAGCTATAGCTTCCTTAAAGCAGCGTCCGCAGTACGAGCATTTTGCGTTTGGGTTTTTCCTGCAAATCTGGATACCGTCGCCCATGAACTCGAAATAGCGCTGTCCGTCAGGCTTTGACCTAGCAAGTGTCTTGCCCCATGTCCCGTTAAGATATACCGCTTGCCATAAAATCGGTTTGTTGATCTTTCTGAAGTTGATCGGGCAATGCCAAAGGTTTGGCGGAATACGCACGATGACCGGTCTGTCGATCGTAAACTGTTCCATGTGATCTATGTCTTCCCCGAGCATGACATCAATTTCGGCGTCCCAATCCCAGACATTCTCAAGATTGGCGCCGATAATCACAAAGTATTCTTCTACCCCGTGATGGCAGTGCGCCTCTTCCATCCATGTCGGGCCCGCGATTACCTGATATCCGCAGTGGTAGTTTGTGCCGGGCATGCAGGCTTCTCCCCTGAAGTATGCCTGAGGCGAGGGGCACCAATCGCCCCATTCTGTATATTCAGGAATAAATTCATGTATGCAATGATCGTATTTGCCCATCATAAAATTCCTTTCTGTACCTTGCCGGTATGTATTTTAAATGATCCATGTTGAATAATGACCGAAGCACACAGAGGCTTAGCTTTCGCAAACCAGCACAGTCTTGCCTTCAGCGTCGGTTTTCTTTTCAAACGCCATATAGGTTCCGTAAAGCAAAGCAGCCTGAAACCACACAGGTTTGTTGACTTTTTTGAAAATCAACGGACAGTGCCATACGCCTCTCGGGACCCTTATGATCGTCGGTTTCGTGATCACGATCTTTTCCATATCTTCGGAATCATCACCCATATAGAATTCGATTTCCGCGTCAAAATCGAAAACATCCGGTACCTTGCTACCAACAAATAAGTGATATTGCTCTTCCCTGTGGAAATGGGGTTCCGTCTTCAATTCCACAGGTTTTTTGATAACCTGAAAACCTGCGTTGTACATTGCTCCGGGAAGTTCGCCGTCTAAGTAAGCGTAAGGTGTTGCGCACCAGTCACCGACCTTGTCACTTTTGGGTTCCACTTCATAAAACAGATCGGTATATTGCCTGAATTTCCTGCTGTCTGCCATATCTACCCTCCATTTTCATAAACACGACCAGCGGAGGATGAGCCGATTATCGACACGCTTTCCGCTAAGTCTCCGTTTTACAGGTGTAAACAGCGCCAAACATAAGGACAAAAACGCGACGCGCTTTGCGTTTTTCCTTTAGATATCCTTTGCTATTAATCACCTGCGCGTTAAGCTTCCGCTTTACTGACCGGGTCATTTTGCATATATTCACGATACTCTTCACCGTAATTTTTGTCAATGTTTAAATATGACACTTTGTTTTTTTGTCTTATTCATGTATACTTTCATGAAAGCTTGTGCGAAACCGATTGGGATGCCTCAGAAGAAGATTTATCTGCTTTCGATGAACAAGGCATCAAAATAGATGTAGTAACTTCATATTAAATCTAAAACAGAGCCGTAGTGATCAGCTTGCGCAGTCACTTCGACTCTGTTTTTCAATAGCTTGCGGGTCATATTCGTTTAGCCAAAGGCGGAATTGGCAGGGTGCGCTGTTTTGTTGCGCTCAAATGATAATCTGATTGAACTATTTCAGCGCAGCGCCGACAGCCGGAGTTACCGACAGATAAAACGCTGCTAGAATCTAAAATACAAAAACGGATTATACGAGCTGTCGACCAGATACGCTGTGGACAGCACCATAAATACGACGATCAAAACCGGAACTGCAATACCGGCCAATCTGCGCGGTATTTTCTGATGGATATGCTTCAAAACGGGCGTCGAGGCGAGAATCATAATGACAAGCATCGGGCCGTAGCTGCGCAGGTAATACAGCGCCTCGCCGGAGACCGGCCCCGAGCCGGAAAACCCGAACATAACGCTAATATAGGATAGGCAGACGGAGACATCTTCGATTGCAAACAGTACCCAGCCGATGACAACGAAAAGCATTGTATATATATGCGAAAACACGCCCGGAATTCTTTCCAATATCTTTAATAAAAACACTTTTTCAATGACTAATAAAGCGGCATAATACACACCCCAGAGCACAAAATTCCAGCTGGCTCCGTGCCATACGCCGGTCAGCGACCAGACGATAAGGATGTTGACAACCTGCCTTCCAAGCCCCTTCCGGTTTCCACCCAGGGGTATATACACATAGTCCCTGAACCAGGTACTGAGCGACATATGCCACCTTCGCCAAAACTCCGTAATGCTCTTTGAGATATATGGATAATTGAAGTTTTTAAGAAACTCGAATCCCAGCATTTTACCAAGCCCGATGGCCATGTCCGAATATCCGGAGAAGTCGAAATAAATCTGAAATGTAAACGCGGCAATACCAAGCCAGGACCCCAAAACAGATAACTCCGATACCGGCATCGCGCCATAAATATCCCATAAAACACCTATACTGTTGGCAAGCAGGACTTTTTTCCCGAGTCCGATAACAAAGCGCCGAATGCCGGATGCAAATTGATCCGCATTGTTCTCCCGGTAATCAAGCTGCTCCTTGATGTCCCTGTACCGCACGATTGGACCGGCGATGAGCTGAGGAAAAAGCGCAATCGCATTGCCGACCTTGATATAATTCTTCTGTGCTTCAAAATCACCTCTGTATACATCAATGACATAGGCCATGATCTGAAACAAGTAAAATGATATGCCCAACGGCAGCGTTACGCCCAAAGGCCTGATAAACAATATGCCCAGCGCGAAGAGGTTTTCCGCAATGAAGTCATAATATTTGAAAAACAGCAGCAAACTAAGATTGAAAGCGATATCCAATATCAAAAGAAGCTTTGCTTTGTTCCTGTATTTTCCGATCGCAAGCGCAAACAGATAGTTTACCGTGATAGCCGAGAACATCAGCAAAATATAGATCGGTTCACCCCAGCCATAAAAAACAAGATTGACCGCAAACAGCCATACATTACGCCATTTTCGCGGTATCAGATAATAAACACCCAGAACAGCCGGCAGATAAATAAACAAAAATAGCAGACTGGAAAAAACCATAATCGATCAATCCTTCGGTATATTTGACATGTACTACGCTATCAGCGAAACGATACGTTTACCGCTTCTTCAAATCCGTTTGAGCTGATTATGCCTCCCTTATCGTCAATAAACATCGCATAAACACCCTCCATGCTTTCTATCAGTTTGACCGCCTTGTCAAGACCAAGCACAAAGCAGGTCGTGCTCAGCGCATCACCAAGTTCCGACTGTTTGCTGATAATCGTCACCGATTGGATGTCACTCGCGGCGGGATATCCTGTTTTGGGGTCAAGAATATGATGATATGTTATACCGTCAAGGATGAAATATCGTTCATACGCGCCGGAGGTTACTGCCGATTGATCATCTATTTCCAGTATTGCCGATATCTCGTCATATTGGCTGAACGGCTTGCGAATTCCAATATGAAACAGTTCGCCGTCCGCATTGCCTCCGACACAGAGCACATTTCCACCCAAATTTATAATGGCATGAGATACACCGTTACTTATAAGATAATCCTTCAGCCTGTCCGCGACATAACCTTTTGCGATAGCACCCAGGTCCAGCATGGTTCCCTTTTTAGCCGTTATCCGATTGTCGGCTACGGAAACATTTAAATAGGAGACTTTGCCCAGCGCATCTTTGATGTTCTTGTCCGCCGGCAGCCTGGGTTCCGTGGCGGTAAAATCCCAAAGCGAAGAAACGGCTCCGATAGTAATGTCGAACGCGCCGTCCGAAAGATCCCCGATATTTACAGCATTCTGGATCAAAGTGCACAGCTCTTCAGACGCATAGGCCTTTCCGCTTTGTGAAAGCTCTGCGTTTACCCGATAAAGCTCACTGTCTTCCCTTGTACGACTAAATATTTTATCATACTTTTCACACAACGCAATACAGCCGTTTAGTACATTGCGGTCCCCGCCGCCATACAAGGTAACATTGATCACCGTATCCATCATCACGGCCGATGTGGACATTTCACGATTGTTCCCTTTCAGACAACCGCTCAGCATCAGGATAAAAAACGCGGTTATCAGCGCAAGGGTTACGATATTTTTCATATTCCATCCCAAAAAGCAACACTTGCCATGCGTCCGGGTGTCCATCTTGCATAAACGCCGCTGTACGTTATACATTCGTTTTCACATTCCATCCCGGAATTTGTACGGTACATGGCTGGCATCGCAGTATGGCGTGTTTCTTGATTTCCCGCATCTGCATAATGTTACCCTGTTTCTCGTTTCATACAGTTCCCCTGTCGAAGACTCGATGGGAATATAGCCTTTAACGTACAATCCACCGCTTACGGTGTATTCCGGATCCTGAATGACATCGATTGACGGTTCAAATTGGTGTTCAAATGCGTTCCCGTCTTTGTCAAGCGCAACAAGACGCCCGGTAGGGCAGTCAGAAGCTGACTTAATCGCTTTTGCCCTGGCGTCCGGGTCATCAGATTTGAGCGTCAGCCGCCAGGTCGTACCCTGTTCGGTGTGGCAAAAACGCGCAAAAGCACAGCGATCATCGTCAAGCAAATCAAGCTCGGGGCCCTCGAGCAAATCAGCCCGATCATAATAATCGTCATTGGTGGCTGATTCGTCACCGACAAAACCCGCAGCTATATGAGCGCCATCGCAAAACGGATGGTTTTTTGACTTTCCGCAGCGGCACAGCTGGTAGGTCTCTGCCTGCGCAAACTTTCGACCTTCAGTAAAAACGTAAGCCTTTCCGACAGGCGTGATTACTTTCTCGCTTAACGGGACCCCGCCTGTTACCAGATACGGTCCGCCTTTCAAAATCTTGATTTTATATCCTTTTTTATTTCCCAGCATAATACCTCTCCATTTCATGAAGCCAATTTAATACTTAGTTTACACATTTATTGGAGATTAGTATAAACTACTTGCTTATATTGATCAATGGATTTTCGCAACCGTTTAAATATCGCGTTTACCTCATTATGCGCTTTCCCCACAAGGCTGCATCAAGCAGCCCAAATAATATCCAGAAAAAAGGCGACACAATGCAAATACTGAAACCGAAAAGCATCTGGATCAGATAACACAAAAGCGCAACAAAAACAACAGCCGCCGTTTTGTTTTCAAGGCCGGCCCTTAAGGTCCGGACGGCAGCGATAAATATAGCCGCAAGATAAGCCAAAAGGGAGATTACGCCCGTATTTACCAAAATGTTAAGATAGTCGTTGTGCGCGTTATCTATTGACGTTTCAATCATTGTCCCGGTCACTTCATTAAACCGCTTGAAGGTAAACCCTATGCGTTCCGCCAGCGTATCCGGACCCCCGCCAAACCATATGTGCTCCGGTACCAGTCCCGCCGCCTGCCGCCAAATTTGTATTCTGGATGATCCGAAGGAAGCGTCAACGTCTCCCCACAACAGCCGATGCATTTCCGACAAAGCCCCGCTTGAAAACGGATATGCCCGGACCACCACGAGAAAAGCGGCGATTGCCGCTATCACACAGATAACGCGTATTCTTTTTGCTTTTTTCTCATTCCATTCGGCCTTAATCCCGCTTCGGTTCATAAAGTGAGATAGGCAGATCAGGGCGGCAGCAATTACTGCCGAAACCGCAACAGGAGCACCGAACTTCGGGTGAATGCCGATGATTCGGTTTTCATATGTCACATTCAGGCAAGTATAAACTGCCACGCTGAAAAATGAAAGCCCCCCCGCCCGCAAAACCTTCGCAAGCCTTTGCCTTGAATTTGCTAATGCGGGAAACGTAATGATCAGGCCGCCGCCGATTCCAACGAGCCCGGCGCTGACGCCTGATAGAAGTAAAAGAAAAACCCCCGCTGTAAACGGAACAAGCATCAGGCCGGTTTTTTCATTGAGCAGATAATAGGCATATAAAAGCGGGAGCATAAGAGACAAAAAAGCCGACAGAAGATCAATGTTGCCCAATGTACCCAAAAAAGCATTGGCATACAGGGTAAATGCGTCATGATGCGTATAGCCCTTCGGATAAAGCATAAATGGATTATAGCCCAAATATTGCAATATCCCGATTACAGCGTTGATTGTTACCACAGCGCCGATCAAATACAGGTGTAGCTTCCTCAGCTTACCGAAACAGGATACTAGCAAAAAGATAACCGCATATAGCAAAATGGTGCTTACCCCTTCATATCTTCCCGCACCGAGCCAGACCTTTGAACCGTAGTCGGACAACACCGCCGACACACAACAGAGCAAAGCATAAATCAAAATGCAGATTTGAGTCGGGCTTATTGTCATGCCTTTTTCGGCTGTGTCCCTGTATTTTCCGGTGAAAAGGCACAAACCCGCTGTGATAAGCATAAGGCCGATATAAACCAGTGCCGACCACAGAAAAAAGCCGTATTTTGCTGCAGTAATATTGAGGTATCCGCTACTTCCCTTCCAAAGCGGAAAGACTAGCAGCATAAGGCACACATAAGCGTCGGTGATTTTGTCATAACATCGGCAATTGGTTTTCACCGTAAACTCCATTTCCTTCAACTAAATAATTAGATGAAAAACCGGGTGAGGGTGCACCCGTTGTAATATCTGGCCGGCATCATGAATCAAGTCAGCAAGTCACCAATAGCCCGAAAGCCGGCAATTCTTACTTAAAACCAAATCGAATATTCAATCGTTTTTCGTCTGCTTTTCTGCCGGGCTTGACTTGCGTAAAATTATTCTCTATAATGATAAAAGAACAGTCATAGCATTCTTGTCCACTGTGAAGGGCTTTATTTTTTACGTTTATCGTAATAAATGAAGGCCCTTTTGGCAAACAGACAAATAATAGCGCATGGCTGCGCACATAATTGAAGCAGCCGTATGCGTTATATTTCGTTCAGGTACAGCATGCTTTTCCGGTCAAATATAGTGTAAATTGTTTATTAATCGATGGTATCAGCAAAATGAAGGAGGAGCCGACATGCCTAAGGTAATCTATATAACAAAAACAGATAAGGAAAAACTGAAAAGTATCATTGATGATGCGATGAAAAACGGCAAAATGCTGGATAAATCGATGAGAAAACTGGAAGAAGAAATCGAAAACGCCGATGTAGTCGATTCCTCCGGAATTCCACAGAATATCATAACGATGAATTCTCGTGCGATATTACATCTCAATCAAGAGGATATCGAGGTTTCTCTGGTTTATCCGGAGGACGCCGATTTGAGCACAAACAAGCTGTCCGTTCTTTCACCGATCGGCACCGCCATACTTGGTTACCGGGAAGGCGATCGGATAAAATGGGAAGTACCATCCGGCGTTACCGAAATAGAGATAAAAAAAGTTACATATCAGCCGGAAGCATCCGGTGATTATCATGTGTAACCGCTTTTGGGATCTCGCTCCTAAATCATATTGGCGTCCTAAGCGTTAGCGATAACAATCGCAAAGCGCTCATCGTGATTCACAAAAACAACAGGACAACCTCAATTCTTCCGCGGCCTGCTTTCTGAATCCTTGCTACGGTATTCATCATACACCTTTTACTATACCACAGCAAGGATTTACGCACATCAATGCATGGCATCGTTTGCATTGCAATGCCGCACCTTCGTCAGCTGAGAGGTCGGGACAGAAAGAGCAAAGAAGATAAACAGCGCACACAAACTGCGAAAAGAGGAATCAAATATGGAAAGCAAAATAGGAAAAGCAATAAAACTGAAAAGCTTCCCCATAGCGGTGTTCGGAACAGACACAAAGCCTCTAAATGCGCTGCAATTTCGTGAAGGCAGATGGGGTTGTGTAATATCCATGCTGGACGCGGCTGCCAAAGGGCGTACAGCTGTATTTGATACGCATTCCACAACCTGTGTCGGCGGGAAAACAGGGTTAGGCTTTGAAAAATTTGATCCCGGACATATTGAATATTTTTTGTCAACGGGCAACGACGCCATAGAAGGGGAGTATTATAAAAAAAACCCCGAACTGGCGAGCGCGTTTATAGCTTGTTTACCGGAAATCAGGACGAGAGAGTTTGTGGTTTTTAAACCGCTGCCTGAGCTAATCGGAGAAGAAACGCCCGGAATTGTTGTTTTTCTGGTCAATGCGGATCAATTGTCTGCACTCGTTCAATTTGCCAATTATGATAAACCGACACAGGACAATGTCAAGGTGGATTTTGCCGCCGGCTGCGCTCAGGCAGTTTTATATGCGATGAAGGAAGCGGAATCAGAAAACCCGAGATGTGTTATTGGACTGACTGACCCCTCAGCTCGAATGTTCATTGACAAAGACCTGCTTTCTTTCAGTATGCCCTATAAGCGTTTTCTGGAGCTCGAAGAGCAGGTGGAGGAAAGCTTTTTAACCAAAAAAACCTGGCTGAAAATAGCCGAAAGAATTTGATGATTTGTTCTTATACTAATCCTTAACAAAATATGAGGATTGGTATAAGTCATTATGTTTAAATGACCATGCGGGCTCCAGAGCGCCCACATGGTCATATTACTATTCATCAATATAATCGAAGAACTGCATGACAGGTTTACATCAGCCCGGCATTCTGACGATCTCAAATGCGGAGGACCGCATAACGCTGATGAAGTCGGCTATGGTTTCAAGCTTTTTATCCGTTCCGATGGCACAAAGGCTTTCCTGGACGCCATGGTGGTTGTCGGACCCGGCAGATATCTTCAGCCCATATGCTTCCGCGTATTTTGCAGCCAGCCGGTTTTCAAAATCCTTGCGTTCCGCGTTAATGGTTTCTACTGCATCTACCCTTCTGGGCATCAACTGTATCACCGGGATGTAAGCCTCTTCTCTGAACGGATGAGCGTGGACGACAAAAGCGCCTTCGTTTCGTACCAGATCAAGATAATCATTAATAAACAGCTTGTCAATATCGGGATGATCCAGAAGCCATGCCTTATTCAGACCATATGTGAGAAAATCAATGCCCATATAGGTGTACTCCCAAGCAAAAAACACATCCAATCCCAGTTTTTCGCCCTCCTCTGCGGCCAGTTCATACCCCTTGCAAAACATGTTTACTTTCTGTTCCCAGGTAAGACCGTCCGGTACGATGGTGTTTCCACCGAGAAAATGATCCGTCACAACGATTCCCGTAAAACCCATACGTTTATAATATGCCGCCTGTCCGGAAGCGCTGCCGCTCGCGCAGCGGCTTACCTCGGCGGTGTGCAGATGTGTTTCGTACAGATACATGACGGTTTCCTCCAGTGTCTGATGTTTATTTCATGATAGGTATGAATGCAAAACTTTAACCGCGGCATGGAAATACTAAAATCTCGGCCCCCAGGGTTCACCTTTTTCCAGACCCCATTTTTCAAACATTCTTATGTAAAACTCGGGGCGCGGATAGTTGAAATTCATGTCCATGGTCAGATTGCGGTATCCAAATCCGAATTTAGATAAAGCCTTTATCCCGCTCACAACCTCTTCTACCCGATCACCGCGCATCGTAAAAATCATATAATTTTCATCACACAGTCCCCGCTCATAATCGCCGGGATCGGGAATGGAAACATTATAGGGCATATCACCGTTTAGTACGGGAATTGCCGCGTGTACGCAGGAGGCACAAGTATCCAAAGAGGCCTGTGCGGTCTTACCCGTTTCATATTTTGAGGCCATAAGCAGGTTTCTCAGCTGTCCGGGATAACAGTAAATCATAACGATATCCGGCTCAAAGCTGCAATCGGAAAGAGGTGACAGGGTATATCCGATTACTTCCTTTTGCGTATTAAGCCGTGGATACTCGTCTTTAAAATACGCTTTGCTTGCTTCCGGATCTTTCATAAAATGCTTATCACCCAGAAGCTCGTGGTCGTTTTCGTCCAAAGGTGTATTATTAAATGATATGAGAGGCCATATGCACCAGTTATCCTCTTTTAGCATCGCAATAGATTTTCTGTTATGGCGAACGATTGTCAATGCCTGACAAAACGCGAGATTCTTCTTCATGTCCCTGCGCGGTCTTATAAATATATCCGAAACTTCATCATTTTTATACAAAATTTTAAGCGCTATCGGTGCTTCGCGCAGGTTCAAAGCCTGCTCAATCTCTGTTCCCATCCGGCAAAAATCATTAACGGTCGGCATGTCCTATCTCCTTTGTTTTGAAATTTGAATATCCTATGCTTATCATATGATTAAACAGTATAAATAGCAATACTTTAAGCAACAAAAGGGTACCTTGTCTGACCGGTCTGAAGAGCATGTCCCATAACCGGTTATTGCGTCATTTGCCGCTTTCTCGAATAATTCTCGGTATTAAATCAAGCCGCTTTAAACAGGGTATACCTTATTTTATTATATTGTGGTAGAATTTTAGTGTTAGTGTAGATACACTGGAAATCTCAATATCTCTTCTGCCGATAAACTCTTCGGAAAGGAGTGCCGCCATATGAAGCGCCTTATCTTTCATGTCGATGTAAACAGCGCGTATCTCTCCTGGGAAGCGGCAAGGCTTTGTGCACAGGGTGCAGAAGATATTCGAATGATTCCTTCGGCCATTGGGGGTGACAGAGAAAAAAGAACCGGTGTCATCCTGGCCAAATCCATTCCGGCAAAGAAATTTAATATCAAAACCGGAGAGCCTGTTGCGTCAGCTCTCCGGAAATGCCCCGGACTTTTGCTCTTTAAACCGGATTTTCAATTGTACGAGAAATGCTCACGAGCTTTCATGGACATTTGCAGAAAATATGCGCCGATCGTAGAAAAGTACTCCATTGACGAGTGTTTTCTTGACATGAGCGGAACCGAACAGATTTATCCCGATCCTGTCGCTATCGCAATAAAAATAAAAAATGAAATCCGCGATACGCTGGGTTTTACGGTAAACATAGGCATTGGCCCCAACAAGCTGCTTGCGAAAACGGCCGGTGATTTTGAAAAACCCGATAAGGTCCATACCCTGTTTTTAGCAGAAATGGATACCAAGCTTTGGCCGCTGCCTGTCGCTGAATTGTTTTCCGTTGGACGGGTGGCAGCGGATCTTCTGAAAAAAGCGGATATATTAACAATCGGGGATCTGGCGACAGCCGATCTGCAAACTGTACAAGCATTAGTCGGCAAGAAACACGGTCGGCAGTTGCGAGAATACGCAAACGGCACTGACAATTCACCCGTTTTGGCCGAAGCGGAGGACGCGAAAGGATACGGCAGCTCGACGACACTTGAAAAGGATGTGACGACAACCGAAGAGGCCTACCGGATTCTTCTTGCTTTAACCGACACCGTCACATCTCGGATGAGAGCCGACGGTGCGCGGGCTTTTTCTGTATGCGTCACCATACGCGGCAATGATTTTAAGAACAAATCACATCAAAAGAAACTGGACGAGCCGACGGACATAACCGCCGAGATTTATGCCGTTGCCAAAAAACTGTATACCGATCTCTGGGACAAGAAGACGCCTTTGCGCCTGCTCGGCGTCTCTTTGTCCGACATCACCCGGGACGCCTTTATGCAGCAAACGCTTTTTTCAGATGGACATAAAGACCGTCAAAGGAAGCTGGATAAAACAATTGACGGCATTCGCAGGAAGTTCGGTTCGGATACGATTACCCGAGGCTCTATTTACCGATATGGGGAGGATGTCGGCAAAAAGTATAAGGCGCAAATAAAACAAAAAAAAGATGAAGGCGGCTAAACACCTTCGTGTAAAGGAGCACGACAATGAAAATCAAAATGGTTTATATCTTGTCCGCAGCCCTGTGCCTGATGACCTCCGCCTGCTCAGGCGTTCCGGGCGAAACAGCGGATACAATCGAATTTCAGGGGATTATATTAAAGGAAAACAGCGCGCTGGTGACAAAATCCTCGGAAAGTCAGCTCCCTAAGGGACAGCTGATATCCCTGAACTTTCCGGAGAACATAACAGTGCCCCCGGCAGGCAGCCTATATCGATTCGAAATCGGATCCTATTTGCGTTTATCCTGGCCGCCGCAGGGAAGTGTTATAGCTGCGGAGGAGATCAGCTCTTATGCCGGCCATACGGTCATTTCCTTCGATACGAGCGATGCTATTTTGCGCCACCTACCGGATATAGCGCATCTTATTGATGTCAGAACGATCGAAGAATACGGTAACGGGCATGTTAGCGGCGCGAAAAATATTTCGTTGGATAATATAAAAACATCGATATTGTCAGCGGTTCCTGAAAAGACGGATATTGTCATCCTTTACTGCCGCAGCGGAAACCGATCCGCTACAGCGGGCAAAATGCTGGAGGAAATGGGCTATCAAATCATCCTCGATGCAGGAGGAATCATGAGTTATACCGGCGAACAGGTGAAAGGTATCGAGCCCGGCCCGCTGCCCGACAGTTCTAAGAGCAGCTGAACGGAGGTGCAAAATGACATTTACGGCGCTTGAAAACGAGCGGCTGCTGTTTCGTAAATTTCGGGAGAGCGATTTCCCGGTTGTTTATGACTGGCTCGGGAATATAGAAAACATGAAATATCGAAAAGCGGTGCTGAGCGAAGCGGAAACACATAGCTATCTGGACTGGGCGATATCAAGCGCGGATGCGGAGGAATGTACGGATTTTGAATTTGCGACGGTGCTTAAAGAAACCGGCGCGTTGATCGGATCCGCTTCGCTAATTAGACTCGCGACCGAGCCTGAATTGGGTTGGACGCTGCACCGAAACTACTGACGGCAGGGTCTGGGTACGCAAATGGGACAGACCTTGCTGGATTTTGGTTTCGGGACGCTGGGACTTTATCGCATCATTGCCGGGTGCAACGCAAATAACATCGCTTCATATCGGATAATGGAGAAAATCGGGATGCGTCGTGAGGCACATTTCATCAAGGCGCAGCGTTCAAATATCGGCCTTGGATTTCAATGGTGCGACAGGTATCAATATGCGATCTTAAAAGAAGAATGGCCGTCTTCCTGTTTCTCTCCATGTCTTCATTTATCATTACCTTGCCGATGATGTTCCGGGTAATTGTGCCTACATAACCCGCATACTGCCTGATTATCTCCTCCAGCGCTGTTTCATCCTTAGTCCGCAACGCGCGGATATGCTGTGTTTTACTGATTGTCCTTACCTCGTTTGAAAGCTCTCACTTATAATAACACCGAATAACGCCTAAAATGGGCATTGGTTTAATTATTTCTTTGACAATTGCTATAACTTAACAGTTCTCAGCTATTGATATTTTTTTATTATCAGCGTTTTTACAGCGGTATATTACGGTTATTTTCCAATGACGCAAGGTATATTCCTTTTCACTGTAAAATGTACCGTCGCCATTTGTTTTCCGGAAATGCAGCCGATCACAGGTAACGTGCACTGCAAATTCGGGGTGCCGCAAAACACAATAATGCATTTTGCGACACCCCGTTCCGGTCATGCGGAACATTATTTCATTACGGTATCTGTTCCCTTGCGTATGTCAGGCATTATTCATTTATGCGCAGCGGTGTGGCGGGATCTGTGATTGAGGCAATCTTTATGGCAAATGAATTACCTTCTTTGATGTCCTGATCGGTTACGATATGGACATCCAGCAGTTTATCGACCATATACCCTGTTCTCAGATAGTTGATTTGAGCCAATGCCCGGCTCCACCCGTCTATCCAGTTTTCCATAATCGTCCTTTGTGTACTGTCTTGCCGCTTGACATGCACCAGCAGATCAATATCACTACCAATGCCCGCATCACCGGTATTGGTACTCCCAAAAAGGTAAACACCCTTTACACCTAAAGAATCCATGTCCATCGTGTCCGCTATCTTCTGTGCCATAAAATTCCGCCATTGCCAATGGTCCTGTGTATCCGCAACGGATCGAAAGAGGGATTCGTTTTGAGGTTCAGCTGCCTTTGAACCTGTTTTAGCAGCCGGTTCCGAATCGGTGAGAAATGCCACAGCCTGCTCCAGCTCGGCGTTCATGTATATGGAAAGCGTCTTGCCATAAAAGGATTCCTGCACATCAATTACCCTAATCACACGGGACAAAGAGGCATACTGTGGTAAAAGTTTTTCCAGTATACTATCGCTGTTTTTTAGTAAGCCTTCTTTAAAAATAACGTCCTGCTGATCGGGATACAGGGGAACATACACAATTCCGGCTTCAACAAGATCCTGAAAAAAGTGCGTCCCGAACGAAAGCTCGGGCACATAGGAATGCTTTTTTCTGGCAATCTCAATAAGTGCCGCCGTGCCGGAAATGTCAGAGTAGGTCACCCGAACGCCAAGCCGCAGATCCCCTCTGCTTCCCCAGCGTCCCGGTCCTATCAGTATATAGTGTCGCCTGGGCAGCAGGCTGCCCAGCATCCCGACCGCTTCGCCTACGGCGTAAAGCTCCTCGCGTGTAGAGAGCGCATGATATTCATCACCGTCTACATATACGATATGCGTAATATCTTTTACCATACCGTCGCTGATGAATCTGTTGGCAGTAAATATGATATCATTCTTGTTTATGTTCTGCGGAATCGGCGCGGGTGCGCTGTACATAAAGCCTTGAGGCCGGCACTGCAGAAGATATAAGTCCTTTCCATCGTAGGCAAACTCAATATCTACCGGTGTATCCATCTTTTCGGAAAGAACCTCCAGCATCCGCTTGAGCTTTGCCGGAACATTGGGGGTGGTGAGAATCTTGTTGAAGGTAACAACCATTTCGTCTTTTTGCGTATCCAGCGAAAAGGCGTTTTTGTTTTCGATAAAATCATCGCAAAACACAGAAACATAGTTGTGCAGGCCCGGCATATGCGCACCGGCCTCCTTTAAAAAGGAGGAAATACGCAGCGTTTCAAACCGATTCTCCTCTAAATTGATCAGGTCGATGTGCTTAGGTGAATAGTGCCGTATATCGGCCGGCGTCTGATTAACCATCAGTTCGGGATGCGCTATGGAAAAAAGGGTTGGATAATCGTCATTTACCCTGTCAACCGCACGCGTACCGAGCCCCATAACCATTCGCACCAGTCCATCCTCCGGCTTAATGCGAGACGACCAGCGAAGACTGTTGCGTGAAAACGCTACGCCCGCAAAATCGGGTAAGTAGTAGTTTCCCACTCTATGCCCAACTACCTCCTGAATCAAAACACCCATCTGCTCGGAAAAGTTCAGCAATGACATTTCGCGCCTATACGAAATAGCATCAGGGTTGTACATAGAGGAATAAACCTCAAGAATAGCGTCAATCAAGGCCTCCAGACGTTCTTGCCTCGTACCTTGATTGGGAAGAAACAAGCTTTTGTATTTACCGCTGAACGCACTACCCTGTCTGTCCTCCAGCAAAGAAGAGGAGCGGACGATAAGGGGGGCATTATCCGCTTCTTCCAATACGATTCTGAGCATTCGTACCGTTTGCGGCGGTATCTTGGCGTTTTTAATTGTTGAAACCACTTTATTGTAGGTAATGCGAAGATGAAACGGGGAGTTGTATTTATATGAGTTGAGATCCTCCAGATTATTATAATGGAGAAAATCCACCATCTGGTCGGTAGCCAGATACCATGTCCTCGGCGTTTTGATGCCGCGAAGCAAAGGATCCTCTGCAGCGGTAAAGGCGAGAATCTGTTTTGCGAGAAACAATCCCGCCCCTTTTCCTCCGATATGACCTCTGCTGGTGTCCGAGCCGATGATCTGTTCCAATACGGATTTAAAATCGGAAATTTTTAAACAGTCCAGGACAAGATTTATCATTCGCTCATCATTGGTAATAAACCGGTGTAAAAGCTCGGCTATCAGCCAGGTCTCTGTGGTAGAGGTCTCGGCAGGCGTACCCATCGCATCGGTATATTTGCGTACGGCATCGAGGATGTCACTGACCCGGGCGTCCTTGCTGTCCACTGCCTTTACCAGTGTCAAGATGCGCTGTTCCTTAACCCAGCCGTTAATCAGCTTTGTTAGATCTTCCTGCGGCAAAAAGGCGGTCGCTCCGGCAATCAGCTTATCCCTCAACGCTGCGGCATCCATGACAACCGGCTTTGCGATGGGCGTGTTCACCTCACCGTAGGTTTCCCGCGATGCAAAACCGATATCATCAAACAAGCTGTCCGCGTTTTTACCTACAGTTTTTTTAAGATGAATACGCAGTTTCTCTCCTATATGCATCAGCATATCCGGATCAATGCTGCTGAGCATGTCCAGCATCAGGAACAACTCCCGCTGCGTGTCAGCAATCAATCGGGAAATGCGAAGAGCAATGGCATCAAGCAGCTTTATCTCGTCACTGAGCAAATCGCAGCCGTTTTCCAAAAGCGCTTTAATGTAGCCAACGGCAATCTCACCGACGCACTTATCCATCACCGTAAGCGGTGAGCTGTACAGTATCTCCGCGTGCGAAAAATCCTTCGCGCAATACTCATCGTTCCATACGGTAATTTTAACACGGCAAGCGGAAGGTACCGTAAAACCGGTCGGCACCGTATGGACAAGCTCAGTCAAAGCAGCGGGAAGCGTCAGTTTTTTGTTCTGCAACACCTCATCGACCATGTACATGCATTTGAGCTCTTTTGCTCTTTCGTACAGCTGTAGATTATATTCGTTCTTTTCTCTTTCGGTATTGCCGTTCATCCGCATGTTCCTCTTTTCGTTCAAGATTGAAAAAAGGTGCCGCTATAATGTAGATCATATGACGCAGCTTATACCCAGCCGCGCAGCTTTACCGCATTGGCTACCTTGTTGACGGCAATAATATAAGCCGCGTCGCGCATATACAGATTCTTCTCGACAGAGAGTTTATAAACATCCCGGAACGCTTTTGTCATGCAGTATTCCAGCTTTTCAAGCACCTCTGCTTTATCCCAGAAGTAGTTCATACTGCACTGCACCTGCTCAAAGTAGCTGCAGGTTACGCCGCCGGCATTGCACAGGAAATCCGGAAGCAGAGTAATGCCGCTCTCGCAAATCAAGGCATCACAGTCGGGCGTAGTGGGACCGTTTGCCGCCTCGCAGATAATCTTCACTTTGGGGGATATGCTCGGAAGGATTTTCGGTGTAATTTGGTTTTCCAGTGCGGCAGGTATTAAAATGTCTACATCCTGCTTGGCCCACTCGTCGCCCTCCAGCAGCTCATAACCCATTTGCACCGCTTTATCTGTATCAATGCTTCCGAAAGAATCCTTGATTTTACAAAGCTGTTCAATGTCGCATCCCAATTCATTTTTAAATGTATACGCCTTACCGTCTGCCTGGTTCCAGCAGGATACCGCGATGACCTTACCGCCCAGCTCCGTATATTTGCGAGCCGCGTATTCCGCAACATTTCCAAAGCCTTGGATGCTGGCCGTTGTGGATTCAACGGGAATATTCTTCTCACGCAGCAGGTCCTTTAGCACATAGATTACGCCGTAACCGGTGGCCTCTGTACGCCCGAGAGAACCGCCCATGCCCACAGGCTTGCCGGTAATCATGCTGGGATACCTTCCGCCCATGATTGTTTCATATTCATCCAGCATCCATAACATATGCTGGCCGTTTGTCATGACATCCGGCGCGGCGACATCCAGATTTGGGCCAAGCTGGTTGTAAATTTGTCGAACATAACCCCGGCACAGTCTCTCCTGTTCCGCAAGGCTAAGGTTATGCGGGTCACAGATCACGCCGCCCTTTCCGCCGCCCAAAGGAATATCGACGACGGCGCATTTCCAGGTCATCCACATGGAAAGCGCCCGTACCGTATCGGCTGTTTCATGAGGATGAAAGCGTATACCGCCTTTTGCCGGCCCCCTGGCATCATTATGCTTGATGCGAAAGGCTTTGAAAACTTTTGTTGTGCCATCATCCATCTTAACGGGAATGGTGAAATGCAATTCTTTCATCGGTTCGCGCAATAGCTCTCTGAGACCTTCGTCCATCTCCAGGACATCCGCAACCTTATCAAACTGCGCCTTGGCGTTTTCAAAAGGATTATAATTTACTTCAGCCATTTTAGTATGCCTCCAATGTTTTAGCATTTCCAACAACGCAAAACTGGCAGATATCTCATGATTGATTAACGGAAAATATGCTATTATTTAGAAATCAGCCGGCCGTAACTTCGCGTTTAAGAAACATATTTTTCATATTATATCTTTACGGGATTTTTGTCAATGAGATGAACAGTCAGGTTCCGTATCAGGATGACGCGACGGCAGATTCAAAATGCCTTTCTGCCTTTATCTTTGTGATTGACAAGCCCCCCGCAGAGGCGCGCAAATCTGTCGTCCTTGCGGCAGCTTGTGCGACAAGATTCACATCCGCTTGGCGCGGCCTCGTGGCGCATTTGAAATGTTTTATACCTGAAAGCCCAATAACTGCGCAGCATGTCATCTTCCTGTCATCTGTGATTTTCCTATGCTTCAGGCATACCGACGGGTGTTTCTATAAAACCGGCATAGGCATCTTCTTTCAGCTTATCCATATCAAGCGGTATGGAAAGTGTTAAATAGGGCACATACCTGATATATTCCGATTCAGTTGAACGCGTGTCCGATATTCCGACTGTTATATGTTCAGCAGCAGCAGCGGTCTGTATCTTTATTCCAAAAAGATAGCTGTCCGGGCTGCTCTGGCTGCACCTGATATATCCGGTGTTCACACCGCTCCATGCAAGCTCGTTTTCGTTCTTATCCTTGGCATTAATGCTCAGGCCTCCCAATTCAGAAGCAAAAAGTATGGGATTTATTCCTATGTCTGAACCGTCACGGGAAGAAATCCTAAAATAAATGCCTGTTGTTGTTTTATCTGTCCATATTTTCTCCAGGCTGAGCTCAAACTGTCTGCCTTCGGCGTTAATACCTTCGGCAATATAATCTTCAATTTGCAAAGGGGCATTTGCACCGAATATCATATGATATAATGATTCGTATGGATCGATTATGTCTGTTTCGCTGCTCTCCTCCCTGACCGGATCTGAATAGGAAAGCATATACTCTGTTGTGCCGATTCTTACGGATTTCACTTTATCAATGTCCGCAATATGATCAAATCTTATGGAAATATATGAATTTCCGTTTTTATTGGGCAGCCTTGTAACATTCGTCCAACCAATTGAATGCATATATTCCATATCGGAGAATTGGTCTGCGGCGGCTCCAACCGTCTTTCCGTTTTTATAGCAAAGGAAGATATCTCGCTGCGGCAGGCCGTCATAAGAAACTGTGCCGCCTTCCAACTGAGATCTATACATACCGTTTTCATCGGCCGGTTTATTTTGGTTTCGATAAAGATCGATCCAGAGTCCGAACGGAGAAAGCGATATGTTTCCGATAAATTCATTTGCGTATGCGTCGGTGTTCATGTGTTCGCCCGCTTTCACAGGGCAGTAACCGACCGGAATGCTAACGGAAAGGTAACTTTTCATTTCATTTGGATCCTCGCTTGACAGCGGCTTGAGGCCATACAGATTAAGGTCGACTGTTTTCAAATCAAGACCGGTTTTAATATACGCAATATAATACACAAGGCTGTCTGTGTTTTCTTCTGTTTCCAGCCTTTCAAAGTACATCCCTCTAACGCTATAGCCTTGCTGCAGATAGGCGGTTTTTATCTCCATGTCGGGTGTAAGCCTGCTCATACTGCCGCCGTCAAGCCGTTCAACGGAAAAAACAATGTAGCTGAAGTGTCCGTCGGACAGCGCGCTTTCCACTGTTAAACGCAGCTGTTCATTCTCAGTGACGGCAAGGTCAGTCATGATGTAGTCGTCAATGATGTCATAACCTCCGGATCCGAATATGGTATGGAAAAACCGTCCTCCGCTCAGAGCGGCCGCAATAGCCGTAACAGCCAGCAAAGATGCGAGGAGCACAGCTGCAAGCAAAATTTTGAATGCCGTCCTTCCGGTTTTGCGATAAGCGGTGTTTACGCGCGGATCGAGAAGTCCCGTTTTTTTAAATACCATGGACCGTATCGTGTACAAAGCATCGTCGGGTAAATTGAATGTCATTTTATTTTTTGCTATTTCACTTATATCTGCGATATCCATTTTATCAAGAGCTGAATGAAGAAATATATTCATTGTTTTGTACCTCCCATTTTATCACGCAATTTTTTCAAGCTTCTGAAAGCCCGCATATCCACCGCTGCGGAAGTAAGCCCGATATCTTTTGCAATCTCTTTCGATTTTTGACCGTAAAAGTATTTACGAAAAAGGATCTGGCTGTCCGGTTCGCCCAGTTCAAAAATTGCTTTTATAAGCTGTCGCTTTTCCTCTGCTTCTAAAACAATATCTTCGGTAAGTGAATCTTCTACAAGATCTCCAGCGTAATCATCAATGGGTATTACTTTCTTTCGATTCTTTTGTGATTTCCAAAACAGGTCAATGGCGCTTCTCCTGGCCGCCACAGAAACATATGCTTTAAAACCACCGCGTTTAAGATCTATTTTTTCTACATTTTTATATATTTCAAAAATTACGCTGCTGACACATTCTTCAATATCTTCGCATGTCGCGGTTCCAAGAGCCCTCGCCGAGACAATGGAATAAATAAGGGCAGCATATCGGTCGAGCAGTTCACTTAGTCCGATGTTTGGTTTGGTTTTTATTAGTTTCACTAATGTATGATCGTTCATAAGGCCACCGGTCCTTTCATCATGCAAAGAAATGATTCTCAATATAACTATTCCGCCGAAGCATGGCAAATCTAACAAAAAGTTGATAACAATCTTTAGGGAACAACCGTTATACCTTACAATAGCGCGTTTTCTATTTGATTTTGACGAAACATGTGCATTCATTTTTGCTACTAAATCCATATCTTATATGCAGCTTTAAATTTAAAGTCCCTTCGTTTACCAAAGATGAGTGAAAATTTGTTGCATACGGCGTTTCATTCAGAAAAAGATAAAATAATAATTCCCGGAATGAATGTACCAGGAATTTTGACAGAAAATATTCATAAATCGGCATTTGCTATTTATTTTCTTGGTATAGACAGATAACAAACGTGTCCGGCTTTTCCTCTCTATTCATGATTATTTACCAAAAGATTTGTCTGGAACTCCGCCCTTATCTGCACCGTATACTACACGCTTTCATGTATATCTCCGTCGGAGCGGCACTAATACCTTTTGACAGAACCGTCTTTTTTGGCATAATTAATAAATAAATACCTCATATTTGCGGAAAGTGCATATAAGCACAGGTTTATTCCTCTTCTATTTCCAGCAGTTTAATGGAAAGCATAATGTGCAGGGTTTCATCCAAAGAACCAAAGTTCAGATGCTGCAATTTGTTGATTTTTTCGATACGCTTGATAAAAGTGGTGCGGTGAATAAACATAGCGGCAGCCGCGTGAGAAGCGTTAAACTTATGTATGATGAAGTACTTTAATGTTTTCATAAGCTCGGTGTTGTTTTTTTCATCATAACCGTAAAGTGCCAGTATACCGGGGTGGCAAAAGAACTCTGTTGAAAACCGTTCTGAAAGGTAGCTCGCGATGTAGTCTGTGCAGTGGTCGCTGAAACTAAAAATCCAGGAATCGGGATTTTTCTTAAGACCGTTTTCTATGGCATACATACATTGAGCAAAGAAATCGCCGGCATAAAAAAGATCCTGAAAACGGTTGCTGAATCCCAGCTTAAAATCAATATCATTGTGAACCACGGTAAGGGTGTTTGTTATGTCGGAAATCTCAAAACTTTCAAAAACGGAGCAGTTAAACAAAAGGATAAGGCTGTTATTGTGGCGGATTGCAATGCAATTGCGCCACAGTTTTTCAAAGTGACCGCATAAATAGCCGGAGAACTCAACAAAACTGCTCCATGTATCCATACGCAGAACCGCAACCATAAATGTATGGAACTGTGACCAGCCCATGGCGTTCAGACAATTGAGAATATACTGCTTCGGGGCGTCCTCAGGCTCTAAAAACAGCTTTGTAATCGACATATGCATGGTGTTGGTATCTGTTTTGCTTGCGCCCTTAACCGACCAACTTAGTTTCTTTTCAAGGAAGTCGCCAAAAACGTCAACAATCTGACAACAGCCATCATTGGGTACAAAATCTTCACCGAACTTGTCCGGCACAACCACCAGACGGCCGATGAAGCTGTTATCATCATTGAAAAGACTGCGTATTATTGCGGTATGCTGATAACGGCCGCTAGTATCTATATGTGATTTTCGACCCTGTGCGCTTGAATACATGCCGTGGCACTCAACCGTTTCAATAAACTGTGAATATTTTGTATCAATCGTGAACATGTCCTCAGTAAAGGGAACAGACTCGTACAAATGCTCCAGGTTCTCGTTTTCTACAACAATACTGACGGGAAAAATATGAAGAAAAGATTCAATCATAACTGATATGGGCGAATAATCGCAGGAGAGCGAAATCAGTTTGCCATGCCAGCGTTCAAGCGTGATAAAAAGCTCATTTAAGGTTTCCAGAGCCTCATTGGGATTGTGGCAATTGCCGATCAGTATAGCTCTTGATCCCTTCGGGAGCTTAATCCCTACGGCATCGGCACTGCAAAAAACCAATGCAGAACCTGCAGTGTCTTCAGAAGGCTTAAAATCATCTGTATTATTCACAACATAAATGATGCCCGGCTCCACGGTACCGGCATACATTTTCGGCATATTCAGCTTTAAGGGAATGGCGGATGTATGCAAATCAATCAATGGGTATCGTATGCTGAGAAGAAGATGAATCATAGAATAATAGATATCCATATTACCCTCGCTTCATGCTGCTGATGTGTGCTTCTATACAATCGCTTGCTATCAATAAATTATAGCATTATTCAGGTAATTAGACAACAATTTGTATCTTTATCCACAAATTTCTTAGCGAATATATAGAATGTAGCATTACGCAAATCCACTTTCACAGTTTGGAATATTTTAATCACATATTAACTCTGCTATAGTTACACATAAGAAGCAATGGGATTAATCAGAGCGGTTTATCTTTATAATTGAGGATTTTGCTATATGAAAAAGGTGAGCTGTAACTGAACGCGCAACAAATATGCTGGTAATATCAATGAAAATAACAGAAAGGATCGGTTTTGCCAAATGAAACGCATCTTTACCTTATTGCTGGTGATCGGAATACTGCTTGCTATGTTCTCGGGATGCAATAGCAGCGAAGCAAAAACCGGCGAAACAGCCACAGCACAAACGGAACAAACGCCTGAGGTTCAGGACCGGACACCTTCGCCTGAGCCGGAGAAAACACCGGAAGGCATCCCGGAGGATCCAAATTATAACTATCCAAAGGGAAAATATGAAACCGATGCAGACGGCTGGCCGCTCAATTCCTACAGCTATGATGGCCCAATTAGCTTGACCGATGAAGTATTTACCTACTGGACAGTATGTTACACACCCGAGTACATTCCCGAAGGCGGCATGGGTGAGGTCGACTTTCGCAAAAAAGAACAGGAAATCACCGGTGTAAACCTTGAGTATATTGTGATTTCCATCATACAGAGAGCTGAAAATTTTAATATGCTTCTCGCGGCGGATGATCTGCCCGACATTATGAACGGAGCCAGTGCCGTTTATCCCGGGACCAAAACCGAGGCATATGAATCGGGTTATTATGCAAATATCCTTGATTACAGGGAATATGCCCCCAACTATTTTTATTTCATAAAAAGCCATAAAAACAGCGACAAAAACCTTTATGATACGATTTTCCTCAATGAGCAACTCATAACAACCTTTGTCTCATTTGAAGATGAAATGGGCTTTAATGCCGTCCCCCTGGCGGTCAGAGGCGACTGGCTGGAGGAGTTTGGTTATACAGCCGATGATATCAAGACCATTTCCGATATAGAAGACTTTGCCCACATACTGCAAACAGAAAAAGACATTACATACCCATTCCATGTCATTAGCGGCAATCTGGACCTGAATCAGGTCTTTGCCTGCTTCGATACCTTTACAGCGCTTTCGGGCGGTGGTTTGCCCATGTATCCGGCGCCTTCCATCATAGATGGAAAGGTCGTATTTTCATACAGCAATGATAATGCAAAAGAATGGATATCGCAAATCAATGCATGGCTTGACGACGGCATTATGACGCCCGATTTCCTCAATATGGGCGTTTACCCCAACACCGGGGATATGACGATCTACGACGGCAGCTGCGGTATTGCAAACGGACCGTTTGACAGTCTGGTGGAAATGGAAGAGAGAGCCTCTGACCCTAACGCCCGCTGGGTTGTTGTGCGCAGGCCATTATTGACGGAAGAACAGGTCCTTCACCTCGGGTCTCCCAACGGCTATATCACATATGGTTTAACCGAGATCAGCACAAAATGCGACAACATCCCCTTAGCCGTCTCATTTTGTGACTGGCGCTACAGTCCCGAGGGTTCTTTCATCCAAAGCTATGGTGTTGAGGGAACGTTATGGGAATATGACGATAACGGCAAGGTCGTATCGACAGAATGGGCAATTTATAATCCGGACGGAGCTGATTTCATTTTCTTGCAGCTTATCTATGCGGCTAACCGTTTCATCGAGCACGGCCTGAAGATTACATCATCCAAATATATGTTTGAGGGCGGCGAAAGAATCCCGGCCGATGCTTTCATGTACAGGAATGTTGCCTGCGACGGCGCATATGAATGGCCTGCAGGCGTCTCGCTTTCGGAGGAAGAGGCTGAAACCTTCAACCGAATCGGCATCGACCTTGATACGTATGTCAGTGAGAATATTCTTCTTTTTGCGACCCGCGAAAAACCCATGTCCGAATGGGATGAATACATCAGAACGCTGGAAAGTATCGGGATTCATGAAGCGCAAGCAGCTTATCAGAGCGCTTATGATCGGTATTTGGAAAGAGTAGCCGCCAGAAGCTAAGCAACGGGTAAAGTGCCGGTTTGAAAAAACCGGCACTTTACCCACTTTATGTATGAAGGAGGATATAAAATGCCCGTAAAACCGAGAAAAAGAAAACACAGACCCGAACAGCTTTCCGGAATGACCATCAAGAATATGGTCAGAAACCCGCTGGTCAACCCATATATAGGTGAACCGATGAACAGACCTGACCTGCAGGATTTCTTTAGCGGCAAGGAATTTTCAATTCACCTGGATGGTGCTCCCGAGCTTAAATACAAGGTTAAAGACAAAAACACCCTGCGCTGGTGGAAAAACGGCTGGTGGGGCGACGACGATGTAACCGGTTGGGAGGAAGAGTATTATGAGTGCTATGCGTCATCCGCCGAGGGTCTTTATTTCCTGTTCCACCAGATAACCAACGATGTTTTCAGCACCCACTGCCGCATCTTTGCCATTGATACGGTAAACAATCTGGTAACCATGCTAAGCGGTACCCTGGGCCTTGTGGACTACACCAACAGAGACACCGATGTGCATCCGTATTTCGGGTATATAAGCTGGTATGACGGTAAGCCGGCTCCTTCGGAGCGCCATTATAAAACGCATGAAATGATACAGAAAAACATCCTGTGGCGCGTAAACAACTACAACACCATTCATTATTATGTTTCAAGGAATTATTTCAACTACCAAATGTTCGGCGAGGAAAACGGTCTTGTGGTAACAGAGCTTTGCCGTTTTATCCGTTTGAGGGACAATGTATTCCTTTTCTTCTGGCGCGACATGCAAGAATCAGGCCGGCTGCATGCCGAAATTATGGACCTAAACAAGTTCTTCGGCGTAGGAATGATCTACGGTGTTACCGATTTCCGTTTCTGCTGCTACGGCTACACCCGAGAAGAAGGACGCTATGTATCGGAAGAAGAGCTCGTAGAATTTGAACGCGTTTTCTTCGAGAGCAACGACCAGAGATATGCTCTGAAAACTGTTTTCGGCGTAGACTTAGATGACTACACGTACAAACCCATAGACAGATAAATAGGTGAGGAGGTAAGAAATATGCCCAGATATCCGCTGGACAGAAGAGAGTGGGCCGGTAAGGTTGTATCGCGCGACCTTATGGAAGGCGCAATGAAATGCGCGGTAGACCCGTATAAACACGGAATGTCCCTAAACCATCCGCCGTTTTCCGATGTATTTGCAGGCAAGACATGTACCTTCGTTTTCAGCGACGGTGCCAGGCTTGAATATAAGTTTATTGATCAAAATAAACTGGCATGGTATCTGCCCGGTGTGGGCGGAGGCTGGCAGGAGGTATACTACGAGTGTTATGAAACGTCCGCGCCCAATCTCTACTTTATGTTCCATGAAAAAGTTGAGGCTATGCCGCCGGCGGCCCGTGTTTTTGCCATTGACATGGACAACAACAAAATAACCATGCTTTATAACTGCCAGGGCGGCGATGAGGATTATGAAATGACCGACGTTTCCATCACGCCTTATTTTGGATATGTTGACTGGCATGACGGTGCGGAACCGCCTGAATCATTTCACGCTTATACCACGGAAATGGTCCGGAAGGTTGTCATGTGGCGTGTTAACACCTGGTGCCTTATTCATTACTACACCAGTAAGCATTTTTTCACCAATCAGGTTATGATCGGGCAGGACGGCCTGCTTGCCTCCGAACCCGGAAGACATATAAAGCTGCGCAATAATGTCTACCTCTTCCACTGGTTGGAAGTAAGCGGACCCGGAGGGCTTGGCTGTGATGTTATGGATTTTGACCGGATGAAGGGTGTGGGTATGTTCTATGGTGTAGGCCCGGGATCAAAGGTTTGCAACGGATTTCAGCGCGAAGACGGTAAGTTTTTAAGTAAAGGGGATCTGCTTGTTTTCGAGAAGGTTTTTGAGAAAAAGGGCGAGAGAGCCGCTATGGAAGCAATGGGCGTTAATCTGAGTGACCATACGACCAACCTTATACACATTTAGCCTCATGGATTAAGCGCGCAATTGCTGATAATGATAGAAATTACGATCACATTAGTTTATAGTTAATGTGATCGTAATTTTTCTAACACGGATTGGGGGCATATCCATGCGCAAACGCATAATCGGCATTTTATTGGTTTTCATCATGGTATTGGGGTTCTCCTCTTTTGCTCAGGCCGCGGAGGCAGGAAACTATATCTCCGAAGCCGAACAATTAAATTTACTTGGGGTGTTTCAAGGGACAGGCGATGGTTTTGAGCTGAACAGGGAGCCAACCAGATTAGAGGGCCTTATCATGCTGATTCGGCTCTTGGGAAAAGAGGCCGAGGCTCAGTCGCTTATATATCAAGACTGTGTATTTACCGATGTCCCTGATTGGGGTAAAGGCTACGTCAATTATGCCTATTTATTCGGTCTCACCAAAGGTATGGGTAACAACCTGTTCGGTACCTACGATAAAATTCATGCCTTGGCCTACACGACCTTCATGCTGCGGGCGCTGGGTTACAATGATGACAACGGCGATTTTTCATATAGCCTGGCAATCCAATTTGCCGTGCAGATTGGGCTGTATACTGACGCTGATGCCGCTGAGCTGGCCGAAAATATCTTTTTGAGGGATCATGTCGCAAAGATCAGCATGCTTGCTTTGAACACAACGGTAAAATCCGGCGGGATATCTCTTCTGGACAAGCTGTCCAATGACGGGGCTGTTTCTCAGGATGTTGCATTTCGGATAAAAGCGTATCTGGCAGGCAGATTAAAAGTCCACTTCATTGATGTCGGGCAGGCAGATTCGGTTCTTATCACAAAAGGCAGCGATGCCATGCTGATTGACGGCGGGAACAATGACGATGCCGATTTAATCATTTCCTATATTCATTCCCTTAACATCGGGACACTGAAATATGTCATCGCAACCCATCCTCATGAGGATCATATCGGAGGACTCGCCGAAGTTATCAGAGCATTTGATGTGGAAAATATCATCATGCCCGATGTTGTATCGAGCACTCGAACATTTGAGAATTTGTTGTCTGCCATAAGCAATAGCGGACTTAAAATCACTCGGCCTGAATATGGCAGAGCCTTTGCATTGGATCAAGCCGAATTTGTGATCCTCGCACCCAATACCTCCGATTACCTTGAGCCGAATAACCATTCCATTGTGCTAAGACTAATAAACGGCTCAACCTCCTTCCTTTTCACAGGCGATGCGGAAGTGTTGTCTGAATCCGAGATGCTGGCCAAGGACAGCAGCATATTGAAATCTGATGTGCTCAAGGTCGGGCATCACGGGAGCGAGTCTTCAACAAGCCTTGCATTTTTACAGGCTGTTTCGCCTCAATATGCCGTTATCCCGGTCGGAGAGGATAATGATTATGGCCATCCCGCAGAGGCGGTTACGAACAGACTGGCCGCTGCCGGTATTGCGGTTTTTCGCACAGATAAAAACGGGACCGTCGTATTCACATCTGACGGCAGTAAAATAACCGTAGATAAAGTCGCCTTCACCGCAGCAGAATCCGGGATCACGCCGGATGAGCCGCCTTCATTTATATCGGAAGATGTTGTCATATCCGATGTGGACAAAAAAGCCGAGCTAGTGACAATAAAAAATACCGGGTCAACCGACGTGAATCTAACCGGATGGAAGCTGGTATCGGTAACAGGCAATCAGACATTTACATTCCCCTTTTATACCCTGAAAGCTAACGCAACCGTAACCATTGCAAGCGGCGGAGCAGAAGGCGATTTGATTTGGACCGCCTCGAATATTTGGAGCAATTCCGGCAGCGACCCCGCACAGCTCTATGACGCGCAAGGTCATTTAATTGCCGTTTTTGACAGCTGACTGGAGGAGAATATGAAGATTATTATTGATCGTTTTGAAGGAAATTTTGCGGTTGTCGAACTGGAAAACAAAGATACCGTAAATGTCCCGAAACAAATCCTTCCGGATGACGCAAAGGAAGGAACTGTTCTTGCCATAGAAATTGACCATTTGGAAACTGAAACAAGAAAACGTAGAATTTCTGAAAAGATGAATGAATTGTGGTCCGACTAATAGATAAGCATTGTTGACGCTTTAAATGCGGTAAAGGGTTTTCAACCGTTAAATTTTGATTGTACTGCCTTTGCTGCTCGTCTTCCATTGCCATACAGCTTGACACTTACAGAAAATACAACCTCGCCTCCTAACCCGCAGCGGGCAAGGAATCGAGGTTGTATTTTCTGTTACTAAACTTCATATTTATTGATGACCGGTATGAGCATTCCGGCGACCGGCTACCGCGGATAACATTGAAGCAGCCGATCAAACATCAAACCGGTTGTATTTCTGATGACAGTCCACACACAGTTTCCTGCCGTCTTGAAGTCGTATCCAGTTATCGCCCGTAGTCTCCCCGCAGCTTTCACAATCATAAGATTTGAAGATCCGCGCCGCTTCAGGTAGTTTTATCTTTGTGTCTGTTGCTTTAAACATCTCTTTCGGCTCAAGTCCCTGATAATAATCATACGATTCTTCTCTTGTCATTGAATCCGGCTTTTTCTTCAGCATGAGACGAACGGACTTGCCGGTTTGCCGGTTATAAAAAGAAAATGCCTGTTTTCCTGTCAGGTGAAACAGGAGATTCCCCTTTCCAATGCTGCAGCCCAGAATAACTTGTATGGCATCCACACCGCAAGCGTCATTTTCTGAAATGCACACGACCTCCTCATCTGAGGAGAAAGTCAATGCCAGTAAGTCGATCGCATACAAGGCGGCCTTATAGCCTATTGTCAGTCCGCCGCAAGAATGACCGTGGAAGGCGACGCATTTTTCCCAAACATTATTATTCATTGCTTTTTGCTCCTTATATAATGTATTTAGGTTTTAGAGGGACCCATGACCCTTGAAAACCCCGCCGTTATCATAGATAATAGCGGTATGGGAAAGAGTGGCGTCGGGGTGCTCCTTGGGCTTTTGGCTCGTGCTTGAAAGACTGACGCCTCTTCCGATAAGCAGGTCGCGAATAAGTTGGATGTCGCGGGGCGCTGCTCCGGCTTCGTATCTCCCACAAGGCTGTGACACTTAGCGGTAAAGGGGAAAACACTCGCCTAAATCCTAAGTTCCCGAAATTTGTAAC
>LSQX01122381.1_pt1 | contig 51688 bp, 46 predicted proteins | sample 654561 | NCBI WGS metagenome assembly LSQX01 (sample SAMN04489861, study PRJNA283612) | anaerobic digester metagenome | isolation source: 4 biogas reactors fed with cattle manure at either 37C or 55C with and... | place: Denmark: Kongens Lyngby | collected 2014
AGATGTGTATAAGATAAAGCTCATGATATGGGCACAGTTCCGCATGGGCGCCACCGTGTAGGAGGGCGTCACCAACACCGTGGCGGCTTTGGTCGCCATGGTGCCGCAGGGGTTGGTGCTCCTGACGAGCATCGCCTTCGCGGTGTCGGCGATAGTGTTGGCACAGCGTAAGGTCCTCACCCGCGAGTTGCCGGCAGTGGAGGGACTGGCGCGGGTGGACGTGCTCTGCATCGACAAGACCGGCACCATAACCGAGCCTCATCCTGCCTTCGAGCGCTACGAGGCGTTGGACGCCGACCCCGGCCGGGACACGCTTGCGCTGCAGGTGCTCGGCATGATGGCGGCCACGGCCTCCGGACGCAACTCCACGCTCGACGCCATCGGGGCGTCACTTCCGGCGCCATCCGGCTGGATGCTGGAGGACTCGGTGCCCTTCTCGTCCGCCCGCAAGTGGAGCGCAGCCCGTATCTCAGACCGCGGCTCCTGGGTGCTCGGAGCACCCGAGATCATCGCGGCGAACGGCGCCACGGCCGCAAACGAGCGGGCGCGCGCCCGTGCGGCCGACCTAGCCGACGACGGCCTTAGAGTGCTTCTACTTTCCCGCAGCGAAGCCCCGCTGGACGGAGAGACACTGCCGGAGGGTCTGCAACCGCTCGGCCTGGTCGTACTCAGCGAGCGGGTGCGCCCCGACGCTCCTCAGACCCTGGCCTACTTTCAGGAGCAGGGCGTGGCCATCAAGGTCATCTCCGGCGACAACCCCGCCACGGTGGCCACCATAGCAGCGAAGGCCGGCGTTCCGGGCGCCGAGAGAGCCATCGACGCCCGGTCGCTCCCTGAAGGGGAGGACTTGGCCGACCTGATGGAGTCGACCACCGTGTTCGGCCGGGTCGACCCCGATCAGAAGTGCGCCATGGTGGAGGCTCTGCAGCGTCGAGGCCACACGGTGGCCATGACGGGAGACGGAGTCAACGACGTGCTCGCGCTCAAGAGGGCCGACATGGGCATCGCCATGGGGACCGGCACCGCGGCGGCCCAGGCCGTGTCTCAGCTGGTGCTGGTCGACTCCCGTTTCTCGACCCTCCCGGGAGTAGTGGGTGAAGGTAGGCGGGTGACCGCGAACATAGAGCGGGTCTCGAAGCTGTTCACCAACAAGAGCGTCTGGGCGGCCCTCCTTGCCATTGCCGTAGCGGCCATCGGCATCTCCTACCCCATCCTGCCCCGGCATCTGACCGTCATCGACGCCCTGGTCATCGGCATCCCAGGCTTCTTCCTGGCCCTCGCTCCCAACCCACGGCGCTTCATCCCCGGCTTCGTCTACCGCATGGCCCGATTCGTGATCCCCACCGGTATCCTCGCAGCCGTAGTGATGCTCCTCTCCTTCTTGCTACTACGAAAGATCGGCGCAACGGTGGCCGAGGCCCAGTCCATGGAGACCATCATCTTCTGCGTCATCGGCTGGAGGGTGATCGCGACTATAGAGCGGCCGCTGCGGGGTTGGCGCCTGGGGCTGGTCATCGCCATGGTGGCCATCCTGGCAGTGGGCATGGCGGTACCCTTCACCCGGGAGTTCTTCGCCATAGACTTCCCGGATTGGACCGCTATCGGGGTGACCGCGGGAGTGTGTGTGTTCGCCTGGTTCTTCGTCGGCCTGGGCCGGCCGATCGGCAGGAAGCTACCCTTCTGGCGAGAAGCGGCCGCCCGGGGTGAGGAAGCCGAAGAAGCCACTCGTCAGAGCCAAGAGAGCCGGACGTGAACCTCGGGTTAGACTACCGGCACTCGGTCGGCTCGGGAGGCGCGGGGTCGATCCACGGCCCGTCGGTCCCAGTGAGTCCGTCGGCCTGCACCGGGCCTCGGCTGCCCGGCTCGTAAGAAAACACCGGCGTGGCATCTCCCAGAACCGGTTCCACGATCCTCCACGAAGCTTCGATCCCCTCCTGGCGCGCGAACAGTTCCTTGTTGCCTGCCATGGCGTCCGACAGCAGCCGCTGATAGGGCGGGTGAGCGTCTCCGGGGCATGAGGTGAGCGCGAGTTCCACGTCTCTCCCTACCATCTGCTCACCGTGCACCTTCACGCGCATGCCGAAGCCTACCGCGATATCCGGCCCGATGCGCATCCGCAAGTGGCTCGAGCCGGGTGGAACAGTCTCACCGAACAGGTCACGCGGCGGCCGCTTGAACTCCACGAAGAGCTCCGTAGACCGCATCGCCAACTCCTTCCCGGCCCGGATGTAGAAGGGCACACCCGACCAACGCCAGTTATCGATGAAGAGCTTCAGCGCCACGTACGTCTCAACGGTCGAATCGGGCGCTACACCGTCGGCGGAGCGATATCCCCGGTATTGCCCTCTCACCACGTTGCGAGCCTCCAAAGGCTGCACATGCTCCAGTAGACGGACCTTCTCATCGCCGATCGCATCCGGTCCTGCCCCACCGGGTGGATCCATCGCCGCGATGGCAAGCAGCTGAAGCAGGTGGTTCTGAACCACGTCCCGGATGGCCCCCGCCTCTTCGTAGAAGCGACCGCGGTTCTTCACCCCGAAGTCCTCCGCCATGGTTATCTGGACCCGGTGGATGTGACTACGGTTCCAGACGGGCTCCAGCCAAGGGTTCGCGAACCGGGTATAGGTGATATTCTGCACCGGCTCTTTGCCAAGGAAATGGTCGATGCGGAAAATATCCTCCTCCGGGAAGTGGCGACGGAGCGTACGGTTGAGCTCTTTGGCCGAAGCCAGATCCCGACCGAAAGGCTTCTCGATCATCACCCGAGCTCCCTCGGTGCTGCCGGCGCCGGCTAGGGCGTCGGTGACCACGGGGAACACACTCGGAGGCACCGCCATATAGAGAAGCGGATGCCGGGCCCCGCCCAGAGCGCGCCGCATCGCCACATAGGTCTCAGGAGCTCCATAGTCTCCGGAGATGTAATGAAGAAGAGGGGCCAACTCTTCGAAGGCCTGGGGGTCGAAGCGTCCGCTCTGCTCTAGGCTGTCCTTTGCGCGGGCTCGTAACTGCTCGGTGGTCCAGGGAGAGCGGGCCACCCCGATGAAGGGCATCCGGACGCCACCATCGTGGACCAACCCTTGAAGCGCGGGGAACAGCTCCTTGTGTACCAAGTCGCCTGTCGCACCGAAGAAGACCAGTGCATCTGTGCGGGCGGCCGTCATCTGTCATGCTCCTTCCGGGTCACTTGCTGAGCAAAGTCGCGGCTGATCCATCAAGGAACCAACGGACGGTGCCCGTCGGTGGCCGTATGAGTCGAACGGGCAGGCGATCCGCGTCCGGCGGCCCCTCCAGCACCTCCGCCACTATGGACGCTTTCTCCGCACCAGAGGCCACGAACAGCACGGAAGCCGCCATGTTGATGAAGGGCACCGTGAGCGTGACACGCCATAGGCCTTCACCGCCTGCGGTGGCGCCGGGCCCAGGAACCGCATGCCCGAATACCGGTGCAGCCCAGCGCCGACGTTCGTGAATGACCTCGCTGTCCGGGAAAAGAGAAGCGGTATGTCCATCCGTGCCCACCCCCAGGAGGGCCAGGTCGAGCGCAGTCCCCGCGGACCCGGCGTGGTGAAAGCGACCGGCAGACCCCGTGTGGTGGAGCAGTCCGCTGGAAACGGTGTGGTCTCCGCCCTGGAAGAGGCGTCGCAGCAAAGCATCATACTCAGCGGCGCTCCGCCTGGCGACCTGCTCCGCCCCGGGGGCGTCGGCGCCTCTCTTTCCCTCCTGGTCCGCTCCACACCTGATGGGATGTATCCGATCAGGAGGGATGGGCACCCGGTCGACCAATGCCTCGCGGGCCATCCGTTCGTTGCTCCGTGGATCACTCTCTTCTACGCAGCGTTCGTCGGTCCAGAACACCTGGACCCCCTGCCAAGGGACCACCCCCAGCAGAGGCGGCTCTGCAAGAAGCTCGTACGCCCGCCTCGGCGTCGCTCCCCCTGCCAGCGCAACCGCGAACCGGCCCCGCACTTCGACGGACCGGCGGGCCTCCTCGGCTACGGCCGTCGCGACCGCCGACGCAAGAGCCTCGGCGTCGGCATACACGGCGACTGAGACCCGGCCCGATGCTCTATCGCGCCCCGCCACGCCTGGATCCTGGGCCGGAACGTCCTGTCCAGGCCGCCACTTCCCGCTCACGACCACTCCGTATGGAACATACCCTCTTGGTCCGTCCGTCTATACCCGTGGGCCCCAAAATAATCCCGCTGCGCCTGCGTCAGGTTGATGGGGAGCCATACTGCGCGGTAGCTGTCGAGATACGAAAGAGCGGCCATGAGACCGGGCGCCGGGAGCGCTCTTGCCGCCGCCTCCTGCACGGCCCACGCCAGATCGCCACGTCGCGTGGAGATCGCCCTGCAAAGCTCGGCGTCAAGCAGGAGGTTCGGCAATGCCGGTCGCCGCTCGAACGCCGCCGCTATATCGCGCAACAACCTCGACCTGATGATGCACCCACCCAGCCAGATGGAGGCCACGTTCTGTAGCTCAAAACGATAATCGTACACTTCTGAGGCCGCCTTCAACTGCGCGAACCCCTGAGCGTGGGTGGCAACCATGGCCGCGTAGAGCGCTGCCCGCACGTTCTCGACGCTGAGCAGGTCCATGGGCGTTACGGTGCCACGGGCCCGAGGAGCCGGCGCCGTCACCTCCCTGCCCGAGCCTTCCACGCCGCACGGGCGAGCGGCCTCGCTCCTCTGCTCGGCAAGATCGGACAGATTCCTCATGGCGACTGCCGTGTCGATGTTGGGAACCGGGACCTTCAGCTGCATCGCGTCTTCGGAGGTCCACATCCCGGTGCCTAGTTGGCCGGCTTCGCCTCGTATCACGTCGACCAAGTAGCCTCCGGTCCTATCGTCGCGCCGCCGCAGGATATCGGCCGTTATCTCGACGAGATACGACTCCAGCTCGGCTTCGTTCCAACGGGCGAAGAGAGAGGCGCACCGATCGTTGTCCAGGCCCAAAGCTTCTTTCATGAGCGCGTATGCATCGGCTATGAGCTGCATGAAGCCGTACTCGATCCCGTTGTGTACCATCTTCACATAGTGACCGGCTCCCCCTCCGCCCAGATACGTCACACACGGCCGTCCATCCACCCGCGCGGCGATGGCCTCCAGGATGGTCCGGACCGCCTCATACGCCTCCGGCGGCCCTCCCGGCATGAGGCTCGGTCCCTTGCGGGCGCCGGACTCCCCGCCGGACACGCCCAGGCCCAGAAGACCGACGCCCCTCTCGGCAAGAGCGACGCCTCGTCGCTCGGTATCACGGAAGTGGGAGTTGCCCCCGTCCACGAGCACATCCCGCGCTTGAAGCAGAGTCCCCAGTTCTTCGACGACGGCGTCCACCGGCGGTCCGGCCTTGACCATGACCAAGACCCGGCGGGGCGTCGTCAGCGAGGTCACAAGCTCCTCGAGAGAGTAGCAGGGCCGGACCCGCTGCTCTGGCGCAAGTGACGTCACGAACTCTCGAGTGACCGACTCTGTGCGGTTGTAGACGGCCACCGTGAAACCACGGTCGGCCATGTTCAGGGCCAAGTTGCGGCCCATGGTACCCATTCCGACCACACCGATGTCGTTCGTGCCCACGCTCATGTCCAGAAGGTCCCCGCCGCTCCCCCGACCGAAACCACCACGGTCCGCGGGAGCCCGGCACAGCTCATCCCGTCACCCAAGGTTCTCGGGATTCAGCCCCTCCAGCTCGGGTAAGACGAAGAGACCGTCCTTGCGGACCAACACGTCATCAAAGTAGACCTCACCTCCGCCCCATTCGGCGGTCTGTATCAGGACCACATCCCAGTGGATGCCCGATCGGTTGCCGTTATCGGCCTCTTCGTACGCCCGGCCGAGGGCCAGATGCAGACTCCCTCCGATCTTCTCGTCGAACAAGGTGTCCTTCATGGGACGGTCGATCCTCGGGTTGAGCCCTAGAGCGAACTCCCCCAGATAACGGGCGCCCTCATCGGTGTCCAGCTTCTGTTGCAGCCGCTCGGGCTCGTTCGCGTCGGCCTCGATGATCCTGCCGTTCTTGAAGGTGAAGCGCACACGTTCGTATGTGACGCCGTCTTCGAGAGAGGGAGTGTTGAAGGCCACCGTCCCGTTGACCGAATCGCGCACAGGAGCCGTGAACACCTCACCGTCCGGGATGTTGAACTTGCCGGCCGATTTGAGGACAGGGATGCCGCTTATGGAGAACGAGACGTCCGTTCCGGGAGCGGTGATGCGCACCCTGTCCGTCCGCGACATGAGCTCGACCAAAGGGTCCATGGCTTGGTCCAACCGAGCGTAGTCCAGCGTGCAGACGGAGAGGCAGAAGTCCTCGAAGGCCTGAGTCGACATGCCCGCGGCCTGCGCGGCAGAAGGCGTGGGAAAGCGCAAGAGGCACCATTTTTTCTTGAGGTAGACATCCATGACCGGCTCGTTGGCCAGATGCAAGGCCTCCAAGACGGGCCCGGGCACATCGACCAGTTCGGAGAAGTTGGCGCCGGCCAGGATGTACAGAGCGGCATCAAGATCTTTGACCTTGTTCATCTCCCATGAGGCCCGCAGATCCATCTGCTCTCGGGTGGCGCCGAGGAGATAGGCGCGGCGCAACCGCTCGTCCGCCAGTTCCACGTAGGGCACAGCTCCTCGTGTATAGGCGCCTTCCACCAGCGCGATCATGAGCTCCACGGAACCCGATTCGCCCTCGATAAGCACTCTCTCGCCCGGCTGAAGACTCAGGGAGTAGTCGAGTATGTTATCCGCCAGCGTCACCAGCCGAGGGTCTCTCATCTGCGTTCCTTTCTGAGCAATGCGCGTTCGCCTGCGCACAGCCTAGTGCTCCGCGTGATCCTAAGCTACAGGGTACCGATATTGACCACCGGATACACTTCGGCGGCGCCCGCGTACAAGATATGCGACGCAACACTCCCCGCTCGCGATAGCCGGCAAGCGGCATGGAGACGCCCACCAGCCCCGAATCAACCGCCGTGTCTGCGGGCAGACACACCTGTCTCCGGGTACAATCATGCGAAATACGTCGACCGGCAAAGGACATCATGCTTAAGGACTACCCGGTGGTGACTGATGTAGTGGTGCGCTGGGGCGATATGGATTCACTCGGCCACGTCAACAACATCGTCTACCTGCAGTATTTCGAGACCGCCCGTATCGAGTACCTCATGCGTCTGGGGATGGACCCTCCCGGTCCCAGCTGGAAGGAGTTCGGCCTCATCATCGCCGCCAACAGTTGTCGGTTCATCGCGCCGGTGACCTTCCCTGATACGCTCTCGGTCGGCGCGCGCATCTCGGCCGTCGGTAAGGACCGTCTGCTCATGGAGCATGTCGCGGTGAGTCAGAGACTCGGAAGAGTGGCTGCGAAGGGTGATGCCACGATCGTCTCATACAACTACGTTGTGGGCAGGCGCACTCCGTTCCCGGAGGATGTGCGGGAAGCCATAGCGGCGCTGGAGGGACGAGAGCCACCGGCTCTGCCCGGGCGGGTACGCTCGACGAAAGTGACCGGAGTGCCTGGGCGGTCCGAGCCCGGGTAGCAGTCTAGCCTGCTCGAGGCGGGGATGTGGCACGTGCTCCTCCTGGTCTGAGACGAGCTTACGTCGCGACCTCGCCATCATCTTCCTCGTCGGCGATATGGGTGCTCTTCGAGTCCGTGCGCCGCGCATAGATCGACGCCGTCCCGATGCCGACGGCGCACAGCCCGGCCAGGATGAACATGGTGCCACGTACGGCGACCCTGTTGTCCGAAGACAGATGCTCGGCCAAGAAGCCTATCAAGTAGCTCCCAATGGGCGTGGTGCCTATGAAGACGAGGAAGTACATCCCCATCACACGCCCGCGCAGATGGTCGGGCACCTGCAGTTGCAGACGGGTGTTCGCGGTGGTCATGAACATCACGCCGGCGAACCCGGCCAGCAGCAAGAGGCCCGCCGTGACCAGCCGCCACGGCGACAGTCCGATCAGGGCCAGCAAAACGGCGAAAACGGCCGAAAAGCCCAGAAGCAGCCCTCGGGTGAGTCTGCCTCGATAAGCCACGAACACACCCGCCATCACCGACCCGATCCCCATGCTGGTGGTGAGGAGGGCCAGACTGGAGGCTCCCATGTTGAGAATATACTTGGTAACCAGAGGGAGCAGCGTCTGGATGTTGTATCCGAACGCGCCCATCGTCCCCACGACGATGAGGATAATGACCACCTCCGGAGTGGAGCGCGCATATCGAAGGCCGGTGCGTAGAGCTCCAAACGAGCTCTCCCGGGGAGGACGGGGGACGATGTGAAGCTCAGCAGTCCGCATGGCGAGCAATCCCGCGATGGGCGCCAGGTACGTGAAGGCGTTCACGTAGAAACAGGCTGCGATACCGAAGGCGCTGATCACTGCCGCCCCTATGGCAGGCCCCACGATGCGGGCGCTGTTGAAGAGGGTGGAGTTGAGGGCCACGGCATTGGGTAGATCTGCCGGCCCTACCATCTCGATCACGAAACTCTGCCGGGTGGGCGCCTCGATAGCTTCCCCGATGCCCCGTACCGCGGCCAGCGAGTAGATGAGGGCGACGGTTATGACCTCCATGTCCGTGAGTATCGCCAAGGTCAGTGCGATGACCAATTGAAGCATCTGCGCGACGAGGACCGTCGGTCGCTTGGGCAGATGGTCGGCCAAGACCCCACCGTGGAGAGAGAACAGCAGCGCCGGGCCGAAACGGATGGCCATAGTGAGCCCCAGCGCGACCGGTGAGTCTGTCAAGGTGAGGACAAGCCAGCTCAATGCGACATCCTGCATCCAGGAACCGGATACCGAGATGAGCTGCCCGAACCAGAACAGGCGGTAGTTACGTACGCGCAGGGAACGGAAGACTCGCGTCAAGCCGTCGAGACTTATCATGCCGGTATCATACGGTACGCCGGACCTACGACGTGTGCCGGCGATCGAGGCGGGACACCTCGTCCCGCTCGAACCGGGGCCACTCGCTGCGCACACCCTCTTGGAAGACTTCGATCCCTTCCCCCCCACCGAGGACTTCCCCTATTTCGGCGACCTCGATCCCGGCCGCCTCTATGGCCGCAGCCAAGGACGTGGCCGTCGCCGGTGAGCAGGTGATGAGGAGGCTGCCCGACCCGATGAGGCCCAACGGATCGAGACCCAGAACGGAACAGAAGCGCTCCGTCTGCGGGTAGACGGGGATCCTCTCCCTGTGGAGGCGCAGCCGGCGGCCGCCGGCTGCGCCCAGCTCCCAGACCGCGGTCGCCAAACCTCCCTCAGTGACGTCATGTAGCGCCGTCACCCCGTCGAACGAGCCCGCGATGCGCGCCTCCTCCAGGATCCCTATCCTGTCGAGAAACACAGAGGCCTCTTCGATCTCAACCGGAGTGACACCCGCCCCGAGCAGCTTCGACCGGTGCTCGCGGGCGAGCAGGGCCGTGCCCTCCACCGCCACCTTCTTGGTCAGAAGCAACCGATCGCCCTCCTTCATCCCCCGTTTGTCGATAAGCCGCTCTTTGGACACCGTGCCGAGCATCGTCCCCACGATGACAGGCCTAGACACCGCGTCGGAGATCTCGGTGTGACCTCCACAGAGCGCCACCCCGCAGGCGGCGCAGACCTCCCGGATATCGTCGATCAGGGACAGCACTTCAGAGGCGCTGAAACCAGGCGGAAAGAGAAGGGTGGAGAGTAACCACCTCGGAACGGCGCCGGAGGTGGCGACATCGTTCGCGTTGACCAGAACCGCATATCTGGCCATGGAATCGACGGCGAGCGTTATCGGATCAGAAGCCGCCACCAGTACCTCAGTCCGGCCCACATCGATGGCGGCGGCGTCCTCTCCCACAGCAGCGCCGACCAGCAGGGCCGGGTCGTCGCTCCCTATCCCCTCCAAGCCGCTTTCCAGGAGAGCGGCGGGCAGTTTGCCCACCGGTAACGGCACCCCGAAACGTATCACCTCCATAGCCTCCGCCAACGTCTCCACCACGAAGTCCGCGCCGCCGTCGGAACGAGGCTCTCGCGGATCGTTGCGCAGGAACATGGTGAGAGACCCGGCCTGGAGCCCGGCCTCGACGTCGAAGGCGTGGTCGCCGACCACCAGCAGGCCTTTGGGCTCCACCCCCATCCGACCGGCCACAAACCGCACGGCATCGGGAAACGGCTTGGGATTCAGCGGGGTATCGCGCGTCACGATCGACACGAAATCCGCCTGGTCTATATCCGAGAGTGTGGCGAAGGCCGTCTCCACGGCGGCGCGACTGTTCCTGGTGATGATGGCCACAGGCACACGGTTATCTCGTATGAAGGCCAGCAACTCCGCCGCGCCGGAGTTGGCCCGGCAGCGCTCCGCAGCCTCCATCTCGGCGGCCGTGAGTATCGCCTCCTTGCTCCGCCGCTCCTCCGGATCCTCGATGCCGGCAAGGAACTCCAGGAGTCCCACCTCGCGTGGACACCCCACCGACTCATATATGGCGGTGAAATCGATCGCTCCCGGCTCGGTCAAGGTGCCGTCGAAGTCGAATACCACTCCTTCCAGCCGGAACGACCGTCCGTCACGCGTGCGGCGACGGACGCTCCCCCTGCGGGGACCTCCGTCTACCATCGTTTGACCCTCCTTGTCGCGTCTCTAAGTGAGATAGTAGAGCAACGCCGGGATGACTCCCACTGCCATCAGCGTCGTCGCAAGCACTATCGACGACACGAGTTCAGGGTTGTTGTTGTATTTCGCGCACAGCACCGATGTGACCACCGCGCTCGGCATGGCCGCCTCGAAGAGCACGATGGCCCGCGGCAGCCCGGTCATACCGAGCAGCCAGACCGCCGCCAACCCCACCGCGAACCCCCCACCCATGCGAATCACGCCCGCCGTGATGGTCAACCCGATCCGGCTGAACTTGAAACGACCCATGTTCATCCCCAGCACCAACAGCATCAGCGGCACCGCGGCCTGTCCCACGAAACGGAGGGAGCCGGTCACCGCCTCCGGCACCGCAGCCCCCGTCAGATTCAGTACGAGCCCCAACACGGCTGCGTAGATGAGGGGCGTCTTGAACACCGCCGCCAGACCCGGCCTGAGAGCCTTATGGCCCGAGGCCATATAGATGCCGAGCGAGTAGACGAGGAGGAGGTTAGGGATCGAGAAGAGCACCGTCAGCGCGACCCCTTGGTCGCCGAAAGCAAGGTAGATGATGGGCAGGGGGATGTTGATGGTGTTCTGGAAGATGATAGGGAGATATAGGGCCGAACTCCCTTTCCCACGGATGCCGAAAACCAGCCAAGCTATGACGAAGGTCCCAACTATGAGGAGCAGGGCCGCCCCCCAGCCGCGAAGGGCGTCTCCGATCACGATGGGGTTCTGATAGAGAGAGTGGAGCACCAGACAGGGCGTCGCGATGAACATGGCCACGTCGATGAGGGTCCCCACATCAGGCCTTCCCCATCTGCTCAGAAGGTAGCCAAGCGCGATGGCGAAGACGGTCGGCAGGATGACGGTGATGATCTGTTCCACGCGGTCAGATTACACGCGGGCGCCGGAGCGCGCCAGGCTCCGGACCTCAGAACGCCAGGCTCCGGACCTCAGAACGCCAGGCTCCGGACCTCAGAACGCCCGGCTTGACGTGGCGCGCGTCGCGAGTCCAGCGGTGTCAGCCATCGTGCGCCCGGCTTGACGTGGCGCGCGTCGCGAGTCCAGCGGTGTCAGCCATCGTGCGCCCGGCTCCACTAAATGGTATAAGTCTTGGAATGGACGAGCCGACCCTCTACCGCTGGCTGGTCATCACCTGGATGGCCCTTGCCGTGATCACTTTCGTGGCGCTCTTCTTCGTGACAGCCCCATACGGCCGCTTCACCCGTAGTGGATGGGGCCCACGCATCAGCGCTCGTTGGGGTTGGATCCTCATGGAGACGCCTGTGCTCATCACCTTTCTCGTCCTCTTCGGGATCAGTGACCGGGTGACCAACCCCGTTTGCCTGGTGCTGCTGATCTTCTGGATGGCCCACTACGTACACCGTTCCCTCGTCTACCCTTTCCGCGTCCACAGCAGCCGTCCCAGTATCACGGTGTCTGTCATCGCCATGGGGGCCGTTTTCAACATCGGCAACGGGTACTTGAACGGCCGTTACCTCTTCACGCTGGGGCCCGAACTAGGGGTCTCCTGGTTCTACGACCCCCGTTTCGTCATGGGAGCGATCCTCTTCTGGTCGGGCTACGCCCTCAACCAGCATTCCGACCGCGTCCTCATCGGGCTTCGAGCTCCGGGTGAGACCGGATACAAGATCCCCCGCGGCGGCGGCTACAGACTCATCAGTTGCCCGAACTACCTGGGCGAGATGATGGAGTGGGGAGGGTGGGCGCTGGCCTGCTGGGGTCTCGGCCCTCTGGCCTTCTTCGTGTGGACGTTCGCCAACCTGGCGCCACGGGCGTTCAAGACCCACCGCTGGTATAAGGAGAACTTCCCGGACTACCCCTCAAGGCGCAAGGCGCTCCTGCCCTTTATAGTGTGAGTCTGAGTATCATCGCCGTCCCTCTGTCCTTCCGTCGCGATAGAATGGCGACGGCGGCGCAGCTTTCGACCAGCGACCACGAAGGGCTGAAGACTCGGTGAGAGCAACCGCGAGCCATATGAGAGTGACGGCCCCCGTCGCCCGAAGCGTCTTCTGGCTGCTGATAGCGCTGGTGGCTTGGGAGCTATATCAAAGTCTGAGAGCCGGAGCGGAGGTCCCCTCGGGCTCTTGGGCGATACCCGCGGTGGATCTCATCTTCCTGGTGCTGATACCGGCTTTCGCGGCCTTCGCCTTCACCCGCCTATTCCTGGTCGTCGGCCAGAGTGCTCGAGGAACGCTCAATATCTACACAGCCATCTCCAGTCCGGTCGCCTGGGTCTTCTGGATCGGTCTCGCTATCGCCTTGATCGGGCACGGGCTGCATCTGGCCGCCCATGCCATCCACAAAGCCATGCCGGCCATTTTCACCGAAGGTGAGTTCGCCTCGAAGATCATCTTTCTGGACGGCGAAGTCGGCTATCTGCTTCTTGCCGTGGGTCTCTTCCTCACCAGCGCCGCCGTGCTCATCAGCGGTCAAGGCAGCGGCCAGCGCCTTTCGGGGCCGGAGCGACCGGTATTCGTGCTCGGTTCGCTGGCCACCTACGGCGTGGCGATCATCTACTTGGGAGTCGGCGCGGGTCAGATCATCTTCGCCATAATCGCCAGCGCGATCCTCAGCGCGGTGAGTCTGTGGAACATGCCTCCTTACGAGGTGACCCGGGATCCCGTCGCCGCACTCATCGTCCCCGGAGCACTGCTTGCCGGCATCGCCCTTATCATCTGGACGATCGTGGTAGGAGGACAGCCTACGTGGCCGTGACACGCCTTTGCCGCTCCCCTCTTGGGCTATAATCGCGCCTTGCCCTAAGACCGATGCACCGCGCGGAGTGGTGTCCGAGTTGGCTTAAGGAGCACGACTGGAAATCGTGTAGGCGGGGGTAACTCGTCTCGAGGGTTCGAATCCCTCCCACTCCGCCACTCGACCCGGGGAACAGAACATGGCGTACATATCGTGAAGACGCGTGTTGTCGCGACCGGCCTTTTGCTGGTCGCCGCCCTTTTCTTAGCGCTGTCCGGTTGCTCGGACGAGACTGTGCAGTCCACCTCCACGGCGCTCCATACGGTCTCGAGCACGGGTGTCGACACCACCGTCGGTCGTACTACCGAGGCCCCTGATTCTCTGATGACCGAGTGGGAGGAAGCACTCAGAGACACCTCCAACGCTCAACACCTCCTCGCCATGGCTCTTGAGGAGAGGGCTGTGCCTTCTGACGACCCACGGAGGGCCATTCTCTACGGGTTGAAGGCCCGGGTCAACGCGCTTAGCTGCCGCAACGCCCTCGAGAAGAGCTCCCTGGCGCCGACCGACGCCGAGAAGACCACGCAGTTGGAAGTGGCCGATGTGGCCATGAAGGAGGTCTACGCGGCTCTCAATCGCGGCCGCGCCATCGCCGCCGATTCGATGTCGAAGACCCTGGCCGACGCGTACGCGATCGTCGAGAAGCTGGGCGCGCCGTCGAGTAGGCCCGAAGAGGCGAAAACAATGCTCGAGGAGTTCCTCGCCACGCTGGCCCCGCTCGTCGAGGAGGCCATCGGCCAAGCGGCGGCGCCCACGACAACCACAACCAGCACGACCTCCCCTTAGGCCACCTACTGTATACTCCAAGACGACCGTGCTAGGTGGGGAGCCAGCGGTGCCCTGTACCCGCAATCCGCTTTAGCGGGGCTGAATCCCCACCCGAGGAGCGGGCCTGTGAGGTCTGACGTCGGCAAGTGGTGTTGACGGCCAGGTCCTGCGCAATGGAAATCCGTGAACCGGGTCAGGACCGGGAGGTAGCAGCCCTAAGCGGACTCTTCCATGTGCCGTGGGGTAGCTTGGTTTGAGCCGGCTACCGGCGGGCGCTTGGAGGTCCGTCTTCGACGGTGGGTGCACGGTCCTCGTCTTTCCGCCGGCCTTCGTGAGAAGGGATTCGGCCCCATGGGGTCCTGAAGAGCTATAAGTTCCTCGCCTAGGCGCGACCCCTGCTCAGATCGATCGCGAACGGGCGCGCATGCACGACGAGCTGTTCTAGGAAGAACGGTTCAGGTCGCGGGCCTGCCCTCCTCGGGCCAGGATCCCTGGTGACAGATGCCGGCGACCTTGTCGAGGCCCACCACGAAAGCGATCCCAGTCGCGGGCGCATCCAGATGAACGGCATCGACGATGCCTCCAAGCACCTTGTCGCTCAAGGCTTTGGGGACCACGGTGAGCAGGATCTCTTTCTCGGGCTCGATAGGAACGCCCAGGATCGTGCGCCTCTCGTGGATGCCAGCCCCCCGACCATACAGGATCGTACCTCCCTCGGCACCGGCCTCCCGTGACGCACGCAGGGCTTTTTCCGCCGACCCCTTGGGAACGACGGTCACGATCAGATCGTAGTGGAGTTCTTCAAGATCCATGTTCCTTTCGCCTCCAAGGCGGTTTGTAGACCAGTCCCAACAGCAAGATGCAGATTATAGGAGCCATCGCCACCAGCCCGATCAGGCCCAGTCCCTCGGTGGCAGGATCGCCGCCCATCCCCAGAGCGGCCCCGATCGCCAGCGACATGACGAAGGTCACGGCCATCGGCCCGGTGGCCACCGCTCCTGCATCATAAGCCAGCGCTGTGAACGACGAGTGAGACACGGCGACCAAGAGCAGGGCCAGGAGATAACCAGGGCCCACGAGGTATATGAGAGGGATCCCGTAGCGGATCCTAACCATATTGAGGGCCACTGAGACCGCCACGCCTAGAGCGACCGTATATAGGATGGTCCGCTCCTTCAGATAGCCACTCGAGAAGCGGTCGACTTGACCGGCAAGGATGCGTACCGCGGGCTCGGCCAGCGTCGCGGTCAAGCCGATGGCGAACCCGGTGATGATCGACACGGCCGCGGACCGTTCGGTGACCAGACGGAACCCCATCTCCCTGGCGTAGGGGATGAAGCCGACCCTCACCCCCATCAAGAAGATCGTGAGGCCCACCGCGGCGATGATCATCCCTCTGACCATGGCCCATAACGACTCCTTAGGAACGTCTCGGAAGAAGACGAGGAAGACCACGGCGAGAACGGCCACCAACGGCCCCAGGGCCTGTCCGGACTCACTGAGACTGCTGAGCAGGAGGGCGCCTATGGACTGGTCGTTCACAACCGGCCTCACGCAAAGAGACCGATGACGGCCAGTACGAGCACGGGTCCGAGAGAAGCGATCCCGACGAGACCGAAGCCGTCTCCAAGCGAGCTCGCCTTCCCCACTGTATGAGCCACGCCGAGACCGATGGCCATGATCAACGGCACCGTGAGCGGCCCGGTCGTGGTCCAGCCCGAGTCCAGAGAGATGGCGATGAACTCCGGAGACACGAAGAGGAACAGCGCCAAAACGATCGCCCATCCCACGCCGAAGACAATGGCTATGGGTATCCCGGTGATCTGACGCAGCACCGCCAAAGCCAGCGCGAACCCCAGTCCCGCTCCGATGATGAGCACCAGAACGGAGGATGCCAGGCCGCCGCTCGATACGCTGTCGATCACGTCGGCGAGCACCCGCACATCCGGTTCGGCGATGGTGGCGACGAAGCCGATGATCAGCACCACAGCAACCAAGAGCCAGGGGCGAACGCGTTCGGGTAGGTGGGCGCCGACATACTCACCCACAGGTATGAGACCCAGACGGACACCGACCAGGAAGAGGAAGAGCCCCACTATCACGAGGACTACCCCGATCCCGAAACGGGCGAACAGTTCCCAGGGCACCCTCACAACGGCCAACTGCAGAAAGGTGACGAGCAGCGCCACCGGTATCACCGGCCCCGCCACCTCGAAGAACGCCTCGCGCACCTTCCTGTTCATCTGCCCCCAAATCAGTCCACACACATATTACCCGGACCGGCGGCGAGCTATGCCCGGCCCCGCCATCGCGGAGGGCGCTCCAGACGACCGGTCCCTCGAGGGCGGCTGCTATAATCGCGCCACTGCTTTCGAGCTACGGCGAAGGAGTCATCCGGCGCATGGCCGTCTCCCTGTATCGCAAGTATCGTCCAGCCCGTTTCGAAGACATCGTCGGGCAAGACCACGTGGCACGCACGCTCGTCAACGCAATCACTCACGACCGCGTCAGCCACGCGTACTTGTTCGCCGGTCCGCGCGGCACCGGAAAGACCTCCACGGCCAAGATCCTCGCCATGGCCCTCAACTGCGACGCCGGCCGGGGCAAGGCCACTCCAACGCCCGACGGCGTCTGTCCGCACTGCGAGGCCATCCGGCGCGGTAGCGCGCTCGACGTCGTGGAGATGGACGCGGCCTCCAACCGCGGCATCGACGATATCCGCGAGCTGCGCGACAAGGTGCACTTCTCACCGGTCGAGGGCCACATGAAGGTCTACATCGTAGACGAGGTCCACATGCTCACCCCCGAGGCTTTCAACGCGCTCTTGAAGACGCTGGAAGAGCCGCCGGCCCATGCAGTGTTCGTGCTCGCCACCACCGAGCCGCACAGAGTGCCTCCGACCATAATGTCTCGGTGCCAGCGTTTCGACTTCCGCCGGCCTTCGGTGAAGGAGATCGTAGGAGTCCTCGCTTCAATAGCAGAGAGGGAGGGCATCGAGGCGCCGGAGACATCGCTGGTGGTCATCGCTCGAGCGGCGGCAGGCAGCTTCCGCGACGCCGTGGGCATCCTCGACCAGCTGTCCACCTACTGCGGAGGTAACATAACCCTGCAGGAGACGCTCGATATCCTCGGGATCGTCCAACACGACCTCCTGTTCGAGATCGTCGACACGGTCCACGAGGAAGACACTCGGGGCGCTCTTCTCTTTGTGGAGAGGCTGAGCCAGGCGGGGACCGACTACACGCAATTCGCGAAGGACCTCCTCGGTCATCTGCGCGACGTCTACGTCGTGAAGCACACGACCGATATGCCGGCCGGCATATCGGTCGGCGAGGAGCAGATCGAGAGCCTGAGGAACCAGGCGGCGCGGGCCTCGACGGCCCGGATTGTGACGTTCATCGACCAGCTGGGAGAAGCCCTCCGCTCCATCCGCCAGGGTTCGGACCCACGGCTCGAGTTGGAGTTGGTGCTGATCAAGATGACGGCGCTCGGCGCAGGCGGATCCGTAAGAGCCGAAAGAACCGCACCGGCCGCTACGACCTCCGCACCGGCCGCTACGGCCCCCGCACCGACTGCGGCCTCAGCCGAGATCACCGGATCCGCCGGGTCTCCGAAGCGGTCGGCGCAACCAGTGACAGCCGGGCCGGCGCAGACAGGCCCGCCTGCATCCGAAAGCGAGCCCGGCCCCGCGGGCGCGGCCGTCCGGCCCGATGTCGACCACCTCAGACGGGCCTGGCCGGTGATCCTGGAGGCAGTCAAGACCCGAAAGCCGGCTCTTTGCGCCGTGCTGGACGAAGGACGGCCTGACAGCCTGGAAGACGACCTGCTGGTGATCAAGTTCCCCGCCGGTTACAGTTTCGCGGCCAATCAGGTGGCGCGCGACGACAACCCTAAGGTCATCTCGGAGGCTCTCTTCGAGGTCACCGGCGCCCATCTGCGTATCACCACCAAGCTCGCGTCGGAATCCGCCGCCGAGACGGCCGCTCCCGACGAAGATGCTAGAATCCTCAGCAAGGACGAGTTGATCCGGGTCTTGAAAGAAGAATTCGACGCCCGGGTCATCGACGACGGACCAATCCGCTAGAGGTTGCCGAGGAGACGCCGGTGAACCCCAACTATCAGAAGATGATGAAGCAGGTCCAGAAGATGCAGGCCGACATGGCCAAGATGCAGGAAGATCTGGCCAACGAGACGGTCGAGGCTTCTGCGGGCGGTGGCATGGTGACGGTCCAGGTGACGGGCGCCATCGAGCTGAAGGGCATCAAGATCGACCCGGCCGCGGTCGACCCTGAGGACGTCGAGATGCTTGAGGATATGATCATGGCCGCCACCAACGAGGCTCTACGCTCGGCTCAGGAGTTGGCCAACAAGAAGCTCGGCGGCATCACCTCGGGCCTCAATATCCCTGGGCTGCCGTTCTGACCGGTGCCGCGGACCCCTTCGACGGCATTCGTCAGGTGAAGCGCTAACCGTCGTATGTTCAGTCCCACCGTTCAGAAACTCATCGACGAGCTGACCAAGCTCCCCGGTGTGGGACCGCGGACCGCCCAACGGTTGGCCTTCCACATCCTTAAGCTGCCTCCGGACGAAGCACTTCCTCTTGCGCATGCGCTCATCGAGGTGAAGGAGACCGTGCGTTTCTGTTCGACCTGCTTCAATCTCACCGAACAGGAGCTGTGCCCCATCTGCCTGGACGCGAGTCGTGACCAGACCACCATCTGCGTGGTCGAGGAGCCGGCCGACCTCATCAGCATCGAGCGCACTCACGAGTACCGAGGACTGTACCATGTGCTGGGCGGCGCCCTCTCTCCACTCGACGGTATGGGACCGGCGAGGCTCAAACTGGCGGAACTCTTCGAACGGGCACGATTGGGAGACGTCCGCGAGGTCATCGTGGCCACCAACCCCAACATGGCAGGCGAGGCTACCGCGCTTTATATCGCCGAAGAGCTCCGACCTGACACAGCGGCGAGCACGCTGCGCATCACCCGACCCGCCGCCGGCCTGCCCATGGGAGGCGATCTCGAGTACGCCGACGAGGTGACTCTGGGTAGAGCCCTTGCCGGCCGTCGCGAGTTCTAGAAATCCGCTAGAATTCGGCGGTCGGAACCCTCTTGTGCAAATCACGCGAAGCGGAGCACTGATCTAGGTGGCAGACGAAGCGCGAATCCAGCAGAACAAATCGCCGGTGGCCGAGGAAGCACTTGGCTCCCAGTACGTCGTCATAGGTGAACCGGAGCGCAAGGCGGAGCGCACCAACATAATCGTGATGAAGTTCGGAGGGACGTCGGTGGCGGACGCCACCTGCATAAGACGAGTCGCGAACAAGATCGTCGACGCCCGCAAGAAGGGACATCCGGTGGTTGTCGTAGTGTCCGCCCGTGGGGACACCACCGACGACCTTATCAAGATGGCCCACGAGATCTCCGACAACCCGCCCGCCCGTGAGATGGACATGCTCCTCTCCACCGGAGAGCGGATATCGGCTGCGTTGGTGGTCATGGCTATCCACGAGCTGGGTTATAAGGCCGTCTCGCTGACCGGGTCCCAGGCCGGTATCGTCACCGACACGGAGCACACCAAGGCCAAGATCCTCGACATCAAGCCACATCGTATCCGCCAGGCCCTTGACGAGGACCAGATCGTCCTTGTGGCGGGCTTCCAAGGAGTCTCCACCGACCAGAACGTGACCACCCTCGGCCGGGGGGGCTCCGACACCACCGCCGTCGCTCTGGCGGCCGCGCTGGGCGCCGAAGCCTGCGTTATCTTCACCGACGTGGACGGCGTTTACACCGCCGACCCACGGGTGGTCCCCGAAGCGCGTAAGCTGGACTTCGTCTCCAGCGACGAGGTGCTCGAACTGACGGCCAGTGGCGCCAAAGTGATGATGTTGCGAAGCATAGAGGTGGCGCGTCGCTTCGATGTGCCCCTTTGGGTGCGGTCCAGTTTCACCGATGCTCCAGGAACACTGATAGGACAGGAAGAGAAGAGCATGGAACATGCCATCATATCGGGCGTCACCTACGCCCTCGACGACGCCAAGGTCACCATCCACGATCTACCCGACAGGATCGGCGAGGCGGCCAGGGTCTTCACCGCTCTGGCGAAGGCCAATGTCAACGTAGACGTGATCATCCAGAACGTCTCGGCCCAGGGCAAGGCGGACATCTCGTTCACCGCTCCCGAGGGCGACCTGCCGAAGATCACCACTGTGCTGACCGGTCTCAAAGACGAGCTGCAGTTCGCTTCGTTCGACCTCGACAAAGAGGTCGCCAAGGTCACACTTGTGGGTGCCGGCATGAAGACCTACCCCGGCATCGCGGCCAAGATGTTCGAGGTTCTTGCCGAGAACGGCATCAACCTCGAGATGATCTCTACGAGCTCGATCAAGATCAGCTGTGTGATCCGTGAGCAGCACGCCGAGACCGCGATCCGGGCCCTACATGCGGCCTTCAAGCTCCACGACGACATGGCCACCCGCGAGGAGATTCTCAGCTAGTCTCGAGGATGAACGGAGGGGGGCATGGTAGCGATCGAGGTCGAGCGGCTCCGGAAGCACTTCGACCCGCCGAAGGGGCCGGTGGCGGTGGCGGACGTCTCGTTTCAAATCGAAGAAGGCGAGATCTTCAGCCTCCTCGGCCCCAACGGTGCCGGCAAGACCACCACCATCTCCATCCTCTCCTGCCTGCTCAGGCCCGATAGTGGCGAGGCCCGCGTGGGGGGGTTTTCGGTCACCAAGGAGTCCGAGAAGGTCAAGGCGTTGATAGGCGTGGTACCGCAGGACATCGCTCTCTACGACGATATGACCGGCCGGGAGAACCTGCTCTTCTGGGGCCGGATGTACGGCATGAGCGGCCCGACGCTGAGCAAGCGCGTCGACGAGGTCCTGGAGCTGATCGGCCTCGGAGACAGACAGAAAGACCGCCTGGGCAAGTATTCCGGGGGCATGAAGCGACGAGTTAACATCGGGGCGGCCCTGCTCCACAATCCCCGCTTCCTATACCTGGACGAGCCGACCGTCGGCATCGATCCGCAGAGCCGCCGCTCCATCCTCGACAAGGTGAAAGACTTGAACGCCGCGGGAGTCACCATTCTCTATACGACTCACTACATGGAAGAGGCGCAGGAGATCTCCCACCGTATCGGGATCATGGACAAAGGAGCACTGATCGCCCTCGGCGCCCAGGATGAGCTCGTGCGACTGGTCGGCGAACGGACCCGCATAGACCTGACTTTGGATAAGGATGCCGACATACTCGTGGGTCGGTGGCGGGACCTGCCTGGTGTATCCAGCATCTCGCACCCCGAGGACGGGCGCCTCTTCCTGTCGACCGATGACGCGAACACTTTGATGCCCAGACTCTTTGAGAGTGCGCGCGCCGCAGGCGCGCGCATCACCGAGATCAGCCTGGCCGAACCCAATCTGGAGATGGTGTTCCTGCACCTCACCGGCCGCGCGCTCAGGGACTGAACAGGCTCATGTAGCTGATGATGCGGGCACTCGCCATCGCCTGGAAGGACACCGTCCACGTCTACCGCGACTTCGCAGGCCTGGCGATGATGTTCATCGCCCCGCTGGTCCTGGCGGCGGTACTGGGTGCGGCCTTCGGTTCCGGAGACAACTTCTCCATCGCGGCGGCCAAGACCGTGGTGGTCGACCAGGATGCGGGCGCCGGGGCGGGCATGCCCGCCGCCGGCGCCACGTTGGTAGCGGCGTTGCAGAGCCCCGAGGTCGGCGACCTATTGACCGTCACCGAGGTCGATACTCCCGAGGCCGCTCGGGAAGCCGTCGATAGCGGCGACGCGGCGGTGGCGGTCATCATCCCGCCCGGCTTATCCGAAGCTCTGGCCGGCGCTGCGCCTGTGAAGGTCCACGTCGAGATATATAAGGACCCCGCGCTCACGGTGGGACCCTCCATCGCTGAAGCCGTCACGAAGTCGGTCGCGCAATCATTCAACGGAAGCCGCGCGGCCGCCGCCGCGGCCGCTCAACTGGCAGTCGCCCAAGGTTCGACCGACGAGGCCCGGATCGCCGACATAGCCGCGAAGACGGCAGCCGCCGTCGCCCTACAAGCCCGCAGCAACACTCAGATCACCCTTGATCAGCGCAACCCGCTCGTAGCAGGAGCGGAGGAAGCGAAACGCCCGAACGTGGCAAGCCAGGTCCTGATCGGCATGATGTTGTTCTTCATGCTGTTCGGAGCGTCCATCCCGGCACGAAGCGTGCTTGATGAACATCGCGGCGGTACTCTCTCCCGCCTCTTCACCACGCCTACGCCGCACAGCCTGATCTTGGGCGGCAAGTTCATTGCGGTGTTCGTAGTCGTCCTTGTCCAGGCCATCATCCTGATACTGGCCGGCTGGTTGCTGTTCAAAGCCGACTGGGGAGAGCCGGGGCCGGTCACCGTACTCTTGATCTGTAGCGCACTGGTCGCCGCCTCGTTAGGATTGGTGACCGTATCGTTCGCGAAGACGCCCGGCCAGGCCGGAGCGGTGAGTTCGGCCATCTTCGTCTTCATCGGACTGGTCAGCGGGAATTTCACGGGGACGATCGTCACCAGCGGCCCGTTTGCGACCATCCGCCGCATCAGTCCGGTCGGTTGGCTGCTGGAGGGGTGGAGCAAGGTCCTCTACGGTGGATCGTGGGCAAATATAGCTATACCCGTGCTCGTGGCGCTCAGCTTTGCCGTCGTGCTGTTCGCCATCTCCGCCTTCTTCTTCAGGAGACGCTACGCGTGAGACGGACCAGGCGCATAGTCGGCAAAGAACTCCTTCAGAACCTCCGCGATCCCCTGGCGTTGCTCTTCACCATAGTCATGCCCCTCGTATTCACGGTATTCCTAGGGTTCCTTATCCCTTCGGGTGGGGAGGCCGAGGGCGGTCTGCCCCTCGCAGTGGCCGACGGCGACGGCAGTCCTGCAGCCGCCCGGTTGATCGAGGCTTTGGAGGAAGCCCCCCTGCTTGAGGTGAAGACGATGGCTTCTGTTGAGATCGACGAAGCGGTTCAAGACCAGAAGGTGGCCGCGGGACTCATCATCCCCGAAGGGTACGGAGCCGGAGTGGAGGCCGACCGGCCGGTGATCCTCACCTTCGTGCGCATCCAGACGTCGAGCGGCGCGCAGTCGGCGTGGCAGGCGGTGGAGAGCGTCCTCTCGGAGTCCAACATGGTGACTCTTGCCGCTCAGACCGCCGCCGAGCAGGTGGCCGCCGCGTCGGGATCCGGTGCGGATGGTCGCTTGACCGCTGCGGCCCGCTCGCTCGTGCAGACCCAACTCGTGGACCCCGCGATCGAGGTGGCGACAAAGAGCGGCGGCGTGTCCGTTACGGGTCGAATAGGAGGGTTCGAGCAGTCATCCAAGGGGTCCATGGTCTACTGGGTGCTTTTCGGCGTGATGAGCGTGGGCGGCGCCACGGTACTCGAGAGGCAGCGCGGCCTGCTGCGACGCCTGAACGTCATCGGCGTGCACGCGCGCGAGATCATCGGCGGCAAGATGATCGCTATGGTCATAGTCACGTTCCTTCAGCAACTCCTTCTCGTTCTGGTCGGCCGATTCGCCTTCGGCATCGACTACTTCGCCAGTCCTGCTGCTCTACTACTCATCATGGTCTCGCTCTCGATGATGGCGGCGTCCTTCGGCCTGCTGATCGCGTCGGTCTTCCGCACGGAGGGAGGCTTTGTCGCGACGAACGTGATAGTTGCCCTCTTGCTGGGAGCACTGGGAGGGGCATGGTTCCCCTTGGAGATAACCAGCGCGAGTTTCGCCAAGGCGGCTCACTTCCTCCCCTCGGCGTGGCTGATGGACTCGTTAAACGGGATAACGTTGAAGGGATGGGGGATCGTGGATGTCTTAGGGCCCATGGGTGTGGTATGGATCTGGATCGTGGCGCTCTTCGCGGCGGCCGTCTGGCGCTATCACCCAGACTAGACAGACTAGGTACAATCAGGTCATGAAGTTCGAGGAGAACAGTGCCGAGGCCATCCCGCCGGAAGCTGAACCCGGAATGAACCTCATCTCGCTGGACTTTGAGATACTCATGGTCAACCGCACCAACGAGCGTCTCTACCGCAAGCCGGCCGTCGCGCTTATGGGCAAGAAGTGTTATCGCGAGTTCGAGAAGGCCGACGAACCCTGTCCGCACTGCCCTGGACGTCTTGCCGTGGCTACCGGCGAGGCGCACCAAACCGAGACGGTGGGGGTCCGTGACGATGGTACGCGCTTCGCGGCCCGCATCCGCGCCCACCCCGTGACGGGGCCGGACAACCAACCTACCGGCTTCATCGAGATCGTGGAGGACATCACCGAAGAGGAATGGGCCGAGAGTCTCGCGACCATCCATGCCGACCTGCGGGCCGTACTGCCTCACACGCAGAGTGCGCAGAAGGCTCTGCGCGAGACCTTGGAGGCGGCGCTTCGAGTCGAGGGCATCGACATGGGATGCGTCTTCATGGTCGACCAAACCACGGGGGAGCAATCGCTCGTCCATCAGCAGGGACTGACCAAGCCGTGCCTGGAGGCCCTTTCCGCGGTGGCGCGAGGCGAACCGATGGAGCGTTTTGCAGGGCTGGAGGGCATGCCCAGAGCACTCGAAGTGATCCCGATACTGCAGCGCGGCGACCTGGTGGCCAATGTTCTCGTGGGAGCGTCGGGTTACCCCGAGATCCCGCCCACCCTGCTGGCCGGTGTACAAAGCCTGGGCACAGCCGCGGGGCACGCCATCTCACGTATCAGGGCGGAACAGTCGCGGGGTGACGCTGTGGCCGACCTGGAAGCGCTGATAGCCGCCACCCCGCTGCCCACCTGGATCCTCGACGTCGATGGCAGGATCACCAAGTGGAACAAGGCTGCCGAGCGACTTTTTGGCTGGAAGGCGGTCGACGTGGTCGGAGAGTACTCGCCGGTCGGCGGGGACCTCACAGCTCTGCGGGCAATGGATTCCCCCTCCGAGAAACCTCCTGCCACCGTCCTACCCGGGAAGGATGGAACACCCGTGGAGGTACGTCTGTACACGGCCCCGTTCCGCGACGTGGTGGGAGATTTCTCCACACTTGTGGTCATGGCCGAGGACTTGACGCTCACGAGACGACTGGCCGACGTCGAGAGGCGTCTCGCGGAACTGGAGACTCTTCCTCCTAGGAAACCGCCCAAGGCCACCGGCGATCTTTCCGGAGACGCCTCCGCCGTCTTCTCCACCAGCATACTCATCGTGGACTCGAACGAACCTTGGGGAGAGGAGTTGGCACTCCTGCTCTCGGAATTGGGCTACGTGCCGACAAGATGTAGCTCGGTCAGCGAGTCGGCCGTCATACTCGCGGACGCTGAGGCTGAGGGGTATCCCTTCATCCTGGCCATCGTCGACCTTGTTCCCCCGGCCGGATCGAGTGGTCTCGCTCAAGCCGCGGTGCTGCGCGGTCTCGGTCTGGAAGCACCCGTGATCGTGACGAGCGACGCCGATGTCCGCGGATATGAACGACACGGCATCGCGGGAGTCATCAAGCGTCCTTTCGACGCCATGGCAGTGGACCTAGCGGTGAGGTCGACGCTCCGGGACCAAGGCTGAGTCGAACAGAGCGCGGCCTCACTCCGCGAAGCCCTGCTCTTGGTGTTGCGGGAGATCATGGAAATCAAGGTCGAGGGGAAGCCCCGGATGCTCCGGGGCTTCCCCTCACAGTCGCCGACCTCTCGTACTACACGTCGAGCTTCAGTAGTTTAGTGACGTTGCCACCGAGTATAAGTTGCTTCTCGACTTCATCGATGTCCATGGCCTCGATCGCGCCGAGCGTCTGAGCATAACTCCTCATGCCGAACTGCGGATCACCTAAGGGCATGTCACAACCAAAGATGATGTGGTCAGCTCCCCAGAAACTGTGGGCCAGCATCAGCGCCGGGGTGTTGCCGTGGATGGCAGTGTCGGCATAGAACATCTTGAAGTAGTCGATCGGCGCCTTCGTCAATCCACTGAGGTACTCATTGTAATCGTGGTACTTCGACTCCGACTGGCCGTAGTGCTGGACGATCCTCTGCTCGTAGTACGGCACCATGCCGCCCAGATGATGGGTGACCACCTTCAGCCCGGGGAACCGCTCAAAGAGCCCGCTGAACACGATGCGGGCCATGGCGGCCGTAGTCTCGTAGGGCCAGCCGAACGTGCTGGCGATGGCGTACTTGGACTCGGTCTCGGTCATGTAGTCGGGGAAATCGTCGCCCCGCCACGGGTGGATGTAAAGAGGCAGGTCGTGGGTCGCAAGCAGCTCGAAAAGCGGCAGGAACTCCGGCGAGTCCAGCGCCTTGCCGTCGATGTTGCTGTGCACGTACGCACCCTTGAATCCCAGCTCTTTTATGGCCCGTTCCGCTTCCACAAGGGCGGCGTCGATATCGTTCATGGGAAGGAGAGCGAGGGCGGCCAGGAACCGCTCGGGATACTTGTCGATGAGCTCGGCCATCTCGTCGTTGGCCAGCCTCGCCAATTCGACGGCCCGCTTGGGGTTTGTCGCGAACCCCTCCAACGGGGGAACCGGGCCGATGGTGAGCACCTGAGCAATCGGAGCATAAGCGTCCATCACTTTGAATCTCGCCTCCATGTCATACATGGCGGGAGTTATCGCAAGGATCTGCTGGTACATCCAGGGAAATTCTTTCCGGAGAATCTCCGTGTACCTAGGCGGCGAGATATGAGAATAGCCATCGATCTTCATTGCACCGATACTTGTCATCTTATGACCTCCGCTACGTTAGTAAGTGAGGAACTTCGGTAAGAAGAGAGAGATGCTAGGGAAGAATATGAGCAATATAAGGGCTATCACCATAGGTATCAAGAATACCCCTATACCCTTGATGATAGTGCCAAGTGATGCTTCATCGCCGGCCAAACCTTTGGTGACATAAATATTCGTACCCACCGGTGGTGTGACAATCCCGATCATACAGAGCACGGTCACAATCACACCAAACCAGATTATGTCGTATCCGGACTCGACCAGCAAGGGATAGAACAAGGGCACCAGTAGGAGCAGGATGGGAGATATGTCGATGAAACACCCTAGGATGAAGAACATAGCCGAGATGAAAGTGACGATGCCTAAAGGCGACATCCCGGACGTTCTCACCCAGTCGACCAGCCCGCCCGAGAGGCCCGATGCGGTGATGAAGTGGCCGAAGATCATGGCACCGATGATGAGCATGAAGATCATGCACGACAACCGGAGGCTCTCGCGCAGGCTGTCGAGGAACTTGCGCCAGGTCAGCTCGCGACGAAGCAAACCAATGACGATGGCTCCGGCGGTGCCGATGGCGCCCGCCGAGGTAGGACTGAACCAACCGGCGAAGAGGCCACCCATGACGAGCAGGAACAGCACACCCGCATCGGCGAGGCCCAAGAGGGAGCGCAGCTTGTGTTTCAGGCTGGTCCGTTCGCCGGCCGGCCCATACGAGGGCTTCGCCCAGCATATGCCCAAAGCGGTGATCACGAAGAGTCCGGTGATCAAGATGCCGGGCAGGATGCCGGCGATGAACAGCTTGCCGATCGACTGCTCCGTCAAAATGCCGTAAAGGATGAACACGCTGCTGGGTGGGATCATGAAGCCGATGGTGCCCGAACAGGCGACGCAGCCAAGCGCCAAAGACGGATTGTAGCCGCGCCTCTTCATCTCGGGGATGGCAGTCTTACCGATGGCGACGTTCGTGGCTGCCCCGGATCCGCATACCGCGCCAAAGATGGCACTGGCGACGGCGGTGGCTACAAGCAGGCCACCGCGCAACTGACCCATCACGACGTAAACGGCGTCGTAGGCCCTCCTGCCGAGACCTGCGGCGAACGCCATGGACCCCATCAGGATGAACATGGGTAACGCGGCATATGCGTACATGTTCAGGTTCGTGAAGATATCGGTGGCGAGCAGGTGTATGGCCGCCGACGGAGAGACGACGTACGCAAAACCGATGACACCGGCTATACCCATGGCGAAGCCGATGGGCACGCCCAGGATGAACAGCACCAACAGCAGCACGATCCCGAGGATGCCGACAAGGATGGGATCCATTACGCGGTCCCTCCTGTCCTACCTCGATGTGCTACCGGCCTGATTATGTCGAGGATGATGAGCACGCACATAACCGCACACGCGACGACGGCAACCCAGAACGCGAAGGGAGATAGGGGGATTCCCAACAAGAAGGTCTCGGCGCCGCGTCCCGCGAGGGCAAGCCCGTACTTGAACACCATAACGGACGCCACGGCCCAGAACCCCAACGACAGGATAGAACGGATCTCTTCCAAGACCGTCTTGGGACGACCCTTGAGTGAATCCATTAAGAACCCGACGTAGATCTGCCTACCGTCGATCTTGGAGAAAGCAAGCCCGGCGGATATGGCTACGACCTGCAATAACCCGGTGATCTCGGTGCTGCCCGGCACGGGCCACTTGAACAGCTTGGCACCGAGCACATCGACCACGGCGACGATCACCATGCACGCCAAAGCCGCAAGCCCAACGTACTCCAGCAGTCCACATACAGTGGTCACATGCTTCTGAAGTGTCGAGAACCAGTTCTCAGTATGGTCTTCCATATTCAGTCCGTACTGTTGTCAGAAGCGAGTCGCCGTACCATCAGTCACTCCTCTATGGCTTTGATTCTTTCGATGGTCGGCGTGACGTTGCTGGCCGTTTGCTGGCCGTTCCAGTAGTCGACGCGTTCTTCGAAGTATTGCCAGACCGATTTCACTTCATCGAGCGGCATACCGCTCGCTTTGGAAACGGTCTCCAATCTCTTTTCGATGAGCGGCAATACCGCGTCGGTCCACTTCTGGGCTTCGTCGTCCGGGAGGATGTATACCGTCTTGCCCTGGCTGAGGCTGTATTCAACACCTGCAACGCCTTGATCGTCCCACGTCTCACCAAGTTTGCCGCTCCATTCCTGGGCGACCTGGTTGATGATGTCTTGGATGTCCGCGGGCAGGCTTTCCCAGGTCTTCTTGTTCATGATGTTGTACCAGAGGATGGAGGGCTGCACCGGCGCCGGATTGATGGTGACGAAGTTGCAGACTTCTCCCAAGTTCCACGACTTCAGCGGTTCGGGCGTGCCCATGACTCCATCCAACACGCCCTTGTTCAGAGCGTCGTAGACGTCGGCCATCGGGATGTCCTTGACCGTTCCGCCCAATGCCTGCACAATGTCGGCGTGGTTGGTGCGGATGGACAGTCCCTTCCAATCCGCCACCGTCTTGAGCTCCTTTTTGCCCATGCAGATCGCTTGGAAGTCACCGGCGGTGCTGACGGTCGTCAGTAGGTGCACGTCGCTCCACTCTTTGGGCTGATACTTCTGCATGAAATCATAGAGAGCGTTGGCTACCACCCAACCGGATTGCGCCTTGGACGGCAGTTCCGCTATGGAGGTGAAGGGGAACGCGCCTGGGTCATAGCTGGAGATGCTATTACCCATGTCTGCCACGCCGTCGAGAACACCCTGGTACATAGCACCGGCCGCAAGCAACGACCCTCCGGCGTGAACTGTTATCTTCACACGGCCGTTGGTACGCGTCTCTATGTCTTTGGCGAATGCGGCGTTGGCCACCGAGAGCGCCGCGACTTCGGGTTGGAAGAGAGCATACGTCAGTTCGTAGACCTTCCCTGAGTCGCCCTCCGCCGTGGTAGCCGAGCCCGCCGTGGTGGCCGTCGGGTCGGATTTGCCACAGCCTGCCACCAACAGGCCGGCGATAAGGATCGCCGCGAGAAGAACGATGGGCAACTTGCTTTGCCTCAACGCTGTGTTCACATCTACCTCCCTGTTATGCCGATGCTTGATGTGCGAACTCGTAGGGACCGACACAAAGCTCTATAGGCACCCCCTTGTGACAGGGCTACAGAAAGAGTGTTGGCAGGAGCCGTAGTGAAAAGACACTCAACCGGTGTGCGCAAGCGAAGCAAACCGATCGCAATACACTCTACAAGGGGGGTCGGTCGGCCATAAGTCCACGTTCGTGTATACACTTCCGTGGATAGACACCGTTCAGACGACGGCCTGCGCCTCGCTTCGGTCGAATCCTGGGAGCGACTCACCTTGAGCGGCGCGGGCGACCGAGACGGTGATGCTGGTCCCCTCCCCGGCCGTGGACGTGATCTCGAGCCCCGCGCCGATGCCTATGGCCCGTTCCCTCATGCCGAGCAGCCCCGCTCTACCGTTCAGCGCGAACAGGCTGGTGTTTGATTCAACTTCGAAGCCCACACCGTCGTCGTCGATATTGACGGTCAAACCCTTCTCGTCGAAGTCAAGGGCCACACGGGCCGACGAAGCCGCGGCATGCCTCGTGACATTGCTGAGAGCTTCCTGGATGACGCGGAACACCGCCAGGCGCTCCTCCGGGTCGAGCTCGAAGACCCGGCCGTTCACCGCCAGCTCAACGTCTATCCCGGTCTCTTCACGCGTCTTGTAGACCAGCGATTTCACGGCCGGGACCAGACCTAAGTTGTCGAGGATGTTTGGCCGCAGGCCCTGACAGATGGCCCGTATTTCGGCCACAAGACCCAAGCTGTTCTCTTTCATTGATTCGAGATCCGTCCTCACGCCCTCGTCCACGACGGCCTGATTCTCCAGGAGATTGTGCGCGGCGGTCGCCATGATCAGCAGGCTCTGAGCTACCGTATCGTGGAGTTCTTGAGCGATACGCTTGCGCTCATTCTCCTGAGCGCGCAGTAATTGTCGGATGACTTCGGCCCTCTGCCTCTTTCTTTCTTCGCGCGCGAGCCGCTCCTTAGCGTCCGAGACCAACTTGATCTCGATGCTCATGATCACGATGGGAGGGATGATGATGAACACGTAACTGGTGAAATAGACAAAGGGACTGTGGGCGAAATGGATCACGTGGGGGGTGATGCAGACCAGCAGAAGTGCCATTATTGCGAGGGCCCTCTCCCAACCAAGCGCCACTGCCGCATAGAGTATGGGCGCCAGCATGGTCAGGCCGAGAGCCTCATTCTTGTATTCGAAGAAGAAAATGCTCCAGAACCAAGTCCACGGGCCGCCGGAACTCACGGGCAGAGAACGCCCGAACTCGTAGTAGCTGACCAGCAAGAAGACCGCCATGGCGAAGACGACCGCGTAGTGCAACTTCCTCCGCGAGCGGAGCCTCGGGAGCAACTTCACGCTATCGATCCGCATGCCGCTCGAATGGCTCAGGGTCTGTTGAAAGCAGACCGATTTGTTGCGCTCTGATCACCGCCGCGGTCCTCGAACGAACGCCGAGTTTGGTGAACACGCTCATCATGTACTTCTTGACAGTGTTCTCGGTCAGTCCGAGCTCCCTAGAGATGATCTTGTTGCTGTAACCCTTGGCGGTCAGTCGCAGAAGCTCCAGTTCTCTCTCGGTGAGGTCGGGAACCGCGGGGAAGGGGCCTTCGGTCGCCCGAGACTGGCGTGCGTAGGTGAGGAGCTTCTTCAAGATCTCGTCCGATAATATGGACTCGCCACTCATGGCGCCCCTGATGGCGGACGGTATCTCATTGCTGATTATGCCCTTGGTGAGATAACCGGTAGCCCCCGCCTCGAGGACGCTAAGTATGTATTCGTAATCATCATGCACGGTGAGAACCATAATGGTGGCGCCGGGCAGAAGCTCTTTGATCGCACGGGTGGCCTCTATGCCCGATAGTTCAGGCATCTCGATATCCATCACCACTGCATGGGGCCGCAGTTCACGCGCCAAGGCCACCGCCTGCGCACCGTCAGACGCCTCTCCGACGACCTGCATGTCGGGTTCGCTATTGATGACGGTGCGCAGCGCCCGCCGGATAAGGTCGTGGTCATCACAGATGAGAACGCGGATCTTCTCTTCGCCGCGATCGTCTTTGGAGAAATCCATGCTCCTCTGGTCCTTCGTCGCCTGCAAAGGGCGTCTCCCCAGACATCATACTCTGTGGGACCTCCCGCCCGCCCATCGGTTCAAGGGGGTCGAGGATCAGGACAGGCTATGCAAAGAGCGGGGCGGGCGACGCTCAGCGTCGCCCGCCCCGTGACTTCTCGATGAGTCGCAGGGTTCTACGACGGATACTGCACGGGCTTCATCTCGGCGGTGACGGGGATGGTCGGATCGGTCACACTGGCCACCAGCTCCATGTCGTACTTCCACTTGCCTTGACCCTTGACCCACTGCCCGCCGGCTAGGGGCTTGGAGCAGAAGTTGTAGAAACCGAACCTCGGTTCAGGGTTGATCGTCCAGTCGACGGGGCCACCGGCGGCTATGATATTCGTCCCCTTGATGGCTTCCACGATGGACAGCTTGTCCATAGGATCCTTCGTCCGCTGTAGGACGTCGGTCCAGAGCTCATAGCAGCCGATGAAGCAGATGGGCTGCGTCCACTGCTGGCCGGTATCCTCCTCGAAGGCGTCACAGTACTGCTGCGCGGACATGCCGGTCACGGTGCTTACGTACGGATAGGCGGGGTGGAACCAGGCCTCAACGGTCACCCCATCGCCCAGATCGCCCAGCGCTTCGACCGCTGAAGTGAACAACATGGCCTTGGCACAAGTCACGATCGGCGCTCTGAAGGACTGCTGAGAGCACTGCTTCACGTAGTTGGTCCATTCAGGAGGATTAGCCATGCCGCAGACGAGCTCTACACCCTCTTTTTTGAACTCGCTGATGATGGCCGAGAAGTCCTCGGTGCCCACTTCGAAGCGACCGGGATCGATCAATCTGTACCCGAGTTCGTCAAACAGTCCCGGAAGCGCGTTGGCGAAGACCATGCCGTCGGCGTCGTTCACCCAGAGCCCGCCGACCACCTTGTTGTTGGGTACCAACTCCCACATCTTGACGAAGTTCTCTACCAGGTCCTTGCCGACCCACCAAGCGCACCAGTTCCACTTGAGGTCGCCTTCGTTTGTCTTGCCTTCCGCCCAAGCGTCACCCGGAACGTCATAGTGGACGCCGGGGCATTCAAGGGCCTCAGCGGTATCACGGACCGGGATAACGTTGGCCGCGCTGGAGCTGGCGCCGATGAGGCTGACTTTGTCGTTGAGGATCAGGTCGCTCGCCACCTGTGCGGAGCGGTTGGAATCCGATTGGCTGTCACGCACGAGGCAGGTGATCTTGTACTTCTTACCGTCGCCGCAGATGATGCCGTCTTTCCAGACGTTCTTGTTGAACCAGTCGGTCTGCCAGTTACCGGCGGCTCCGAACGCCGCCATGGCCCCGGTCAAGGGGATCACGTAGCCGCATTTGATCTCACCGGCCATCTCAGGACCGGCCTCGGCTGTGGTTGAGGTCTCACCCGCCGCGGTGGTGGTGGTCTCCCCACCCCCCGCGGTGGTCTCGGTCGGAACGGCTGTGGTGGTGGTCCCAGACTCATCGTCGCCACAAGCCGCCAGTAGACTGCCAAGCCCTGTGCTCATTCCGACCGCGGCGCCCGCTATTCCAGCCATCTTGAGGAAGTTCCGACGACTGACGGTCCTGCCGGTCAGCGAGTCGCTTGTTTCCTCGTCATGGACGTTGCACGGATCGTGTTCAGACATTGCCCCTCCTTGGGGAACTAGATATCACACCCCTCCTAATATCATACGCCACTCTCGCGACGTGGCGACCCCTCCCTTGTCCATGTTGTGTCCCACTAGACGACATTGCATCCCGTTAATCAGGATTGCGATCGGCACGTCGTCGGGACCATGGGGGGTGGTAAAATCTCCGCGCCGTCGCCGTGGCAAGGAGGACTCGTGGACAAGGAGTATCGAGTAGCGTTGGCAGGCGCCACAGGCGCCGTGGGTCGGACGATGCGTAGCATCCTCGAAGAACGTGGGTTCCCGGTCAAGGAGCTGGTCGCGCTGGCCACCGCCAAATCCGCCGGCGTCAAACTGGAATACCGCGGCGAAGAGGTGATCTGCCGGGAACTCACTCCCGACAGCTTCAAAGGTGTCGACCTGGCCCTCTTCTCCGCGGGCGGCGGTACCTCGCTCGAATTCGCTCCGTTTGCACGCGATGCGGGCTGCGTGGTTGTGGACAACTCTTCCGCTTGGCGCATGGAGCCTGACGTTCCTCTGGTGGTCCCTGAGGTGAACCCGGACGATGTCGAGTGGCACAAGGGCATCATCGCCAACCCGAACTGCTCCACCATCCAGATGGTCATGGCACTTAAGCCGCTCCATGACGAGGCTCAGATCAGGCGGGTGGTTGTCTCCACCTACCAGGCGGTATCGGGCACCGGCGCCAAAGCCGTCAACGAGCTCCTCGAGCAGACCCCGCGGGTGATGGCCGGAGAGCCCGTCGAGCCGCTCGTCTACCCGCATCAGATAGCGTTCAACTGCCTGCCGCATATCGATGTGTTCCTCGAAGACGGGTATACGAAAGAGGAGCGTAAGATGGTGGACGAGACCAGGAAGATCATGGGCGACGACAGTATCGCCGTAACGGCCACTTGTGTCCGCGTCCCGGTACACACCGGCCACTCCGAGTCGGTCAACCTGCAGTTCGCCAAGCCACTGAGCGTCGAGCGGGCCCGTGAGTTGCTGGCGGCTGCGCCCGGCGTGACCCTCGTCGATGATCCCGCCAACAGGGAGTACCCGATGCCTATCTACGCAGCCGGCAAGGACGATACCTACGTGGGTCGCATCAGGACCGACCCGACCGCGGAGAACGCCCTTAACCTATGGGTGGTGTCGGACAACCTGCGCAAGGGGGCGGCTCTCAATACCGTGCAGATAGCCGAGCTCCTGGTGGAGCGCGACCTGATCCGCGTGCCCCGTTAGGGCACGTTGGAGATTCACGCGCAGCAGAATATTGGTGTTCGGGAAAGTGCGCCGAAGACGATGGCTTCAGGCCTTGATCGCCGTCTTCGTGGTAGTCGTCGCCGTACTCGCCTACGGATACGCCGAGACCTACCACATCGAGATTAAGGAGTACGCGTTCGCCGACCCTGACCTACCGGCGGCTTTCGAGGGCGTCCGTATCGTGTTCATCACCGACATCCACCGCGGACCTTTCTTCTCGCAGGGCAGAGTGCGCGCGTTGGTGGAAAGAGTCAACGCGCTCGCCCCCGACCTGGTGCTCCTGGGTGGCGACTATGTATTCATGGGCACCGACTACGCGTCCTCCTGTTTCGAGGAACTGGCTCGACTGGAGGCGCCCCTGGGACGGATCGCGGTGCTCGGCAACCATGATTACGGGGACTACAAGAAGGGAGAAGACGGCCCGGCGCTTATCGTCCGGGCCGCATCCGACGCGGGGATCACGCTGCTGCGTGACGAAGGCCTTTGGATCGAAAGACACGGGGAGCGTATCTGCATCGCCGGAGCGAATGACTACTCAGTCGGCAAGCCTTCTATATCCGAAGCGCTGGCGGATACGACCGAAGACGACTTCGTCATCCTTCTGTCGCACAATCCGGACTTGGCCGAGAAGCTTCCGGTAGGCGCCGTAGACCTGGTGCTGGCGGGCCACACCCATGGCGGCCAGGTCACGTTCTTCGGTCTGTGGGCTCCGTGGGTACCCTCCGAGTACGGTCACAAGTACCGTACCGGGCTGGTGGAAACGGACATCACCACGGTGATAGTCTCGAACGGCGTCGGGACGAGTACGATACCGCCGGTCCGCCTTATGGCCAGGCCGCAGATCGTGGTCATCACTCTAGAGGGCGGTCCGGGCGCATAGTCCGGCTCNNCCCGGACGTCCCGGCAGGTCGGCGCCGTTGCCGGCCGATCTTCACCTGCAGTTGGCCGACGCACTGGCGGCGCAGGGCATCACCCGCCTTTGGACCCATCAGGCCGACTGCTGGGCGGCCTCCCGCAAAGAAGACCACTTCATGGTCACCACCGGTACGGCGTCGGGCAAGAGCCTGTGCTTCAACCTCCCCGCCCTCGACGGCCTGCTGCGCGATCCTCATGCTCGAGCGATCTACTTGTACCCCACCAAGGCTCTCGCTCAAGACCAGTTGCGGCGGCTTCGGATGCTGGCGGGCAGAGAGGTCGAGGTAGCCACCTACGACGGCGACACCCCCACGGCGGCCCGCCAGACGGCCCGTAAGAAAGCCCGCGTGATACTCACCAATCCCGACATGATCCACCTGAGCCTGCTTCCCCGGCACGAACTCTGGGACGACTTCTTCTTCAATCTAAGGTACGTGGTCATAGACGAGGCTCACACCTACCGAGGGGTGTTCGGCAGCAACGTGGCCAACGTGCTCCGAAGGCTCCGTCGGGTGTCCTCGTTCTATGGGGCCGAGCCGCGCTTCATGCTGGCCTCGGCTACCATCCGGAACGCCCGCGAACATGCTCAGCAGCTCACCGGGTTGGAGGTGACCCATATAAGCGGCGACGGGGCCCCGGTCGGCCCACGCAAGGTGGTCTTCTGGCAACCCCCTTTGGTAGAGGATCAGATGAACCTCAGGCGCAGCGCCAACAGTGAGGCGGCCGAGCTCCTGAGCGAGTTGGTGCGCTGCGGGATCCGCTCCATCTGTTTCACCAAGTCAAGGCGTAGCGCGGAGCTCATCTACCAGCAGACGGTCGACCGCCTGAAGGAGACCGATCCGCATTTGGCCGAGCGTTTGTCTCCCTACCGGGCCGGCTACACGCCGGAGCAACGCCGGAGCATCGAGACCATGCTGTTCGGCGGTCAACTACTCGCTGTGGTGAGTACCAGCGCCTTGGAGCTCGGTATCGACATCGGAGCTCTCGACGCCGCGATCACCGTCGGCTATCCGGGCACCATGGCCAGCCTGTGGCAACAGTGGGGACGGGCGGGAAGGGGGAAAGGCGAAAGCCTGGCCGTTTTCGTCGCCGGCAACGATGCTCTGGAACAATTCTTCATCAAGCATCCCGACGAGCTCCTCGGCAGAGACGTGGAGGCCGCCACCGTCGACTTCGCCAACCCGTTCATCCATGGCCTGCACCTGGCCGCGGCCGCTTACGAGAGCCCCCTCATGACCGATGATCGCCGGTTCTTCGGGCCCGCTTTTCCCACCGCGCTCTCCCGCGCCGTCGAAGAGGGCCTTCTGCGGCACAGAACCGGAGTCTGGTACTCGAGCGACACCGACTTCCCGGCCGGCAGGATCGGCCTGCGGTCCACCGCCGGCGAACAGTACACCATCGTGGAGCAAGATACAGGCGACATCATCGGCACTGAGGGCGCCGAGACCGCATTCTCGGCCCTACACCCCGGAGCGGTGTACCTCCACATGGGCGATACCTACCTAGTGACGGAACTGGACATTGACGGCCACCGTGCGTTCGTACGGCCCTTCTGGGACACCTACCACACCATACCCCGTAGAGAGGCCGATACCCGTATCATCGCCGAGAGGATGCAGACAACCGTCGGGCCGCTCACGCTCCACCTGGGCGAGATCGCCGTCAGCACCCAGGTCGTTGCGTACCAGAAGAAGCGGCTGGGAAGCGATGAGGTCCTTGGCACCGAAGAGTTGGACCTTCCCCGGCAGGAGTTCGTGACCGAAGCCATGTGGTTCGTGATCCCTCCCGAGATGTTCCCCACGGAAGGCGACCTCATCCGCCTACCTGGAGCCATCCATGCCGTGGAGCATGCGCTCATCGCGCTTCTGCCCCTCTATGCCATGTGCGATCGCTGGGACATCGGCGGCCTCTCGACTCCGGTACACAGCCAGACTGAGCAGCCCACCATCTTCGTGTACGACGGGCATGCCGGCGGAGTGGGCATCTCCAGACAGGGTTTCGGGCGTTTCGCCGAATGGGCCCGCGACGCCCGCGATCTCATCCGCGACTGCCCCTGTGAGAGCGGCTGCCCGTCATGCATCCAGTCTCCTAAGTGCGGGAACTGGAACGAGCCCCTGGACAAGGAGGCCGCTCTGCGGCTGCTGGAGGCCATACTCTAGCGTGATGCTATCCTAGCCCCATGCAGCTCAAGTACGTATCGGTCATCGGTGGAGGTCGCTGCGACGCCGCAGATTATGCTCTCGCCGAGGAAGTCGGCCGGTTGGTGGCCGGAGAAGGAGCGACCCTGGTCTGCGGCGGTCTCGCCGGAGTCATGGAGGCGGCGGCCAGGGGGGCCAAAGAAGCCGGCGGCGTCACGATCGGCATACTCCCCGGGCACGACCGCGCGCCCGCCAACCCCTACATCGATCACGTGCTCACCACGGGCATCGGCCATGCCCGCAACTTGGCGGTGGTCAGTTCGGGTGACGCAGTCATCGCCGTGGGCGGCGGATATGGCACTCTGGCCGAGATCGGCTTGGCGGCCAAGATCGGCCGCCCGGTCGTGGTTCTCTCTGGTTGGAGGCTTGAGAACGACAAGGGCACCCACGGCATCTGGTACGCGACGTCCCCGGCGGAGGCGATCGCCTTACTCAAGAGCCCTCTGAAAGAAAACGAGCGGCCTTTCGAAGGCGAAATGGCAAAAGACTGATGGGCCGGCCTCCCTCGCGCGACAAGGAGACCCAAGAGCTTATCCGGCGTTTCCAGAGCAGGCGGGCGCGCAGAAGACGGCTCAATGTGGCCTTCGCGTGCCTTGGTGGAGCGGCGGTGGTCGTAGTGGTGGTCGCGGCCGTGCTCTTGCTGAGCGGCGACGCCGGCAACCGAGCGTTCTCCGGCTCTTCAACCGACACGCCGGGCGAACCCACAACGACTCTTGAAGAACGCGTCATGACGACACTTCCCCCATCAACCTCCGACTCCTCGCTCAACGCCGTTCCCTCCATTACTGCGAGCAGCGTCACCTCCACCCTCCCACCCACGACCACATCGCAACCGCCACCGACCACCACTACATCACAGAGCCCACCTACGACCGCACCCCGGGCGGCAGGGAAGATTGTCGTACTCGACCCGGGCCACCAAGCCAAAGGCGACTTCAACACCGAGCCGGTAGGTCCGGGTTCGACCGAGAAGAAGCCTAAGGTCAGCAGCGGCACGGCCGGGGTCGTGACAGGCACGCCCGAAAGTGTGCTGGTGCTCGCCGTCGCGCTCAAGCTGCGTGACTCTCTCGCGTCACATGGGATCCAGGTCGTCATGACCCGCACCACTCAGGACGTCAACATCTCCAACATCGAACGCGCCCAGTTGGCCAACGAGGCGGGCGCCGACTTGTTCGTCCGCATCCATGCAGACGGATCCGACAACTCGGCCATCAACGGCATCCACACTCTCTACCCCGCCTCCATCAAGGGCTGGACCGACGACATCGCGGCGGCCTCGAAGCAGGCGGCGGAGCTGATCCAGAAGGAACTCATCGCCGCCACGGGCGCCCGGGACCGCGGCCTCGACGCGCGTAGCGACATGACCGGCTTCAACTGGTCGGACGTGCCAACCGTCCTCCCCGAGATCGGGTTCATGACGAACCCCGACGAAGACCGTCTGCTCGCCAACGGGGCTTATCAGAACAAGATCGTACAGGGCTTGACCCGAGCCATTCTTAGCTTTCTAGGGGTAGGGTAGACTATCCGCAAGACTTGGGAGGTTCAGCGTGAGCAGACTGACCGTAGTGGGCGCAGGCTACGTGGGCCTGGTGACCGCTGCCTGCATGGCAAGGCTTGGCCACCACATCATCGTTATGGACGTCGACGCCGACAAGATCGAATCACTCCGGAAGGGCAAGGTCCCCATTTACGAACCGGGACTCGCCGAGTTGATAGCGGAATACCGGGAGCGGATTGAGTTCACCACCGACCACGCCGACGCTTACAAGAGTGGAGAATTCATCTACCTCTGTGTGGATACACCATCGACGGCCTCCGGAGACGCCGATCTCTCCCGTATCTGGCAGGCCATAGACAACCTTCCCCCCGATGAGGGCGAGCACATCATAGTGACCAAATCGACTGTGCCTGTGGGCACCGGCGCTTTGGTCAAGGCGGAGCTCGACCATCGAGGCTACCGGCACATCATGTACGCCTCCAACCCCGAGTTCCTCCGTGAAGGCACGGCCATAGCGGACTTCATGCATGCCGATCGCGTGGTCGTCGGAGCGGACGACCCGGCGATAGCGGCCAGAGTGGCCGCCCTCTATAAGGGCATTGACTCCCCCGTCCTCGCGACCGACGTGGCGTCCGCCGAGATGATCAAGTACGCGTCCAACGCCTTCCTTGCGACCAAGATCAGTTTCATCAACGAGATAGCGAACGTCTGCGAGGCTACCGGCGCCGACGTCACCATCGTCGCCAAAGGCATGGGGATGGACCGACGCATCGGACCACACTTCCTGCAGGCAGGCATCGGTTACGGCGGCAGCTGCTTTCCCAAAGACGTATCCGCTTTGAAGCAGCTGGCCGGCAACTCCGGTTACCACTTCCAGTTGCTGAATGCCGTGATAGAGGTCAACGAGTTGCAGAAGCGGCGTGTGATCGGCAAGCTGAAGCGTTACCTGGGCGAAGAGTTGCGCGGCAGACGCATCGCCCTTCTGGGCCTGGCGTTCAAACCCAACACCGACGACATCCGGCAGGCTTCTTCCATCATCCTGGCCAGTAGGCTGCTGGCCGAAGGCGCCCATGTCGTAGGTTTCGACCCCGTCGCGACGCCCAACATGCGCACGCTCCTTCCTGCCGTCACCTACGTGGAATCGGCCATGGAGGCCCTCCAGGGAGCCGACGCTTGCGTACTCGTGACCGAGTGGAACGAATTCCTGGAGCTCGACTGGGCTTCGGCCAAGACGACGATGGCCCGGCCGATCGTGATCGACGGCCGCAACGCCTTAGACGGACCAGCGCTCGCGAATATGGGCTTTACTTACGAGGGAGTCGGCACGCGTTCAATCGCCTGAATGTAACTCGTGCTAGTGTTATCTGATCATCCCATCATGCAGCCTAAAAAGTGAGGATAAAGATGGTTAGGGGAAAGGGTTTTGAATTGGTGCCCCGACCGGTCCCAACCAGACAAAGGTCGAGTTTCTACAAAGACATCGTCAACGAGTTCCTGAAGAGTGGCGAAGAGAGCGTGGTCATCAGCGGCACCGACCGCAAGCCCGCCACCCTTGTCCAAGGGTTGCGTAAGGTGCTGCAGGCGGAGAATGCCAAGGGCGTAAAAGTGGTCCAACGTTCGCAGGAGGTCTATCTGAGCAAGTGAGATAGACCGCAAGCAGGATAGGCCGGTATTTGCACATTCAGAGCTGGTTGATACTTGCACATGACAGAAGGGCCGCCCCAAGGCGGCCCTTTGCGCATCATCGTCGCCCCACGCGAGGGGGTCTCCCGGCGCGCGGGAAACTCGCGTTGCTACGACCTCTCGTTCAGACGCAGAACAGAAGCGATCAATTCAAACAGGATCCTGCTCCAGAAGATGTAGAGAGCCGCCAAGACCAACGCAATCAGGAAATTGACGACAGACCACCGGTTCGCACCGAAGGCCAAGATCACGATGCTGAGGACCACGTATGCGGCAATCAACCCCAACACGATCGTGTAGAGCGTCTTGATGGACCGCCTAGTGACGAAGCCCTGGAACGAGAAGTCGAAAAGGTGACCCCAGTAGCCCGACTCCCTTGCGTAAGCATACTGAGGAGCACCGTATTCCGGCGGCGGAGGAGCATACTGTTGCGGTGGTTGGGTCCCGTAAGACGGGGGATGTGGTGCCTGCGCTGCGCTCTGAGCGGCAGCCGCACCGGCCGCGGCGGCAGTAGTTGTGACGGCCGGCATGCGGGTACCGCACTTCTCGCAGAAATCGCCGGTCGCCTGACTGTTGCCGCAGTTCGCGCAGGTCCTCAATACGTCGGCCACAGCGCCTCCTCTATGAAAGTTCCACTCACGTGTACACGGTACGTTGCTACGCCTGCGGTGTCAATGCCTGCAGCCCTCAAGTCGGCACCGAGGTGATTACAGGATTCTAAGTCCTGCGCCGATATTGTATGAGAGCATCGTGTTTTGTCCAGGCGGGAATAGGATACCTTCTCCACCGCGTGTCGGAGACGTGGGGGCATGAGACTCCTGCACCTAGGCAGCGCGTGACAATAGACCCTGTGCAGAAGACGACGTTGGGTTAGAGAGTACTGATGGGAACCAGACTACTGGCTCGGCCGAGGGCGGCCCACTTACTGGCCATCGCTGTGGATGTGGGCATCATCCTTGCGATGTACTACCTCGTGCTCAATTTCCGTTACTCCGGAACCCTCGCGGAATGGAAGTCGTGGCCGCTCGCCTTCGCCATCTTCGCCGGCATGGCGTTGGTGGTGCATCTGATCATCAACTGGTTCACGGGCGTCTACAGCATCGTAAGTCAGTATATGAGCCTTGCTCAGGCTGTGCGCATAGGACAGGCAGGCATCCTAGCCGTCGCCGTTCTCTTCGCACTTGTGGTGGCGTGGCCGCTCTACACAGGCGCCTCCAACTACCTCATACCCCGATCTGTGGTGGTGGTGGGAGGTATAGCAACCGTCTCCCTAATGATCGCAGCCCGCTTCGTACGCAGGATCTACTGGGAGATCGCATTGCGTCCCAACAAGACCGCGGAACGCCTGCTCCTGGTGGGAGCCGGACAGGCGGCCGACATGCTCCTGCGCGAGATCAAGCGGACTCCCGCCCTCAATATCAAGGTAGTCGGCCTGGTCGACGACCAGCGTCACCTCCAGAACATGAGCATCCAAGGCTACCCGGTGCTCGGGCGGGTGGCCGACACTCCCGACTTGGTCCAGAAGCACGAGATCACCCAGGTCGTGGTGGCCATCCCCTCCGCCACCGCGGAAGAGATAGTCTCTATCTACCGCGTGTGCAAGCCGACAGGGGCGTCGATCAAGATCCTGCCCAGCTTGGCCGAGCTCGTATCCGGCACGATCAGCCTCCGCGATGCGAGAGATCTGGATATCAAGGACCTGCTGGGCAGGCCGAACATAGAAACCGACGTCGGGGCGATATCCGACTATATCCATGGGCACACCGTCATCGTAACGGGAGCAGGGGGCTCCATCGGCTCCGAGCTATGCCGGCAGATCGCCCGCTACGCTCCGCGGCGCCTAGTCGTCGTCGATCACGACGAGTCGTCGCTTTACGATCTCCATGAGAGTCTCCAGAACCTGGGGTTCCGCAACTACGTCCTCTATCCGGCCAGCATCCTTCACGAACGCAAGCTCGAGAAGATCTTTGCCCAACACCGTCCCCGGCTGGTGTTCCACGCCGCAGCCTACAAGCATGTCCCTCTTATGGAATTGAGCCCCGACGAGGCCGTGCTCAACAACGTAAAAGGCACCTACATGGTTGCTGAGATGGCAGCTAGGTATGGAGTGGAACGGTTCGTGAACATATCCACCGACAAAGCCGTGGAGCCGGCCAACGTCATGGGCGCCACGAAGCGTGCAGGCGAGCTGGTCATCCGCATGCTGGCCGAGCGCTATCGGCAGACCGCGTTCGCCTCGGTGCGGTTCGGCAATGTCCTCGGCAGTCAAGGCAGCGTGATCCCCATCTTCAAGAGCCAGATCGAAAGCGGAGGCCCTTTGATCATCACCCACCCCGACATGACCCGGTATTTCATGCTCATTGAAGAAGCGGTGCAATTGGTGATACAGGCCGCCATCATGGCGGGCGGTGAAGACGGCGATTCCAAGCAGCCCGCGAGCACGTTCATACTCGAGATGGGCAGTCCGGTCTCCATCGTCGATCTGGCGCAGAGGATGATCGACTTCTACTGGAAGAATGAAGCGCACTCGCTGGGAGTCGAGTTCTCGGGTCTCAGACCTGGAGAGAAACTAGAAGAGACCCTGGTCTATCCTTATGAAGCCGCCGTGGCGACCGACCACCCGCTTGTGAAGCGGGTCCAGCATCAACTCGACGCGCAATCGCCCTACAACGGGGCCGGCGAGTTCGAGCAACTGGTCGACAGACTGATACAGCTGGCACATGACCACAGTGATGCCCACAGCATCATCGAAGCCCTCACACTCTGCGTTCCCGACTACTCGCCACAGGAGAGACTACTTTCTCTTGAGAAACCTGTGGTTGTGGTTTAGACTGCAGCCGAATCCGGTATAGTTGGCTATCGTGCGTGCTGAATACTGAGGTCAAGACCGCCGAGGATGAGCCCCGGCGAACTTGAGGAGGGGCATATGGCAAAGAGAATCGTATTGCTGATCGTGGGCTCGCTGCTTTTCACGGCGCTTCTGACGACGGCGGCAATGGCGGGGCCACCTTGGACACCCCAAGACATATATGACGATTTCGTCCAGAACGGGAAGCTGACTCGCGACTACACCGACGCCGAGTTGAAAGCGTATCTGAACGATGCAACCATCGCCCAGTACGGAGGACCCATCAAGGACCGCCTGGACGATGCTGTGATGGACCTGCTTGACCGCGACGAGTTCCCCTTCACTGGGTTCCAGCTGATGATGGCGGGTATCGTGGTCGTTGTCCTCATCGGCGGTGGAGTGATGCTCCGACTCCTGACGCGGCCGAAGAAGTCGTCGGAGAGTTCCTGACCGCGCGCATCCGCAGGTCGGTGATATAGGGTGTCGTCCGCCGGCAGCACCGGTGTAGAAGACGGGGGCAGTCGGCGTATCCTGGGCATCTGGGCCGTTCCAGCCACAGCGCTCGTAGCGCTGTGGCTGTGGCTTGCCTTTTCGTCGGGTGGCTATATCGCGCACCAGTGGCTACCGCCCAGCCTTGCCTTGGGCTTGTTCGCCATCGTCGTCTCGCTGCTGGTGGCGTATCCCCGTCGGCCGCGGCAACTGTCTCTGGCCGTGCTGGGGTTCTTCAGCTGCTACGCCATCTGGGTGGCCGCCTCCGCAGTGTGGGCGGAGTCGACCACCAGAGTGTGGATGGAGAGCGGGCGCACCTTCACCTATCTGCTCGTTTTCGCGCTGGCCCTCGTCTACTTCACCGACGTCGCAGCAAGAAGGGCGTTTCGCTACCTGATCATGCTGGCGGCCCTCATTATCTTGATCGTCTGCGTTGCGAAGCTCTGGTCGACCGACGCCATCGCAGGTCTCTTCATCGAGGATCGGCTCTCTTACCCTGTAAGCTATCCGAACAACGCAGGCGCATTGTTCCTCGTGAGCTTCTGGCCGCTCATGTGGTTGGCTTCAGGACCCGAGGAGAGAGCCCCGGTCAGAGGCGTAGCTCTCGGTCTTGCCACCGGCCTGCTCGGATTGGCGATCATGACTCAGTCGCGCGGAGCTATCTGGAGCCTTGTCGTCAGTTTGGTGTTCATGTTCCTGATCTCCCCGGCCCGCATACGGCTGCTGCTCTATATGCTCGTCCCCTCCCTGCTGATGGTCTACGAATTCCCGAGCCTCAACCGCTACTGGCTCGAGGGTCCGGCCGCCGTGGGAGGCGGACCCGGTGCCCGCACACTGGTGATGGCCTCGGTCACGGCTGCCTTCATCGGTATGATCATCGCCCTGCTCGAGAGATGGGTGAAGGTCAGTCGGCGCATGAAGGCCATTTTTGGAGCCATCGTGCTGCTAGGGGCCTTGGCCGGCGGAATCTACGGCACCATCACCCTCACCAGTGACGCAGGTGGCCCCTTCAAATGGGTGTCGCAGACATGGCGCCAGTTCACGGGGCAGACGCAGCAGGAGTCGCCCGCCGAGGGCGAGTCACGCTTCACGCTGGTGTCCTCAAGCGGCAGAGTGGACATCTGGAAGGTCGCCTGGCAGGGATTCATCGCCGAGCCGCTGCGGGGCGTCGGAGCCGACAACTTCGTGTTCCAGTACGACCGGTTGCGCACACGGCAAACGGCAAAACCCCAGCAGGCACACTCCCTGGGGCTCCAGGTGCTGGGCGAGACCGGCGCCGTCGGCGGCGTCTTCGCCTTCGGGGGGATACTGCTTGCCCTGGGCGGCCTCCTGTGGCCACGCTGCACCGCCGGGTGGCGGGGGGCACGGCTCACCTGGCTGCGACGGCGGGCGAAGACCGACGCTTCCGATCCGAGCGACGAGCCGGCGCCCCATGCCTCGGGCCCACCGGCGGGATCGTTGGACCGTTGGTGCAACCCGCGCTGGGGAAACGATCCTTCGATATACGGGTGGGAGATGGCCCTGCTGGCGGGCGCCACGTACTGGTTCATCCACGCGAACGTCGACTGGCTCTGGCAGATGGCCGGCGTGAGCATACCGGCGCTGCTCTTCGTCGCCGCAGCCGTGGCGAGCGTTGACGGCCGAGTTGACATCTTGTGGCCGCGGGCAGCCCGTTGGCTGAGGATGAAGACACCCGTAACGCCGGTCGAAGCACCGCAACAGGAGAGGGTGGGACTCGAAACGGAGCCGCCCGACCACGAGACTTCCGCGACCGACGGACTGATGTTGGCTCCCCGCAGGGGTGAACAATACACGGCTAGGGCCCGCCGCCGTGTGCGCCGGACCGCGCGAAAAGTCGACTCGCTCAAACGGCTACAGCCGCCTGGAGTGCTGTCTCACGTGTTCCGCGCCCTCTTAGTGGCGCTCTCACTGGTCGTCTTGGTCGTCGCGGGGCTCCCTTACCTTTCGATTGAGTTGCGCAACTCTGCGACCGCACTGGCAAAGACCGACGCCCCGCGCGCCGTCAAGAGAGCCGATTCGACCCGGTGGCTACTACCATCCGATCCTGGTCCCTACCTGACCCAAGCGTCCATCTACGCCGGCGCCGCCCGGCGCGCGCTCAAGTCAGACAGCCCTGACAGAGCGGGAGCCGTACTCGACAACCTGGCTCTTGCGATAGTGAGCCATGAGAAGGCCGCCGCAGTCGAGCCGGCGGACTGGAATTGCCGGCTCAAAGCAGGCGTGGCGACGGCCAACCTACTTCTCGCGAAAGGCTACGTCGAGGGGCGACTTTCTGGGTTCGAATACGACGAGGTAGCCCTGGGTCTAACCGGGCTACAGGACTGGTCGGCGTTGGCGGGCCTCGATCAGGACGTTCCCACCCCCGGAGCGGCGGCCGGATCGCTGGCTCAAGATGAAGCCGGTCGTAGTGATGCTTCTCACTACCGAGACCTGAGCGCGGAAGCGCTCGCGAGTCTGGCACTGGACTTCCTGCACGAGGCGGAGGAGCGGAATCCGCTGGCCGAACAGGTTAAGGTAGGCCTGGAGACGGTCGAAAGAGTCAAACTGATGATCGATTCGCGTCAACGGCTGCGTGGTTTGACGGCCGGGGTCGCAACTCGTTAGGACGCGGATCACCGATGTCCAACGGGGACGGTTCTTCTATGTCCAGGAACGATCGAATCAAGGTATGCTTCGTTGTAGGCACTCTCGGACGAGGCGGTGCCGAACGACAGCTCATCTACATGCTTGGTGCACTGAAGAGCAGACCCGTGGATATCCGTGTCCTCTGTCTCACCAGGGGGGAGGCTTTGGAGGCCGAGATCAAGGACCTAGGTGTATCTGTGGAATGGGTAGGATCCAGCCCCTCGCGTGCCCGCCGTCTTGCGGCCATCGTCCGGTCGCTCCATCGGGAGCCGGCGGACATCGTTCAGTCGGCCCACTTCTATACGAATATCTACGCAGCTATGGCTGCGACCTTGACGGGGTCGAGGAGCATTGGAGCCATCCGTAGCAACGTACTGCTCGAGATCAAAGGAAACCTGCCGCTCGGACTGGCCGGACTTCTCCTACCGGACTATCTCATCGTCAATTCGAGGCCTGCCCGCCGGCGCGTCTTGGAACGAGGCCGGTCACCTGAGCGGGTCAGAATGGTCAAAAACGCAGTCGACGTCCGGCGATTCGCGGGCAGCCACAGCGAAAGGCAGTGCCGATCCCGCGACGTGCTCCATCTCCTTTTCGTGGGCCGGCTCATACCAGAGAAGCGGGTAGATAGGTTCTTGCGTCTCCTGGAGAGAGCCGATCGTACGTTCGTCGACAAACGCGTGGAGGCACGAATAGTCGGTGGAGGACCGGAGAGGGTCCCCCTTGAGAATCTGCGCGCTGAGCTCGGCCTCGATCCTGAAAGGGTCCAGTTCATAGGCGAGGTCAACGACACCGCTCCCCACTACTCTTGGGCAGACCTTCTCGTCCTCACTTCGGACCTCGAGGGCACCCCCAATGTCATCCTTGAGGCGATGGCGTCCGGACTACCGGTCCTGGCAACAGCCGTCGGAGGAGTACCCGATCTACTCTGCCACGGAGGCGGCTTGATGGTAAGGCCAGGTTCTTTGGACGCGCTCTTCACCGCGCTTGCCCAGATGGTCGGCGATGTTGGGCTGGTCGAGCGTCTGGCAAGAGAGGGGCGCCAGTATGTGGCCCGCAACCACTCCCTAGACAGCCTACGTTCCCAGCTTTCTGAGGTGTACGAGGTGGTCATGGCACGAGGCCGTTCATCCACACGGCTGGGTCGATGATGCGACCGCGGATTCTCATAGTGGGCAACTTCGCCTCGTCATGGGGCGGCACGGAAGGCATGGGCGAGGCCTTGGCTGCTCGACTGTCCCTCCGAGGTTACTCTGTTCTGACGGCTTCTCACAAGAAACCTCGAGCGGAGCGCCTCACGGATATGCTCAGTGTGACCTGGCGAAAGCGGCACGAGTACGACGTGGCCATCGTGGAGGTGTTCAGCGGGTTGGCTTTCCTGTGGGCTGAAGCCGTGTGCCGGCTGCTTTCCGTTGCGAAGCAGCCGTGCATCCTCTGGCTTCACGGGGGCAACCTTCCGGAGTTCGCTCAGCGTCGCAGTCGACGCGTCGAAGGCCTCTACGCGCGGGCGGCGGCGGTTGTGGCCCAATCCGACTACCTGGCCAGTACGGTATCTAGGCATCGCGACATGGTCCGACTGATCCCGAATCCGATCGACCTGAGCCACTGCACTTACAGGATGCGACACGTACTGCAGCCAAGACTCGTCTGGCTGAGGTCCTTTCATCATATATACAACCCATCACTGGCCGTCAGGGTGGTGGGCCTCCTGAAGCCCGAGTACCCAGACTTGAGCCTTACGATGATCGGACCCGACAAGGGTGACGGCAGTCTCGAGGCAGCCCGAGAACTGACTGCCGAACTCGGCCTCAAGAAGAACATCCACTTCCAACCCGGAATCCCGAAGGAAGACGTGCCCTTGTGGTTGGATCGTGCCGACATCTTCCTGAATACCACCAACGTCGACAACACCCCGGTCAGTGTACAGGAAGCCATGGCCTGCGGCCTCTGCGTCGTCAGCACCAGGGTGGGAGGAGTGCCCTACCTGGTTACTGATCGAGTAGACGCCTTGCTCGTCCCGCCTGATGACCCACACGCCATGGTCGAGGCCGTTCGTCTGATCCTCGCCGATCCGGAGACGGCTGCCGGGCTCTCTCGGGCCGCTCGCTCGAAGGTCGAGCGAATGGACTGGCCGCTCGTGACCGATCGATGGGAGAGGCTGATCTCGTCGGTCGCATACCAGGCGGGACGCGTAAGCTCGAGATCCGCATGAGTCTCGCTCAGCGCATATACCCTCATCTCCCTGTAGCCGGCCAGAACCTGGCCCTGGCCGCGTTCGGGCTGAGATATAGAAGACAACGGCTCGGACCGGGCTTCGACCAGTATGTCGCCGCTTTCCGAGAGCGAGACCGGTGGTCGGAAGAGATGATGCGATCCCACACCGTCCAGAGGTTGCGCGAGCTGCTCCTGTGGAGCTTCCAGACTGTTCCCTACTACACCGTGCGGTGGCAGGAGGCGGGGATTGAAGAGGGAGATCTAGCGAAGATGGACGTAGAGGATCTCGCCGGACTCCCCATCACCCCCAAAGAAGACGTCCGGCGCGATCCGACTGCTCTGGTATCTACCACGCTCCCGCGCCGCCCGCGCCTCCAAAGACACCTCACCAGCGGGAGCACCGGGACCCCCACAACGATCTACTTCACTCCTCAGAACGTCCGGCAAGCCATGGCCGTCCGCGAGGCACGCTCGTTCGGCTGGGCCGGAGTGAGCGTACGGATGCCACGATCGACGATCGGTGCCCGTCTTGTCGCCCCACAGACGGACTCCAACGGTCCTGTGTATCGCTACAACCCCATTGAGCACCAGCTCTACCTGTCCGCGCATCATATCTCCCGTGAGAATCTGCCGAGCTATGTTGAGGGGTTCAATCGATACCGGCCCCAAGTCCTGACGGGGTTCGCCTACTCGCACTACCTTCTGGCCAGACTCATGCTCGCGGAGGGTGTGCGGTTGCAGTATCAGCCTCAAGCCGCCGTTCTTGGGAGCGATAAGATCACTCCCCCGATGAAGGCGACCATCGCCGAAGCCTTTGGAGCCCGAGCCTTCGAGGAATACGGAGCTGTAGAGAACTGCGTCCTTGCGACAGAATGCACGGAGGGCAGCCTCCATGTCAGCCCTGACTTTGGGATTCTGGAGATCCTCGACGCAGATGGTGCGCCGGCGGCGCCGGGGCAGCCGGGTAGGTTGATCTGCACCGGTCTACTTAACCGAGCACAGCCTCTGATCCGCTATGCTATCGGGGACCTGGGTGCATGGTCCAAGAGGCACTGCAGCTGCGGGAGAGACGGCCTGCCTGTACTCGAAAGCATAGTCGGCCGCGACACGGACGTCGTAGTGATGCGCGACGGGCGTCGACTGAATACAGCGGTCGCGCTGATCTTCACGGGAGCGCGGGGAGTAGCCGAAGGCCAGGTGGTCCAAGACGGCTACGAGGACTTCACGATACGGGTGGTGCCGACGACAGAGTTCGGAGTCGAACAGGAAGAAAAACTCAAAATAGCTCTGCGGAAACGCATCGGTGATGTCAGGATTAGAGTCCAGACTGTCGAAGAACTGGAAAAGACCACTTCAGGGAAGTCCAGACTGGTCATCAGTAGACTCCGAGACAACAACGATCACAATGGATGACAAGTTCGCGGTAAGAACAACCGAGTAGAGGTCTGGGACAATCAATGACCCGACAGCCCAAAATCGTCGACTGCGAAGAGGATCGCATCAGCCAGGAATCCGGTCATCTACCCCTGGTGAGCATATTGATGCCCGTACGCAATGAGGAAGCGTACATAGCACGCAGCCTGGGCTCGGTTCTCGCACAAGACTACCCCTCAGAACTGATGGAAGTAATCGTGTCTGACGGCATGTCCCACGATCAGACAAGAACGATTATCGCGCAACTACAGTCTGAGCATCCGAATGTGCGGTTGATCGACAATCCGGGTCGAATAGCACCGACCGCCCTCAACCTGGCGACCCTGGCCGCTCACGGCGAGATTCTGATTCGGGTCGACGGCCATTGCGAGATCGCCCCAGACTACGTTAGGAACTGCGTACGCCATCTGACGCAAGATGGTGTGGAGGGAGTCGGCGGCAGCGTCGAAACCATAGGCGAGACTGAGACGGCCCGTGCGATTGCAGTCGCCATGAGCTCGGTGTTCGGCGTCGGTGGATCGGCCTTTCGGACGGTGAAAGACAGAAACATGCTTGCGGACACGATCCCTTTTCCGGCCTACACCCGTGAGTTGATCGATAGGGTCGGCCCTTACGACGAGACAATGGTGCGCGACCAGGACGACGAGTACAACTACCGCATCCGGGAATCGGGCGGCAGACTCCTGTTGGCAGCAGATGTGCGGTCGCGCTACTACAGTCGGGCCGACATGTCCTCACTTTGGAGACAGTATTTCGGCTATGGCTACTGGAAAGCCCGGGTGTTATGGAAGCACCCGAGGCAGATGCGAGCGCGCCAGTTCGTGCCAAGCGTCTTCGTCCTTTGTCTGACTACTCCGGCACTGTTCTGCCTCACTTCCCG